>Ga0256404_1000456_pt1 | contig 106372 bp, 82 predicted proteins | sample RumenRJG_01DNA_FD_185990 | JGI IMG/M metagenome (GOLD analysis project Ga0256404, IMG submission 185990) | Bovine rumen microbial communities from Lethbridge, Alberta, Canada - RJG_01 | ecosystem: Host-associated > Mammals > Digestive system > Stomach > Rumen | place: Canada: Alberta...
CGTCTTTTTTCAGTGCTTTATGCTGCGGCATAGAGACACGGGATTCAGACTGTATCTTCAGTCAGCGAGTCTGTGCCTGCGGAACGCGGGCATGGAAGCACGCGATTTTATTCGTGTGAGGCTTCACAATATGCAGCACTCGCAGGGATATGAACCCTCTTTACTGGGCACTCTAACCAATAAAGAGGGGATTTTCATAGGCTCCCCGCGTACACGAAAGGGAACTGCGGCGATATGTACCTAGGTGGGAGCAGTGCCGCAACATCGGAGGATGTCCTCCATAGAACCTGAGGCCGAAGAATCAAGCGATAGAACCTTTCAGAGCGTGTTGCAGCCAGGGCATAAAAAAATACCGCAAGAGAAAACAGGCAGTAGGGAGGCGAACAAGACGGAGAACTTTGCCCCGGAGATGCTTTTCAGATTAAGCTCAAGTAATGCGGAGCAGAACCCGGACAAGAAAACCAAACATAAAGGCTGCTTCCGCGTGTTCCGTCAGCCTCCCTGATAGGAGACGCGCTTTGAAGGAAGCCTATGCAGCCGTGAAAGCCTCCTCAATATGCGTTCGCCCACGATAGACACAGCGCTTTTTTCGTCTCGCATATTTAATTTGCTTGAATTTGCTTGTCACGAATGCGTAGCAGTCGCCGTATTTTCCTTTTGCAGGCTCCTGCAACAACCGAAAAATGCAGCTGCAAAGAAAGACGTTTTTTATTGCAACAAACCTAATTTTCTTCTTCCCAACTCTTCTCCTTATCCAGAACCGGCGATGCGCCGCATGAAAATTCGCAGGATTTCCTGTCAACGGAAAGATTTCGAACATAGGCGGCATGGCCGTTGCGATGACACGGGAGGAGTTCTTTGAATTTCAGATCAGGTCTTCTGCGCCGGCCGTGACAGCCGCCCGGCTCTGCGCGTTTTGACGCCGATACGGCAGCTCCAGGAGAGCAAACTCTAAGGGAAATTTTCCGCAAAAATATTGATAACGCACATATTTAATATTAAAATAATATAATTTGATAGAAAAAAGTTTGATAGATTTGATAGAAATGAAAAACATACATTTTGAAACAGGTTGGAATTTCGGAAGGAAGCAGTAAAGACATGAAACTCGAAACCAAGAGAAAGAAGAGTGTTGCAGCGGCTCTGGCCGCCATGGTAATAACAGCCGCGCTTTTTTCGTCGAATATTGGGAGAGCGGACGAGCTGCCCCCGGCACCCGTGACAGAAAAGACCGTCGTTTCAAATGGCGACGGCAGCTATCAGCTGACGCTCAGCGTCACAGGCGCGACCGCCTCTCAGGACCCGGTAGACGCAAACGTAGTGGTGATCATGGACCGGTCAAGCGGCATGAGCAACGATTCGAAGACCGGTGCCAAGAAAATAGACGTGGAGATAGCGGCGGTAAAGAAAATCTCCGAACTGATCGAAACGAACAACGTAAACGATGAGTCACACGTTCACGTCGCCGTCGTCGACTACGGAGGGACTGCCAATCTGTCCAATTTTGGGGAATTTGAGGAAGAGGGGAAATCCTGGACCGACAGCAAGTCTGACTTTGAAGATTACGTTAACAATGTCTCGGTAGATTCGGTAGATATTACTAATTCATATTCACAAGGGAGAAACTGGGAGGCGGCTCTGTCCGGGGCCCTGGTTGCCGCAAACGCTATGCAGCGCACCGATGAGAAGGGCAATCCGGTACCGACGTACATAGTGTTCCTTTCGCAGGGAGATCCTACTCTTCGCCAGACGGCGGTATATCCCATGAGGAGTATTAGATACTTCTCACAGAATCGCGACCCCTCCACGAGAAAACCGGGAGATAATTCTGCATGGACAAGGCCGAACCTCCCCCCTTACGGCAGCGGGTGGAACGATCCGAATTCTAACAATTACGAGCAAGCATCCTCTGTGGCGAAAAAAATCGTCGGCAAGGGCTATCACCTTCTTACGGTCAATATTTTTAATGATTCCGCGAACCCGAAGTTGAAAGATCTGGCTAATGAGCAAAATGTGCCGTATTATAACGCTCCAAAGCCCGCCAATCTTCAGACTGCGATTGAAAGCATCAAAGAGAAAATAAAGACCCCTGTTTCCTATGCATATAAGAACGTAAAAATTACAGACACGCTTACGGATATGACCGCATCCGACATCGAAGACGGCGTTGCGGACGGGGAAGTATCCTATTCCATCAAGCGCGAGTCCGATGAACAGGCGCACGAGTGGTATGGCGCTCCTTCGCTTACGTTCGAGGACGGAAAAGCCGTATGGGATCTGGGGGACATGGAACTGGAAGAGGGCGCCGAGTATTCCGCCTCATTCCGCGTCTGGCCGAACCAGACGGCGTATGACATTCTGGCCGATCTGAAAAACAGGGTAAAGAATTACGATTCTGATCTGAGTGAAAGCGAGAAAAAACAGATCATTCAGCTTGAGGACGACTCCGGGTACGTTATCGGATACGGATTCAAGACCAACGTCGATTCCGACTCACAGGTGGATTATACGCATGTGATCCGCGAAAATATCAGCGAACTGCCGGATGGCACGACTCCGGGAGCGACATATACCGAGACCCGAAATGGAATCGACTACACTGCAGTTTATACAAATAACGATGACGGAAGAACGTACACAAAGACGATGACCGCAGCCGGTCAGTCCCAGCTGCCTGTCCCGGACCTCATTCCGCTGGAGGCGAAGCAGATCCCTGTAGAGAAAATATGGAACGACGCGGCAGATAACAGTCTGCGCCCGGAGGAGGTCAAATTAGAGATATTCCGCGATGACGCCACGGAAGGCGAAAAAAGCGTGGGGGAGAGGGTATTAAATAGTAGTAACGCCTGGTCTCTTCAGGTCTATATCGCGCCGGGACTCATCGATAAAGACGGAAATGTCCTGAACGCAGGGCACGACTATTACGTTAAAGAAGAAAATCTGAACGACGCTTATGAGATGTTCTGTGATCCTAAGCATCCTATGGTCGTAAACGGAAATCTGCAGAGTTCTTCCACAGAGAATACTCCGGCTAAATTACAGGCGGAAAACAATCTGAAAGGGAGCCTTATCGTGACAAAGACGGTCAGAAAAGCAGCTTCTGACCTCACGCCGGATCCGGAAACTGAATTCACGTTCCAATTCAGTCTTAAAGAGTCTTCGGCCGAGGACGCATCGGCATGGTCCGGCACGGCAAAGATCGTGAATAAGGACGACTCGTACACAGAAGTGCCCGTGACCGACGGAACGGAGATAAGGATCCGCTCTTCACAGACCATCCGTATAGATAAGATGCCGAACGGGACGTACTATGAAGTCAAAGAGGTCCGCCTCCCAGACGGATATACGCTAGACGAACTGAAGGGATCCGAGGGGACGACTTCCGATCTCGCAAACCTGACGATCTCAGGCGAGGCCAAAACGCTCACGACGCAGAACCTTGTATTCAACAATATGTACACGGCTGCCCCTGTCGACATCACGATCCCGGTGCATAAGCACGTTTCGGGCGAAGACGTTCCGGACATAACGGGAGCGTACACGTTTACTCTGACCGCAAGCGAGGGAGCCCCGCTTCCGCGCGTTCAGTCGAAGACCAATCCGGACGCGGACGGCGGGAAGATTCTTTTCGGAACCGATGACGATAAGATCACTTTCACGAAGAAAGGTGAGTATATCTATACGGTGACGGAGACGAACACCCCAGAAAAAACCATTCCGGGCATGACAAACGACCCGGCTTATCAACGCAACATCGGCGTTGTGATCGAAGACGACGGGAAAGGGCATCTGACCGCGAAGCTTACCATGACAAAATCCGATTCGGACGGATGTGAGAGTTTCACCAACACCTATCTCTCGCAGGATGCGAAGGTAAGCATACCGGTTTCGAAAGGTCTCTAGGTACCTGACGGGCTGACCGGGCCGGACATCACAGGAAAATACAAGTTCACGCTTACGGCGGTCAGCGCATCTCTCGATGATGGAAGAGCCCTTGCGGCGGCAGATATGCCGATGCCGGCATCGGGTGGCGAATCGGTTCTGAACAGCGAGTCGCGCGGAGGAAATATGACGTTCGGTGAGATCGCTTTTGACGAACCGGGACAGTACACATATCAGATCACCGAGAGCAACAATACATCGGACGGCAGAGCGCTCCCCGGCGTTACGAACGACAGCGAATCGACAAAGACGGTCGTCGTCACGGTCACCGCTTCCAACACCGTGATCGAAGGAAAAAACGTCAGGATACTCAGCGCTACCCTGCCTACCACGACTTTTATCAACAAATACAGCGCGGCGCAGGTCTCTGCCTCCGTACCCGTAAAGAAGATGCTCGATTCCACAACCGGGTTCAAACCGGACATCGCAGGGAAATACACATTCTATCTGGCGACGACGGATCCGGATATGCCTATGCCGGAGGGAACGCAGACGCTTTCCGACGGAACTCGCTATGTGACAGTTACAAACCCTGACAGCGACGGAGGGACCGCATCCTTCCCTGCCATCACGTTCACGAAAGAAGGAACGTATGACTACGCCGTGCGCGAGACGGGGAAAGTCGCCGGAGTGACGAACGACGCCAATCCGGTAAGGAGAGTCTCGATTGTCGTTGCCGATGATACGAAAGGGAATCTGTATATCGACGATGCCAAGTCCATCGGGCTATCCGAACCTACGACGTTCACGAACAAGTACTCCGTCAGCTCTGTCATGGGCTCGATCACACTGAAGAAGACGCTGGCCTGCGACGCCGGTCTTACCCCACCGGATATCAGTAACGCTTATACGTTCCGGATCACGGCTCTGACGGATGGCGCGCCTATGCTGGACGGCGCGGGGACCGGTACCGACGACGACGGGCACAGATACGTCACGGTAACAAACCCTGACAAAGACGGCGGAACGATCTCCGTGAATAACCTCGCATTCACCCGAGAGGGGACATACCGCTATAAGGTCGAGGAAACGGGCAGCAAAGCCGGGGTGGAGAACGACAGCACGCCTGTCCGATATATACAGTTCGTCGTCACGGACGAACATGACGGCACACTTTCCGTCAAGATACAGACGACAGACGCGGACGGCGGTAACGCCACCGACGTCTCGGATAACACAGTCGAATTCGTAAACACGTATTCGGTCAAGGGCGTCACCATAAACGCCTCGGTAAGGAAGACACTCTCCGTGCCTTCGGGATTTACCGCGCCGGACGTCACCGGCAAGTTCACATTCACGCTGTCTGCGTCGGGAGACGTTCCGATGCCGGAAGGATCCCAGACCTCATCGCAGGGCGTGACGGCAAAGGCGGTCGTGAATCCGGACGCGGACGGCGGCACGGCTTCATTCGGGGACATCACTTTTACAAAGCCGGGGACATATAAATACGGCATTTCCGAAAACAGTGACAACTCCCTGAACGACATCATACAAAACGATGCGGCAAACCCTAAGATCGCGACAGCCACGGTGACCGACAATTCCGACGGCACTCTGCGCGTGGTCGTCACGTCCACATATAAAGACGTGCTCGGAAACGACACCACGGTCACTTTATACGACAGCAAAACCTCGGAGAGCGCGGAGCCTGTTTCTTTCACGAACACGTATAAGCTGCCGGATCCGGTCACCTGCATCATCCCTGTGACGAAGGAGATCGACCGCCCTGCCGGTTCAAACCCTGAGAGCATAAAGAACGACTTCACCTTCAGCATCGAAGCGGATTCCGCGGGAGCCCCGATGCCGGCGGAAAACACGTCGATAACGAATCCGGACGATGAGGGAGGCACAGCCGAATTCGGAGCCATCTCCTTCACATCTCCGGGCACTTACAGATATAAGATCACCGAATCGAATACCGATCCTGCAAACCCGCCAGAGGGCTTTACAGAAGATGAGAACAATCCTAAGTACGTGACCGTCGTCGTGACCGACAATAAAAACGGTTCCATGAATGCCAAACTCTACGGAGCAGACACGGTCTGGAATTCCGATGGCACCGTGAAGGAGGAATACAGTTCCACGACTTTTATTAATAAGTACGACACCTCCGCCGTGCTGGTGAACATCCCTGTCACGAAGGCGATAGACAGCGCCGAAGGCACGTCCCACCAGGACGCCACAGGTCTGTTTTCGTTTACGCTGACAGCAGGCAGGAACGACGCGGGCGTTGAAACCCCTATGCCTTCGGGCGAAGGGAATGTTGCGTATAACCCGGATTCCGATGGCGGTACGGCATACTTCGGCAGCATCACGTACTCAAAAGTCGGGGTGTACCACTATACGATAAAAGAAAACGACACGGACACGGAAACCGGCGGATTCACATACGACAAGAGCGAAAAAGAAGTAATCGTCACGGTATCGGATAACGGACAGGGTCAGCTCGTTGCGGAGATACAAGGTGCGGACTCCACGACGGATAAGACCGTTTCTTCCACAACTTTTACAAACTCGTACACTTCGAAAGGAACGTACGGATTCACTGCCGCGAAGAAACTGAATGCCCTGAACGGCACGACGGGACCGGACATCACGAATAAATTCCGCTTTACTCTCACGGCAGACGACGCATCGAATCCTATGCCTTCCGGATCGATCACCGCGTCGGACGGAACGGTCTCTAAGACAGTCGAAGGACCTAACGAAGCAGGCTACGTGGTCTTCGGGAGCGCCGAATTCACGAAAGAAGGCGAGTACTCCTATACGATCCGCGAGTCGGGAGGCAGCCTGCCGGGCGTGGAGAACGACACGGCGGAAAAGAAGATCACGCTGAGCGTCAAAGACGGCGGCATGGGCAAAATGAACATCACGGTAAAAGACGGCTCAGATAAACCGGCTTTCGAGAACACTTACGCCGCCGAAGGCACAGCTGAAATTTCCGTGTCCAAAAAACTCAGCGGCGTTCCATCCGGCGCAGCCGTCGACATCAGCAGCAAATATCGCTTCACACTCACTGCGGACGAAGGCACTCCGCTGCCGGAGACGACCTCTTACACGAACCCGGACTCCGACGGAGGAACCGTCAAGTTCAGCGGCATCAAATACACCTCTCCGGGGCAGTACACTTACACGATAACCGAATCCAACGAAGGCGACGCTGTGCCGGGAGTGACAAACGACGCGAATTCCTCGCGCACGGTTGTCGTGAAAGTGACCGATAACAAAGACGGAACCTTGATGACCCGTGTCACCGGAGATACCACATTTACGAACGTATATAAGGCAGATCCAGTAAACGTTTCCATCCCGGTGCGCAAAGGCATCGACAATCCTCAGAACGTGATCTTGCCAGATTTCACGGGCGACTTCACGTTCACGCTGACGGGAGAAGACAATGCACCGCTCCCGGAGGTTACGGTCCTTACCAACCCGATGGAGAGAGGCGGCGACCTCACGTTCGGCAGCATCGAATTCACGGAAGCCGGAACATACACGTATAAAATAAAAGAGACTTCGACCAAAGAGGAGGCTACGACAGCAGTCATCTTCGACAGCGAGCCCGAGAGGACCGTGACGGTCGTCGTTACCGATGACGGCAGCGGCAGACTCAGCGCGGCGGTATACGAGGGGAGCGCAGAGACAGGCTCTGAAATAACCGCAGAGTCCCCCTTGACGTTTAATAACACATTCTCGCCTGCCGTAATCCAGGTGAGAGCTTATAAGACTCTCCTCGGGCGCAACATGATGCCGGGAGAAAAATTCACGTTCAGGATCGAGCCCGGAGACGAGAGCACTCTCGAATCCCTTAGAGATGACCAGATAGCGCTTACAGACGGTACTACGCCGGCGAATTACCTGGAGACCACGGTATCGAACCTCACAGACGGTCACAAGACGGTATTCTCGTTCGGCAGCGCGATATTCCGCGAGCCGGGGGACTACTATTTCAAAGTCACTGAGGTCGTTCCTGCCGACGCGGACAAAAAACCGAACGTTACGTACGACAGTTCAGAACAGTATCTGAAGATAACCGTCACGCAGAACGCAGACAAAACGTTGACGGCCGCGGCTTCGACCGTGGTCAAAGGATCGGACGGCAGCTGGTCTGACGATACCGACGGAACGGGCTTTGTCAATAAATATATCGTTTCGACCGTATCGGAAAAACCCTGGATTAGCAAAATCGCAAGATCAAGTCCGGACGACACGGGCGTTGCGGTGCCGTTCAACGCAGGAGATTTCACGTTCACCGCATACTATAAGAAAGGCGAACTGGAGAATACGCCTGTCAGTTCAGTGACGAACCCTGACGATTCCGCAGACGGCAGTGACCGGTTCGAATTCAACCACATCGAATTCTTCACCGCGGACGCTCCAGCGGGAGAGTTCACGCTCCAGGAACTCGTCGACAAGGGTACCGCAGAAAAGACCGTCACGGCGGACGGTGTGACGACGTATAAGATCGACTATATCATCAAGGAAACGGAGGAGCCGGACCAGTACACAACGAACGACCAGGGATATTCATTCCAGATGGTAGTGACGGACGACGGCAAAGGAAACCTCACCGTTGCGCAAGATCCTGACTATGACTTTGAATTCGACAACTATCTGAAGTCGGCTGCAGTTAGAGTGACGCTGGACGGACGCAAGACTCTGAGCGGACGCGAACTGAAACAGGGAGAAGTGACGTTCCGGCTGGAACCGGCTGATAATGCGAACCCTATGCCTTCGGAAGGCACGGAGACCGATGCGGACGGGAAAAAATACAAGACCTCGACGAACGTAGTCGGCGGCGAAGTACATTTCGGCAATATCGTGTTCACTCAGGATAATATGGTCGGCGTACCGGTGAATGGATACAGGGACTTCAAATATACCGTATCTGAGGCACCTACGACCGCGGGCAGCATGCCTAACGTAACGTTCCAGGATCCAGAGGAGTTCACGATCCGGGTATTTAAGAAAATTAAAGAGGGAAGTACTTCGGATTTCGTACTTGACTACGAGATTCTTGACAAAGACGGGAATAAAGTTAAAACCGCGTTCATCTTCGAGAACGTCTACACACCGGAGCCTGCAACGGCAACCATCAAAACGTATAAGGCGATGGAGACGACAAACAGCGCAGGCTTAACGTGGAAGAGCTTCAGCGGAAAGTTCAGCTTCATTCTCGAAGCCGCGAACAACGACGCGGGCGTACAGACGCCGATGCCGGAAAACGGAGTGAAGACCGACGAAGACGGCGATCGATACGTGGTTGTGACGCTGACGGATACTTCTGCGAACGGCGCGCCTCTGACCGAGCCAGCGTGCGTGGAGTTCGACAGCATTAAGTTCGAAAAACCGGGTATCTATAACTATTTGATCACAGAGACAGGAAACTCCGGCGGCGTCACCAACGACCGGGACACCGAACGCCGCATAGCAGTCCGGGTGACCGACGATCCTTCTACCGGCAGACTGTCTGCAAAAGTATATAACGAGAACGGCATTCCGGAAAGCGAGGATGTCAGCAGCCGCACGACGTTCACGAACAAATACGCCACAGCCCCTGCGACGGCTGTGATAACGGTCACGAAGAAACTCTCTGTGCCTGAAGGCACGAACGGACCGTCCGACATCGCAGGCAAGTTCACATTCACTCTGCGTCCGAGCACAAACACTGCGGAAGGCAGCATTGAAACGCCGATGCCGGAAGGATCGCCTTCCGACAGCGAAGGTGTCTATGCGACGGTGACGAACCCGGACAAAGACGGCGGGACTGCGTCGTACGGCAGCATCAAGTTCGAAAAACCGGGTGTCTATACTTACACAATAAGCGAGAGCGGCACGGCAGACGGCATCCTGAACGATTCTGAAAAGACCGTGACCGTTACGGTCACAGACCTCGGAAACGGCAAATTGAAAGCCGATGTGACCGAACAGGCTACGTTCACGAACTCATACTCCGTCAAACCTGTTTCGGCAGAACTCACGGTGACGTGCGCTTTGAAGTCTTCGACCCCGAGGATCGAACTTCTGAATATCAAAGACCAGTATACGTATACCATCGGGACTGCGACCAGAGGCCCTTCAGCTCCGATGCCTGAAAAGACCGTGATCAAGAACACGAGCGACAGCGCAGACGAGAACGGACGCGGTACGTATTCGTTCGGAAACGTGGAGTTCACCGCACCGGGGACGTATGTGTATCTGATTACACAGAGCGGGAACATTCCGGGAGTCGTGAATGACGCCGAAACCTCGAAGAAAGTCAAGGTAATCGTTTCAGACAACGGCGACGGAACGATGCACGCCGAGGTCCTCGGAGCAGACACCGAATACGACAATGCCGCCGCTGTAAAGACGCCCAGAGCCACCACGACCTTTACCAACACCATGAAACCGGTTGTCCTGGCGGCCCAGGCTTCGATCAACGGTACACAGACGCTTATCGGCCGTGACATGCACGAAGGCGAGAAGTTCCTATATATTCTTGAACCGAAAGACGACGTGACGAAGGAAGCCGTCACAAACAAAAATATTGAACTGAACGGAGGTGGAGTTTCTTCCCTCACCGCTTCGGTAGTGAGCGCCAAGGACGAAAGCCCTGCTACGTTCGTCTTTGACCGTGTCGTGTTTAAGACTCCGGGAATGTACACGTTCTCGATGCATCAGGAACCGGAATCCGTTTCAACGAACGGAATGACGTTCGACGAGAAATCCTACGAGGTCAAGGTCGTCGTCACGGCAAATGACGACGGCAGCCTGAGCTATACGATCGACGGAAATACTCCTTCGTTCGTGAACAAGTACCACAGTTCGGGAATGCATTTGCTGATACCGGAGAAATCGCTGGAAGGACAGCCGATCGCCGACGAAGGCGATACGTCGGAAAACGGCGGATCGGGTGAACCGGACGGTTCCGGTGAGACATCAGGTGAAGCGCCCGAGCACACGTTTGAATTTGTGGTAGAGTACGCGCAAGGAAGCATGCAGGGGCAGACAGCCGCATCGGGTTCTGTAACAATGAAACTGGGCGATGAAGCAAAAACCGCGCCGATCATTTTGAACTTCTCGAATGACGGGCAGGGCGGTACGATCAACCTGAAAGATCTCGTCGCGAAAAAAACCGCTACGGCATACGACGGAATTGCACCGTCGGGAGAACAGGCAAAGTACTATTCGGTTCAGCTCATCATGCGCGAAAAGAGGCCGACTGACGGAACTGCCGATGCCGCGATCGAGTACGCATCGAATTCGTTCTCGTTCATCGTTACTCTCGAGGATGCGGGGGACGGCCAATTGACCTCATACACTTCCGGACTCGGAGATCTGAAAGACCTGAGATTCGTGAACTACTACAAGTCCAACATCGCGCATCTTTCGTTCAGCGGTGTCAAAGCCCTGACCGGCGGCGCGTCTCTTAAGGGAGATGATTTCGAGTTTACGCTGACCGGAAAAGACGGTGCGCCGATGCCGGAAGGCTCGGAAAACGGCACGAAGACCGTCAGAAACGATGCGGGCGGAGGCGTGGACTTCGGTGAGATAGACTTTGACGTCAACGACCTCGGCGGCGCAGCATCAAAGACGTTCACATACATCGTATCGGAGTCGGGCTCCATGCCGGGCGTCAAGAACGACAGTGAAATGGAAAAAACCGTGAAAGTGACCGTCAGCGACGACGGAAAGGGTGTGCTCACCCTTGCGACAGACCCTGCAGACGCTACGCTGTTCACGTTCACGAACGATTATGTATCTACGCCGGGTGAGAGGTCGGTATCCGACGATATCGAGATCACAAAAGTCATCACAGGACGCGAGCTTGAGGACGGAGAATTCAGATTCGAACTGAAAGACGCAGCCGGCAATAAGGTCGCCGAGGCGAAGAACACCGCGGACGGTAAAGTCATCTTCCCGGCAATCAAATTTGATAATCCGGGCGTTTACACTTACACTGTAGAGGAAGCAAACGACTCGGCCCAGTGGGTGACTTACGACGAAACGAAATACTTTGTGACGGCAACCGTCACCGAGAACTACGATGGCAAGCCCATGACTGTTAAATGGACGACAGGTACGGATAAACCGGTAACATTCGAGAACACGTACCACGATCTGACGACGCAGAGTATAGCGGCGGCCGTTGCATGGAAAGCGGACGATGACCACCTCGCGGACAGGCCGGACAGCGTTACGATCACGCTCTTTGCGAACGGCGCTCCGTTCCGGACCGCCACGGTAAGCGCCGCGGACGGCTGGCGGTGCACGTTCGACGACCTGCTTATCTATGGAGACGGGAACGAGAAGATTACCTACACAGTGGATGAGACGACCGTCCCGGATAAATATGAAAAGAGCGTCTCGGGCGACGCGGAGAGAGGGTTCGTCATCACGAACACAAGAAAGGCAGACCCGCCCGCTTCTGCGGAACCGTCTGAAAACGGCGGATCGAGTGTAAACACAGGAGACACGGGCACTATTGCGGGATGGCTCCTGCTGATGGCCTGCTCCCTGCTCACGGCGCTGACGGCAGCCAGAGAAAAACATCGGAAATAGAGTCGGACCACATTTCCGGTAAAAGCAAATACTTGACAGACTGCGAAGCCACGTGCACACATACTGCCCGTGACTTCGCATTTTTTAAGCACTGCCTCCGGTTATAAAGAGGCGACGGCGTTTTCCCCCCGCGTTACGCTTTTTCTGTATCATCAAGAGATTCAGCACGATCGTACGTTCGAGAGAAGTGACGACCGCAGCAGGCGGAGTCCGCGCCAGGCCAATGTTTCCGGTTGCAGCGCCGAAGATGCATAGGGCCGGACTATCCAAGATCCCTTGATAGCAAATCGAGAACCAGAGTGAAGGCACCGCTGCGCCGACTGCCTGTGGGGCGTTGAGCAGGGTGTAGTAGAAGCCGAACAGCCGCGCCGTCGAAAGCATGATCCGGGAGAATGTGACACCGGGGGCGAGTGCGTCAGGCGTCGACAGGAACACCTGCACGTTCGGACGGACGAAAACGCAGGAAAGAAATGTCACGGAGCTGCATGCAAGAAGACTGAAAACCGCAGTGAGCTGCAGCAGTTTTTTCAAACAATCCATGCTATCGGATCCGTAACAGAGGCTGAGCAGAGGCTGGCCATCCTTGCCTATGCCGATCCCAATCAGAGAGACAATCATCAAAGAATTGCGCTCACTCCGAATGCGGCGAAGGAAAGATCACCGTAAAGCGGTATCAGGCTGCTTGCTTTGTTTTCAGGATCAGGTTGATCAGGGACGATGCAGCCGCATGGGCGAGAGAAGCGTCCTGAGTATCACGAGGGAAGAAAGGCAAGGAATCGCAGCTATACATAAGCCGAAAAGACACAACGCAAGGAGAAAAGAGGTATGGCATTTTTTAAACGGATGCACCGAAGGCTGCAGCAACAGGCACAAGGTTCGGAAACGCATTGACACTAGAGAGATTTCGAACACATTCGTAACCGAATCCTTTATAAGGCTTCCTAATACGAATCTCCTAACTTATTACGGGAGAGCCGCACATAAAAGGCACGAGCCAGGCAAACACCTAGCTCGTGATAACAAATTAACAGCGAATAATCTTCCTCTCCAGGGGTTTACCCTAACATTTAAAAAGGAGGATTGCTGAAACCGATGAATTACTTTCTGCCATTCTCTCTGCGAAGGTGAAGCAGAATGGCAAGCAATGCAAGGACGGCAACAATCGCAAGGCACAGAGCGGCGACATTGGTGCTGTCACCGGTATTCGGACCTTTCCCCTTTGAGGAGCCGGCATTCTGCGTTTCGGGCTTGCTGCTGTTTTTCTTCGGCTGCAGGCCTGCAATTGCGCTTTCAATATCTTCGGCGTAGTGATCTACTACAGCCTGTTCCGTAATGCTCTTTCCGGGAACAACCGCTTTCACAGCCCGATCCACGGCGCTGAAGTCCTTGTAAGCCGCCGGATCGAGTGCTTTCGCTTTCGCGATGGCCGCGTTGACGGCGGAGTAGTCCGCCTCTTTGAACTGCAAACCGGCAATAGCGGATTCAATAGCTTTCGCATACCCATCGACCGTGGACTGCTCGTTTTCAAGCTTGTTGCGGACGACGGCGTTCACGGCATCGGATACCGGTGTGAAGTCCTTGTACAGATCCGGATTCAGGCCGCTTGCGGCTTCGATTGCGTTATCGACAGCCGAATAATCCGCGGGATCGTAGTGGTAGATGGTGAAAGAATCCACATTCGAAAGATCCGTAACCCGCTTCGTAGTGATTGTAAATTCATTGTCGGAAACGGTTACCACGGAGAAGTTTGGAACTCTTTCCTGATTCTTGACCCTGGCATAGGCAAATTCATCGTTCCGAATAGTGTAGTACTTGCTGCCGGAACCGGAGTTTGCCGTCATATACAGAATTCCGGTAGGATTGGTAATGCTTGTGTAATCCGGATTGTCGTAGAGACTTGCGTCTGTCATCGGTGTCGTGCCGTCCATCATATAGGAGCGAACATACACGTGGTCATGGCCCATCAGAACGACATCGATATCCAGGTCTTTGAAAACGGGAGCCAGCTCGTTGCGGCGGGCGAGGATATCATCGTCATAGGCGTGACTTGCAACACTGAAAAGCGAATGGTGCATGACAGCGATTTTCCAGGCAGCGCTCGAATTCTTCTGGATCGCGTCCTGCATAAACGCTTTATGCTCCGCCGTGCTCATGTTATTGTCATTCAGCTGCAGGAAGAGCACGTTGTTATAGTAGGGCGCGGTATTGGCGGGCGCGTCAATGCAGACAATCACCCGAGTGCCGACTCGCACGCGAATATAATGCGTGTCGGAAAGGCTGTTTGAAAGTTCGACTGTTTCGCCGCCGAGGTCTACAGTGACGTTCTGGGTACCCAGCGTCCGGCCGGAGTAGGGGCTGCGCTGCTGATCGGCCGCGTCGGTCACGGCGGTTACGACGCCGCGCTTGTAGCTGCGGGTCGATGCGTCTACGGAAAGGTAGCGCTCCGGCAAAGGCTGCACAAGCAGAAGCAAAGCGGCAATCAGAGCCAGAAGGAGGACGCAGAGGCGGGACTGCGTCGAAAGAAACCGCTTCATAAAAGCCTCCTTTTGCCTGCAGAAGATTTAAGCAACCATAGTATAGCGGGCAAAAGAAAAATTCAGAGATGTTCTGAGGTTAAACGTGCGTAAACTTTTCAGCGGGATCGTAAAGCGGATTTTACAACCTCATCCGGGGAAAAGAAAAAGCTGACAGCCGACAGCACTTCGGGTATAATCAAGGCACGAAAAAGGAAGAAGGCGGCGGGAAACGTCGTCTGCGAGATTGCGTCTATGAAAAAATTCTATCGAATTCTACTGATTCTGCTGCTGATTTTGCTCGCGGCGGCGACGGTACGCCGGTACGACCGGACCCACAGCCCGGCGCAGGTGACCCCGACACCGGAAGTTTCGGCGGCGCAGGTTCGCGGAGAATCAGAAAGCTATTCCTCGTTTTATTATGACCAGCTGTCCGGGGAAGAGCAGACTGTTTATCAGGAACTGCAGGAGGCGGCCGAAGCCTGCCAGGCGAATGTGCCGGTTTCCGCCCTGTCTCTCGACTCTTTTTATAAGGCGGAAACCGCGCTCACCATGGATCATCCGGAATTTTACTGGATGACATCCTTCGTAACGCACGCGCGCGGCGGATGGGTAGAAAGCGTTACCTTCAGCGTTCCGGAAGATGCGGCTTCTACGATGGAAGCGCTGGAAAACGCGGCGGAGGAGATCCTGGGGGAGATCACGGAAGAAGGCGCCACCGATTATGAGAAGATCAAAAGCATATTTCTTTACATCATCCAGCATACAGACTATGGAACGGACGAAGGCCGGGAACAGGATATCCGGAGTGTGCTGCTGGATCAGCGATCCGTCTGCGCCGGGTATGCCAAGGCGTTTGAATTTCTCTGCCGACGGGCGGGTGTAGACTGCACCTACGTGCAGGGATACAGCCTCACGGGGGAGAACCATGCGTGGAACCTGGTTGAGATAGGCGGCACGCCCTATTGGGTCGACGTGACCTGGGGCGATCCCATGTTCGAGGAAAGCGCTGCCGTATCGGTTCCGCAGGACTTTGTAAACTATGCATATCTCTGCGTGGAGGACGACGAGCTTTTCCGGACCCACCGGATTGAAACCGGAATCATCTTTGAAAATTACAGGATGGAAAACGCATTTTCTTATCCTGCATGCACGGATCCTTCGCTGAACTATTATCGTCTGCATGGCTGCTTTTTCGATACGTACGACCGGGAGGCAGTCAGCGGAAGCGTATGGTCGCAGATGGATGCGGATCCGGACGGCCCAATACAGATGCAGTTTGCAACCGCGGAAGCGTACCAGGAGGCTGCAGCGGATCTGTTTTCCGAAACCGATCCCTATTTCTTCCGCATTCTGAGGGAAGGAAGCCCCTTCCTATGGAGCGGGTCCTCGTACCGGTATTTTCTCCTGGAAGACTCCAATTCCCTTTGCGTTTTTCTGGACTGAAAGCGATGGGAAATGCACGAAAATACGCCTGTTTCCGCGCATATCCTGTTGAAAAGACCCGCCTGCCGTGCTAACATAGAAAACTGTGTTTTTAGGAAAAAGAATCGATACAGAGCGCTAAAGGAGTCTTCGATTTATGGATAAAATTCGAAACGTTGCCATCATTGCCCATGTTGATCACGGAAAAACCACCCTTGTGGACGAAATGCTGAAGCAGTCCGGGATCTATCGGGAGAACCAGGAAATCGTGGAGCGGGTAATGGACTCCGGCGATTTGGAGCGGGAGCGCGGCATTACCATTATGGCAAAAAACACAGCGGTTACCTATAAGGGAACGAAAATCAACATCGTGGATACGCCGGGCCACGCGGATTTCGGAGGCGAAGTGGAGCGGATCCTGAAAATGGTCAATGGCGTCATTCTGCTCGTGGATGCGGCAGAAGGACCGATGCCGCAGACCCGTTTTGTCCTGAGCAAGGCGCTGGAACTTGGACACCGCGTCATCGTAGTCGTCAACAAAATTGACCGGCCGGATCAGCGAGTGCACGAAGTCGTGGATGAAATTCTGGAACTGCTGATGGATTTGAATGCGACCGATGAGCAGCTGGATTCCCCGATGCTGTTCTGCTCCGGGAGAAACGGAACCGCGAGCTATTCTCCGGAAGTACCGGGGAAAGACCTGCAGCCGCTTTTTGATACGATTCTGGATTACATTCCGGAACCGGATATGAATTTGGACGCGCCGTTCCAAATGCTGGTTTCCAATATTGATTACAATGAATTCGTTGGACGCATCGCCATCGGCCGCATTGAGCGGGGTATCATTCACCAGAATGACGAAATCGAGGTGTGCAACTATCATGATCCCGATGCCGAGCCGCGGAAGGCAAAGGCGACCGCACTATACGAGTTTGACGGCCTGAAGCGCGACCCGGTCGCAGAGGTCGGTGCAGGCAATATTATCGCGATGAGCGGGATCGGAGACGTCACCATCGGCGATACGGTCTGCGCGCGCGGTGCGGCGGAGCCACTTCCGTTCGTCAAGATTTCGGAGCCGACGCTGGAGATGGCGTTCTCCGTAAACGACTCGCCTTTCGCCGGGAGAGAAGGAAAGTACGTTACGTCCCGTCAGCTGCGAGATCGGCTGTTCCGGGAAACGCTGCGCGATGTTTCCATCCGGATTTCGGAAGTGGAAAATTCAACGGACAGCTTCCGTGTCTGCGCCCGCGGGGAGATGAGCCTTTCCATTCTCATGGAGACGATGCGTAGGGAAGGCTATGAATTCCAGGTATCGCCGCCTCGGGTTCTGTATAAGGAAATAGACGGCAGGCGCTGCGAGCCCATTGAGCGCGTCGTTGTGGATGTACCGCAGGAATATGTCGGCTCAGTGATTGAAAAGCTGGGGGGCCGAAAGGGAGAAATGCAGGAAATGACGCCCCTCGGAAAAAGGACCCGGGTGGAGTTCCTGATCCCATCGCGCGGTCTTTTCGGTTACCGTAACGAGTTTCTGACCGATACCAAGGGAGAAGGAATTCTGACGTCCGTCTTTGACCGGTATGAGCCGTATAAGGGGGACATCAGCAGGAGGAGCATGGGTTCCCTGATTTCCTATGAAACCGGGACCAGCATTACGTACGGCCTGTATGCCGCACAGCAGCGGGGCGAGCTGTTTATCGGGCCGGGCGTGGAAGTCTACGGCGGTATGATCGTAGGCGAAGCAAACCGCCCGGACGATATCACGGTGAACGTCTGCAAAAAAAAGCAGCTTACGAATACACGCGCGGCGGGAAGCGATGAAGCGCTGCGGCTTGTTCCTCCAAGACAGATGAGTCTGGAACAGTGTCTGGAGTTTATGGCGGATGATGAGCTTCTGGAAGTAACGCCCAAACATCTTCGGCTCCGCAAGAGCATTCTGGACCACGAAAAGCGAATGAAAGCGCTGATGCGGAATCGATGAGAAATACGATTGACCACATACGGCTGGAAGACGGGGATCGGAGTCTTGTGATTCTGGATCAGAGTCTTCTTCCCGGAAAAAAAGAATATGTCAAGCTGACCGGGGCACCGGAAATGTTCCGGGCGATCCAGACACTGCAGGTGCGCGGCGCGCCAGCGATCGGCATCTTTACCGGATTTGCGCTCTACGTCCTCGCCCGGCGCAGCGATGCGGCGGACGCGGAGGCGCTATGCCGGGAAGCAGAGCGGAATGCGGACTATCTTGTCTCCTCCCGCCCGACGGCTGTAAACCTGTCCTGGGCAGCCCGACGGATTGTCCGGGCGGCAAGATCCGCTGCTCCGGAAGGCCGCGAGGCAGTGCTTTCGAAGATGCAGGAGGAGAGCCAGGCCATTCTGGATGAGGATATTGCCATGTGTACGGCAATCTCCGAATACGGGCTTTCGCTTCTTTCGGACGGCTGCGGGGTTCTGACGCACTGCAATGCCGGTCCGATTGCAACCTCCCGCTATGGGACGGCGATCGGGCCGATGATCCTCGGCCGGGAAAGAGGCTATCAGTTTCACGTTTACGCCGACGAAACCCGTCCGCTTCTGCAGGGCGCCCGGCTGACCTGCTGGGAACTGTCCAATGCCGGCGTGGATGTCACTCTGATCTGCGATAATATGGCCTCCATGGTGATGAAGCAGGGGAAGGTGCAGTTTTGCTTTGTCGGTTGCGACCGCATTGCGGCAAACGGCGATACCGCAAATAAAATAGGCACGAGCGGAGTTGCGGTTCTGGCAAACTACTATAAGATTCCGTTTTTTGTTCTGGGTCCGAGTTCCACGGTGGATCTTGCTACGCCGGACGGCAGCGCGATTCGCATAGAGCTGCGGGATGGAGAGGAAATCCGATCAAAATGGTATAAGGAACCTATGGCGCCGGAGTGCGTGCCCTGCTATAACCCGGCGTTTGATGTGACGGACCATCGTCTCATTTCCGGCATAATTACGGAAAAGGGAATCTGCCGGCCGCCGTATTCGGAAAGCCTGCGAAGGCTGTCTCGGGAATAGAAAGGAAAAGCAGCAGGCACAGAGAGACAAAGAGTCCCCCTCCGGGAGAGAAAGGCAAAAGCCGAATCTGCCGGAGGGGGAATTTCGATCGAAAAGGAAATATATTCCGGAAAAGGAATACGGATCATTCTGGATACAGCGGTGTGGAAAGATAGCGGTCACCGGAATCCGGAAACAGAACCACAATCGTTTTGCCTTCAAACTGCGGTCGCTTGGCAAGCTCCACCGCGGCGCACAGTGCGGCGCCGGAGGAAATGCCGACAAGAAAGCCTTCTTTTTTTCCAATCAGCTGCCCGTACTGAAACGCGTCCTCATCCTTGACGGGGATCACTTCATCATAAACGGAGGTGTCCAGCGTGACGGGAACAAATCCGGCGCCGATCCCCTGAATTTTATGCGATCCGCTGACGCCCCTGGAAAGGACCGGAGAAGAGGCGGGCTCCACAGCGACGATATGTACTGCGGAATTTTGGGACTTCAGATACCTGCCGACGCCCGTTATGGTTCCTCCGGTGCCGACACCGGCGACGAAAGCGTCCACCTGACCGTCCGTGTCGTTCCATATTTCTGGACCGGTAGTTCGGAAATGCGCTTCCGGATTTATCGGGTTCGTAAACTGGCCGGCGATGAAGGAATGCGGCGTCTGCCGCTGCAGTTCCTCCGCCTTGGCGATGGCGCCCGGCATGCCGCCTTCGCACAAAACGAGTTCGGCACCGTAGGCTTTCATCAGCTTCCTGCGTTCCACGCTCATGGAGGCGGGCATGACGATGATGATCCGATAGCCTCTGGCGGCAGCCACGGAAGCCAGGCCGATGCCGGTATTGCCGGACGTGGGCTCAATGATGACAGAGTCCGGCTGCAGAAGCCCTTTTTCTTCCGCGTCCTCGATCATTGCCTTTCCGACACGGTCCTTCACGGACCCGGCGGGGTTTAGATATTCAAGCTTTGCCAGTATTTTGGACTTCAGACCGAAGACGGCTTCAAGATTTCCCAGCTCAAGAAGCGGAGTTCCCCCGATAAGCTGGTCTGCGGATTTGTAAATTTTTGCCATAGTAACGCCTCTTTCTTCGTGAAGCGCGGGGACCGGGACGACCCGGATACGGCGGAAAAAGCCAATCCCTGTACGCTTGTTTATCGATACGGACAGATACGCGAACCGCGCTGATTAATCTACATTATAGTGCCGGTGCAAACAATTGCAAGAGAACCCATCGGCCGAAGCCGGCAGGGAGGAAAAAACGCTGCGCCGGGCGGCGCAGCGTTGAAACAAACCTATTTTCAATTCAGTTTACAACAATAACGCAGGTTGCCGGGATCATTTTGGCATCGGAGGGTACAATGGACATATAATAGGTTCCGGCGGTGGGAAAACTGAGGCTAAGGGAGCCGTCACTCTGCGTAAAAGCGTTGTCAATGCCTTCTATTTTTCCCTCTCCGTTCACCTGCGCGACTTGCAGCGTCGGAAGGGCAACCTCGGAAACGGCGTTGCTTTCATCTACGGAAAGCGCTTTCACATGGATCGGCAGAGTGTCCGACGTCGTTAAGTTGGCGTAGGTTGTGTCAAAGTAAGTAAAGACGGTTTCCGTCGGCAGGACGCTTCCCAGGATACAGGCAACCAGGCAGTCACCCTTGCGGACCTCCTCTTCGAGATTTGTTACGGGAGAATCATTGAGAAAGCACTGGAAATTACCGCTGCTTTGATTCCAAAGACGCACAATTTTTCGATCCGCACCGGTGCCGGTTCCCTCATAGCCATCCGCGCAGTATTTTTCATGGGCGGCCGTCAGGACGTCGTCAATATCAAAGGTGCCGCTTTCATTTCGATCCTGCACGCTGACGGGGACTTGCACCATCACGGTGCCGTCGGTGCCCTTGGAAAAACCTTCCGAAGAGTAGATGGAAACTTTCACCGTTACGCTGGTGGCATTTTCGGCGGCTTCCGGCGTCGGGACAATATCCGAGGCAGTTGCGACTTCCGAAGACCCGGCCTCCGGATTTCCCGGACCGCAGGAGCATAGCAGCAGATAAAGCAGCGCAGTCGCTGCAATTAGGCAGATAATTCTTTTCATTTTGCAATTCCGGAAACGCTTCGCACCCGGAATCCTCCTCTCTCCAGGGGCCGCCGTCGGGCAGGCGCGCTGGCATTAGAACGATTATAGCATGGAAAAAATTTTTACACAATCCGAACGGTGTCAGTGGACGCACGCGAAGAAAGCAGGTAAGATAAAAAGGATCAAAGAACTCCCGGAACGCAAAGGCCGAAGGAGGAAAGGGCGAGGGCTATGGATGAAATGAAAATCAGTTCGAAATTTCTAACCGGAATCGTATCAAAAATTATTGACAAGCTCGTGCGCAAGAAACTGGGCGTTGATGTAGGCGTACAAATCAACAGCGTGCAGGCGACGATGCAGGAGGGGAATACGCATCTGCACCTCGATGTTGATGCGGACATGAAAAAAGAGGATCTGGAGAACCTGCTGAAAAAAGCGGGAATTCTCTGAAAACTGGAAAGAGAAGTAAGATCAACGAAGCCGGCTCTTTAGGGAACCGGCTTTACGATTATTGCGAATGTGTTACAGAAGAATTCCTCCGCCCAAAACCGAGTCTCCATCATAGAATACAGCGGACTGACCGCGGGTGATAGCCCGCTGCGGCGCGTCAAAGACAAGACGGGCGCAGTCCGGCCCGGTCACCGTAATGCGGCACGGTTCTTCCCTGTGCCGGTAGCGTATTTTGGCCGAGGCTCGCAGCTCCTGCCGCGGAGCCGCGCCGGCAATCCAATGGACCTCCTTGACGAAAGCTTCCGTCTGAAACAGATCCATTTTTCCGCCGAGAACGACCGTATTGTCTTCCGGACGGATATCCAGAACGTAAAGCGGTTCGGAAGAGGGAACACCAAGGCCACGACGCTGGCCGATAGTGTAATGAATAATGCCTCGATGTCGGCCGAGTGTGCGACCGCTGCGATCGATAAAGCGGCCGGGCGGACAGGGCTTGCCGGCACAGGCTTCCACAAGCGCCGCGTAGTCTCCATCCGGTATAAAGCAGATATCCTGGCTTTCAGGCTTGTGTGCTGTCGGAAGATGCAGTGCGGAGGCAATTTCCCGGGTTTCCTTTTTCGAGAAGCCGCCGAGAGGAAACAGTATGTGTGCGAGCTGGTCCTGCGTAAGATTGTACAGGAAATAGCTTTGATCCTTGGATTCATCCAGGGCCTTTTTTAACCGGAAAATCCCGTTTTCCTCTGTGATGCGGGCATAGTGGCCGGTCACCAGCCTGTCGCAGCCCATTTTTTTCCCTTCTTCTGCCAGCAGGCCGAATTTCATGGTTTTATTGCAGCGGATGCACGGATTCGGCGTTTCGCCCCGCAGGTACGCGGCGGCGAACGGCGCCACTACGTTTTCGCGGAATTCGTGCGAGAGGGGAAAGGCGTAGAAGGGAATCCCCAGCGCTTTGCAGACCGCCTGGGCATCCTGTACGGTGCGGGAATCCTCCTGCAGCTGCATGGTGCAGCCAATGCAGGAAAATCCCTTCTTTACTGCCAAATATGCGGCGACGCTGGAATCCACGCCGCCGGACATGGCGACTAACGCGGTTGGCATTTTGTTTCCTTTCCCGGCTCGCGGCGCAACGCTTCAGAGCTTTTCATCGTCGAAGAAGTCCTTGTAGTAATCCCGCTGCTCCTGATTTCGGAATGTTTCCGGAGGATCTACAATGGTCGGCTTTCCGCGCTTCGGATCGAAGGAAGCGAAATCCTGTGAGGAAAGCGAAGTGCCGCGCTTTGCGGATGCAGCGGGAACGTCCCGGCGAGCCGCCTGCCGGCGGCGGGCTTCCTGCTTTTTCCGCAGATTTTTTCTCCTTGCCATATAGAGGCGGCGGTACAAAAGAAGCAGCAGGATAAGACCGAGGAGAACATAGAGGATAATCATCGGTGTACTGGAGAAAACAGCGGACAGAACCGAAGCCGCGTGGGACCAAAAAGAGTAGGGGACGTCCACGGAAGCGACGAGAGGAACTTCCGCGGCGACGGCGCCGTTTACCAGGACCTGGACCGTACCAAGTTCCTGCCCGGCGGAGATAGGTGCCGTCGGATTTTCTTCGGTCAGCGCGATGCTGTACTCCAGACTGTCCGGATCGACGTCCGAGGGCAGGAGAACGGCAACATCATGCTGCGGATGAACGGTTACGGTATTCTGCCCGGACGGAGCGTCCCGAACCGGAACCTCATCGAGCAGTTCTTCCGTTTTGAATACGGAAACGTAGTTGAAGTTATCGAACGCCCAGTTGTAAAGGGCGATAGTGTCCGTAAAATTGTGGAAAGTTGTACTTCCATCCTCCTCCAAGGTGGAGGGGCAGCCCATTACAATGCAGAGAAAGTCCCGATCGTCGGATTTGGCGGCGGAGGCGAGACAGTACCCCGCCTGCTGCGTGTAGCCGGTTTTTATACCATACGCCTGTGGATACACATAGGCGGTCCCATACATGCTTTCACTGGTCAGAAGCCCGTTGGTATTGTAAATGGTATTGGCTTCCGACAGATTGCTTTTGGGAAGCGCATAGCTCTGCGATCCGCACAGTTCCACGAACAGGCTGTGCTGCAGAGCCTCCCGCGCGATGAGGAACTGATCGTAAGCGCAGGAATAGTGATCCTCCTCGTGCAGGCCGTGATCGTTTGAAAAGTGGGTGTTGACGCACCCTAATTCCTGTGCACGGGCGTTCATGAGATCCACGAAGGCCTGCTGGGAGCCGGATACGGCTTCCGCGATCACATTGCAGGCGGGACAGGAGGAGGAAAGTCCGGCCATATAGAGATACTGCCGCAGCGGACGGGTCTCTCCGATGGACAGATCCACTTCCGTCTCCAATGGATCAATTCCGTCCAGACAGGTTTCCGAAGCGGTCACAGGTTCATCAATGTCAATATCTCCCCGTTCATAGGCTTCTACGGCGAGGAGGATCGTCATCATTTTCGTCAGACTGGCGGGATAGGCTTTTTCCTTTTCCGCCTTGGAATACAGGACCGTTCCGGTCCCTTGATCTACCATATAGCAGGATGTGCAGGTCAGCTGCGGAAAACTGCTGGAATTTCCACCGGTACCCGTCTGTGCCGGCTCCTCCTCCGAACCGGCGGCAGAGTCGGATCCCGTGCTTTCTCCTAGACAGGGAAGCGCAAGAAGCAGGATGCAGAGCAGATAAACAACGGCACGAAAAAATTTTTTCAAAATGAGACTCCTCCAGTTGCTTGCCCGCTTGGATCAAAGAGGACCCGAAATGCGGCGGGCTTGCCGCGAACCGGAAAGCGGTCCGTGCGGCATGCGGCATAGATAAAACCATGATAAAACCTGCCCGGAAAATGTCAAGCGTGCCGTCGTGGAACAGCTGCAATTCCGGCGCATATCCGCGGACGGAAAAAGGTGCAGCGCCCTCGGGTTCTCCCCAAACGATCCATTCTATGGTATCATTGGTAAAAAGACGGATTCGAAAGCACTGGCTTCGGCAGGGTACGGAAAAGTACCGGAGAAAAACCATGAAAATTTTAGTTGTAGATGATGAAAAAAGCCTTGTTAAGGGAATAAAATTCAACCTTGAAAACGAAGGATACCAGGTGGATGCGGAATATGATGGAGAAGCTGCAGTCCGTCTTGCGAAGGAAAACGAGTACGATCTGATTATTCTCGACCTGATGATGCCAAAGAAGGACGGATTGCAGGCATGCCAGGAGATACGGATGTTTTCTACAGTGCCGATTATTATCCTCACTGCGAAGGACGAAGATTCCGATAAGCTGATGGGCTTTGAGTCCGGTGCGGATGACTATATCACGAAGCCCTTCAATATTCTCGAGCTGAAGGCCAGGGTTCGCGCCCTGCTGCGGCGCGCGACCATCACTGCGGCGCCGCAGGAAAAGGAAGAGCCGGATCTTCTTCAGGCGGGAAACATCACACTCGCTCCGCGGCAGCGGGAAGCGCGCAACGCCGGGGAACCGGTGGATCTGACCATCAAGGAATATGATCTTATCGAATTTCTTATGCGGCATGCCGGCGCGGTATACACCAGGGATCAGCTGCTGAATCTTGTCTGGGGTTACGATTACCAAGGGGATACCCGGACGGTGGACGTGCATATCCGGCGGCTTCGGGAAAAGCTGGAAGCGGATCCGGCAAACCCGTCCCATATCATTACCAAATGGGGAATCGGCTACTATTTCAAGGAGTAAGGATCTGCCCGAAGAAGAGAAAAAGACGCAAAGAAAAAGGATGTGCCGGAAGCTGCGGGCTCCGAATCGGGGCTGCGCGGCGGCAGATCCTTTCTTTGTCGCTGCGGGAATTCGAGGCGGTGAAGGGAAGAGGCGGAAGGGAGAGGGAGCAATGCAGGAGAAGAAGCGTTTTTCGGAAAACTCAACTGTAGGGGAAGTGATCCGAGACCCGGTCTTTTCCCCGTTTGGCCGGCTGCTGTTTCCCGTGGACCTTTCGATCCCGGAACGCATGACCCTGAAGCAGGTCAGCCGCTCCGACGTCCTCCTTTGGTATACGAATCTTCACGCGGAAAAGACCGTTGAAATTCTAAACGAACTGTACAAGCGAGCGTCTTCCGGCGAGACAATCTTCTATCCGATTTATTCGGAACAGGAGCAGTGCGAAAATCCGGACTGGCGCCAAACCGGGCTTTTCTATCTGCGCGGAAGCCCCGGAGAGCGTTTTGCCATTGTATCGGCAGGCGGCGGTTTTTATTATGTGGGCGCGATGCACGACAGTTTCCCTCACGCGCTGGAGCTCAGCCGCAGAGGCTGCAACGCCTTTGTCTTGATCTATCGGCCGAAAACGGCATGGCAGGACCTGGGAAGAGCCATCTGCTTCGTGGAAGATCATGCGGAGCAGCTGGAGATTTCCCCTGCCGGCTATTCCCTTTGGGGCGGATCCGCCGGGGCGCGCATGGCTGCGGTGCTGGGAAACCGGCAGCATTTGGAGCAGCTGACCGGACGCTCCGCGATAAGCTGGAAAGAAGGCGGATCCCGGGCGGCATCAGAGTCCCGGACGGTTCTTCCGCAGGCGTCCGCCGTCATTATGCAGTATACGGGATTCGAAGACTGTTCTCCGGACGATGCGCCGACCTACGCCTGCGTCGGGACCGAGGACAGGATTGCCTGGTGGCGAGGAATGGAAGCACGGCTTGCGCAGCTTGAAAGCATGGGAATCCCCACGGAGTTCCATGCTTACAAGGGGCTGCAGCACGGATTCGGAATCGGAACCGGAACCGTTGCAGAAGGATGGATCGATGATGCAGTCGCTTTTTGGGATGCCCGATCCGAGAGCTCCGCTATGCATTAGCTGAAAGCCGCAATACGAAAAACATATTGTACAATCGGGAGCATTTCCGCTAATTTTGTATTGTAAAAAAAGACAGAGAAAACTCTGAAAAACAATCCAATGAGCGGAAAGGATGAGAATTATGAAAAAAACAATAAGCCTGCTGCTGTGCCTGCTGGTATTGGCCGGCGTACTTTCTGGATGCGGTTCAGGAACGACCGCCGCTCCAAGCACCGCGTCACCCGCAGCGTCGACAGAGCCTTCCGCGGCAGGCAGCTCGGAGGAACCGGTGGCGGAAAGCGGGAACATCCTGGTTGTCTATTTCTCCGCGACGGGCAATACGAAAGCCGTGGCGGAAGCCATAGCGGAAACGCTCGGGGCAGATCTGTTCGAAATTACGCCTGCGGAACCATATACGGCGGATGACCTGAACTGGTCTAATGAGGACAGCCGCGTTGTCCGCGAACACGAGAACGAAGACCTCCAAAATCAGGTGGAACTGGAAACGACAGAGGTTGCAAACTGGGAAAAGTATGAGACCGTCTTTTTCGGATATCCCATCTGGTGGGGCAACGCCGCGTGGCCGGTAAACCAGTTCGTGAGGAACAATGACTTTTCCGGAAAAACGATCATCCCCTTCTGCACATCCTCTTCGTCCGGCATCGGACAGAGCGCAGCAAACCTTGCGGAGATGGCGGGAACCGGAACCTGGGAAGAAGGACAGCGCTTTGCAAGCAGCGCGAGCAGCGACGAAGTCTCTGCATGGGCGAAGGAAGCCATCGCCTCCTGAAGAACAGAAAAAGCAACAGCAGACAATCCCCCGCGGACGATGGAAAAATCGCTTCGCGGGGGATTTCCTGCATTGAAGCAGGGAATCGACCGCCGGGCCTGGCGGCGAAGCCATGCCTTCAAAGCGAGGCGGAAGCCGCTTCAGGTGGGCCTGCGGCGGGGAAAGTTGCACTTGAATTCCCGCGTGCACTGAGAGTACACTAATCTGGTAGCAGAGCTATAGAACAAGCAGCAAGGAGCGGCCGGCAGCGGTGCAAGAGGACAGGAAAGAAAAACTGCATCTTTGGAAGGTACGGATCCTGAAGTTCGTCAGGGGCGTCCAGTTCAAGTTCGTCAGCGTAATGGCGGTCATCATGCTGATTTTCTTTATGCTGATCAACATCCTGCCGCTGACGACCTCAAGGGACCTGATTTTTTCGGAGAAAGAAACCTCCATGACGAATCAGGCTTCAACGATTTCCTCTTCACTGTCTACCCTCAGCACGCTGAGCCGGGATCGAGTCTCCGAGATTCTGAACCTGCTGGATGTCAGCGGCTATGACCGAATTCTGGTGACCGACAGCTACGGCATTTCCATCTACGATACGGCACAGGAGGGCAATACAGTCGGAACGGAACCGGACATTGGAGAAATTGAAACCGCTCTGACCGGAAAAACTGTATTCTCGTCGACGTTTGCAGATTCCGCGTTTTCCAGCGCTGCCGCGGTTCCCATCGTGCACAGCGGCGCGACGCAGGGTGCCGTTTATCTTCACGAATATGATACGGATCATGCTTCGCTGCTGCTTCGGCTCCAAACCCAGATTCGGATGGCCTCTCTTTTCATCTGTATTGCGGCGGTTCTGATCGATGTCCTTCTGTCCAGCGTACTGACCCGAAATATCCGGAACCTGACAACCTCCGTGCAGACAGTCGCGGAAGGGGACTACAGCCACCGCTTCAAGGTAACGGGACACGACGAGGTCGCAATTCTGGGACAGGAATTCAACGATCTGACACAACGTCTGGAGGAAACGGAGCGGCAGCGGCGGCAGTTCGTTTCCGATGCGTCCCATGAACTGAAGACGCCCCTCGCGTCGATACGGCTTCTGTCTGACAGCATTGTGCAGGCGGACAATATGGATGAGGACACCATGCGGGATTTCGCGCAGGATATCGGAAATGAAGCGCAGCGTCTGCAGAAAATCACGGAAAAGCTGCTGGATCTGTCGAAGCTGGACGATAATATTATCGTCGAAGAGGAACCGGTGGATCTGAAGCAGGTTTCCCTGGATGCGTTGCGCATGCTCCGGCCCCTGGCCGACAAGCAGAAGGTCCTTTTGAAGACCAATCTGGATGACGGATGTGTTATTATGGCTACGGTGGACGATGTGTACCATATCGTCTTCAACCTTGTGGAAAACGCAATAAAATACAACGTACCTGGAGGCAGTGTAACGCTTCGGGTACGGCAGAATGAAAAAAGTGTGGAGTTTATTTCCGAAGATACCGGAATCGGCATCCCGGAGGAGGATCGGATAAACATATTTGCCCGGTTCTATCGGGTGGACAAGGCGAGAAGCCGGGAGGCCGGCGGAAGCGGCTTGGGACTGAGTATCGTCCATGACTGCGTCGAGCGGCATTGCGGAACCATTACCGTCGGGGCAAACAAGCCGCAGGGCAGCCGCTTCACCGTGACGTTCCCGCGTCCGACGGAAGAGCAGACGGGACTGTAGCGGCAGTGCAAAGCGCGATTCGCACACGGCTGCTGGGAAAAGGCAGAAAATCGAAAGGAGGCGCCGCCCGAACAGCGGGCGGCGGCAGAGAGCATGAATAATATATCCAGAATACAGCAGAAGCTGGCGGAAAAGGGCTTGGACGCGGTTCTCATATATAACGAACAGAATCAGCGTTACGCGGCCGGATTTCCCTTTACGGACGGCGTGGTGTATGTTTCTACCCGAAAAGCGGTGCTGCTGACGGATTCCCGCTATGTGGAGGCAGCGCGCAAGGCGACGCAGGGAGCCGTCGAAGTGCAGATGTTTGATCTGGAACATCCGCAGACGCAGCTTCTGCGAACACTTCTGCAGGAGGACGGGGTCAAGACGGTGGGCGCCGAGGAGCAGACGCTGAGTTATGCGAGCTATGAGCGTCTGCAGAAGGAGCTTGGCATTTCCTTTTCTCCGGCGCAGAGCATTTTCTCCGCACTGCGCGCTTCCAAAACGGAGGAAGAGATTCAATGCATGATCGAGGCGCAGCGGATTGCGGAAAAAGCGCTGGACACAGTTCTTGGCATGATAAAGCCCGGGATGAAGGAGCGGGATATCGCGGCAGAACTTAATTACCAGATGATGAAAAACGGAGCGGAAGGGATTTCCTTTGATACGATCGCCATTACCGGCAGAAAGACGAGTATGCCGCACGGCGTCCCGGGAGACGAGACGGTGCAGGCGGGAGATTTCGTAACTATGGATTTCGGCTGCTTGAAATACGGGTACTGCTCCGATATGACCCGAACGGTTGCCGTGGGATCCGCAACGGACGAGATGAAGAAGATCTACAGCATAGTTCTGGAAGCGCAGCTGCAGGGGATCGCGCATGCGCGGGCGGGGATCACGGGAGCCGAGATTGACGGAGCGGCACGCAAAGTCATTGAGGAGGCCGGCTACGGAAAATATTTCGGTCACAGCTTTGGGCACAGTCTAGGCCTTAACATTCACGAGCCGCCGGTTGCCTCTCCCGCGAACCGGTTTCCCATGCCCGCCGGAGCGGTTGTAAGCGCGGAACCCGGCATCTATATTCCCGGCCGGTTCGGCGTACGGATCGAAGACGTTATGATCCTTCGCCCGGAAGGGAGCGAAGTCATTACGAAAGCTCCGAAACAGCTGCTGATTCTTTGAGGAGGGGACCGGCATGGCAAATAAAAAAGAGGAACAGAAAAGGGTAAACAGAATTTTCGCGGTCAACATCAATATGTTTCTGTATATTGGGATCGCACTTCTCCTGCTGACGATTGTCCTGAGCAAAACCGTTCCCTCTATTCCCGCACTCGTTACGACAATTCTGTATATCTTCGCCATCTGCAGTCTTGTGTTCTATATGTTTGAGATCCAGTACCGGCGCCGGACCGGGGACGTCCACGACGAAAAAGCACGGAAGAAAGCCATGGAATATGAGCCGAAGTCTGCCGCGTCCAAAGGGAAAAAGGACGCGGGAAAGGGAAAAGCGGCGTCAAGAGGCGCATCAAGGCGAAAATAGCGTGACAAATATTGAAAAAGCAGGGCGCATAAGGTACAATATTTCAAGAAATTTGACAGGAACACTGATTCAAAGTACTGGGAGGAATCTTTATGATAACAGCAGGGGATTTTAAGAATGGCGTCACGTTTGAGCTGGACGGTCAGGTTATGCAGGTAGTTGAATTCCAGCATGTAAAGCCCGGAAAGGGAGCCGCTTTTGTACGGACAAAGATGAAGAATGTCATCACCGGAGCGGTGACCGAAACGTCTTTCAACCCGACGGCGAAATTTGAAAGTGCAACGGTGGATCGGAGAACCATGGAATACAGCTACAGCGACGGAGACCTGTACTACTTCATGAATCCGGAAACGTATGAGCTTGAACCTGTAGAGAAATCCGTTCTTTCGGACAACTTCAAATTTGTCAAGGAAAATATGGAGTGCACCATTTATTCCTATAAAGGAAAAATCTTCAACGTTGAGCCTCCGATGTTTGTTGAACTGAAAGTAACTGCAACCGATCCGGGATTTGCCGGCAACACGGCAACGAACGCAACGAAGCCCGCAACCCTGGAAACCGGTGCAGAAATCAAGGTGCCGCTGTTTATTGACAATGGTGAAACGATTAAGATCGACACTCGCACAGGGGAATATCTGGGCAGAGCATGACAGATTCCCGCCGGTGAGACAGGAAAAAGCGAAAACGTCCGCATAAGGCGGACACTCAAGAATAAAGCAGCATCCCCGGATTGAGGAATGTCAAATCCGGGGATGCTGTTATTAAAAGGGGGGTAAAATGAGAGGAAACCAAATCAATCAATCTGAATATGCTTCTTTTCCGGTACTTCCGGAGCTTTCTTCGGAAGGGTCAGCTCCAGAATGCCGTTATTGTAGCTTGCCTTGATTGCATCCACATCCACGTTGGAGACATCAAAGCTGCGGCTGTAGGAGCCGTAATAGCGCTCCCGCTTAATGTAGTTTTTCTTGTCGTCCTTTTCTTCCTTGGACTCGGTGTGCGTTGCCGTTATGGTCAGGCAGTCCTCATCAATGTCCAAATGGATATCTTCCTTCTTGAATCCGGGAAGCTCTGCTTCGATCAGGTATTCCTTTCCGTTATCGGAAACATCGGTGCGGAAAGAGTTGTTATTGAAGTAGGACTCCATCGTACGAAACGGATCATCAAAGAAATCACGACGGCTGAAAGGAACAATTTCAAACATAGCTAAGACCTCCTATATCAAAACGATTCAATTTAGAGTTTCGGGAAGAGCTCTCGTCCCTGGAGCTCCTTTCTTTTACTGTCTATACGATAGTCTCAGTTTTTGAATAAAGCGTGTACAAAATATGAATAGAATGTAAATATTAGCACTCTCATCACGAGAGTGCTAATATTTTTAAAAAGCTTTATTCGGTCGGAGGCGCGTTTTCGGCATCGGCGGGGCGGTCCGAAGAAAACTCTTCCGCGGAAGACGCCGGGGATGGACTTTCTGCGGCTTTCTGCGAAGCAAGGAACGCGGCGGCGTCATTGGCAGCCTCTTCCATGTCTGCATCCACTTCAATATGCAGCGGAGGCTTCTTGCAGAGGATATCGTACATAATCGGGATGATAAAAAGCGTCATGAGCGTTCCATAGAGGAGGCCTCCTGTCATGACAATCGCCATACCGCGGCCCAGCTGGCTGCCTAAACCGGAACCCAGCATAAGCTGCAGAAGTGCGAGGATCGTGGTCAGCGCGGTCATCAGAATCGGCCGCATGCGAGTCTGGCCGGCTGCGGTCAGGGCATCACGGCGGCTCATTCCGCCGACCCGGAGCTGGTTCGTGTAGTCTACGAACACAATTCCGTTGTTTACAATTGTTCCGAGAAGAATCAGAAAACCCATGAGGGCAAGCGCCGTGATCTGCTCGCCGGAGACCAGGAGCGCCAGTACGCCGCCGGTAAAGGCAAGCGGCAGGGTAAGCAGAATAATAAAGGGGCTCAGGAGGCTCTGAAATTGGGCAACCATCACCAAATAGATCAGAAGAACAGCAAGCGCAATCATCAGAAGCATCTGGTGCAGCATATCCTGGACCTGGCTGGATTCCCCGCTGATTTCAAAGGAGCATCCTTCCGGCAGGGCGTCCGCAATCGCGTTCAGCTGCGGTTCCAGCTCCCTGGTTAGAAGCTCGGTATTGTACCCGTCCTTTGCCGTTGCGGTGACATCCGTAAACTGCCGCAGATTGCTTCGAAGCAGCGTACTGGGAGACACGGTTTCTTCCAGCGTGGCAAATTCGGAGAGCTTGTGGGTTTCCGTATCGTTTCCGGAACCCGCCGAAGGCGTACTTTCGGATGCTGCGCCGGTCAGGGCGGATGCCGATACGGAAGAATCAGCGGAAGCCGATGCAGACGAAGCGCTCAGAAGCGAGGAAGAGGAAAATTCCATATCCATCAGATTTTCCCGGGTCACGATTCTTCCGGCGTTTGCCCGGATGACCACATCCACATTCTCGCCGTCAAGGCGCAGGGTGGTTGACGTGACATCCGTCTGCAGTCTCTCTGCGATCTGCGCATAGATCTGCGCGACAGTAAGACCGTAACTCATGGCCTTGTCTTTATCGATAATCAGATGGAGCGTTTTCTGCTCGTCCTGCTCTCCGGCAGAAACGTCTTCAAACCCGGGGTTCTGCCGAACGACTTCCGCAACCTGTGAAGCGGCTTGCCGGATCGTGTCCGTATCCGGTCCGTAGACGTGAATGGTCAGGCCGGAGGCGATCATGCTTCCGTAATCGCTCATGACATTCGTAGACGCTTTGACCTCGCACGGCAGCGATGCCGCCGCGGCATTGATGTCACTGCAAATCTGCTTAATTTCCTTGCCCGACGCGTTTTCGGAAGCGGTAACATAGCAGATATAGGAACCATATTGATCGGTTTGTACGCTTACGGAGGAGGCAACGCTCAGCGCACTGCCGGCATCCATCATGCCGGCGTTTTCTACGCCGGGAACGCTCTGGATCGCAGCAAGCGCTGCGTCCGCCTGCGCGTGGGATTCCTCCTTGGTAAGTCCATCGCGGGTCTGTACTTCCACCTGAATGCTGTTTCCGACCATTTCCGGAAGCACCGTTACACCGGTGCGGAAAACTTCGCCGATGCAGAAGGCCAGAAGAACGACGGCGACAAGAATCGTTGCGGTCCGATGATTCAGACACCAGTGCAGCCATACGGCGTAGCGCTTTTTTACCTTGCCGAACGGGCTTTCGGGGTTTTCCCGGAACGCGTAGCGCTGCAGCAGCGCACTGGCCGATGCGGGGACTACTGTAACGGCAATCAGAAGCGACGCGGTCAGGCAGTATGTGATGGTTATACCCATGGGGACAAGAAGCTGCCGAATCAGCCCGGTGGAGAAAACCATAGGCAGAAAAACGCAGATAGTAGTCAGAGTGGAGGACACAATGGCTCCAACAACCTGCTTTGTCCCCTGAAGGGCTGCACGGGTGGGGGATAAGCCGGCAGTCCGGAGCCGGATGATGTTTTCCATGACGACAATGGAATTGTCAACCAGCATGCCGATGCCGAGGGCGAGACCGGATAGCGTAATCATATTGAGGGTCAGTCCGGAAAAGTACATGAGTACCAGGGTAAGCAGCACGGACAGAGGAATGCTTACGCCTACAATAAGCGTCGGGCGCCAGTTTTTCAGAAACAAGAACAGAACCAGAATCGCGAGAACTGCGCCGAACAGAATGCTTTTCAGAATGTCGTTGATGATCAGCGTAATGTAGGACCCCTGATCTACGAGATTCACGGCATGCGAGGCGGGATTCTCTGCAGTAAGTTCATTCAGTGCTGCGTTGCAGGCTCGCGAAACCGCATTGGTTCCGGCTGCGGACGTTTTATATACACACAGGACGACGCCCTGCTGCCCGTTCAGCTTCGCATAAGAATCGCCGGAGTTGTCGATCAAAGAGATATCCGCGACATCCGAGACCCGAACCTTTCCAATCCCGTCCAGGGAACAGAGAAGAGCTTCCGAAATATCCTCGGAAGAGCCGTAGGTATCGCCGACCCGAAGCAGCCAGGAATTGTCATCGGCGTCGTCCACATAGCCAGCAGGCATGGAGAAGTTCTGCGCGTAGATAAGCTTTGCGAGCTGCGGTGCCGTTAAAAGATCATCCGCGTTGGCATTTTCCAGTGCGGCGGCCTTTGTCGTTTCATACTGTGCATAGGCGGATTTCAGCTGAGACTGCGCCTCGGCCAGCTGCCGTGCGGCCTCCGAGAAACCGACGGCAGCATCCAGCTGCGTCTGCGTCAGCGTTGAAAACGTGTTCTCAAGGGCATCGAGCATCTCCGGGGCGTTCTGCAGCGCCTGCGAGAGACGGGATAAGGCGGAGGATGCGTCGGAAATCTGCTGCCCTACGCTTTCGCCGGAACCGGAATTGAAAATACTGTCCAGAAGCGTCTGCAGCTTCGTGCTGGCTTCCGTGAGCCGCGTGATAGCGCCCATCAGCTGGGAAACGGACGGATCCGTAAGCTCGGTGCTGGAATCGCTGAGCGCACGAAGAATCTCCTCCAGCTGCCGAGCGAAGGTTGCAGGATCCGAAATCGCATTACCGGCGATATCCGTGCCGGATTCCGCCGCGTCGGAAGCGGCATCCTGCGCTTGCGCAAGAAGCTCCAGCGCCTGTTGAAGCGTCTGAAGGGAGGAAAGAAGCGCATCGGTTTCCTGCTTCAGACTTTCGGCGGCGGAGAGCGCGGGACTGCGCAACTGCTTCATGACTTGCGAAGAAACCGTTTTGCCAAAACTGCTTTCCTGCGTTTCCAGGGCGGCCTGGGCGGCGTCCACCTGCGCCTGGGCGGCGTCCAGCTGCGCCTTTGCATCTGCGAGCTGCGATTCAGTCTGTGCCAGAATCCGTGCGTTCAGCACGTCAATCTTTTCCTGATTGAGTTCAATCTGCAGCGTCTTTTCCACAAGTCCGATGCTGGTTATGCTGGCAACACCCTCCTGCCGCTCAAGCGTAGGAACAACAGTGTCGCGGACGTAGGAGCTCAGCGCGTTGATATCGTAGCCATCGTGGCTGACCGCGACATACATTGTCGCGACCATGTCCATGCTCATCTGTATCAGGTTCGGCGTCCGGCACCCGTCGGGCAGCGAGGCGGCAACCTCGTTGACGGCAGCGGAAACCTTTACCAGGGCGCTGTCCATATCGGTATCGCTGGTAAACTCCAGCTGCGTAATTCCGTAGTTTTCAGAGCTTGCGGAGAGAATATTCTTTACATTGGTTATGGTCCCCAGTGCATCCTCCATGGGTTTGCTCACATCCGCTTCGACCTGATCCGGATTTGCACCGGGGTATACGGTGACGACCAGAATATAGGGTACCGACACGGAGGGGAGCAGATCGGTAACAGTATTCAAAACGGATACGATGCCCAGCGCGATGATGGCGATCACCGCAACAAGGACGGTATAGGGTTTTCGGACGCTGTATTTTTCCATTGCGCACTCCTGTCTGTCCCGGGAAAACTTTGCTCAAAGTCTATAATAAACCGCTTCTTTTGTCATGCCCGGCGCCCGCAGGGGAAAAAATTTTTGGGCAGATTCGCAGATCTGACTAATATCCGCGGGCACATAGAGTGGCTACCGCATTCTGGGAAAGAGGAGCCGCACGGATAAAGAAGCTGCGCAGGGAAAAATCCCAGCGCAGCGTGACAGCCTTGCAATTAAAGAAAATACCGAACCGCGGAAGTAAACATCGGCAGCGAATGGTTGCCGGGAACATTCTTGTACAGGAAGTTCCCGAAGCGCTCCGAGTGCGCCATTTTTCCGAAGACCCGTCCATCGGGGGACGTGATGCCCTCCACGGCATACACCGATCCATTGGGGTTGTACTGTATATCCATCGTGGGATTTCCGTCCAGATCGACGTACTGGGTTGCGATCTGACCCGATTTCGCCAGGGAAGAAACCAGATCCGCGGAGGCGTAGAACCGGCCTTCTCCGTGTGAAACGGGAAGACAATAGACTTCGCCGGGGCGGGTTTCCGAGAGCCATGGAGACAGTGTGGAGGAAATTCGAGTATGAACCAGCAAGGACTGATGGCGGCCGATGGTATTGAACGTCAAGGTCGGGCTCGAATCTTCCGGCGCACGAATTTCTCCATAGGGAACCAGACCAAGCTTTATCAGGGCCTGGAAACCATTGCAGATGCCGCCGATCAGACCATCCCGTTTTTGCAGAAGCTCCATAACGGCATCGGAAACGGCTGGATTGCGCAGAAACGCAGCGATAAATTTCGCGGATCCATCCGGCTCATCGCCTTCGGAAAATCCGCCGGGAAGAAACAGGATTTGACTCTGATGGAGTTTCTGTATGAAAGCATCCATGGATTCAGCGATAGCCTGCGGTGTAAGATTTCGAACCACTAAAAGCTCCGGCTCGGCGCCGGCGTCCGCAAAGGCCTTCTGCGAATCATATTCGCAGTTGGTGCCGGGAAAGACCGTGATCAGAACTCGTGGCCTGGCAAAATGCTGTGCGGCCCTGCGTGGAGCGCAAGCATAGCGGAGGGAAGGAACCGGTTCCGGATCCCCGGCTGGTGTAGTTCTGCTTGGATAAACAGGTTCCAGCTTCGCTTCATATAGCGAAAGAAGTTCGGAAAGCCGAATGCGCTCGCCGCCGTAAAGAAATTCAGGGGATTCGATGGTCTCACCAAGCGGGATTCCCAGGCCTTCTTCCTCTTCCGTAAGCTCCAGAATCAGGGAGCCGTAGGCATAGTCAAAGAGTTCCGGCAGGCGGAGTTCCTCGGAAAAGCGGACCCCGATTTGGTTTCCGAGGGCCATGCGAAGAACCGCACCGGCAATCCCGCCGTAGCCGGGCGTATAAGCGGCATCGGCTTTTCCGGACTGCAGGGCGTCCGCGGCGATTTGGAAAATATTCCGGAGGCTCTGTCCGTCCGGAAGCCCGTCCTCCCGAAGTTCCGGCTTCAGCCAGACAAGTTTCTGTCCTACGCCTTTCAGTTCTCCCGAACCGATGGAGGCGGCGTTCGCTGTAGTAACGGCAAAGGAAACAAGCGTTGATGGAACTTCAAGCGACTCGAAGCTGCCGGACATGGAGTCCTTTCCGCCGATCGCGGCAGCCTGCAGCTGGACTTGCGCTTCGAATGATCCCAGAAGCGCGGCAACCGGCTTGCCCCATTTTTCCTCGTCCGTACCCAGATGCGGAAAATATTCCTGAAAACTGAGATAGACCGGCTGCCCCCAGGCACCTGCTGCCGCGAGCTTGGCAAGGGATTCAACAACGGCAAGGTAGGCACCGGAGTAGGGGTCCCGGTCAAGGATATCCGGATTGCAGCCCCAGGCCATTGCGGAGCAGTCGTCCGTTGTTCCCTGCTCACAGGAGATTTTATGTACCATAGCCTGAATCGGTGTCTTTTGATACTTGCCTCCGAACGGCATAAGAACGGTGCCCGCGCCGATGGTGGAGTCAAATCGCTGGCTGAGAGCCTGCTTGGAGCACCCGTTCAGGCTGGAGGCGAGGCTTCGGAGGCCTGCGGCGAAGCTTTCCGGGGCAGCGGCATGCCAGGACTTTGGCTTCGGCGTTCGCGCCAGCATGTGCTTTTCCGCGCCGTTGGTCGCAAGAAAAGCACGGGACAGATGCACGATTTCCTGTCCGTTCCACTGCATCCGAAGGTACGGCGACTCAGTAACGCGGGCGATGACGGTCGCTTCCAGATTTTCCCGGTCTGCAAGAGCACGGAAGGCGTCTGCGTCTTCGGCGGATACGACAACGGCCATGCGCTCCTGGGATTCGGAAATGGCAAGTTCCGTTCCGTCAAGGCCTTCGTACTTCTTCGGTACGCGGTTCAGATCAACCGTCAGGCCGTCAGCCAGCTCGCCGACGGCAACGGAAACGCCTCCGGCACCGAAGTCATTGCAGCGCTTAATCATTTTTGCGGCGTCCGGATTGCGGAAAAGCCGCTGCAGCTTTCTCTCTTCCAGCGCATTGCCCTTCTGCACTTCCGCGCCGCAGGTTTCAAGAGAGGAAACCGTATGGGCCTTGGATGCACCGGTGGCACCGCCGCAGCCATCGCGCCCCGTCCGCCCGCCGAGGAGAATAACGGCATCGCCCGGAGCGGGAGTTTCCCTGCGGACGTTGGCTGCGGGAGCGGCACCGATTACTGCGCCGATTTCCATGCGCTTGGCTGCGTAGCCCGGATGGTACAGTTCCTCCACAATACCGGTGGCAAGGCCAATCTGATTTCCATAGGAGGAGTATCCCGCAGCTGCAGTTGTAACGATTTTCCGCTGCGGAAGTTTTCCTTTCAGCGTTTGATCAACGCTCTGGAGCGGATCGGCGGCACCGGTTAGGCGCATCGCAGCGTATACGTACCCGCGTCCGGAAAGAGGATCCCGAATCGCGCCGCCGATGCAGGTGGCGGCACCGCCGAACGGCTCAATTTCCGTCGGGTGGTTATGCGTCTCATTTTTGAAAAGAAGAAGCCATGGCTCCTTCGTTCCGTCCCGAGTAACCGAGATTCGGACCGTACAGGCGTTGATTTCTTCGGATTCGTCCACGCCGGTCAGCTGTCCGCGGGCTTTCAGGAGCTTGGCAGCGATAGTGCCCATGTCCATAAGGGTAACCGGCTTGGTCCGCCCCAGCTCCTCCCGTGCCTGCAGATAGTCGCGGTAGGCTTCCTCGGTTCGGGAATCCTGAAATAAAACCTGGTCCAGCCGGGTATTGAAGGTGGTATGCCGGCAGTGATCGGACCAGTAGGTATCGATGACCCGGATTTCCGTTAGCGTCGGATCCCGCTGCTCCTCCGTCCGAAAGTAATCCCGGCACAGCAGAAGGTCATCGGTGTCCATGGCGAGCCGCAGCGAATTGCCAAGGCGGGAAAGCGAGCTCTCTTCCAGATTGCGGAAGCCGTCCAGAACCGCAACCGCTTCCGGTTCCGGATATTCCATCGCAAGTGTGGTTTTCTCCTCCAGCGCGGCAAGGCGGCTGTCGACCGGGTTGATGACGTATTTTTCGATGGCCTGCAGATCCGTACCGGAAAGAGGGCCGTAAAGAAGATAGACTTTCGCCGTGCGGACCGTCGGACGCTCCCCGCCGGAGAGAATCTGGATGCACTGCGCGGCGGCATCCGCCCGCTGATCGTACTGCCCAGGAAGGTACTCCACGGCGAAGATCGCATTGCTGTCCTTCGGAAGAGCCGTTGAAATCCTATCGACCTGCGGCTCCGAAAAGACAGTATCGACCGCATGCTGAAAAAGATCCGCGTCAATATTTTCCGCGTCGTAACGGTTGAAAATGCGAACCTTCTGCAGAGCGGATATTTTCAGGAACGTCCGAAGATCCGCGCACAGCTGCTGGGCTTCCTGCGCGAAGGCCGGTTTTTTCTCGACATAAATTCTATATACCATACCGAACCCCTTCTTACTTCTGCAGGGCTTTCAGGGCTCTTGCCCCAATGTCCTTCCTGCAGTAGGCATTGGAAAAGTGAATTTTTTCCGCCTGGGAATAGGCCTTCCGAATGGCTTCCGGAAGCGTGTCTGCGGTTTCCACGACACCAAGAACGCGGCCTCCGTTTGTGACAAGAGACCCGTCTGCACCGGACGCAACGCCCGCATAGAGAACCGATGCGGAGAGCGAAGAATCAATTTGAATGGGAAATCCTTTTTCATAGGAAGCGGGATATCCGCGGCTTGCCAGGATGACGCAGCAGGCGCTGCGGGAGGAGAAGCGGACTTCCGTATCTGCCAGCGTGCCGTCGCGGCAGGCCTGCAGGATGGTAAGAAGATCGCTTTCCAGAAGAGGAAGAACCACTTGCGCTTCCGGATCGCCGAAGCGGCAGTTGTACTCAATGACCCGCGGCCCCTCTGCGGTCAGCATGAGACCGAAATAGAGACAGCCCCGGAATTCCCGGCCTTCCTTCTTCATTGCCCGGATGGTGGGGAGAAAGATGGTCCGCATGCATTCATCGGCAATCTCCGGCGTGTAATACGGATTGGGCGCGATGGTTCCCATGCCGCCGGTGTTCAGACCTTGATCTCCATCCAGGGCGCGCTTGTGATCCATGGAGGAAACCATGGGGACGACAGTTGTTCCGTCCGTAAAGGAAAGGACCGAAACCTCGGGGCCTTCCAGAAATTCCTCGATGACGACCCGATTTCCGCTGTCGCCGAATTTCCGGTTTTCCATAATCGTCCGCACGGCATCCCGGGCTTCTTCTCTTGTCCGGGCGATAAGAACGCCTTTCCCAAGAGCCAGCCCGTCGGCTTTAATAACGCAGGGCAGAGGGCAGGAAGCTACGTAGGCGTAAGCCTTTTCTCTGCTGTCAAAAGTCTCGAAGCTTGCGGTGGGAATTCCGTACGTTTGCATCAAATGCTTGGAAAAGACCTTGCTCCCTTCGATGATGGCTGCATTCCGGCGTGGACCGAAGCAGGGAATGCCGGCTTCTTCAAGCAGGTCCACGGCACCGAGTACCAGGGGATCATCCGGCGTCACGACGGCAAAATCCACCTTTTTTTCCACCGCGAAGTCCGCAATTCGGCGCAGATCCTTTGCCCCGATGGGAACGCAGGTCGCATCCTGTGCGATCCCGGCGTTACCCGGCAGACAATAGATGGTTTTTACTTCGGGATTTTTCCGCAGCGCCTTGATCACGGCGTGCTCCCGTCCGCCGCCGCCGACTACCAACAAGTCCATCGCGATACCCTTCCTTTCTGGCTCAGTGATGAAACAGCCGCATGCCGTTGAAGACCATTACGATACCATAGCGGTCACAGGTTTCAATGACGTTGTCATCCCGGATGCTTCCGCCGGGCTGCACCACATAGGAGACTCCGGATTTGTGTGCCCGCTCGATGTTATCGCCAAACGGGAAAAACGCGTCCGATCCGACGGTAACGCCGGTTTGGTGGGAAAGATACGCTTTCTGCTCTTCCCGGGGAAGCGGATCCGGGCGGCGGGTAAAGAGCCGCTGCCAGACACCGTCCCGGAGAACGTCTTCGTACTCATCGGAAAGATAGACGTCAATAGCGTTATCCCGATCCGGGCGACGGATCGTTTCCACAAAGGGAAGCGCCAGCACCTGCGGATGACTGCGCAGGAACCACTTGTCCGCCTTGCTTCCTGCAAGGCGGGTGCAGTGAATGCGGCTCTGCTGCCCGGCGCCTATGCCGATCGCCTGACCGGCTTTTACGTAGCATACGGAATTTGACTGTGTGTATTTAAGCGTAATAAGAGCGACGGCCATATCGGAGGCGGCTTCCGGAGGAAGTTCCTTGTTTCGGGTGACGATGTTTGTGAAGTCTTCCGGCTTCGGCAGATAATCGTTGCGGCCCTGCGCGAAGGTTATTCCGAAAATGTCCCGAAGCTCCAGGGGATCCGGTACATACGACGGGTCGATTTCCACGACGTTGTAGCGGCCGCCCTTTTTCGTCTTCAGAATTTCCAGCGCTTCCTCTGTATAGCCTGGGGCAATGACGCCGTCCGACACTTCCTTCTGCAGGTAGCGGGCAACGCTGGCGTCGCAGATATCGCTGAGCGCCGCCCAGTCTCCGTAAGAGCTGAGGCGGTCGGTTCCGCGCGCCCGGATATAGGCGGCGGCGAGATCCGAATAGTCCTCTTCGGGATCCGTAAAGTAAATCCTCTGCTCCAGCTCGGTCAGAGGGCTTCCCAGCGCGGTTCCCGCCGGAGAAACGTGCTTGAAGGAGGCCGCAGCGGGCTTGCCGCAGACAGTACGGAGCTGGCGGACAAGCTGCCAGGAGTTCAGAGCATCCATAAAGTTGATATAGCCCGGTTTTCCGTTAAGTACCTTTACGGGCAGCTCCCCTCCGCTGCGCAGGCTGATGCTGGCGGGTTTCTGGTTCGGGTTGCAGCCGTATTTCAGCTCCAGTTTTACCATGACGCTTTCTCCTTTCCGTTCTTGTTCCGCAATTCGGTGCGGACTTCACCGGTAGAAAGCCGGAGGGAGCGCACGAAAAGGGAAACTTTATTCTCCGCATTGAGATGTGCCCACAGCCTATCCGCCAGGGCTTCTGCGGTTGCATCCGCAAGGGAAACGGCGACCGGCTCTCCGGCAAAGGAAGGCAGAGGGTTCCCGTCTCCCGAATAGGTATGAATCAGGTGCCCTACGCCGGGCAGAGGCTTGGAATATTCGAAAAACTGCCGGCAGCAGCAGTCCGGATTTCCGTCCTGCGCCTTAAGGATGGAGAGCATGTAGCTGCCGTCTGGGCGAAGGAGACCGGAAATGCGGGGCGTATAGTTAGGCGCATCGGGCTCGAACTTCCGGGTCCGCAGCGCCTGCGCGAAGCTTTTCCCGGAGGCAAAAGCCTGCTGAATGGTATCCGTCTGATTGCCGTTCGTGACAATGAGCCCATACCGGCTTGAGCGCACCGGATGATAGATGATCAGACTGGGATCGGTCATCGCGGCGGCATCATACGCCTGCGTGCGGATGCCGTCCTGTGTCTGAACAAAGATTCGGTTGCGGCTGTTTGCACTTCGGCCCATGATAAAGTAGGCGCAGAGAGCGGTGGTTCCGTCCGGGGAAAGGCCCAGAAGAATTCCACGCCCGGGGTAGCTGTTGCTGTCAAGAAGCGCTGAAAGGTCCGCCATCATATAATTTCCTCCGTTTCCGCAATCTGCCGGGCGATCTGCTCGACCGCCTGGGGCAGAAGTTTCCATTCCGCCTGTTCCATAACACGCCGCTGCAGGGTTTCCGGAGTGTCATCAGGGAGCACGTCCACGGCTTTCTGCAGAAGAATCTTTCCTCCGTCGGGAACGTCATTGACCAGATGCACCGTTGCGCCCGTTACTTTGACGCCCCGCCGCAGAGCGGCCTCATGCACTTTGAGACCATAATAGCCCCGCCCGCAGAACGAAGGAATCAGAGAGGGATGGATGTTGATAATTCGATTGGGCCAGCGGCGTACGAACTCCGGAGAAAGAATTTTCAGAAAACCCGCCAAAACGACGAGTTGGATCCGGGCGGATTCAAGTTCCTTTCGGAAGTCTTCCTCCGTGCGGCAGACGGCGGCCGGAACCCCCGCCTTGCGCGCCCGTTCCAGTGCGAAGGCGTCCGGGTTGGAAGAGAGCACAAGGGCGATGCAGCCGCTGTGCAGAGCGCCGCTTTGCTCCGCGTCCAGCAGTGCCTGCAGATTGGTTCCGCCGCCTGAAACAAGCACGGCGATCCGGGTCAGCATAGGATCACTCCTTCCTGGCCGGACACCACGGTGCCCAGTGGAAATGCGGCAACTTCGCTGTCCTGCAGGGAACGAAGCGCAGCCCCTGCGTCCTCCGGGCTGACGGTAACACAGAACCCTACACCCATGTTGAACGTATTGAACATATCCCGGTCGGAAATTCGGCCGGTCTGCTGCAGAAGACGGAACAGCGCGGGGATTTCCAGCGTATCGGCGGCGACACGCAGACTGAGGCCGTGCGGAAGACTCCGCGGAATATTTTCGAAGAAGCCGCCGCCCGTGATGTGTGCGGCGGATTTGACCGGCACGCACTCCAGCAGCTTCAGAAACGGCTTTACGTAAATGCGGGTCGGCTCCAGAAGCGCGTCCCCGAGGCTGCGTCCGTCAAGCTCCGGCCGGGGAGAAAAAAGATCTGCGTTTTCCACATCAAAAACTTTGCGGACCAGGGAAAAGCCGTTGGAATGAAGCCCGGAGGAGGGAAGCGCGAGCACGACGTCACCCTCCCGAACCCGGGTTTTATCCAGAATCTTGGAACGATCCACCAAGCCGACGGCAAACCCGGCCAAGTCGTATTCGTCTTCCGGGTAAAAGCCCGGCATCTCGGCGGTTTCGCCCCCGATCAGAGCCGCCCCGGCCTGCACGCACCCTTCGGCGACGCCGGCGACCAGATCGGCGATGCGCTCCGGGACGTTTTTGCCGCAGGCGATGTAATCCAGGAAGAACAGGGGCTTGGCGCCGCAGCAGATGATATCGTTGACGCACATCGCGACGCAGTCAATGCCGACGGTGGTGTGCCGGTTCAGCAGAGTAGCGATGCGCAGTTTGGTACCAACACCGTCGGTGCCGCTCACCAGCACCGGATCGGGCATTCCTGTCAAATCCGGCTGAAACAGACCGCCGAAGCCGCCGACCTCATCCAGAACCCCCGGGGTTGTCGTACGGGCGATGTGCTTTTTCATCAGTTCCACCGCCCGATATCCGGCGGTAATGTCCACACCGGCAGCGGCATAGCTCTCACTGCGACTGTTCTTGTTCAAGGTGCTTTTTCTCCTTTCGTTCGCTCAGCCGGTTTTCAAAGCGGCTTTTTGCGGTTGACGAGGGGACCTCCGTGGGGTATCTGCCGCTGAAGCAGGCGTCGCAGAACTCCTCGGAACCACGGGCCTGGCCCAGCAGAATCGGGAGATCTTCCACTTTCAGATAGCCCAGGGAATCCGCTCCGATGAGCCGGCAGATTTCTTCCACCGAATAGTGGCAGGCGATAAGGTGCTCCCTTGAGTCGATATCCGTGCCGTAGTAGCAGGGATTCAGAAAGGGAGGAGCGGAAATGCGTACGTGGACTTCCTTCGCGCCGGCGCTGCGGAGCAGCTTTACAATGGCGGCGGAAGTTGTGCCGCGTACGATGGAGTCATCGATCATGACAATTTTTTTCCCGCGCACGGAGCCGGCAATGGGGTTAAGCTTCAGGTGAACCATTTCCTCCCTGGATTTCTGCGTCGGGGCGATGAAGGTGCGGCCGATGTATTTGTTCTTGATAAAGCCGATGCCGTAGGGGATGCCCGATTCCTTCGCGTAGCCCACGGCAGCGTCCAGACCGGAGTCGGGCACGCCGATAACAATGTCCGCATCGACCGGATAGCTTCGGGCAAGGCACGCGCCGGCACGCATCCGCGCTTCGTGAACCCCGACGCCGTCCAGAATGGAATCCGGACGGGAAAAATAGATATACTCGAAAATGCACATCCGCCGGGGCGCTGTATTGCAATGGTCCCGGATGCTCCGGGGGCCGTTTTCGTCAATAATCAGGATTTCGCCCGGATCCAGATCCCGTATGAAATGCGCCTGAATGGCGTCCAGTGCGCAGCTTTCGGAGCTGATGACATACGTCCCATTGTCCGTGACGCCGTAGCACAGGGGGCGGAAACCGAAGGGATCCCGCACCGCGATGAGCTTTGTCGGGCTCATCACCGCAAGGGAATAGGCACCGCGGATGCGGTCCATGGCGCGGTTCACTGCCTGCTCGATGGAAGGAGCGGTAAGCCGTTCCTTTGTGATCACGTAGGAAATGACTTCTGTATCGCTGGTGGAATGGAAGATGGACCCCTGCAGCTCCAGCGCGTCGCGAAGCTCGGTGGAATTGACCAGATTCCCGTTATGTGCCAGCGCCATGTGCCCTTTGATGTGATTAACGACAATCGGCTGGCTGTTTTCCCTTCCGTTGCCTCCGGAGGTGCTGTAGCGCACATGCCCGATGGAAATTTTCCCCTGCGGGAAGGAATCCAGAACCGATTTCGTAAAAACCTGGTTCAGCAGACCCTTATCCTTGTAAACGGAAAACAGGCCGTCGTCATTAATGACCATTCCGCAGCTTTCCTGCCCGCGATGTTGCAGGGAATATAAGCCGCAGTAGGTCATCATGGAAAGATCGCAGGGCTCCGGAGCATAAAGGCCGAATACGCCGCATTCCTCGTGAAATTTTGAAGACTCTGCCAGGCTCATAGGACCGAATCGACGCGTTTCATCATTTCCTGGTAAGCGTCTTCGATGCCGCCCATATCCCGGCGGAAGCGGTCCTTATCCAGCTTTTCATGCGTTGTCGCATCCCAGAAGCGGCAGGTATCCGGACTGATTTCATCGGCCAGGACAATTCTGCCGTCCGAGGTCTTGCCAAACTCCAGCTTGAAGTCGACAAGCTCAACATTGATGCTCCGGAAGAATTCCTTCAGAATCGCATTGGTGCGCAGCGCCATCTCCTTGATCGTATCCAGCTCCTCGCGGGTAGCAAGCTTCAGAGCAATGGCGTGGGAGGCATTGAGAAGCGGATCGTCCAGTTCGTCATTTTTGTAGGAAATCTCAATGGTGGGGTCATCGAAGACGATGCCTTCCTTCACCCCGTAGCGGGAGGCAAAATGTCCGGCGGAAATGTTGCGTACAATTACTTCCAGCGGGATAATGTCAACTTTCTTTACCAGCGTTTCCCGATCATTGAGCTCCCGGACGTAGTGGGTCGGAATGCCGTTCTTTTCCAGAAGCTGCATCATGGCGTTGGTAATGCGGTTATTTATCGCGCCTTTTCCCAGAATGCTTCCGCGCTTTTTCCCGTTCAGCGCTGTCGCGTCATCCTTGTAGGACACAATCAGCAGATCGGGATCATCGGTGCAGTAAACTTTCTTGGCTTTGCCTTCGTACAGCTGCTCTCTTTTTTCCATAGTGATTCGTACCTCCCTATCTTTCACGCGCGTCCTGCTGCAGACGGGCGTCTTTGGCAATGGTTTTCTCGGTGTTTTTTTCGCGGTATTGCTGCAGCTTCTGCGCCAGTGACGCGTCCTCTACCGCAAAAATTTCAACGCAGAGCAAAGCGGCGTTGACTGCTCCGTCGATGCCAACGGTTGCGACCGGAATGCCGGAAGGCATCTGAACCGTGGAAAGTAGAGCGTCAACGCCATTGAGGGGGCCGGATTTCATAGGGATTCCGATGACCGGCAGCGTGGTTTCCGCTGCCAGCGCTCCGGCAAGATGCGCAGCCATCCCGGCTGCGGCGATAATTACCCCGACGCCCTTCTCCTTTGCGGTGCGGGCAAAGGTGCGAGCCTGCTCCGGGGTGCGGTGGGCGGAAAAAATATGCGCTTCGTAGGGAACGCCGAACTGATCCAGCGTATCGAGAGCTTTCTGGACGACGGGCAGGTCGCTGTCGCTGCCCATGAGGACGGCTGCTTTTTTCATCGGAGAACTCCTTTCCGTAAAAGACAAAAAACAGTCCTGCACGCTAGTTGTCAGGGCTGTCCCGAAAAACCGGCGGAAGCCGGAACAAAAAGGATCCAAAAATATCTGTCGTGGGAACGATTTTTACGATTTCATCTTATCTTTACAAAAAAAGTTTGTCAATTCACGCAAAACGCAAAAACATCGGGGTTTTTCAAGAAAACTTTGTACGGATTGCAAGAACGCCGGGCAGGGGATGAAATCGGAGGCATCCCCTGCCCGTAAAAAGAAGAGAGTTCTGGAGGATAATCAGTCGTCCAATTTTAAATCGCCCGGCTTGATCCAACCGATCTTCCGGCAGATTTTCCCGAAGATCCAGCTGAGCACGGCAGGCAGAACAAAGCAGATGAGAACCAGGCCCAGCCAATCCACAAATCCCGGCTGGATTGCGGTTGCCCCGTTTGCAATAGCAGCGTCACTGGGAGAGACCCAGCCGGTCCACACGCCGATGGGCCCCACAAGACCGCAGGTCCCCATGCCGGAGGATACGGGCGAGCCATTCATTTCCATATGGAAAACGCAGGTGGAAATCGGGCCGGTTATGGCAGAAGTTACGATGGCGGGAATCCAGACTTTCGGATTGCGCACGATATTGCCCATCTGCAGCATGGACGTTCCGAGGCCCTGCGAAACAACGCCTCCCCAGCCGTTTTCCGCAAAGCTAATCACGGCAAAGCCGATCATATTCGCGCAGCAGCCGGCGACCGCGGCGCCGCCGGCAAGACCGGTCAGCGAAAGCGCCGCACAGATTGCTGCCGACGAAATGGGAAGCGTCAGAACGATGCCCACCACGACGCTGACAAGAATGCCCATCAGGAAGGGCTGCAGCTTGGTAGCCCAGACAATGAACCAGCCGATGGCGGAGGCCGCCTTTCCGATGGGAGCGGCGATGAGATAGGCAAGGCCGATGCCGACCAGAATTGTTACGATGGGAGTAACCAGAATATCGACTTTTGTTTCTCCGGAAACGGCTTTTCCGAATTCACTGGCGATGACGGCGATGAAATAAACGCTGAGGGGACCGCCGGCGCCGCCCAGAGCATTGGTCGCAAAACCGACCGGAATTAGGGAAAACAGCACCATTCCGGGCGCATGAAGTGCGGTGCCGATGGCAACCGCCATTGCAGGACCGACCATGGCGGAGGCAAGGCCGCCGATCGTATAGGCCTTTGCGGCTTCTCCGGAGCCGATGGTGCAGATGACAGCGTTTAGAAACCCGATATGGAGCTGGGTTCCCAGAGTGTCAAGGATAGTGCCGACCAGCAGAGTGCAGAACAGACCTTTCGCCATGGCGGCCAATGCGTCGATGCCGTAGCGGCGCAAAGAAATCTCAATGTCTTTCCGCTTCAGGAAGGCTTTAAATTTCATAAGACAAATCCTCGGTTTCGCAAGTTTACAGGTGTCAAGACACCTGTGCACTCAGTATAGCGAAACCGAGGCGGGAAGTCAATTCTGTGAAAATGTTAATTTGCGGTGTCAGGAATCTTCCGTCCGACAGAGGATTCCGGCTTCGTCAAGGGCGGCGCAGGCGCGATGGTAGGAAGCCGGATCCGGGCAGGAAAGCGTGTGAACGTGTGTCCCGTCCGTAAGGGAAAAGAGCGGCTGGGTATTGTTTTCCGTGATTTTCTCCATGAATTGATCTACATCTTTCCGGGTAGAAATATGAAGCGGTCCTGTAAGCTGCCCATAGACGGGATGATCGACGACGACATCCAGAACCGTACAGCCGGCATCCACGAGGAGTTCCAGCTCCCGGCGCATTCCCTTCATGCTGTGCCGGCAGACCACGGAACCGATATAACGGCCGACGACCGGAACGGCCATTACATAGCCGCGGGGCGTTGCGGTAATATTTTCTCCGGAGGCGCGAAGCACGGCGACATCGCCGACAATGACCTGTCGGCTTACTGAATAGCGGGAAGCCAGATAGGAAGCGCTGAGAGGGTGATCAGCCTGCTGCAGATCCCGGAGCAGAGCTTTTCGCCGTTGTGTCTGTTCCACGCGATCACTTCCCCGAGGAACTGTTGAGCATGGAATCCTTCAGCGCCATAAGCCGGTCGGAAAGATCCACGTAATAATTATGCGGATTGTCAAATCGGCGGACCTGCGGCCAGAGAGTGTTGACCTGTTCCTTGCAGAAGGCCTGAATATCCTTGAGCTCCGGAAGTTTGTAAACGAGTTTGCCGTTTGAGAAGATCTGCTTCTGCAGAAGCTCCGCCCGGAAATTCGTCATGGTTTTCTTTTTCCAGCGGGCATCCGGATCGCAGATGACAAGAGGCTGGGAGGGATCCACCGTTTCTTCGTGCAGGCAGATGTAGTCGGCTTCTGCTTTGCCGGTTTCCTTATCGAAGAAACGATAGACTTTTTTGAACCCCGGGTTCGTGATTTTCGTTATGTTTTCGCTGATTTTTATTTTCGGCGTAATGCTGCCGTCACTTTCTTCCACAGCGGACAGCTTGTATACACCGCCGAAAACCGGCCAGGAACTGGAGGTAATCAGACGCTCGCCGACACCGAAGGCGTCAATCTTCGCGCCCTGCTGCCAGAGGTCCGTAATGAGCCGCTCATCCAGGGAGTTTGACACCGTGATAGTGCAGCCGGGCCAGCCGGCGTCATCCAGCATCTTGCGGGCTTTCTGCGTAAGATAAGCCAGATCCCCGGAGTCAAAGCGGATGCCGCAGTGGGTGATTCCCATCGGCTTCAGCACGTCATTGAAGGCTCGGATGGCGTTCGGCACGCCGGATTTCAGGCTGTTATAAGTATCGACAAGCAAAACCGCATTCTGCGGATAGGTGCGGCAGTAATGCACAAAGGCGTCGTATTCGGAATCAAAAGTCTGGACCCAGGAATGGGCCATGGTCCCAGCGGCGGGTACGCCGTAGACCTGGTCCGAGATCGTGCAGGCGGTTGCGGCGCAGCCGCCGATGTAGGCGGCACGCGCGCCGGTAATTGCGGCGCTTTCTCCCTGCGCGCGCCGGGATCCAAATTCTATGACGGCCCGTCCGTTGGCGGCATTAACGATACGATTTGCCTTTGTGGCAATGAGACTCTGATGATTGAAGGCGAGCAGAATATACGTTTCCATCAGCTGTGCCTGAATGGCGGGTGCACGCACGGTAATAATGGGCTCGCGGGGAAAGATCGGCGTGCCCTCCGGGACAGCCCAGACGTCGCCCGTAAATTTAAAATGGCGTAGGTAGTCGAGGAACCGATCGGAAAAGAGGTTTTTGCTCTTAAGGAAGGAAATGTCATCTTCCGAAAAATGCAGGTCCTCTATATATTCCACGATTTGCTCAAGACCCGCAGCGATCGCATAGCCGCCCTTGTCCGGAACATTGCGGAAAAACACGTCGAAATACGCAATTTTATCTTCAAGGCCGGCTTCCATGTAGCCGTTTCCCATCGTGAGTTCATAAAAGTCGCATAATAGGGACATGTTCAGGTTTTTTGTTTTGCTCATGGAAACATCCTCCCGCTGTGCACAGAATTCTGTCCGGTGCTCCGAGAAACGAAGCACCGGAAGCAACCTTTCTCTCGTCTGCATTATAGCCTCGAAAAGGCGTAAACGCAACGGGCGCGGCTGCGTGGGCAGGAATCTGCATTTCGCGGGAAAGTGCAGGGACATATTTCAGCGGTTCCCGCGAACAGGCTATCCGAGCAGCTTCAGGCCTGCGATTCCGCCGGCGATCATGACAATGCACACAATATGCGCAAAATTAAGCGTCTCTCGAAACAGAAGCACGCCAAGCAGGCTTGTTCCGATTATTCCAAAACCGGTCCAGATGGCATAAGCGGTACCCAGGGGAAGCTTTCGAAGCGCCAGGGAAAGAAACACGGCACTGACAATGTAGCCCACAACGGTGATCGCGCTGGGAAGGAGCTTGGTAAACCCTTCCGAAAACTTCATGGCGACCGCCCATACGACCTCCGTAACGCCTGCGATCAATAGATAAACCCATTCCATAAGAATCCTCCTTTTTCCGGCTTTTCCCAGTGGACAAAATGGCCGCTTTGAGGGAAAAGAATAAAAAAAGCACCAGGATTCCGCATCTTCAAAGGCCTTATGATGCAGAACCTGATACGCAACAGGCGCGGAAGCGGAAGCGCTTCCCCATCGCCTCTTTCTACCCGGCGGCAGAGAATATTTCACTGCACGCTATCATACACGAAAGAAGCGATGAAGGCAACTGAAATTCTATTGCTGACCAGCGCTTTGTGCGGCCGGCGTTAAACTCTGGCGGCAGGACCTGCAGGACAGCCTCCTTGACCTGCTTCGGGCGTGTTTTACGCACGGCTCCGAGACGGCCTGGGTCCCTCTTGACAGGATGCGGAAAATTCTATAATGTGTATATGCACAGTGTATATACACATTATAGAAAGAAAAAGCAAGGAGGATAATATGCTCTACTCTAGTGAAGAGATGGAAAACCAGGCAGTTCTGGATACTGCGGCACATATGTGCGCGGCAGCGCGCACTGCGCCGAAAGCGCATGGCAAAGATACGATTTATACGCTGGTTTTATCCGGCGAAGAAAAGGAAAATCTTGCGCAGAAAATGGAGGAAATCGGTACTCGGCTGATGGGAGATAAAATGGGCACCTGGTATGGGCGGGATGCCGCAAATGTGCGCAAGGCACAGGTGGTCGTCCTTATAGGGGCGGAAAGAAAATGCAGAGGCGTCCCGAACTGCGGCTTCTGTGGCTTTGGCGACTGCAGCGGATGCCGGACGGCGGGTGCCGGCTGCGCGTTTTCCTACATTGACTTGGGAATTGCGGTGTCCTCCGCAGTGTCGGCTGCTTCCCAGGACAAGATTGATAACCGGATAATGTTTTCTATCGGAAAAGCGGCGGGAGAAATGAATTACGGCCCGGAGTGCTTCTGGCTTGGAATTCCGATTTCCATATCCGGGAAAAGTATATTCTTCGACCGCGGGATTTTTCATGATTGAACGGGTGTTGAAAAACAGGACCGGAGAATGGGAAAACAAATGAAGCAAATGCAAAGCCTATGCTACAGTACGAATCTGAGACGAAGCGCCAATCGGATCTCAGAGTACTATAATAAGCAGATAAAACCGGCGGGCATAACAGCCGCGCAATTCAGTCTTCTGAACAATCTGCGGAGAATGAACCAAGCTAATGTTACGGATTGGGCGCAGGCGGTCGGGCTGGCGCGAACGACCATGATCCGCAACATTAGGCCGCTGGAAAGCGGCGGCTTTATTCAGCGTGCAGAAGGGCACGGGAAAACCTATAAGTTATCCCGGAAGGGAGAGAATATTCTGAAAAAGGCCGATCCTCTGTGGCAGAAAGCGCAGCGGAATATCGAGGAGTTTCTGGGGGATGACGATGCCGAAGCCATCCTCCGAATCAGCCGAAAGCTTCAGGCATTGGAGATATAAGCTCCCGCCTGGAAAAAGAAAAGAAGAAGGGCCTGTCCTCCATTACGGAAGAAGCTCCCGCCGAAGCGGACGAGAAAAACGCAAAGTCCGCAGAGGCGGGCATTTTTACGGCGGGAAGAAGTGCTCCGTCGAACACGCCGGACGGCAAGGCGTGCTTCCTCTATGGTTCTGCAGGATGCAAAGCAATGGAGAAGCGGCTCTGCGAAGCCCTGGGAGCCGAGAAAGATCGGTTCCTGGATGGAACAGAATAAATTACATCTTCAATGCCGGGAAATACATGCTCCTTCGAATTTCCTGGAAGAATTTTGCAGACAATTGTCTTTTATTGTCCGGCTTTACACGGAAAAAACTTGGTGGTAGCATAAAGACAATTTGTTTTGAATACTTGGGGCGGAAACGCCTGCAAAAGGTAACAGCAGATGGCTAAGAAACAGAAAAAGAGCGGGAGCAAAGCGACTCTCGGCATGATGCTGATTGCGATCGGCGTCGTATACGGAGACATCGGCACTTCGCCGATGTACGTAATGAAATCCATAATCGAAGGAAACGGAGGCCTGGAGAGTGCCAGCCGGGAGCTTATCATCGGCTCCTTATCCCTGATTATCTGGACCATTACGCTTCTTACGACAGTCAAGTATGTGGGAATTGCCATGAAGGCGGATAACCACGGTGAAGGCGGCATCTTTTCCCTATACCACCTGGTCAGTAAATATGGGAAATGGCTGGTCGTCCCGGCCATTATCGGCGGCGCTTCGATTCTGGCGGATGGCGTTCTGACGCCCGCAGTGACGGTGACAACCGCCATTGAAGGCCTTCGCAGCATCCCTGCACTGGACAAATTCCTGGGCGTCGGCCACACGACGATCATTATTATTACGATTGTTATAATAAGTATTCTGTTCTTCATTCAGCATGCGGGAACGAGCAAGATTGGAAAGGCATTCGGCCCGGTGATGCTGCTCTGGTTCTCCATGCTCGGCATCTCCGGCATCATTCATATCTGCGGAGATGTTTCCGTTCTGGAGGCATTCAATCCCCTTTGGGCGGTGCGGATATTAGTCAGCCCGTATAACCGCCTGGGCTTCATGATATTGGGAAGCGTTTTCCTTGCGACAACGGGCGCCGAGGCGCTGTATGCCGATATGGGCCACGTTGGGAAGGTAAACATATATGCCAGCTGGCCGTTTGTAAAAATCTGCCTGCTGCTCAATTACCTGGGGCAGGGCGCATGGCTTATAGAAAATCTCGGAAACAGCAGCCTTGCCGCCATAGAAGACATGAACCCGTTTTTCCTGATGCTGCCGGAGTCTTTCCGTCCCTTTGCGGTCCTGATGGGCGCGGCGGCTGCAATCATTGCATCGCAGGCACTTATTACCGGCTCCTACACCCTGGTTTCCGAAGCGATAAGCATCGACCTGATGCCGCACATGCAGATACGCTATCCGTCGGAAACAAAAGGACAGCTGTATATCCCGCTTGTCAATTCCGTCCTCTGGATTCTGTGCTGCCTTGTCATCCTGATTTTCCGTACGGGCGCCCACATGGAATCCGCCTACGGCCTTGCCATCACCGTAACCATGCTGATGACGACGCTGCTGCTGTCCGTCTATCTGTGGAAAGTGCGGGGAAGGACAGCCGGCGCGATAGCGGTATTGCTTGTTTTCGGCTCCATCGAATCGGTCTTCTTTATTTCCAGCCTGAGCAAATTTGCAAGCGGCGGCTGGTTTGCCGTTTTGCTTGCGCTCATCCTTATCTATGTGATGGTGGTTTGGTACCGCGGAACGCAGATAGAAAGAAAGCAGCGAGTGTCGCTTCGGATGCGGGATTATATTGAAAAATTGGATGAGCTGCGAAAGGACGAATCGATTCCGCGCAGTTCAGACAACATCGTCTTCATCACCAACCAGACCGATCCGGAGTATATTGACAGGGACATCCTGTACTCCATTCTGGATAAGGATCCGAAACGTGCGACGACGTACTGGTTTTTAAATGTAAAGGTAAGCGGACAGCCGTATCAGGCGACGTATATGGTCGAAAACTATAATACGGACTTTGTGTTCTTCGTCCGATTCAATCTTGGATTCAAGGTGGATCAGCGCATTAACGGCTATCTGCGCAAGGTCGTCGACGATCTGATCTCCAGCGGAGAACTGCCGGCACAGAATAAGATTCATTCCATTTACGAGCCTTCCAAGGTAGGAAATTTCAAATTCTGCTTTATTCATAAAATTCTGCCGTCGGACAGCCAGATTTCGGCGTTCGACAGCGCCGTCGTCGCGACAAAATATGCCATACGCAAGGCGGTAGGATCGGCAGTGCGGTGGTACGGACTGGAAACCGCATCCCTGCTGATCGAACAGGTTCCCCTGTTTATTCCCACAAAGCCGGACAACGCCGTCCTCCGAAGGGAAGATCGCGGCAGGTCCTGTCGGAAAGAAGAAAAGGGAAAAGAAGAATCGGCAGGAAAAATGCCGAAAAACACCCTATAAACGCGAGAAACCGCCCCTTTCAGCCTGCCTATATAGACATAAAAAAAGGCCGCCGTCTGCGCTAGGCGCGCGAACGGCGGCTGCATGTCCCGTGCAGCGGCTACTTAAACGTAAGCGGGGGGTGGTAATACTCAAAGATTACCATATCATTTCCGTTTTCGTTGACGCCGACTGCCCGGCTTGTCCAGCAGGCACGTACGGCACCCAGAAACTCTGTCAGACGGACCAGCAGCCCCTTCGGCCCGATCTTATACGCAATGAAGTTCGGCCGGCCAAGGAAATTGAGGAGGCCGTTGCTTAGAATAAATGCGACGGGATCTAGAATAAATGCGACGGGATCCGAATAGGCAGGCTTGTAATCCTCCTTCGGACAGGAGAGCTGTCCTCTCATGTACTGCGGCGCATGCAACCGGAACCAGCAGACAATTCGGGGGTCAAAGCTTTCCACGCATACCGGTCCCGAATAGGAACTGAGAATATCCCGTGTTTTCCGGCACAGTTCCCGATTGTGCTTTCCGGTTTTCAGCTCCACGATCAGGGGGACTCTTCCGCCGATGCATTTCAGCACGTCAATAAACAGCGGAATCGTCTGCTTGCTGCTCCCCAGAGAAATTTCCCGCAATTCCGCATAGGTTTTTTCATCTACGCGGCTGTCTACGCCGCAGACTCGATTCAAAGTAGCGTCATGAAATACGACAACCCGTCCGTCACTGCTGAGCTGTACATCGAGTTCAATCCCATATCCCGCATCCGCTGCCGCATTGAAAGCGGCAATGGAGTTTTCGGGAATTTTCCCGTCCTCCGTATGAAGTCCGCGGTGCGCAAAATTACGTTTCTTAAACGGCTTCGCCTTCTGTCTGCCCGGCCGATACGGCGCGACAAGAAAGACAGTAAGCGCCGCAGCTCCGGCAAGGGTCCTGCCCAGGACCTTCGCTCCTTTTGAGCGTCCCATAGATTCTTCTCCTCTTTTCCATTTTGCTCGCTTTTCAATCTCAAGCAATCTCTGCGGAAGGTATTCTATCACCGAGTACGCCGACGGTCAATTTGAGCGAAGTTCTCCTTCCGGCACCCGACTCCCGCAGCCGCAAGGAAAATCCCCGCAGCAGAAGAACGTGTCGGCAGAAGCCCGGAAGGCCGGGGATTTGTTCGGGACAATGCCAAGTCTTACGCGGCGGGGAAAGGGAGAGGTTCCTTAGGGCCCTCTTCCGAGGACGGAGGTTAGAGAATGGGAATCTTTATTTTCAGATCGCTCAAAGGCCAGGAGGAGCAGGCGTGAAACCAGCCCATTTCCCTGTCCATGAGACGACGTCCGTCACCGATAGGAGAAACAAAGATATCTCCGCGCAGAAGCTGGCTGCGGCAGAAGCCGCAGGCACCGTTTCGACAGTGCGTATCAATGGCAATGCCCGCCCGCTCCAGAGCTACGGCAACGGGCTCGGAAGCCGCTGCATCAATCGTATCTTCTTGAATGCCGCGGACCACAGTGATCCGGAAGGTTTTTTCCTCTGTTCCCTTGGGGTATCCCGGGAGAGTCGAAACATCCTTGGGATTATTCACGACATCATGCCGGAAGCGGCGTTCGGGGACGTTCATTTCTTCCAGAGCCTTTTTTACGAACGTATACATTGCCAAGGGTCCGCAGAACATGAACGTGCTGTCGGGGCAGGCGTATTTTTCAATGATTTCCTTTGAAATAAATCCTTTTTCGCCGTTCCAGTCCGGCTCATCGGACAGCACATGCACCACTTTCACCGCCGGACAGCGGCTTTCAATCTCCGCAAGCTCTTTTTGCAGGACGATATCATCCGCCTTGACGGAACCGTATAGGATGGTCAGACGGCATCCCTTCATGCTGCCGTCGGCAATCTCCTTTGCCATAGAATAAAACGGCGTAATGCCGCTGCCGCCGGCCAGCGCTAAAATATCCGACGTATCTCGGAGCGGCTCCCAGTAAAACGTACCGAAAGGCAGGTTCCCGTCCAGAATGTCCCCTTCCTTCACGTTTTCAAAGAAAAAGTCCGGGACAAGATAGGGTACGTTGCGGCGAATGGTGATCTCAAAAAACGGGTGCTCGCCTCTGGCTTCGAAGGGAGAGGAACTCAGGGTATAGGGTCGGGAGAGAACGCTTTCCCCTATCTTCAGGCGAAAATTTACGTATTGACCGCACTGAAAGACGGGAATATGTCCGTCCACGGACGAAAACCGGTAAGTCCGGGAAGTCGGAGACGCTTCCCGAATGCTTTCCACTTTAAATTTCATGGCGGCAGGGTGCAGCGCGTCCGCAAGTTCACGGATCGGGTCTTTTCGATCGGGAACGGAGGAGGCCTCCGCGACTTTTTCCTCCCGGAGCTTCGTTACCCGCTTTGCGCCATTGATATCCTGAAAAAATCCTTTTACTTTGATTCCGCTCATTGTGCAGCCTCCCTTTTCTCCATCGCCTTCGCCACCGCCATAGCGGCGGCCCGTCCGTTTGTTATCTGCGGAGACATTCCGTTGCCCGCCATCGCATGGGCGCCGGCAAATTCCAAACCTTCAATAAAGTGTTCCTGCGCGGCTGTCTGCAGCCTTGCCACCGCATGGTTGTCCATGGAGTGGGAATATCCGTAAATGCTTCCTTTCCAGGCACCTACATAGTGAGAAATCGTTATCGGCGTCGAAACTTCGATCTCTTCCAGACGATCCCGGAAGTCTACGCCGGTGACCTGAATGCAGGAATCAATCATTTCGGATGCAAGCCGGCGCTTTAGGGGATAATATTCTTCTTCCCGGATGTCTTCAAAAGGCCGGACGGGCACAAGTGCGGTGATGGAAAGCTGGGTGTGTCCTTTCGGAACGCAGTTCGGATTTGCGTAATTGAGACAGATGGATGTGATGTAGTTATACGGTTCCGTAAGATTTGAATAGTTCTTCCAGATTTCATTCGTGTCCAGTGTTGTGCCGGAGAAGGTGGAATAATTCTTAATCCCGTTTTCCTCCGGCGTGCCCTCGATCACCATCATGACGGAAACCGGACAGACGGAAAGCCGCTTGCTGTTCACAACGCGGATCGCTCCTTCCGGGACCTCCTCGGGCGGCTCAATCATCTGCGTATAGACGCGGTTCGGGTAGGCACCGCTGATGACATAATCGCAGGCGATAGTATCCCCGCGGAGGGTACGAACTCCGCATACGCGCCCGTTTTTCACCAGGATCTTTTCGACTTCCTGCTTAAATTCAAACTGGGCTCCGTTTTCCTCTGCGCGACGCTCCATTTTCATGCTGATTTCATGCGAAAAGCCCCGGCATACGTAGCTGCCCGTGAAATAATCGGCCATCAGAAACGCGTAAATGGTGAAGGGCAGACTGTCCATCGGCTCGCCGACATAGATCCAGTAGGGAGTGAGAATCTCCACGGCTTTCTGCGGAAGATGGAAAGTGCGGATCACTTCCGTTGCACTGTATCCGATCGTCCGAACGAAATCCGGGTGGTTCTTGAGCATGGAAAGATTGCTTTCCGGCTCCACCGAAAGCTTGTTCAGGCTGTCATACACGCGGCGGCAGAGTTTCATCAGCTCCAGAACTTTTTCATAGGTGCCCGGCACGGCAGCATCGACCTCATGTGCCATGCGCTCATAGCCGTCATGAAGCGTTACATCCAGATCGGAGCCAACCTTAACGACCCGATAGCATTCCGGAACCGGCATCCAGTCAATATCTACGCCCATGTCATCAAAAAATTTTCCGACCTTCAGCCGGTTGTTTTTCGGCCCGATGCTCATCATTTCATGAAGCGTCGCTTCCATCTCAAATCCGTCACGGACATAGTCCGTTGCAAGGCCGCCGGGCATATTATGCTTTTCCAGGATCAGGATATCCCGTATCCCTTTGTCCTGCAGCTGCAGCGCCGCTGCCATGCCGGCGAGACCGCCTCCGATAATGACCACATCATAGTGGTCCTTGTAGTAACGCATCTGCTTTATCCTTCCTTTCCTGCTGCAATAAAGTCTGGTATTCTTTTAGGAACCAAAAAAAACAGGAAGCCTTATAGGGGCTTCCTGTGGTCAAACATACATCGCATGATTCGCACCGCTTCAGGCGGATCCTTGGCCATGATGGCTTCGTAAAGCTTTTCCTGCAGCTGCAATCGGACATTCTTCGGCATATCCGGGCAGTAGTATTCCTGCAGCAGCTTCATTGCGGTATCCTCCATGGAATTGATGAAAACTGGATAAAACACATTTCCGCTTGCCGCCGCAACCTGCTTATGGAACCGGAACTCCTGTCGTGCCGCTTCTTTTAGATCTTTGGGAGAAATTTCATACCCTTCGCGAATGATTTTGAATAGCTCGAAAAGGTCTTCGTTCGTCCGATTCAGAGCAGCCAGCCGAGCTGTTTCCGATTCAATAAGAATTCGGGCGCCGAGATAGCCCTCCAGAACCTGCTGGGACATTTCCCCTCCGCTTGTAAGGATGGCGTTAACGATAGGAAGCCGGCCGTCGGTCCGGTAATCGACGACAATGCAGCCCTGCCTTCCCGCCTGCCGCACCACTCCGTTTGCGGCGAGCTCCGCCAGTCCGCTACGGACGACTGTGCGGCTGATGCCCATTTCAGCAGCGAGAGCGCGCTCGGGGGGAAGCCGCTTCCCGATAGGATATTTTCCGGAAATGACTCCTCGCGTAATGGTATTGACGAATTGATCCTTTAAGGTTTCTTTTTGCATGCCAACTCTCACTTTGGTATCTATATAAGAACCATAATATATTTTTGGTATTACCATTTATTTCTTATCAAAAAAAAGATCCGATGTCAAGAATCCAGCGGAAGGGAAGCCGGATTTCTGCGCAAAGCAGAGGATCTGTGTTATAATCACATCAGCTTTCACGCTAGAGAAATTGTAGGAAAATGTATCTTTAAGGGGAAGGAGACGCGGCTCCGCCGCCGGCTGTCATGAAACTCAACTACAAAAGAACGATCTGCGTAGGCTTTGCATTCTTTCTTATCTGCGCATTCTGGCAGGCCTACAACAATACGATACCGCTGATTCTCACGAACAAGTTCGGAATGTCTCAAACATGGTCCGGTCTTGTAATGGCGCTGGATAATATCCTTGCGATTTTTCTTTTGCCGCTGTTCGGAATGATTTCCGATCGATGCCGCAGTCCGCGCGGGCGGCGCACACCATTTATTGTCATCGGCACGATTGCTGCGGCGATCTGCCTTGTCGGGCTGGCGTTTATTGACAATGCGCAGCTGCAGCATCTCGGCGCCGCTGCCGAGATTGATGATCCGGCGGCGCTCGCCCAGATTTACGAAACGGAAAGCGACCTTTCCCTTCAGACGCCGGACGGGGAAAATTATATTCTGTCCGAACGGTTTTCGGAGGAAGAATTTACCGCCATTCAAAGCCAGATTACGGACAGCACGGGCAAGACAGTCACAAATCCCGATTACACGAACTATGTCGTACCCGCAAGGCAGGCCTATGCTTCGCAGGTAACGAAAGCCTCTCCAAGCACGCTAGTTCTGTTTATGATCGTACTGCTGCTTGCGCTGCTCGCGATGGCAAGCTTTCGGTCGCCGGCCGTCGCACTTATGCCGGATGTTACCATGAAGCCCCTGCGCAGCAAGGCAAACGCGGTTATAAACCTTATGGGCACCGTGGGAGGAATTCTTGTGCTGGGCCTCGGAATTGCCTTTGCGACAAGCGCCGTGCGCAACTCCTATATGAGCTACGTCGGATATTTTGCCGTCATTGCGGGGATCATGCTGCTGGCGCTTGCGATTTTCCTGCTGACCGTCCGCGAGCCGCAGTTTGTCGAAGAGATGCACGCGGACAGTGTCCGATACGGCATTGAGGAGGAGAACGCCGACGAATCCGCCAGCCGAAAGCTGAAGCCGGAGGAAAAGCGATCGCTCTTCTTTATTTTGGCGTCCATCGTACTGTGGTTCATGGGATATAACGCGATTATTTCCAAATACTCCGTTTACGCCAGCAATATCCTGCATAAGGATTACAACCTGACGCTGATGATAGCGCAGGTCGCGGCGATCATCAGCTACCTGCCCGTAGGAGCCATCGCTTCCAAAATCGGAAGGAAGAAGACGATTCTCGCCGGCGTTGTGATGCTTACGGTCGCGTTCGGAAGCGCGGCGTTTATGCGGGCCGACAGTCCGACACTTCTGATGAACTGCCTGTTCGCACTGGCCGGCATCGCCTGGGCAACCATTAACGTGAATTCCTTCCCCATGGTGGTGGAGCTGTGCTCCGGAGGCGATGTTGGAAAATATACCGGATTCTATTACACTGCGTCCATGGCGGCGCAGATTGTTACCCCGATATTTTCCGGCTGGCTGATGGACACCTTCGGGATGACGGTACTCTTCCCGTATGCGGCGATCTTTGCTGGCCTGGCATTTGTCACCATGATTTTTGTGAAGCACGGCGATTCTGTCCTGCCGGCCGGACAGAAGGAAAAAACCGCAGGCACTGCCGGCGAATAAGGGAAGAGGACGAAGACCATGCTCCGAATTGCTGCCGTCGTCGTGACCTACAATCGAAAACGGATGCTTCTTCGCTGCCTGGACTGCTTGCTTGGGCAGAAAGAAGCGCACTGCGACATCCTTGTGGTTGACAATGCCAGCACGGACGGCACGGCGGAAGCCCTTTCCTCCTATCGAAAGAATCGGCGCATATACTATTGCAATACTGGGAGGAATCTCGGCGGAGCCGGAGGCTTTTCCTTTGGGATGCGGGAAGCCGTTCAGCGAGGCTACGAAGGCATCTGGGCTATGGACGATGATGCTCTCCCGGAACCGGATGCTCTTTCAAAGCTGCTGGATGCGGATGCAAAACTTGCTGGCAACTATGGCTTTCTCTGCAGCGCGGTTTACTGGAAGGACGGGAGCCTCTGCAGGATGAACCGCCCGCGGACCGGCCTCTGCCGGAAGCTGGCAGATTACACTCCCGGTCTCAAGCCGGTTATCATGGCTTCTTTTGTTTCCTTTTTTGTCCGCAGCTCTACCGTCCAGAGAGTCGGGCTTCCTATTCCCGAGTTCTTTATTTGGTCGGATGATCTGGAATATTCCAGACGAATCTCCCGCCAGACAAAATGCTACGCAGTTCCGGAAAGCCGTATTCTGCACGCCATGGATTCCAACACTCTGGTGGGCATTGAAGCGGACTCTCCGGAGAGGCTATGGCGGTACAAATATCTTTATCGCAATGAAGTTTATGTTTTTCGAAGAGAAGGGGTCCTTGGCTGGCTTTATCTTTGGGCCAGAGTCGGCCTTCACACTTTCCGCGTACTGCGCTCTCACGCTCCCGGCAGACCTCAAAAACTCAAAATTATTTGGACTTCTTTCTTTTCCGGATTCACTTTTCATCCGGAAATTCCTACAATAGACATTGACGCTGTTCGTCGGGATAGCAGCCCAGCGATAGACTAGAGGGCTTTCGCCGCAGCAATGCGGCCCAGTCTCTCGGTACGGACTTGCCGCAAACTTCCTGCAGTAAGCGTTTCTGGACCTCCCTTGGGATAGGCTGTTTGGATTTCTTCGCCTTTCTGCTCTTGATTGTGCTGGCTGCTTCTCACGCTGTGTTCTGCGCATTTTCTCTGGCTCTGGCAACGGCAGCGGTTTGCTATATTGGAGGATTGAATATAACTTCCCTCCTTCCGTACATGCCTTACAATAATTATCTGCTCTATCAGTGCCGTTGCTATTCAGTTCTGGCATGTAAGGAACTGGTTCAAATAGCGGGAAGGCTTCTGCACAGATCGGTTTTCCAGAAGTGGTGGAGCTCCGCCGTAATGGTCTGCTAAAAAACTCAGAATCCGCACGAACTCTCTGGAGCAACGTGCGGGTTTCCTGTTATTTATAAAGAAAAGGCCTTGCTGTATACTTTAAAAACTGTGTTCCTGGCGGCGATGCAGAAATTTTGCTGCGAGAAAGGATTTTACCTTTCCCCGGATATCCACTTTACCGATATACAGGAAAGGAACTTCCCCGATGTCCCGATCCTGCAGAATTCCTTCCTGTTTTTTCTTTTCCAGCCAGACATTGAACAGCAGCTCTCCGATCCGGCCGACGTACCGTTTTTGAAAATCCGTCCTTCCGGCGGTTCCGATGCGGGTATAGAGTTCATCGAGCAGGGGAAACAGCCAGCTGCAGTACTCGTCCAGCAGCGTGCGCGGCAGCACCATCATGTTGAACATATAGCCCCAGGTCCGCCCGAGGGCACGGTTCCAGGCACGCAGCGCCGGGGGATCCGACTGCGCCAGGATTTCCCGCATTGCGACGAGTTCCGCGTCCCCCTGCGTATGGGCGTAATGGCTCTGCAGCGTTTCAATGAAATACCGGCGGCGGCAGGGAACGATAAGTTTTTTCCGCCGCAGAAGGCGCTGCGCGGTCCGCGTACGGAGAATGGAAGCGTAAGGATCCCGGCGAAGCGGCGGCCCATGGCGGAAATAACGCCGGTAATGCACCAGCCCGATATAATCCGCGGGCAGATTCTTCCAGGCCCAGTACAGTCCGGTCAATTCGCAGTAGCAGGCATTTTTCCGGGAGATGTTATCACCCGTATCGTCCCGGGCGTATCCGATGCCCGGCTTGCCCGACGATCCGACCTGCAGCGGCAGGTACATTGGATCCTCCGGCATGCGGCAGGGCTCTGTCGTAGCAACAATAATGCGGATAACAGGTTTCTTCCGACGCTCCATCGTTTCGACACTCCTAATCGACCCAGCGCTTTATATCCTGGGGGCGCAGAAGTCGCGTTTCCCGGCATTTTCCTTTGCCGAATACGGCTTCCATGCCTTGCTTGTACTCGGAATAGAAATCGCGCGGCATCAGAGCCTGCACGCATCCGGCAAAGCCGCCGCCATGTACTCGCCAGGCGCCGATCCCGTCCAGAAGTTTTGCGCTGCATTCCAAGCCCTGTTCCAGACGCGTGTCGCCGGTTGCACTTGTGACAATATTGTTGAGATATTTTTCCGAAGACCGCCCGGATTCATTCATAAGACGCATATAGGTCTCTCCGTCTTTCCGGAGGAGCGCGTCCCGCATTTTAGGAACCCGCTCATTTTCTTCAAAGAAATGCAGAGCGCGGCGGACCGGACGGTCTGCGGTGTTCCAATGCTTGGCATAAAATTCCTCCGGCGGGACCTCCGCCAGAGTTTCCTTCTCAAACAGTCCCGCGACGTACTGCATATCCGCGGGGATGCGGGCATAGGAGGAATTGAGGCCGGCGTGACTGCCTCCGGTGTCCGTCAGACAAAGCTTCAGTCCCATGGATCGAAAGTCGGCATCGAGCATCTGCAGCTCGCCTGTGTAGAAATCCGCATAGACGCAGCCTCCCAGTACGCACGCGATCTGATCCATCAGGCCGCAGGGCTTTCCAAAATGGCGGTTCTCGGCTTCCTTGGCTGTGCGTGCGAGGACCAGCGGGGACACTCGGTCCCCGTTATAGTAGCGGTTGAAAATTTTTCCTATTAAAACGGAAAAGGCGGCCGATGAGGAAAGGCCGGAACCGGCGGAAAGGGTGCTCCGGACTCTGGCGAAAAATCCTCCGATGTTCAGATCCAGCTGCCGAAAAGCCCAGGCAACGCCGCGGACCAAGGCTTCGGTTGTTCCAAACTCTTCCGGACGGACGTCCAGGGAATGCAGCTGGACCTTTATCGTACCGAAGCCATGCGACTGTATTTCTACCAGAGAAGAATCGGTCGGAACACATTCCGCAACAAGCCCCCGGCGGACCGCTGCGGCGAGTACACGGCCTTGCTGATGGTCCGTATGATTGCCGGCAAGCTCGGTTCTCCCGGGAGAGAAAAAGACATCATTTGGCATGCAAATTCCGCTCCTTTTTGCATTCTCGGATTCTATGCGAAAAAACATTAATATTGTTTAAAGCATTGCGCTCTGCAGAAGCCGCGGAAAAGCTCCGGAAAAAGGTGCCGAAGGCTATGCGGAGCATAGGAAGAGACTTGACTTCGACCGAAGAATCATGCGATATCTATGTCTTCCGGCAGAACAGACATCAGTTCCTCTTTGGAAGGATCCTTCATTGCGGCGACGCGGTTAGACTGCGCGGCGACCATGTCTTCAAACCGGTTTCGGACATCCCGTCCGTTTCCGAAATTCTCCCCGCGATCCTTATAAAGCTTCCGAAATCCGGAAACGGCTTTTTTCTCCGCTTCCTTGGTAAGGGTGTAGCCGTTTTTCCTGCACTGCATCCGAAAGATTTCCATCAGCTGATCACCGTTGTAATCCGGGAAGAAAAAGTATTTGTTGAAGCGGCTTTCAAGACCGGGGTTGGAGGAAAGGAACTTCCGCATCGGCTCGGTATAGCCGGCGACGATGACAACGAGATTGTCCCGGTTGTCTTCCATCCCCTTGAGCAGCGTTTCGATGGCTTCCCGGCCGAAATCGTTTTCACCGCCGGAGGACAGGGAATAGGCTTCATCAATGAAAAGCACGCCGCCCAGCGCAGATTGAATCAGCTGCTGTGTTTTCAGGGCGGTCTGACCGACATAGCCTGCGACCAGGCCGGAACGATCCGTTTCAATGAGCTGTCCTTTCGTCAAAGCTCCTGCGGCGGCGTACAACTGCCCCATAAGACGGGCAACGGTGGTTTTTCCGGTCCCGGGATTTCCGACAAAAACCATATGAAGAGACATCGGAGGAACCGGCAAATCGTTTGCCTGCCGAAGCTTGCGGACTTTCACCAGGTTTACGAGGCTTTTCACATCCCTTTTGATATCCTCCAGACCGACAAGGCCTTCCAGTTCTTCCAGAAGTTCGTCCATGCTTTTCTTCGGCGGCTCCTTCGGCTGCACCGGCGGCTGCTGCGCCGTGCCGCCCGCCGTATTTTCACGAACCGTGTTTTTTTCCAGAAAGCTCTTTTCGTCGGTCGTAATGTATTCCATGGGATCCAAGCCCTGCTTGGATTTTTTTACGCCGCTTGAGTCGCAAATGGCGGTCAGCTTGTCGGTAATATCCGTAATATACCGGGCTTCCTCTAAGTTGACATCGTCATCGCAGGCGGCAAGATAGAGGAGAAAAACGGTTGTCATGCGGACAAAAATGCGCGAATTGTCCGTGTTGTGCTTTGCGTCGGATTCCGCCAGATCGAAAAAGAAGATGGGCGGGAAAAAGGGTTCTTTCTTGCATACTTTTTCGGTCATGGACCAAAGGAGCCAGGAAGGCTGCGGCTGCCCTTTCGAATAGATCTGGTTCGCCATATCCACCTGCTCCTGCGTGAGGGAAGGGGCAAAGCCCCAGAGCCCGAAGGCGCAGCTGGTGACAAATCGGTCCAGATCCCCCGCCAGAGAGGGACTGGAGGCGCGGTAGAAGGCTTCGGTATTGTTAATGTACAGTTTGTGGAAATCCTGTGGGTTTTTTTTCCAGGTAGTAGGCATGGCAAGCTCCGTTTCCGTTTCCGCATGGTTTCTAGAATTCGCGTCAATTATAACGCGGGGGAAAATGGTTGACAATAGGAACTGGGCCGGTTGCAGCGCATGGTATAATCAGAATAAAATGCATGGGAAGGAAGCGGAAGTATGGCAGAAATTGACATCGTGTCGGGATTTCTGGGTGCAGGAAAAACAACCCTGATCCGAAAGCTTCTCAAGGAAGCGCTTCCGGGACAGCAGGTTGTTCTGATAGAAAATGAATTCGGCGAAATTGCCATCGACGGAGGTTTTCTTCAGGACGCAGGAATCCGTATTACGGAAATGAATTCGGGATGCATCTGCTGCACGCTGGTCGGGGACTTCAAGAAAGCTCTGGAAGAGGTGATTGCAAAGTACAGCCCGGATCGGATTCTTATTGAGCCATCCGGCGTGGGAAAGCTGTCGGACGTGGCCCGTGCGGTTTCCGCTGTGGGCACTGCGGCGAAACTGGGCGGAAAGGTAACGGTCGTAGATGCGAACAAGTGCAAGATGTACTTTCGCAATTTCGGAGAATTCTTCGAGGATCAGGTCCGGAACGCCGATGTGCTGGTCCTGAGCCGTACCGGATCAATAAAGGAAGCGAAGCTGCTGGAAGCGACGGAGCTTTTGAAGGGACTCAATCCGGACGCCGTTCTTATCACGACGCCCTGGGATCAGCTTACGGGAAAGCAGTTTCTGGACGCGATGGAACACCGCAGCACGCTTGCGGCAGAACTTGCGGCGCTGGAAGCGGAAGAGCATGCCGACGAGGAGGACGAGACGGAAGAAGCCTGCGGCACGGAGCGGCCCGGCGAGGACAGTTCCCACCACCATCACCACCATCACCATCATGCGGGGGAGCATGATGCGGACGAGATATTTACCAGCTGGGGATGCGAAACGCCCCGAAAATATACCCGCGAAGAATTGGAGGCTATGCTCCGGGCACTGGATCGCACCGAGGAATATGGACAGGTCCTTCGGGCGAAAGGAATGCTGGCAGGAGAAAACGGACAATGGCTGTATTTTGATTACGTGCCCGGAGAGGCCGATATCCGGAACGGCAGCCCGGTTGTTACAGGAAGATTCTGCGTCATTGGCTCCGGCATGAAGGAAGACGCACTGAAGGAGCTGTTTAAAATTGGCTGAAGCACCTGAATTTCCGGTTTATCTTTTTACGGGATTTCTGGATGCGGGGAAAACGACGTTTATCCAGACAACTCTGGAAGATGAGCGATTCAACAAAGGGGAGCGGACGCTTCTGCTGGTCTGCGAGGAAGGGGAAGTAGAATTGAATCCGGAGACATTTTCCGGAAAAAATGTCTTCGTCCGCAGAATTGAAAGCGAAGCGGATCTGCGGCTGGAAAGATTGGCGGCCCTTCGGCAGGACACCCGGGCGGAGCGGGTTATGGTTGAGTACAACGGGATGTGGATGCTGGACAGTTTCTACCAGGCGATGCCGAAAGAATGGGCGGTTTATCAGGAATTTATGTTTGCGGACGCCCGGACGTTCCCCGCGTACAATACAAACATGCGCCAGCTTGTCTACGATAAGCTGAAAAGCTGCGAACTGGTTGTTTTCAACCGCTTCGACAGCAACATGGATAAAATGGTCTTTCATAAAATTGTCCGCGGTGCGTCCCGCCGGGCGGATATCGCATACGAATACGGGCCGGATACGGTGGAATATGACGACATAGAAGATCCGCTGCCGTTTGATGTCAACGCCCCGATTATTAAGATTGGAGACGAAGACTATGCGATCTGGTATCGGGACCTGACGGAAAATCCCCAAACCTATGAAAACAAGAAAGTGCAGTTGAAGTGCCGGGCGCTGCTCCGCAGGAAACTCCCGAAAAATACATTCATCATCGGACGGCATGTAATGACGTGCTGCGTGCAGGATATTCAATTCTCCGCGCTGGTGTGCGAATGGAATAAGGCGGATACGCTGAAAAAGGATTCCTGGATGATCCTGACGGCGCAGGTAAACTTCCGCTATCATGAAGCCTATGGAGAAAAAGGCCCTGTTCTGACCTATATTACGGCGGAAGAATGCGCCGTACCGGACGACCCGGTCGCGACATTCTATTAGGGAACAGGAAACCTTAGTCGGAAAAACGGGGGAGCCGCATGGCTCCCCCGTATGCATGTGGTGCGCCCGGCAAAGCGTCCGGAACGCTTAGGAATTGGCAGCAATAATCATTTCGCACAGGGTGTTATAAATTTCGTCATCGTTTTCCAGCATGTAGAATACCGCGTTTACATTGGCTGCGGAAACTTTTATTCCGCCGAAGACGCTGGTTCCTACCGCACGGATGCATTTCATGGGAATGCAGACGTCCCGATGGAAGGAGCACTGCCCTGTAATATACCCGCTTGCGATAATAACCTTGCATTTGCTGATTGCGTAATTAATAAGCAGCTGCAGCAGAAGAAGCCCGGCGACAGGGTACGCAAGCAGACTGAGGGATATAGCACCGGTGACGGCGCAAATCGCAGCGATCAACGCAACGGCGCTGGTGTAAGTAATATTGAACGGCGCAAGGTTCTTTGCCTTGCCCTGCAGAAGAATTTCGTCCGGGTTCTTTTTGGAGCCGGCTGTATACCGATCACGGTAAGGACCGGATTTAATAATGCTCAGATTCTTTGCGAAGACTTCGCTGTCCGGGGCAAGAGAAACTGCCGTCTCCGCGTAGCGGATCGCCAGCTCCCGGTTTCTTACGACAGGAGTGCCGCGGTAGAATAGAATGGCCGCTTCGTTTGCCGCGCGGGCGTTGCCCAAATCTGCAGATTTTGTATACCACCGGAGAGACGTTTCTTCATTCCGTGCCTGGAACCCCTTATGCCGATACGGGTCGTAATTCAGCCCCAGAATCAGGCAGGCCTGTGCATCGCCCTTATCTCCCATATCCTCCAAACGCCGGACGTATGCATTGCGTTCTTCCTGCGACTGTGCGGCGCTGTATCCCTCCAGGATATTGGACACGGTCCAAGGCTGTTCCGGAACGGAGGAAATTTCTGCATCCGTGGAAGACCCGGCGGGCTCCGGCCCCGGAAGCTCCGACGAGGGTGCAGTATCATCCAGAATTTCGGCGGAGGTTTCCTTCGCGGCATTTTCGAGCTCGTCAGTTTCAGAAACCGCAGAGGAAAGCACCGTTTCTTCCGATGCGGTCTTTTCCGGAGCGTCTTCTGCCTCCGCATCCTCACTTGAAGCCGCCGATTCCTCTTCCGGAGAAGAAGCTTCTGCGGCAGGCTCTTCCACAGCCGGAGCCGTTTCCGTCACGGCTTCCGCCTCAATATCGGAGTCTGCGACTTCCTCATCCGAAGAAGAGGCTTGCACAGGGGCTTCTTCCGCAGCCGGACCCGATTCTGTTTCCGCTGCGGCTTCTATATCGGAGTCCGCCCAATCTTCATCCAGGACTGGCTCCTTCGCGCAAGGCTCCCCCTTGACCGGAGCCGAATCCGTTTCCGCTGCGGCTTCTATATCGGAGTCCGACCCATCTTCATCCAGGAGAGGCGCTTTCGCGTAAGGTTTCTCCTCGACCGGAGCCATTTCCGTCACGGCTTCCACCTCAGTATCGGAGTCTGCTCCTTCCTCTTCCGAAAAAGAGGCTTGCGCGGGAGTCTCTTCCGCAGCCGGGGCCGATTCCGCTTCCACTGCGGTTTCTATGTCGGAGTCCGCCCAATCTTCATCCAGAACCGGCGCCACCGTAGAGGAATTCTCCACCGTAGTTGCGGCTTCCGCTTCGATATCGGAAGCGGACCAATTGTCATCCAGGAAGGAGGCGTCTGCAGCGGATTCTTCCGCAACCTCCTGCGGATCGTCCGCTGCCGTGGCTGTAGTCTCCGCAGCGGGGAGATCCGTTTCCACCGGCTTCGGAGATAAAGAAGTTTTCACCGCGGTCCCGAGGACAGCCGGGCGGTCCATCGGCTCCGCAGAAGAAAGGATCGGCTCTTCCGCCGGGAGTGCTGCAGCAGGCGCATTCTTTGCCTGTGCGGTTCGTTTTTTTGCGGAGGAAGAACCGGATTTCCGCTTTCTTCCGCGTGTCGGCTCTGGCAGAGGACATACGAAAGGTCCGTCAAACAGGGTCATCTGTTCATATTGTTTCTTGCTCATGAAATTACTATCTCCCAAGATTTTCAAAGTCCTGCAGAGAATAATACAGGAAAAAATCAAGAATATAATGAAAAACTAACTGCCGATGCAATATTAATAAATTTAACATAAATAAGGCAATATTACAACGGTAACGCCGCGGTGCGGAGGAAAGAATGCGCCCCGACGGCAGAATTTCTGCAGCGGAAAAGAAATCCGCCTGCGCAGGTGGAATCCGATGAAAGAACGCCCGCTGAAAGGGGGAAAGAAGAAGGCATTGCGGCGAAATTAGTCCTCTTCTACAAACGGAAGGGATCAAGATTCGGTGATATTGTCCATATACAAAAACCACAATTTGTTTAAAATAAATAGCGACTGTATTCCGGCGGAATATACGGAATGACATCAAAAAGGAAAAGATTATGGGCGATTATGTCATCAGTTGCTGTTCGACAGCCGATCTGACAACAGAGCATTTTGAAAAACGTGATATTCATTACATATGCTTTCATTATTTTCTGGACGACCGTGAAATAGCGGACGACCTGGGACAGACCATCCCCTTCCCGGAATTCTATAAATCTATGCAGGAGGGGGCCCAGACCCGGACATCGCAGATCAATATCAATGAGTATGCGGAGTATTTTGAAACTTTTCTCAAGGATGGTAAGGATATTCTCCATGTCTGCCTGTCCTCCGGAATTTCGGGAGACATCAATTCCGCCCGCAATGCGGCGGCCGATCTTCAGAAAAAATATCCGGATCGAAAGATCTATATTCTGGATTCCCTGGGAGCGTCGTCCGGCTATGGGCTGCTGATGGATGCGGCGGCCGACCGCAGGGATGAGGGTATGAATATCGACGATCTCCGGGATTGGATAGAGAACAATAAGCTCAAAATGCACCATTGGTTCTTCTCTACGGATCTGACTTTTTATGTGCGGGGCGGTCGAATCTCCAAGGCAGCCGGAATGTTCGGCGGCATTCTGCAGATCTGTCCTCTGATGAATATGGACGAAGAGGGACATCTGGTTCCGCGCTATAAGATCAAAGGGAAGAAGCGAGTGATTCAGAGCATTGTCCGGAAAATGGAGGAGCACGCCGAGGGCGGATTGAATTACAGCGGAAAATGCTATATTTCCCAGTCAAACTGCTATGAGGATGCGCGGCAGGTTGCGGATTTGGTGGAGAGGACCTTTCCGAATCTGGACGGGCCGGTGGAAATAAACTGGGTCGGAACCACGATAGGAAGTCATACGGGTCCCGGTACGGTAGCGCTCTTCTTCTGGGGAACCCGGCGGGTCGACTGAAATCGGATTTTCTGGGCATGCCGTTTCGGCATGTCCTTATATATTCGAAAACGGCAGTATTTACGATTCGTTCTCAAATTTTTCATATGCACCGTATATAATTACAGAATAAATTTTACTGTGAATCCTTTTCTGGGACTCCCTGATTTCTGCATGGAGATTTTCTGCGGGGGGAAGGCCGACAGCAAATGAAAGGGCGATTTCACCTAAAACGGTGCGCCGGGTGCCGGGCTGGGTTTGAACGCGTATGAAAAGACGTCAGATTGAAATCATCTATACCGTTGGAATCTATCTGCTGACCGCTTTGGCCAGCTGTGCCGTAGGCATATTTTTCCTTAAATATATCGGAAAACTCTATCCGGAATTTTTTTACATCAATCTGTTTCGCTCGACGTTCCTTCCGCTGCTTCTCAGCAATTTTTTGGCTTCCATAATTTTCCTGCTGGCAACGGATTACCATTTTCGAAACGCAGGATTTTTCGAAACCTTCGTCCGAAGCGTGAAATACAACCTGATCATGATCGCTATTTGGGCGACCTGCCTGGTGCTGGGAAAAACCGAGGTCCGCAATTCCCGCTATTTCTTTGTATTCGTTTTCCTGTTCAACACCTTTCTCCAGGCTTTCGTCATGTATCACATTCAGCGGAAATTTATCCGTAAGTACTATAAGACGAAAAATGGGACGCTGGTGGGTGTGCTGGCAGCAACAGCCAGAGCGGAAGGATTTATCGAAGATCTGAAAAAAGACTGGACCCGGCGGATTGTCGGTCTCGCCTTAGCGGATCAGAAGGTAGAAGACACGAAGGGCATGAAAATAAACGGGGTAGAGGTTGTAGCGGACCGGAGCAACTTCAAGGACTGGGTCCGCAGCAGCGCGCTGGACGAAATCTTTATCGTTGTCGATTATGCGGATCTCTATGAGCTGATACCGGATATGCTGGAACTTGAATCCATGGGGGTTCAGGTTCTGATGAATCTTCCGATGCTTGAAGAGCTCAACCAGAAACTCAGCTGCCAGGACAGCGAGCCCAACGCCCCGATCATTACGCCGGAAGTTCGCTATATGGGCTCGGTTCCCTACCTGTCAGTAAAACCGGAACTGCCCGGCCCCGTCAGCCTATTCGTCAAGCGCCTGGTAGATATTCTGGGCGCCATCGTCGGCTGCGCCATTACGCTGGTGCTGATTGTGCTCATTGGAATCCCGATTCTCCTGGAGGACGGAGGGCCGATGTTCTATATCAGTGAGAGAGTTGGCAAAAACGGGCGGATTTTCAAGATGTACAAGTTCCGGAGCATGGTAAAAGATGCCGATCAGAAAAAGCAGAATCTTATGGACAAGAATGAGATTCATGGGCAGATGTTTAAGATGGAGGATGATCCCCGCATTACCAAAGTCGGAAAATTTATCCGTCGGAGAAGCCTGGATGAATGGCCGCAGTTTTTCAATGTCCTTATCGGGGACATGAGCCTGGTGGGAACCCGGCCGCCGACCGTAGACGAATACAGCCACTACAGCAGCTACCACAAAAGGCGCCTGAGCATGAAGACGGGTATCACGGGGATGTGGCAGGTGAGCGGACGCAGCGATGTAAAAGATTTCGAAGATGTGGTTCGAATGGACTGTGCCTACATCGATAACTGGAGCTTTGAACTGGACATCAAGATTCTTATCAAAACCGTGGTAAATCTGTTTAAGAGAAAAAACGGAGCCCGATGAAGCTGCCTGCGGAAGCAGGCCGAAAGCAAAGAGCGGGCGAAGATAACAGCGTGCGGCAAGCGGAGGGACCGGCGGGGATACAGGGCTCTTCCCTGCAGCGGAAAGGCAGGAAAAGGAAGTGAAAAAACTGGATTATCTGGTTGTGGGTGCCGGACTTTTCGGTGCTACGGTGGCCAATCAGGCGAAAAGAGCCGGGCATTCTGTCCTGGTACTGGATAAGCGCCCGCATATCGGCGGAAATGTGTATACGGAAAACGTAGAGGGGATCCAGGTTCACCGATACGGAGCGCATATCTTCCACACGAACAGCAAGGAAGTCTGGAACTTTATCAATCGGTTCGCGGAATTCAACCGATTTACCAATTCTCCCGTAGCGAACTATCACGGCGAACTGTATTCGCTTCCATTCAACATGTATACATTCAACAGGATGTGGGGCGTCGTTACGCCGGCGGAGGCGGAAGCAAAGATCGCAGAGCAGCGCCGTGCTGCGGGGATTACGGATCCGAAGAATCTGGAAGAGCAGGCAATCAGTCTTGTGGGAAAAGATATCTATGAAAAGCTGATCAAAGGCTACACGGAAAAGCAATGGGGAAGACCGTGCACCGAACTTCCGGCATTTATCATCAAACGCCTTCCGGTGCGCTTTACGTTTGACAACAATTATTTTAACGCGCTTTACCAGGGGATTCCCATCGGCGGGTATACGGCGATGGTCGGCCGCATGCTGGACGGAGTCGAGGTGCAGCTTAACACGGATTATCTGAAGGAAAAATCCCGCTGGGACGCGATTGCGGAAAAGATTATCTATACGGGACCGATTGATGCGTATTTCGATTATCGGCTGGGAACGCTGCAGTATCGGTCGGTCCGCTTTGAGACGGAAGTGCTGGACATGCAGAACTTTCAGGGCAATGCGGCTGTCAACTACACCGATCGGGAAACACCGTGGACAAGAATCATCGAGCATAAATGGTTCGAATTCGGGACGCAGCCGAAGACGGTGATCAGCCGGGAATACAGCTCCGAATGGAAACCGGGCGACGAACCCTACTATCCGGTCAATGACGAGAAAAACAACGCACTTTACGCCCAATATAAAAAGCTTGCGGAAGAGGAGAAAAATGTAATCTTCGGCGGACGGCTGGGGGAATATAAGTACTATGACATGGATGCGGTTCTGGAGGCGGCTCTGAAACTGAGCGCGAAGGAATTCGGATCATGCCGCGGGTAAGAACGGAAAAAGAGGCAAAGCTGAGCCAAAACAGAAAACGATTGCTTTAGCGGACACCGGAAATTGGGCGGGAAGGAGCTTTCGGATCACCAGCGATCCGTTCTGCAGGGCGGAAGCGGGCGACCTGCGATTCTTGACATTTTATGGCAAGCCTCTTAATATTAAATCCGTGCTGCAGCCGCGGCACAGATATCTTTTCGACGAAAAGATATCCAAAAAGGCGAGAAAACTTTGTTTTTTAAAAATGAGGCAAAGAATTTGAAACTTTACGCAGTACGCCACGGGCAAACGGCAATGAACCGGGCTCAAATTCTGCAGGGCCAGACAAACTCCAGCCTGGACGCAACAGGAGTGGAAGAAGCCCAAGCGCTGCATCGGGAATTCCAGAAAGCGGAGCTGCACTTTGATGCGATATACTGCAGCCCCCTTCTGCGGGCAAAGCAGACCTGCGAGATTGCGACAGGACTGCCAAGTACCGCATTCCATATCGATGATCGCCTGATGGAAATTGCATTAGGAAAATGGGAAGGAGTACATTTCGCAAATCTTCCGCCGGAAGATATGGAGTGCTTTACAAGGCATCCATCAAGGTATAAGCCCGAAGGAAAGGCGGAAAGCTATGAACAGCTGATAGCCAGGACGAAGGATTTTCTCACGGACGTTGCCACGGAAGAGAATCAGAACGTCTTAGTCGTCAGCCACGGGGGAGTTCTGCACGCAATGGTTCTGCTGGCAGAGAATCTTCCGCTGGATGACTTCTGGAAAGAGCGGATCGGCAATTGCTCCGTGCTTACATTTCTTGTGGAGAACGGCGATTTCCGACTCGCGGCTAAGCATCTGCAGTATGATGTGCTGTATGCCGGAACGGATATGGATAAGGAGATAACGAATGGTTAATAATAAGCCGGAACAGAACGAAGACCGATTTAGCGAGGATCACTTTGAGGATCTGACCCACTTTATATCCCAAGGAGTGCGGGCCGCTAAGGAAACGGTGAAAAAAACCGGAACCGTTCTGGAAAATCTATCCGAAGAGGGCACCGGGGCAGCAGGGGAAATTCGAAAGAGGCTGGAAGAGCGCCTGGGGAATGCCCGGAATCAGGTATCGGAGCATTTGGCAGACCTGCGAATCGGAGGACTCAGCGAAGAGCAGCAGAAAGAGATGCTGGGCAAGCTGGATAAAGCCAAAGATTCCGCTTCGGAGAAAGCAGAAGGAAAAAACGGAGAATCTGAGGCGGAGAAAGCCGTGCAGGGGACTTAGAAATTCTCAGTGTGCGATTCCTGCGGCGAAGCGAGGTGCCGTACGGCAGCGACCATGAATACCAGCGTGAGCGCAGCGCCTGCATTGCCCAGCGGCGTAAGCCAGTGAGCAAGGGAAAAAGCCAGAAAGCCAAGGGCGAAAAGCCCTCCGTACTGCCAGGCGAAACGGGAAGGGCTGCAATGAAAGCGCTGCCAGAGCCGGAGCCATCCTAATGCGAGCGTCAGGAACGCCGACAAACTAAAAAGAATAAGACAGAGAAATTGTACAAAGCGGGGAAGATCCATCCGGTTGCGGAATAATACCAAAACACCGGCCAGCGCGTAGCTGAAAAGCAGCGCGGTGAGAAGAAGGATGCGACCCTGCTTTTTCATTGCCTTCAAGCCTTTCTTTGAAATGGAAAATTGCCTGCTGAAGATTTTATAGCGAGATTATCGGAGCCTGTCAAGAGACAGAGAAAGAAAAGCAACCGGCTCCGTCCTGAAGCGGAAGTCCGGATAATTATAGAGAAATGTAGAAAAACTTTGAGGAGGTGCAAGAAAAAATGGAGGAAAATCAGAAGCAAAGGGCAACTTTCGGGTCCAGATTGGGGTTTCTCCTGGTCTCTGCCGGGTGCGCCATAGGAATCGGTAACGTTTGGAAGTTTCCCTATCTTTGCGGAAAGTTCGGCGGTGCCGCGTTTATCCTGGTATATCTTATCTTCCTGCTGATTCTGGGAATTCCGGTCATGACGTGCGAATTCGCCATCGGGCGCCGGAGCCAGAGCAGTATTGCGCTGGCGTATGATAAACTGGAACCAAAAGGCACGCGATGGCACTGGCTGAAATGGTGGGGCATTGCGGGGAACTATCTGCTGATGATGTACTACACCACGGTTTCCGGCTGGCTTCTGTACTACTGCTTTCGCTGCGTCCGAGGAGACTTTCAGGGCGTCACGTCGGAAATAATTTCCGGAGATTTTACTGCGATGCTGCAGGAGCCTGGAGGCATGCTCTTCTGGACCGTTCTGATATGCGTTATCGGCTTTCTGATCTGCTACTTCGGGCTGCGGAAAGGCGTGGAAAAGGTAACGAAGGTTATGATGACGGCCTTGCTGGTACTAATGGTCGCGCTTGCGATCCACTCGGTCTGCCTGAAAGGGGCCGGCGCCGGCATCCGGTTCTACCTCGTTCCGGATTTTCAGAAAATGAAAGAGCAGGGAATCGGAAATGTTATCTTCGCAGCGCTAAGTCAGGCCTTTTTCACCCTCAGCATCGGGATCGGATCGATGCTGATATTCGGAAGCTACATTGGAAAGGAAAGGAGCCTTGCCGGAGAGGCGGTAACGGTTACGATTCTGGACACATTCGTCGCACTCATGGCGGGACTTATCGTCATTCCGTCAGCGTTCGCCTTCGGAATCGAACCGGATGCAGGACCGAGTCTCATTTTCATTACCATTCCCAACATATTTACACAGATGGCAGGAGGAAGAGTCTGGGGCTCGCTGTTTTTTCTGTTCATGACTTTTGCGGCCCTGACAACCGTCGTGGCGGTTTTTGAAAATATTGTTGCTTTTGATATGGATCGGTTTTCCTGGACGCGGAAAAAATCGGTTCTTGTCAGTGCCGCTCTTGTGATTGTCCTGAGCATTCCCTGCGTGCTTGGATTCAATGCCTGGGCGGAGGTGCAGCTGCTGGGCAAGGGAAGCTCCATTCTGGACTTCGAGGACTTTATTGTCTCCAATAATCTTCTGCCGTTGGGAAGCCTCGCCTTTGTGCTGTTCTGCACTCGCAGAAACGGATGGGGATGGCAGGGATTTCTGGAGGAAGCCGATCAGGGAAAGGGCATGAAGGTTCCGCCAAAAATCCGCTGGTATCTTTCCTATGTCCTGCCGCTGATTATTATGGTCATATATATCAAGGGATATTATGATATGTTTGCGCCCAAGGGAACCGGCGTATTGATTCCCTGGCTTATCGTCGGAGCGGCCTTTCTTGGCATTACCCTGTACTGCGCGCTTTATGCTCCGAAACTGGCGGCAGAGAGAGCAAAACCGTAAACTGCATTCACCGCGGAAAAAAACCCCTTTCGTCGGAACCCGGCGAAAGGGGAGTTATATTCTGCGAAGACAGGAAGCCGGAAGCGACTTAAAATTCAGATCAAAATTCCGTTTTTCTTCGCGTCAAACGTCAGCTCATCTCGGAAATCCGGATGCGCAATGGAAATCAGCTGCCGTGCGCGTTCCGCATAGCTCCTGCCGCGCAGGTGAGCAACGCCGTATTCCGTTACGATGTAATCCACGTCATTCTTGCCGGTGCTTACGCAGGCGCCGGGGGTAAGAATCGGGCGGATTTTGGAGACCGTTCCGTGCTTTGCGGTGGAAGTAAAGGCGATGAAGCTCTTGCCGCCCTTCGAATGGGTTGCACCTCTTACGAAGTCAAGCTGTCCACCGGTACCCGAGATATGCTTGCGTCCTACGGACTCGGCGCAGACCTGTCCGTAAAAGTCGACTTCTACGGCAGCATTAATGGACATGAAATTGTCCAGCTGACAAATAACGTGCGGATCATTTACGTAATCCACTGGGAGCAGCTCAATCGCCGGATTGTCATCAATGTAGTCGTAAATTCGTTTTGAACCGTAGGCAAACGTTGTAACGGAAGTGCCCGGATGAATCTGTTTGCGGCTGTTGTTTACCGCGCCGCACGCAATTAATTCCACCATAGAATCCGTGAACATTTCCGTGTGAATCCCCAAATCGTGCTTTGTCTTCAGGGCCATTCCGACGGCGTCCGGGATGGCGCCGATGCCCAGCTGAATGCAGGCTCCATCGGGAATGAGCTCAGCAATATAATTGCCGATAGTCCTGCTGGTTTCATCCAGTTCGGACGCGGGAAGCACCGGAAGCTCGTGATCATTTTCTATAATTGCGTCCACTTCGGAAACATGAAGCTGGTAGCCGCGGACGGCCCGGGGAACAAACCGGTTTACTTCCACGTAAATGTGCCTGGCTTTTTCCTGATACGCCTGCATCAGAGAACTCGCCGTGCCGCAGCTGAAATAGCCGTGCTTATCCATGGGGGAAACCGCAATGCAGACGGCGTCATAGTCATATTCCCGACGAATATGCGAAGGTGTATCGCTGTAATTGGTCGGAATATAGTCGGCAAAACCGCCGTTGACGGCCCCGCGGGCTCCTTTTCCGGAAAACCAGGAAATGCCGGTTATCCGCTTGGCAAGATCCGCATCGGAATAGAACGCATAAGGATATACATCATTCAGGGTAAAGACCTTGATTCCGTGCAGATCGGTTTTCCGAACCTGCTCTGCGAAGGCGTTCAGAAGACCGTCCGGCTGGGAAGCGTTTGCGTCCGTTCCGATCAGCCAGCCGCTCTGCAGATTTTCTGCGACTTCTGCGGCGGTCTGAAGCTTTGCCTTGTACATTTCTTCGAAGTTCACTCAAATTCCTCCTCTATACTACAGCAGCATTTTTCTCGGCTCATGCTGCTGCGAAATACAAATTATTCTTCTAATTTCGCTTTTTTCAAGATGATATCCAGCTTCTCCTTCGACAGGTAGCCGCGCTCCACAACTGCCTGCAGGAAGCTCTTCCGATCGCCTCCGAACTCCTTAGCCAGCGCGGAGGCTTTCTCATATCCGATATAGGGAGAAACAACCGTTGCAACGATGAGAGCGCTGTCCAGGTGCCGCCGGCACCCGTCCGGGTCGGCTTCCAAAACGTCAATGCATTTTGTCCGAAGGAGATCCACCGTGCGGCATAGAAGCTTTAGCGCATCCAGGATCCGATCGGCAATCAACGGCAGAAATGCGTTCAGCTCAAAGGAGCCCAGCGCTGCGCAGCCGGTGATGGCGCAGTCGTCTGCTATAACCTGCAGCGCTGCCTGCGTTGCCATTTCCGGAATTACGGGATTGACTTTTCCCGGCATGATCGTACTGCCTTCCTGCAAAGGAGCAAGACGGATTTCTCCCAAACCGCCGAAGGGACCCGAATTCATCCAGCGCAGATCGGTGCAGATCTTGATAAGATTTACCGCGAGCGCTTTCAAAAGACCGGAAACTTCTACAAACACGTCATTATTCTGCGTAAGATCCATAGGATACTCTGCCCGCGCAAGCCCCAGCCCGGACAGATCCCTCAGATACTCCGTAACTTTGTACATGTACTTTCTGGATCGGTTGTCCCCGCCGCCGACAGCGGTTCCGCCGAGGTTTATCTGGCGCAAGCGTTCCTCGACCTTGTAGATCCGCCAGCGATCTCTCGCGATCGCCTGCGCATAAGCACCGAATTCCTCTCCCAGAGTAATCGGTACGGCATCCATCATTTCCGTGCGCCCAAGTTTCGGAATATGCTCAAATTCATTCTCTCGTAGCTGGAGACTCTCCTGAAGCCGACTGCAGGCGCCGCTCAGCTCCCGCACGAGGCGAATGGCGGCAATTCGCAGGGCGGTGGGATACACGTCGTTTGTGGACTGCCCCATATTTACATCATCCAGAGGGTGCAGCCACCGGTAGTCGCCGCAGGCGTGCCCCATATGACGCAGCCCTATATTGGCAAGGACTTCGTTGACATTCATGTTGGTGGAGGTTCCCGCCCCTCCCTGCAGGGCATCCGTAGGAAAAGCATCCGCATAGTCTCCGGACAGAACTTCGTCACAGGCTGCGCCGATCGCCTCCGCTTTTTCGGAAGAAAGCAGACCGGCATCCCGATTGGCCAGAGCGGCAGCCTTCTTGATAAGGACAATGGCATCGATCAGCTCTTTTGCGGTTTTACGGCCGCTTACGGGGAAATTCTCCAGCGCGCGCTTCGTTTCTATTCCGTAAAGGCAGTCTTTCGGCAGTTCGACGCTTCCGATGGGATCTTCTTCCCTGCGGGTGCGTTCCTTTTCCGTCTCCTTTTTCATTACAGGTCCTCCAGATACATAGACACCGAGGGAAAAGGCTCTACGCTCCGCTGGAGAATTCCCTGCATATAGGCGATCAGAATTCCGTAATTCGTTATGGGAACGCCTGCGTCCTTTGCACAGGCGATGCGGTATTTCATTTCCCGCTCGTTGAGCATGCAGCCGCCGCAATGGATAATCAGATCGTACGCATGCAGATCGTCGGGAAATTCCGTGCCGCTGGAGAAGGAAAACTGCGGATCGCAGCCGGCGTAGTTCCGGACCCACCGCGGAATCTTTACTGTCCCGATATCGTCGCACTGCCGATGGTGGGTGCATCCTTCACTAATCAGGATCCGGCTGCGGTCGGCCAGGGTGTCCAGAGCCCGAACGCCCTGTACGAAGGTATCCAGCTCCCCTTTGTAGCGCGCCATCAGGATGGAGAAGGAAGTCATCCAGATATCCTTTGGGGTGTCAGCGGAAACTTTAGCGAAAACCTGACTGTCGGTGATAACGATTTTCGGCTTTTTACGAAGTGCCTGCAGGGTTTCCCGCAGTTCATACTCCTTGCAGACCACCGCGGTGGCATCGGCTTCCAGGATATCCCGGATTGTCTGCTGCTGCGGCAGGATCAGCCGCCCTTTCGGTGCGGCTTTGTCGATGGGAATGACAAGCACCGCAAGATCCGAGGGAGAAAGAAGATCTCCGACAATCTGCAGCTTTTCATCCGGAACATGATACAGCGACGCGAGAAGATCCTTTAGCTCGCGGATATGGTATCCGGTTGCTGCACTGACCCAAATTTCATTTTTCCTGGTTGCGGCGGGTACGGAGGGCATAAGGTCGGCTTTATTCATCACAATGGCGCAGGGAATATTTTTCGCCTGAATGCGCTCCAGAATTGCATGATCTTCGGGCGAAATGCCATCGGGGCCGGAAATGACAAGGACTGCGATATCCGTTTTATTGAGAATCTGGTAGCTTTTGCGCACGCGCAGAGCTCCCAGCTCACCCGTGTCATCCAGGCCAGGGGTATCGATCACAAGAACCGGTCCCAAAGGCAGAAGTTCCATAGCCTTGGAAACGGGATCGGTCGTAGTCCCGGAAATACGGGAAACAACGGCCAGATCCTGGCCGGTAATTGCATTAATGATACTGGATTTTCCAGCGTTGCGCTTGCCGAAGATGCCGATGTGAATGCGATCGGCATTCGGTGTGCTGTTAAGACTCATAGTTTCGCCTCCAGAGAAAGAAAAGCTTTGCGGGAAGGCGTCAGCGCTCCGATGAATGCTCCGGAGGCTTCGGCATGGAGATTTTCTCTCGGATTGACTGCCCCGTGGGCGTTGCAGCGAGGCCCCCGGTTCCTGTTTCCCGCAGGGAAGGATCCATTTTTCGGCCGATGCTGCGCATTGCGTCGATGACTTCATCCGGGGGGATCCGGCTGCGGATGCCGGACATGGCCATATCGCAGCTTGCAAGGGCATTCACGGTTCCCAGAACATTCCGCTTTACGCAGGGAACCTCGACAAGACCGGCAACGGGATCGCATGCGAGCCCGAGCAGCCCCTTGAGAGCCAGGGCGGCCGCATGGCAGATTTCTTCCGCCGTTCCGCCGCAGAGCTGAACGGCGGCGCCGGCTGCCATGGCGGATGCGGACCCGATTTCAGCCTGACATCCTCCGGCGGCACCGGCAAGCGAGGCACGGGCACCGATGACGCCGCCAATTCCTCCGGCAACATACAGGGCTTGGATGAGCGCTTCCTGCCCGAGGCTCCGTTCTTCCTGCATCGTGATAAGCACGGCAGGAAGAATTCCGCAGGATCCGGCAGTAGGCGCGGCGACGATTCGCTTCATGCATGCATTTGATTCTGCAATGCGCAGCGCCCTTACCATGGCACGGCCCACGAAGTCTCCGCAGAGCAGACGGCTCTGCTGTCTCCGGATTTCCAGCTTCTGGGCATCCGTCCCCACAAGCCCACTGGAGGATTTGAGATTCGGATCGTAGCTCTGATCGGATTCCCGCATGGCCGTATACATTTCCGTCATAAATTGGAAAGATGCCTGTTCGGAAATATTCTGATCGATGCAGTCTTCCTGCTGAATCTGCCGCCAGAAAGGGATTCCCGTTTGCATTTCCTGCTGGCAGAGAAAATTCAGAGACTTAAACAAATTCGTCTCCCTCCTTCGGAAGCAGGGAAAGGTAGGTAACTTTCCGTATGCCGTCCTGCCGTTTGAGGGCTTCGATCGTGTGCCGCGGGATTTCCTGATCGCATTCCAGAACCATGACCGCGCTTCCTCCGCGCCGGGTTCGGTAAAGCTGCATGGTGGCAAGGTTTATGGAACTGCGCTGAAGCGTGGCTGTGACTTCCGCCACATGTCCGGGCTGATCCAGGTGGTGCACGATCAGCGTAGGAAGCTCTCCGTTGAAGTTTGCCGGCAGCCCATCCAGATCCACAATGCGAATCTGTCCTCCGCCGATGGAGGCGGCGACAATCGACAGGGAATTTCCGCAAGCACCCTTCAGATCCAGCTTTACGGAATTCGGATGCGCATCTTCTCCAAAATCAATGGAGCCGAGGGAAAAATGAAGATGCACTTTTCTCGCCAGCGTGAAGCTGTCTGCAATACGCGGATCGTCGACTTTCATTCCAAGAAGGCCGGCAACAACGGCGCGGTCGGTTCCGTGTCCCTTTCCCGTGGACTGAAAAGAGCCATGAAAGCGAATCTCCGCGGAGGTGACGTCTTCCCCTAGGAGACGCCGGGAAACGTCTCCAATCCGAACGGCTCCGGCCGTATGGGAACTGGAAGGCCCTACCATGACCGGACCGATGATATCGCTTAAATGCATGAGCGAATCCTTTCCTTCAGCAGAGCGGGAAACCGAAGATCGCAAGCAGCCAAAATTCTTTTTTCCGTTCAGAATTATAGCAAAAAACAGGGAAGAGTTCCATAGAAGCGCCTGCGGAGCAGAATAAAAATACCGGCGGAACGGATCCCGCCGGTATTTTTGAGAGAATGAGAAGAAGAAACGTTATAAGGAACGTTCTGATCTAGTGATTTCATTATTGGGACTCAACTTAAAAAAACTTAAAAAAGAAAAGAAAATTTTATCCACCGAGAAAATCCCCTGAGGAAGCTGCAGAAGGTCTTTTAAGGACGTAAAATACCGCCGGATTTAAATCCGGCGGCATTTCAAGAGAGGATGAGAAGAAGAAATGAAAAAGCTTAGGGAAAGAACAGCGGTCCTGTGCTGCTCAGTACTCTTGCTTGCAAGTACCAAGATAGATGCTGTACTTTAAAGAAACCTGAAAAGAGCATGAACGTTTTGTGAATAATCCCGGCAATTTTATTGACCATTCGGTCAATAAATAGTATAGTACACATACTCGAAAAAATCTGCTGGACGGAGGAGAGCGCGTGACGCAAAAGGAGAGAACGGCGAGAACCCGAGAAAAAATACTGAGGGCAGCCATTGCGGAATTTGGAACTTACGGTTACGCGGGGGGTACCATAGGAGGCATTTGCAGCCGGGGAATCAACCGCGGACTTGTTTACCACAATTTTAAGGACAAGGATACGCTCTATCTCGCCTGTATGGAGGAAAGCTGCGGGGAACTTGTACGGAGGCTGGAGGCGCTTCCAATCGGGGAACAGGAAGAGACAGAAGCCCTGATTAAAAACGTGCTGGAAGTGCGGGCGGAGTTTGCAGAGCAGTGTGCGCTGGAAAGCCGCATCCTCTTTGAAGGACTTCTAATGCCTCCGGCAAATCTCCGTGCGGAAATTCGAGGCATTTTAAAGCCTTTGGATTCCAAGAATAAAGAATTTCTGCGTTCGGCGATAAACCATGTGCGTCTGCGGCAGGACGTCAGGGAAAACGAGGCGATGCGGGTCTTTTCCCTGATTCAGTACGCGTATAACGGCTATTTTCAGTCAGAAAGCATGAAAAACCGGACCTTGGAGGAACGCATGCAGCTACATGAAAAGGAGATTCCGCGCATACTGGACTGTCTGCTCTACGGAATTGCCGAGAAGAAAGATGGAAAGAAAGAGCCGAATGGCACCGAAGGAGAATAAAAATGGCACTGGAATGCATTCAATGGATCGGGATGCTGCTTGCAGCATACCTCGCGGGACGGCTTGTCCGACTGCTGAAGCTGCCGGCCATACTGGGATGGCTGATCGCCGGGATGTTTCTCGGGCCTTACGGCTTGGGGCTGCTAAGTGAAGAATGGGCTTCGGGAGGCGTGTATAAGGCGGTTGTCAACTGGATGACGGTTGCATTTGGCATCATGCTGGGCACCGAGCTTGTATGGCGGAAAATCCGTACGTACGGAAAGGCGCTGGCAGTCACAACGCTGACCCAGTCTCTCGGAACGTTCGTAATCGTCTCCCTTGCTTTTTCCATCGTTTTTGCCCTCAGCGGGATTCCGGTATATCTTGGATTCGTATTCGGCAGCATTGCACTGGCTACGGCGCCGGCACCGGCGCTTTCGATTGTCCGCGAATTTCATACGAAAGGACCGGTAACGGATACACTCCTTCCAATGTCCGTTCTGGATGATATCGTGGGGATTGTCGTATTCTTTTCCGTAAATGCGATCGTAACAAAAATTGTTTCCGGCGGTTCTTTTTCCTGGGGGCTGATACCCGTCATGATATTTCTCCCCATTGCGATTGGAATTCTCCCCGGATGGCTCTGCGGGCTGGCACTCAAAAAAGCGAAAACCCGTACGGCAGTGCTGGCGACGGTTCTGATCGGCGTAACGGCATCGGAAATCCTGACCTGGTTTATTTACCGAACGGCTGCTTCCATGCTGTCGCCCAATTATCTTCTGGTAGGAGTTTCCTTCTCCGCAGTTTTTTCCAACATGATAACGGACAGGCAGCTGGAAGATCTGAATCACTGGTACAGTCCCATTCTGACGGTTTCGATCCTTGGGGCGATCGTGGACCTTGGCTCGCAGCTTGACTATCATTTAGTTTTGGGAGCGGGACTTTACACCCTGCTTTATATTGTGTTCCGTGCGGCGGGAAAATACTTCGGAGCAAGGTTTGGAGCAAAGATAATGCATATGCCGGAGACAGTCCAAAAGTATTTGGGCCTGACCCTGCTTCCGCATTCCGGTGTGTCGCTGGTTTTCACAAGCATCGCCTGTGCGACGCTTGCCTCCCTGCCGAACCTCGTGACCATTGTGCAGGGCACGATTGCGGCGGCGGCGGTGATTAATGAAATCATTGCGGTGATTGTCGCGCGTGAAGGCTTCCGGCTGTCCGGAGAAATTCAAAAGACGAGTTAGAACGTCTCCGGATCCTCCGGTAAGGGAAGAGACCCCGCACCTCGCTCCATTTAGAGGCTATTTGACGGGGCAAGAACCCAAAAAAGATTGACATTGCCCTTTTTATGCATTAGAATAGCAAAGCTGGCTGTGGGCGATTGGCGCAGCTGGTAGCGCATCCGCTTGACGTGCGGGAGGTCACAAGTTCGAGTCTTGTATCGCCCACCAGTTTTGACCGCTTCCTTTTGGAAGCGGTTTTTTCTTGGTCTTGGGGGCTGCATTAAGGCACGGCAGAAAAAAGAACCGCAGGAACAAAATTCTGTTCCTGCGGGGAAGGCTTTCGTTTTGCGGCGTTATGAATTTTCCGAACGCGGCACGATGTGCAGTTCCTTTATCAGACATTCCTTGCCGGTGTAGACTGTTTTTGCCTTGCTTCCGCAGCGCGGACAGACGCCTTCGTTTTCAATGAGATTGTAGACCTCATCGCAGTCCTCGCATTCCGCAAGCCCCGGTTCCACCTCGATAACCAGCTTGGTATCCTTGAACATAGGATCGTCTTCCACGACATAGGGATAGACTTCCTCCAGATACTTTGGAATGACAAGACTCAGCTCGCCGACAGTCATTACGATTTCTGCGACCCGACTGTCTTCCCGGCCTTCCATATTTTCGCGGACGACTTGCAGCGCGTCCCGCACGATCCCGATTTCATGCACGAAGCGGCCCTGCCTTACTTCTTCCCTGCCGCTTTGACGTTTTCAACTGCCTTGGCGACGGATTTTACAGCAAGCTTCGTAAAACGCTTTCCCGCATTTCCGGCGACCCGCATCAGCGTATGGTAATACGATGTGCCGGGCTCGTCATGCACTTTCTTCAGCGAAATCGCGCCGAATGCGCATTTTGTCGTGCAGATGCCGCAGCCGAGGCACATGTATTTGTTAAGCTGAACGGCGCCGCAGCCGAGGCACCGGCTGCACTCGGAGCGCATTTGCGCTTCCGTCAGTTCCGGTTCGGCATAGCTGAAGCCGCGCAGAGCACGGGAAAGGGACAGCGGTTTCGGTTCCTGGCGGGCGGGAGCGGACTTCGCTTCGGCAGGAAAGACGGTGTTTTTAACGTCAAAGGCTTTATAATCCCGGTTGTCTCGTCCAATGCGCAGATCCTGTCCTCTGTGGACATACCGATGAATCGAGAGAGCAGCTTCCCGACCGCCCGCAATGGCACGGATGATGTTGCCGGAGGAATCAATAACATCGCCGGCAGCAAATACATCGCTGCAGGTAGTCTGGTAGGTAACTTTGTCCGTACTCAGCGTTCCGTCGCTCTTAATATCCAGCTTAATGCTCTCCGCAATCTGCCGCAGACCGATGGATTGTCCGGTCGCGCAGATCACCGAATCCGCAGCAACATCCAAGACGTCTCCGGAACCGAGTTTTTCCGCCGTAACGGAAAGCACGGAGCGATCCTCGCCGCCGTTGATCTTCACAAATTTATAGGGGGTAAGGAAGGTGACGCCTTCGCGGATCGCCTGCGATTTATCCGCCTTTACGGCCGGTGCGATGACAGAGACCTGCTTTGCTCCGAGCCGTATGGCGGCGCGGGCGGCATCTACTGCGGCATACCCGCCTCCGAGAACGGTGACCTTTTCTCCCACGGCCGGCTTTTTGCCCGGCGCGCAGGCTGCGCGCAGAAAACGCAGCGCGCCGACGACTCCGCTCAGGTAGGTGCCGGGAATCTTCGGAAGTTTGTCCAAACCGGCGCCGATGCCGAGGAAGAATGCTTTAAACCCTTCCTTGCGCAGCGTGGGGAAGTCCGTATCTGCTCCGACTTCAACCCCGAAGCGGAAGGTGACGCCAAGATCCTTGAGGATCTGGATCTCCGCATCCAGGACCTTGTGGTTATAGCGGAAGCGGGGAATGCACTGCGTAACCATCCCGCCGGCTTCGGAGGCCCGGTCAATGACAGTCACGGAATATCCCATCGTCGCAAGATAGTAAGCACAGCTCAAACCGGCAGGACCGGCACCAATCACGGCAATCTTTTCCGGATACGCAACACCCTGCGGGTTTGTAATCACCGGGATGCTTCGGGTTGTCTCCTCCAGGTCGCGCATGGCGAGTGCCGCAATGACTTCGCGAATGGACAGGGGACTGTCCAGACGACCTCGGGTGCACGCCTTTTCACAGGGCCTGTCGCAGATTCTTCCGCAAAGCTCCGGAAACGGCATATATTTCTTCAAAAGCTGCAGCGCATCGCCGTCCCGGCCTTCCTCAACCAGCTTCAGCACGGCCTGTACCGGGATGTGTGCAGGGCACATGGCCTTGCAGGGAGAAGTCCCGCCTTCTGCCGTATCCCTGCGGTTTGTGCGATATTCCACATTGTAATTCTTGCTGGTCCAGATTCTGTCTGCCGGCTTCGCCATCGGGGCGGGTTCCGGAAGGGGCTGGACCGAGCGGAGCTTCTTTCCAAGCTGAAGCGCGTTCGACTGACAGTTTTCAACACACTGTCCGCAGGCGGTGCAGAGACTGCTGTCTATCGTTGCGACATAATTGGAGCGGATGGAGTCCGGCGTGTTGAAGTATGTCGCAATCCGCAGGGCAAAGCAGGAGCATTCGCAGCAGTTGCAGATGGCGCTGGTGTTGCCGAAGCCTTCCGACTGGTTCAGCTCATGCATCAGTCCGTTGTCCTCGGCTCTTTTCAGAATTTCATACGCCTCTTCCTTCGTGATAAGGCGGTGTGCGCCTGACTTGGAATAGCAGATGGCGTTATCATTCAGATACATGCACATATCTTCTTCCAGATGGCCGCAGCCCTCACCCATCAGCCGGCGGGAACGTCGGCAGGAGCAGGGCCCCACCGAAATCGCCTTTGCATTTTCAATCAATGTGGACAGCTCGTCATAATTTGCGGCTCGAGTGTTATTCTTAATGGCAGCCTCTACGGGAATGATCCGCATAAAGGACATGCCGACAGCTGCGCTGGGGACGAGAATCGCCAGCCGGCGGCGGGTATACTCTTCGAAGGCAGCGCCAAGTTCCGGGTAGATATCGCACTGCTCGCGGTTGCTGAGTATTCCCTCCATAATGCCGGGAACCCAGATGGGATAGTAATAGCAGAGAACCCCGTCGACTTCCCGGGTGCGAACCGCACCGGTTTTTACCAGCTTATCCAGCTGCTCCTGCGTAAATTCCAGGCTTCTGCCGGCTCTGCGCGCGATTTCCTCCGGGGTGCGGTTGGTGTTGAGCTTCAGATGCATCATGATGGTGCACATATCATCGTCGATGATAGGCTCCAGGATGCGGTACTCCGGATCCGTATAGGTGACTCCGGTATACGTCATGCCCTCCATGGAAATTTTGGAGGCAAGCTTAAGGATATTGCTTCTGTGTGCCATGATCCGATTCCTTTCTGGGACCCCCCCATGCTATCCGAATTCGCACAAATTTTCAGACTTGCGAAAAAAATAGCAAATATACGAGCGTATTATAGCGAAAACCTACAGCCATTGCAATGAAACGCTTGCCGGAAATGCGCGTTTTTATTGACGGAACAGGAAAATCGTGATAATAATATACGGAAAGGGAAAGCCTTTCGTCAGCTTAATATTTAGGAGGAACTATTATGGCATACGTAATTAAGGCCGATGAGTGCCTTGGCTGTGGAACTTGTGCGGGAAACTGCCCGGCGGAGGCGATCAGCGAGACCCCGGACGGGAAATTTGCGATTGATCCGGAAAAATGTGTGGAGTGCGGGACCTGCGCAGCAGTCTGCCCGATTCAGCTGCCCACAGAAGGTTAAGTTTTTCAGGGGAACACGACAATTCCCCGATGTTTCAGAAATGCAGCCACGGTTCAAGCCGTTCAAGGAAACGGCGGAATCGTGGTTTTGCACACATGGGGCGGCGTACGGCGGAAACGGGAGAGACCGAACAGGAGGTTTAAGGAATGAGGAAAACTTCCGCAGAAGGAAGGAGAAGGAGAAAAAAATGCTCTATTCGGATTTTAAAGGGCTGAAAATTTCGAGAATGGGGTTCGGCACCATGCGCCTGCCGATGCTGCCGGATTCCGGGGAGATTGACGAGAAACAGGTTTTTGAAATGACGGACTGGGCGATGTCCCATGGCGTCAATTACTACGATACCGCGTATCCGTACTGTGGAAACCGGTCGGAAATTGTGATAGGAAAAGCCCTTTCCCGCTATCCCCGCGACCGCTATTTTCTTGCGACGAAATACCCGGGGCACCAGATCCTGCGAAAGGGAGACCCAAAATATGATCCCCGGAAAATCTTTGAAGAGCAGCTGCAAAAATGCGGTGTAGACTATTTTGATTTCTATTTAATGCACAATGTGAATGAATTCTGCTACGGCATCTATACCGATGAAAGCCTCGGAATACTGGATTATTTTGTGCAGCAGAAAAAGGCCGGCAGAATTCGCCATTTGGGATTTTCCAGCCACGGAAGCCTCGAGCTTCTGGAAAATTTCCTGGACCGCTACGGAGACGAACTGGAGTTCTGTCAGATTCAGCTTAATTATCTTGACTGGACGCTGCAGCAGGCAAAGGAAAAGTACGAAATGCTGACGCGGCGCGGCGTTCCGGTGTGGGTCATGGAATCCTGCCGAGGCGGAAGGCTGGCAAACCTTTCCCCCGACGCGGTTCAGAAAATGAACACGCTGCGCCCCGGTGACAGCCCTGCCAGCTGGGCTTATCGGTGGCTGCAGGGGCTGGAGAACGCGAAAGTCATTCTCAGCGGAGCCTCCACCCTTGCACAGATGAAGGAAAATGTGGAAACCTTTACAGAAAATAAGCCGCTGAAGGAAACAGAAAAACAGCTTCTGGAGGAGATCGCGCAGGGGCTGCACAAATGGACGCCCTGCACAAAATGCCGCTACTGCTGCCCCGGATGCCCGAAACATCTGGATATCCCGGATCTCATCGCAAGCTACGACGACATCCGCTTCTCTCCCCGCGTCGTTCTGACAATGCGGATTGAAGCGATGCCGGAGGGAAAAAAGCCCAGCGCCTGCATTGGCTGCGGACAGTGCGCGAGGATCTGCCCGCAGAAGATTGACATCCCGAATATCATGAAGGACTTCTCCGCTATGCTCGCAGACCTTCCCAGCTGGCGGGAAACCTGCCGGCAGAGAGAGATTGCGGCCGCAAAAGTGGCGGCGGAATCCGGAAAAGAAGGAAACGGGAATTGACAAGACAGTTGGAGCCTTTCCAGAAAATTGAACAGAGCATTACGAAAAAATATCGTAAGAAGCTATGGAATCCGTTCCTTACTTCCGTAAATCGCTATGAGCTGATTCAGCCGGGGGATCGCATTGCCGCCTGCATCTCGGGCGGCAAGGATTCCATGCTGATGGCGAAGATGCTGCAGATGCTTCAGCGCTATACGGAAATCCCGTTTGAACTGGTCTATCTGGTTATGGATCCGGGCTATACGGAGGAGAACAGAAAACAGATAGAAGAGAATGCTGCGCGGCTGGATCTTCCCATCGAAATTTTCGAATCGGAGATCTTCGCAGCGGCGGAGCATACGGATCATGCGCCCTGCTACCTCTGTGCCCGCATGCGCCGGGGAAATCTTTACAGCGCCGCCCGAGACCGCGGCTGCAATAAAATTGCGCTTGGTCATCACTATAATGATGTCATCGAAACGACGCTTCTCGGACTTTTTTACGGTGCGCAGCTGCAGGCAATGCTTCCCAAGCTCCACAGTCAGAATTTTCCGGGAATGGAACTGATTCGCCCCATCTACTGCGTACGGGAGGAGGATATTATTGCCTGGGCCGGCCACAATGATCTGCATTTCATGCAGTGCGGATGCAGACTGACACAGCAGATGGCGCAGACGGAAGCGCCGGGAATGGTTTCCAAACGCCGGGAAATGAAAGAACTGATTCGGGAGCTGAAAAAAAACAACCCGGATGTGGAAAAAAGCATTTTCCATGCCGTGCATACCGTTCATCTCGATACCTTCCCCGGCTATAAATCGGGAGGAGAGGAACATACGTTTCTGGAAAAATACTGAAAACGCTGCCAAATAAGCCCAAAATTCAATAAGCATTCAGAACCTGCGGAAGCAGGTTCTTTTTTAGACCCAAAATTTTCTGAAAAACCTCAAAATATGCATTATTTTTGCAACAAAAAAGAATCGTTTAAACAAACAATGCATATATGTTTAATAATGTTACAAAAATAACGATTTAATTTATACAAAACGCAGAAAAACATTAAACAGTTAGAACAAAGTGTTAGCATATTATATAATATTCATATATGACAGAGGGAACTGTCATAAGAAATGGGGGGAGATAATACAATGAAGGACCTGAAATACCTGCAGTATTTTGAAGATCTAGCACTGCAGGCAGATAATGCCCTTGTCGAACAGGCGAAAAAGGCCGGCAAAGTATGTATCGCATCCATATGTGAAAATACGCCAGAGCCTTTAATGGACCTCGACGGGGCATTTACTGTGCGTCTGTCTGCGCCGCAGACATATTCCACGGACATCGCATCCTATTACATGACGAATTTCCTGTGCGAAAACAGCCGCTCCCTTCTGGAGCGGGCGATTGAAGGCGGCTACAATTTTGTAGACGGACTGGTTTCTCCGGACGGCTGCACGATGATCAACCGCGCGGCGGAAAACATGGAGCTTCTGCACACCATGGACGAAGGGAAGGAAAAGTTTTTCTATTCCTACATGGAAATTCCTCTGAAAAACGATGAAAACAATCTGAACCTTTATGTTCTGCAGTGCAAAAACCACATTCTGAAGCCGATGCATGAGAACTACGGCATTGATGTATCGGAAAAGGCGATCCGGAAGGCTGTCAGACTCCACAATGAGGTCTGCCGCCTTATTCGGAAAATCGGAGAATTCCGCAAAGAGGAATATCCGAGAATTACAAGCTACGAATTTCATGTTCTCTGCACGGCTTCCTACACCTGCCCCAAATATCTTATTGTGGACAAACTGAAGGAAACGCTGGAGGAACTGAAAACAAGGGAGCCGGACCGTGCAAAGAATCGAATCCGGGTCGTGCTGGTAGGATCCAATATTGATGACAGCAGCTTTATCCGGCTGGTAGAAGAAGCCGGCGCCTACGTATGCGCGGATCGGTTCTGCTTCGGCTCCTTCCCCGGCAGGAATGAAATTCCGATGAACAGCAGAGAGGATGCCCTGACGCAGATCTGCCGAGCCTATATGCAGCGGTGCGCCTGCCCGCGGATGATGAATATGGAGAAGGTATACGGCCGGAAACAGGACGTGGCCGACCTTGCCAAGGAATACAACGCGGACGGCATTATCTATGAGCAGGTCAAATTCTGCGACCCCTGGGCGTACGAACGCACCCTCGGTACGCAGATGCTGCGCGAGGATTATGGCTACCCCGTACTTTCCATCGACCGGCCCTACAATATCGGCAGCACGAATGGCCAGCTGAGAACCCGTGTGCAGGCGTTTGTGGAAAGTGTGGAGATTAAAGCGCTGCAGCGCAGGGAGGCGGCAAAATGAACATTTACGGAAACGTAGTATCGGAGCATCCGGCGCGGAAGGGCGACCAGCAGCTGGGAGTTCTGTTTGATGAAGGTAAAGTAAGGAAGCGCAGAGAGTGGAGAGGCCTGAAGGACACGCTCTATGATTACTGGCGCTGGCTTGGGATCTATGTAATTCTTATTAAATTCATTGCAAAGCCAAGAAACATCAAGGGCTTCTTCCGGTATCGGTGGATGGCAAACTACCTGTTCGTTCCGCATATGCTGGATAAGTTTACGATGGGCCTTCGGGATGAACCGCTTCGTATTGTTCACACGGCGATGGACTTCGTAGTGCAGGATGTCGCAAGTTCCATTGACAACGTATTCCGCGGCGATCGCCGCACGGGAAACGATACGGAGTATTCCAGCCACTGCGTGCTTACGGACGAAAACGCAATGACGGCGTTCATGATGGGATTTAAAAACGCGAAGGCGATCCTTCGGGAAGTTCCTACTATGTTTATTACGAACCTCCTGAATCAGAACTCGGTTACGCATTACCTGGATGTTGCGCAGTCCGTCGGCATCCCCGGAGACGTCTGCCCGATGCCGGAAGCCGAGGCGGGAATATCCATTGATGACGATTACGGCGTTCTGGGCTCCTGCGCCGTGCAGGTAAATACGACCTGCGACGGATCGCTTATGGGCAATGGCGTAATCGCAAAGCGCCTGGAAAGAGAGTACGGCATCCCCACATTCCAGCTCCTGGCACCTATGCGGCACAGAGAGGATGACGTGCAGGATTATGCAGCGGAAGACATTAAGAAAGCGATAGCCTTTGTCGAGGAGCACACAGGGGACAAGTGGGATTGGGACCATTATTTTGAATGCGCTCAGCGAGTCAATGACGCAACCCGGAAACGGCTTGCCTGGCTGGAGATCAACAGCACGGCATACCCGCAGTTTGTCGGCGCCCCGTTCTCTCTATACAATGATACAAACTACATGGGAAACTGTGGGCGCTCTCCGCTGTTTCCGCCCGTAGACAAGAAAATTCTGGAATTGGCGGAGCGGGGTTATAAGAACAAGACCATGATGGCACCCGAGTACAGACATCGCTGCATCATCTGGGGTGTGCAGCCGCAGTATGTCATTGACATGCTCAACTGGATGGTCCACTGCTGGGGCGTGGTTCCGCTGACGGATATGCTGTCCATGGTGAATACCCGAATGATTGCCGAAGAAGACACACCGGAAAACCGGGAGCAGGCTTACTACGACATGGCATGGCTCAATGAAAATATGATCATGCGCAACCGGACGCACGGCGGCTATAAGGTTCTTGTCGATGAGCTCTGGAAATTCTGCGATATCCTCAACGCCGATATGGTAATGCTCTGGGAGCATATGTCCTGCAAGGCGCTGGACGGCATGCACGGCCAGTTCGAAGAACAGGCCAGGCAGAGAGGAGTCCACCTGGTTTGGGTTTGCCATGACCTGTGCGATCCCCGTGTTTACAGCCGGCAGGCGATCCGGCAGCAGTTCAATGACTACATGAGGACGGTCATGCGCGAAGAACCGCTGGATCCAAGTATTGAGATTCTGACGGATAATGATGCATTCTGATTCGGAAGAGAGAAAAGGAGGAAACCCTGCCGACCGGTAGGGCGGCAGGGAATAAGATATGAGAAAAGCTTTGGGCATCACCCTGGGAGCGGCAGCGGTATTTTTCGCCGTGACCTTTACCATTTACTTCTTTAATTTGGACAGCAAACTTGGGGCTATGGCCTATCCGTTTCTGGAAAAGCATTACGACGAAATGCCCCGCAAGAGTTATCTGTAGCAGCCTATGCATAGCGGCATATTCCCGGCCGTGTGCACGACATCAAAAATGGCATGGATTATTGAATCCATGCCATTGCTTTTTCAAAAGTTCCGATTCTATGCGGATTATTTCTGGTTGACCATAGAGGCGATTTCCTCTGCGTAATTCTCCTGTTTCTTTTCAATGCCCTCACCCTTTTCATAACGGGTGTATCCCTTTACGGTGACGGCGCCGCCCAGGTTCTTTGCAGCATTGGCAATGTATTTGCCGACACTGACGGAATCATCCTTGACGAACGGCTGCTCCAGCAGGCACTCTTCCTTGTAGAACTTGTTGATCTTGCCAAGGATCATTTTTTCCTTGATGTTGTCCGGCTTTGCGGCATCTTTCGGATTGTCGTTGATCTGAGCGAGCAGAATCTGCTTTTCCTGGTCAATCACATCGGCAGGAACCGAAGACGGATCCAGATACGGCGCATTCAGGGCAGCGACCTGCATGGCGACATCCTTGCCGATAACCGCAACTTCCGGGCTGTCCTTGAGGTTATCTGATACATCCAGGTTGACGACGACGCCGATCCGGCCGCCCATATGCACATAAGCGACGTTGACGCCGGTGCTGTAGCGGGCAAAGCGACGGATTTTAATATTTTCGCCGATGACCAGAACCATCTCCTGCTGCTGCTGGGCAACGGTGAGATCCGTTCCGTCGTACGGCTTTGCGAGCAAATCGTCCAGATCTCTCGGGTTTTCTCTTGCAATCGTTTTTGCGACGCCCTTTGTGAAAGCTATGAATTTTTCATTCGACGCGACGAAATCGGTTTCGGAATTGACTTCGACAACAACGCCGATTCCATCAATCACTTCAGCATACGCCATGCCTTCGGCGGCAATGCGTCCGGCTTTCTTCTGCGAAGCGGCAAGGCCTTTCTCTCGGAGCCACTCAACGGCCTTGTCCATGTCGCCTTCTGTGGCGACAAGCGCCTTTTTGCAGTCCATCATGCCGACACCGGTCATTTTGCGGAGTTTCTTTACATCGGCTGCGGTAAATGCCATAATAATTTCCTCCTTCTTCATTTAAGAAAAATGTAAAAGTTTTCAATCAAGAACGGCAGACCGTAAAACAGGGAGCAGGTCCTGCTCCCTGAATTTGTCTGTAATCGAAGGCTCATTCTTCGACCGGTTCTTCACCGGCCTCTGCCGGCTTCGGTTCTCCTTCCGCCGCTTCGGCCTCTTCCTCCTCTGCGTCGGCTCCCTGCCGTCCTTCCTGTACCGCGTTTGCGATGGTAGCGGAAATCAGACGGATGGCGCGGATCGCATCGTCATTTGCGGGGATTACGTAATCGACTTCATCAGGATCGCAGTTTGTATCTACGATTGCTATGATGGGAATATGCAGTTTTCGTGCTTCGGCAATGGCGTTGTGCTCCTTGCGAGGATCGACGACAAACAGCGCCGACGGGAGCTTCTTCATATCTTTTACGCCGCCGAGATATTTCTCAAGCTTTTCCATCTCGCCCATATGCTTCATAACTTCCTTCTTCGGAAGCAGGTCGAAGGTACCGTCTTCCTGCATCTGTTTCAGCTGTGCAAGACGGGCGATACGGGTCTGCATGGTCTTAAAGTTGGTGAGCATGCCGCCCAGCCAGCGGGCATTGACATAGTACATGCCGACGCGGCTTGCTTCCTCGCGGATAGCGTCTGCCGCCTGCTTTTTGGTGCCTACGAAGAGAACCGTTCCGCCGTTGGCGGCAAGGTCCCGAACGAAGTTGTAGGCTTCTTCCAGCTTCTTGACGGTTTTCTGCAGGTCAATGATGTAGATGCCGTTGCGTTCGCAGTAAATGTACTCTGCCATCTTCGGGTTCCAGCGCCGGGTCTGATGACCGAAATGTACGCCGGCTTCCAGAAGCTGCTTCATTGTTACGATTGCCATAAAAGTTCCTCCTGTTTTTGTTTTTCCTCCGGATATCTCGACCGGTCTGCCAAGCCGTAGCCACATGGAAACCGTCGATACCCGTGTGAAATGCGCAAATATTCTATCAAAACGGTGAGAAAGATGCAAGGGCTTTCCCTCCGCTTTTTCATGAATTTCGCAAAAAACTGTCCATTTTCCTCCCAGGAAAAAAGAATAGCCGACTAAACCCTGGAGATAAGGTAAATGAGCAGGGCTGCATAAAGGACCAGAAATAAGGGAAAAAGAATTGTAAATTTGCGGTGCTTTGTTTTATGGCGGAAGGAAATCATGCCGAGAGTCCCGCCCATGGCGCCGCCCAAAGCCGCAAGCAGAAGCAGAACCGATTCCGGAATGCGCCGCCGGTTTTGGATCGCATGCATTTTATCCACGCCCATGAGAAGAAAAAGAACGACGTTGATGAGAAACAAGTAGATCCAGAAGCCATTTAGAAAGTCGCTGCTCATGACTGCAATGCCCCCATATACCAGCCGACGCGGCCGTTTTTCTTTGCAATAACGCCGCGGGAAGTTTCGTCCACAATCCGAAGCCGATCCCCCGGCTCTACGTCCAGCCTGTAGTCGGAATAATCACGCGTAATGTAGCTTCCGTCTTCCTGCGCATGGAGATAGGAGGTCGGAATCTCACAGGTATAACCGGTCCGAATGTGGCGGCACATGGAAAATTCCCCCTCGTTTTTCAGAACCTGCACAGCATTGTCGCCCCAGCGGATGTAGTAGGAAACCTTATTCGGCTTCTGCGGATCCAGCGCCGTTTTTTCCGGGAAGGGATCGTAAGATTCAAAGGAAAATGCGTCGCTGTAAAATTCCGGAAGAACCATTGCATTGAGCTGTCCGGTCCGTTCCAGTTCGCACCCGCCGTCGATGCTGATGACTTTCTGCCGAAGATCTACCAGAGGACTGGCGTCAATGCATCGGCTCCGGTAGAGCATGACCGGCCAATGGCCTACAACGACCCATTTCGGGAAGTGATACCCTCTTGCCCGGAAATTATCAAATTTCATGCAGGAGCCGTTATTCTGCTGCTCCAGAGGAATGTCCGGCCGAACGCCGCCATGGACATAAAGATAGCCGGGCGTATCCAAAGCAACGGGCAGATTCCGGAGAAACTCCCATTCTTCCCGGTAGGCGTCCTGTATGCGGATAATGGTATCCAGAATATCCAGATCCTCCGTAACGGCAATGTTCTGTTCCTGAAGCATATTCCAGAGAAGCCCGGATCGGCGCATTCGCACATAGCGGCCGACCCAGTAGAAAGAGTCTTCAAAACGGTCCTGATTTGTAAGAATATCCGCCCAGGAGTCGCAGTTTCCGCAGAGAGTGTAGACGGTGCCTTTCCGGCTGAGCGCCATGATCTCCCGCAGAAGTCCGAGACTGTCCGGTCCGCGTTCCAGAAAATCTCCGTCAATGATGAGAATGTCCTCTTCCGTATACTTCAGCTTTTCCAGCAGTCCGCGAAAGTACGGAATGTTCCCATGAATATCCGATGTGACGATAATGCGATGCCCCTCCGGCAGTGCAGGCCGGATCAGGCGCAGCGGCTCTTCCCAAATCGTCATGCTACAGGTCCTTTTCCAGAAGATATAAGTCCGAATAGATTCCGGATTCCACATGGATCGTTCGAAACTCCGCCTTCTCATAGAAGGACAGAGCCGAAGGATTGTCCGAGGCGGCATGCAGACGCAGGCGGCTGCGGCCCATATCCCGGAAGAAATTTACGGCGTAGCCCAGCGGCTGGAATCCGAGCCCCTGGTAGCGGAAATCCGGCTCCAGATACAGAAGCGAAACCCAGCCAGCGCCGTCCCAGCGTCCGCGCAGCGGATCCAGATCCACAAGCCCGGCAAATCGGTCCAAACTGTAGAATTTTACAACGCATCCCGGGTTCCGTCGGGCGTGCTGAATTGCGCTGGTCAGATAGGGCGCGGAAACAAAGCCTCTGTCATTTCCGTGCGCGGATACCCATGCCTGCTGGTAGCAGTGCGTGTACAGAGCCCCCTCCTTTCTTGGATCAAGGGGTGCGGTGCGAAGATCCCCTGCGTCCGGAGCTCCCGTGCGCCACCAGTCCTGCTTTGCCAGTGTGCTGAGATGCGTCGGGAGATGGGAGTTATCATTGTAGTAATCAACCGTGAAGGTTCCGTCTTTCCATAGAATCCGGGCGACGCAGGTGTTGTCCCCATGCTGAAGCCTGCTGATATTTTCCGAGGGGATCCCAAGCAGCTTTGCAAGAAGAGTCCGGATTGCCATGCCGTGGGAAATAACGGCAACGGTTCCGCCTTCGTTTTTTTCGGAGATTTCCCGCAGGACGGCCTCCATGCGGTTCTGGCAGTGCAGGAAGGTCTCTGCACCTTCTGCGTGCCAGCGGGCGGGATCCGCATTGAACAGATAGGCAAGTTCCGGCTCCTCATAATCGGTGTTCCCGAAAGGACGGTTTTCCCAGGAACCGACATAAAACTCCTGCAGACGAGGATCGGCAAAATAGGGAACCGGATGATCCCGCAGAAGGCCATTGGCGGTTTCCTTTGCGCGCTGCAGATCACTGGAATAAACCGCATCCAGGTGCACAGAGGCAAACCGCTTCGCCAGAGCTTCGATCTGCAACCGGCCCTGCGGAGTGATTTTCCCGTCCGTACGGCCCTGCCACAGCCGATAGAGATTGCCCTCGGCTTCCGCATGACGAATTAGATAAATTTCTGTCATATTGTAACCTCTGTTTGTTGACCCTGCAATCGTCGCAAGGTATAATGATTTCGCTCCGCAGTCTTAAAGGAGATTGAATCCTGCAAGCGGAACAGGAACCTGGTACAGGTTCCCGTACGGCTCATTATACAATAATCCTGTAGCCATAACAAGTGAAAACCAGAGAGCTTTCCCCGCACGCAGACGCACGGGAAAGCAGAAAGCAGAGAAGGGACAGCGGACAGGTGCAGATTCTGATCTGCGGCGCTTACGGACAGGGAAATGCCGGCGACGAAGCCGTTCTGGATGCGCTCTTACAGGAAATAAGAAAAACCGGGGTGCCGGCAGAAGTAACCGTGCTTTCCAAAAACTGTCGCGAAACAGAACGGAGAGCAGACGTTACCGCTGTGCACTCTTTTTTCATTCCCGGCGTTCTTCGGGCAATGCGAAAAGCGGATGTCGTGCTGCAGGGAGGGGGAAACCTTCTGCAGAACCAGACCAGTACCCGAAGTCTTCTGTATTATCTTTCCTTTCTGGAGCAGGCGCATCGGATGGGGAAACAGACCTGGCTTATCGGCTGCGGCTTCGGCCCGTTTCAAAACCGGCTGGCCAAGCGGCAGGCTTTCCGTACGCTGCGCCGATGCGCCGCGGGCGGTTCGATCCGGGATCCGGATAGCCTCAGGCAGGCGCTGGAGAACGGTTTGTGTCCCGAGCGGTTTTTGCTTTCCTCGGATCTGACGTTTGCTCTTGCGGCTCCGCCCGCGGAAAGCCGTTGCGGCGCTGTACAGGGAAACACGCTGGGTATTGTCCCCTGCGGAAATCGGATGACCCCCGCCTGGGAATCAGCCCTGGCCGATCTCGCACGAAAGCGCTATCGGGAGCGGGGAACGCAGCCGGTTCTCCTTTGCCTTCAGCGCCGTGAAGATGCCGGTGCGGCGGCTCGCATCGAAAAACGGATTCAGGATATACCCCATACCGTAATAATAATACCGCCGTCCGGCGATACGTTTCGGAATATTTTTGCAGATCTTTCGGAAACCGTGTCTTTCCGGCTGCACGGACTGCTCTTTTCCGTCAGCGGCTCTATTCCCTGTGCGGCACTGGGAACGGATCCGAAGCTTGCCGCCTTTGCGGCGGATGCCGGAGGTGCGGTTCCAACGGTGGCAGAGCCTTCCGCAGATGCAATGGCGGAAGCGCTGGATTATGCAGCAGGGAGGAAGAGAGCGCTGGACGCGGCACGGGAGAAGCTGGTTCAGAGGCAGAAAGGAAATTCGGATCTGCTGCGAATCGCACTTACGGCAGCGGATTTTCCGAACAAAACGAGCAGCGGAAGCATTGTATAGAAGAGAGAAGAAAGGGGACCGCATGAGTATTCGGGGCGTGGCATTGACGTCCAGCGACGGGACACTGCTGCAGTGTCTGCTGGATGCACAGTATTTTCAGGAGATTCCAAACTTCAAACTGGAAGCCGTCATTACTTCGGATCCGGCCTCCTACGCAATTACGCGTGCCGGCACGGCGCACATCCCAACCTATGTGGTGGATCCCAGAGATTTTCCGACGCAGGCGAGCTACTGTCAGGCGATAGCCAACAAGCTGAAGGATATGGACGCGGACGTAGTGCTTCTGACGGACTATCATGAACCGCTCGGAGAAGCAGCCTATCGGTTTCGGAACCGGATAATAGGAATTTACCCCAGCCTGCTTCCGGCCTATGAAAATGCCGGGGACAATCTCTTTTCGCTAATGCTGGAGGAAAAGCCGGAAAAAATCGGCGCAACGACCTATTTTGTGGCGCCGGACGGGAGCCGGGGCCCGATTATTCTGCAGCGGACGGCGGAGCTCCTTCCGGGAGAGACGCCCGAGTCGCTGCGCAGCAGAATGATGGAGGAAGTGGAATGGAAGATCCTTCCAGAGACCGTCCGGCTTTTCTGTGAAGGCCGGCTTGAAATCAGCGAAAGCGGCGTGACGATCCGCAACCCATCGGAAGCATCCAACAGGAACTCTCCGACGGAAAACGGAAACTGACGGAACGATTTTTCTCTGCTTTGTATAGAATGGCAATAGAATGGAAATAAGCAGGGGCCTCCGCAGACCGAATTAGCCTGTGTGCATCCCCTGCATGACGCAGACCCAGCCGAAAAGCAGACCGGGCAGAAAGAAGGCGGGACCAGATGGAAGAGAACCGAAAGAAAAAGAAACTCTCTGCTGCAATGCAGTTCATTCTGCTTTTCGGAATCGTCAGCCTCTTTTCCGACATGACGCATGAGGGAGCGACCAGCATACGGGGCGCGTACCTGTCTCTGCTGGGCGCTTCGGCGGCAACCATCGGCTTTGTCTCAGGGCTCGGGGAGCTGGTTGGCTATTCAATGCGGTATGTTTTCGGACGCATGACCGATCGGACGAAGAAATATTGGCCGATGGTCATTGCCGGCTACGTGCTGGATGTCCTGGCGGTTCCGGCGCTGGCGTTAGTGGGAGAGCACGGATGGATCGCCGCCTGCGTGCTTCTGGTAATCCAGAAAATGGGCAAGGCAATAAAAAAACCGGCGAAGGATACGGTCATGTCCTTTGCGGCGTCACAGGAAGGCGCGGGGAAAAGCTTCGGCATACAGGAAATGCTGGATCAGATCGGCGCGTTTCTGGGGCCGGTCCTTCTGTACGTCGTGATGCTGCTGAAAACCGACGGCACCACGTATCAGATTTATTCCACCTGCTTTGCGGTGCTTGCCGTGCCGGGGGTGCTGACGCTTTTGCTGCTGGCTGTAACAAAAAGAAAATTTCCGAATCCGGAAAAATTTGAGCCGGAGCCCAAAGAGTACATCCCTTTCAAGATAAAGAAAAGTTTTGTTTTTTACATTACCGGCATCAGTCTTTTTGCCTTCGGGTTTCTGGACTATTCTCTGGTCGTCATGCATATTTCCCGGACCTATACGACGCTCTCTTCCGGCATGTATTCCGCCACCGCCCTAATACAGGAAAACACGCTGCCGCTTCTCTATGCGGGCGCCATGCTGGTGGATGCCGTTGCAGCGATGCTTTTCGGAGCTCTCTTTGACCGCATCGGGGTAAAGGCACTGGTTTTCTCTACGCTGGTCAGCGCGCCTTTTGCCATCCTGGTATTTGGCGGACACTCCCTCACGGCACTGTATATCGGGATCGCCCTCTGGGGGGTTGGCATGGGGGCACAGGAGTCCATCATGAAGGCGGCAATTTCCGGCATGGTACCGAAAAACAGCCGTGCAACCGGATATGGAATCTTTGAATTTTCCTTCGGCATCTTCTGGTTTCTGGGGAGCTGGCTTCTGGGAAATCTCTACGATCAGAGCATTACCTGGCTGATTGGTGTCTCCGTTGCCGCGCAGCTTGTATCCATCCCCTTCTACTTCCTGACGGTACGCGAGAGAAAGCGGGAAAACGCACAGGAGAATTCCAGTGCCGCATAGCTGCGCGCGGATTTTCGCATCGGCTTAGAGGAGAAAGGACTCGGTCTGAAGAAAGGAAGAGAAAAGGCGGATATCCTTTCCCTGCCCATAGCGGGCGGCGTCTCTGCGGGAAGCTTCCAGATAATGGAACGTATCGTCCTCCGGGAAGGGAAGGTGGCAGAGAGCAATATGCTCCGGCTGCAGGAAGCGATCTGTAAACTCCCGTCCGGATCGGAGCGTCAGCCAGGGAAAATTGAGAACGGCCAGATGAACGTGCCGGCCTTCGAGAAACTGGGCAAGGTCCGGAGAAGCAATGGCACAGTCGCCGGTAAAGAGCATCCGGCGGCTGTTTTTTTCGAGCAGAAATCCATAGTTTCGCGTGTCCGCGAACGACTTTCCGTCATGCGGGAGCTGAAAGAAGCGTACAGAAACATCCCGGGCCTGAAACCGGCCGCTCCGGCCGCTGAGAAGGAGATCAGGAAAAATCTCCGGATCCGGGGAAAGTAGGCGGCTTTTCGGCCAGAGATGCCTTGCCTGCGCGGTCCGTTCCGGATCATAATGATCCACATGATTGTGGGAATTCAAAATGAAATCCGGATTTCGAAAAGCAGGATGGGTCTGCAGTGACTTCCAGCGTGCCGGCGTGAGGTGGGAGAAGCCGGGGACCTCCGCAGCGGGGAAGGCGTCAACCAGGAAGCGAAGGCTCCCGAATTCCACGGCAAAGCCGCTGTTTGCGGCAAAAGTCAACCGGCAGGTCTCCATGCGTTTCCCCTCTTTCGACCCTTTTAGGACAGCTTCTCTAGATGCTATTATATTTGCGGAAGAAAGATTTGTGAAGAACCTGCCCCCGACGTGGGAGGGGCAGAAGGCCAACGGGAGGGAGTTCCATGGATAAATGTGTGATTGTTTCCGATTCCTTTAAAGGCACGCTGTCCAGCCGCGAAATCTGCCAGATCGCAAGACAGGCAATAGGACAGGTTTTTCCGGGCTGTTCGGTGCGGACCATCCCGGCTGCCGATGGCGGGGAAGGAACGGTAGACAGCTTCGTGGAGGCGATCGGAGCACGAAGAGTGTCCTGCACCGCCTCCGGACCCTATGGGGAACCGATTACGGCAGAGTATGCGGTCTTTGGGGATACGGCGGTAATTGAAATGGCCGCAACCGCAGGTCTGCCTCTCGTCGGGAGCCGGCGCGACCCTACCCGGACGACCACATACGGCGTGGGTGAAATGCTTCTGCATGCCGTACGACGGGAAGGCTGCCGGCATCTGCTTCTGGGCTTAGGCGGGAGCTGCACAACAGACGGCGGCTGCGGGTGCGCGGCGGCACTGGGCGTAAAATTCCTGGACGCGGAAGGAAGGCCTTTTGTTCCGACGGGCGGAAGCCTGTCGCGCATTGCAGCCATTTGCACAGACGGTCTTGACAGCGCCTTTTCGCAGGCCGATCTGATCGCGATGTGCGATGTGAGTATTCCGCTTTGCGGCCCGAACGGATCTGCGGCGGTTTTTGCTCCGCAGAAGGGCGCAAGCGTGGCGCAGGTGCGGCTTTTGGACGAAGGGCTGCAGAACCTTTCGGAACGAATACGGAAAGGCCTGCACAAAGAGGTGGAAAATCTTGCGGGCGCCGGCGCCGGGGGCGGCATGGGGGCAGGCTGCGCAGCCTTTTTCGGAGCGGAACTCCGGTCCGGGGCAGAAGCCATACTGGATGCAGCCGGATTTTCGGACAGCCTGAAAGACACGGATCTTGTGATTACCGGAGAGGGACGCGTGGACGGACAGAGCTTCCGCGGAAAACTCCTTTCCAGTGTGCTCCGGCGTACGCAGAAAGCCGGCGTTCCGGTTGTTATTCTGGCAGGCGGCATCGGGGAAGGCGCGGAAGCCGCCTATGAGTGCGGCGTGATTGCCATGGCGGCGGTCAACCGGGCGGGACTTCCCGCTGCGCAGCTTGCTGGACGGGCCGCGGAGGATTACAGAAATACCATCTTGGACGTTCTGCGGCTGATCCGGCGGGGCGAGCAACTGGCGGAACGGGAAGCGGAGAGGAAGCAATAGAATAATCGCGGGACTTTTCGGTTCTTTGTCAAATGTTGGGGTAAATCCCAAAAGAAAAGAATATAGGTGTTAAATTAATGGATCACGAGCTGGGTGTATACCTGGCTCGTGTATTTTAGTCGCAGTTACCCCGTAGTTATATTTAG
>Ga0256404_1000457_pt1 | contig 106300 bp, 91 predicted proteins | sample RumenRJG_01DNA_FD_185990 | JGI IMG/M metagenome (GOLD analysis project Ga0256404, IMG submission 185990) | Bovine rumen microbial communities from Lethbridge, Alberta, Canada - RJG_01 | ecosystem: Host-associated > Mammals > Digestive system > Stomach > Rumen | place: Canada: Alberta...
CCATTCCGAACAGAGAAGTTAAGCCCGCCCGCGCCGATGGTACTGCAATGCAATGCGGGAGAGTAGGTCGCCGCCTTCTTTACTTGAGTGCCCTTGTTCCGATGATGGAGCAAGGGCACTCTTTTTTTATACTTTCGATTAGTTTAGTTTTTGATGGTGTTATATTGTATATGCAACAGAGCAAAAAGAAACAATGGAACAGTAAGAGAAAAAAAAAAAGAACTACCCGTGGGGGTGGCCAAGTCCCCATAACCCCAAAGGGGGCAGCCGGCCTTTCTGCTCTTACGGATGGTTCCATTGGCAAAGATAGAAATAATTTTGATACCAACCATGAAAATCAGCAAAAAGTTGCAAAGATTAATACTTCCGACCCTATAGAAGCCATTAACCAGACAGCAAACTCATTCAAGGAAAGCAGGCTGACGAAGACGGAGAGGGCCATCCGCGACGGCGTAATCAATCTGATGAGAAAGGTCGGTATTGATGTGTCTACCGACTGGGAGGAAGGTCAGAAAATCTTGATGAACATAATGAACGTGTAAAGGTTCAGAAAGACAGCAGCCCCATCTTTACTAGTAACGCCCACCGTGCCGTTGAGAGTATCAAGCAGGAGAAGGCTACCCCCGAGCAGTGGCTGAAGATGATTGAGAAGAACGGCGGCTTGTATTATTGTATTTGCAATAGTGTTCGTATTCAACTTTGCTATAGTCATTTATAAAAATTATATTTAAAATTTGGCGCTCTCATAGAAATACATTATATTTGCGGTGTAAACGAATAGAATCCTATTTTTGATGTTTCTGTTTAAATTTATGATTTATATGGTTTATAAAATTGTAAAAATGAGTTCAAAGAAGCTAGTACCATCTTCTAATAATTTCGACCAGTTTGAGGTAGAAATTATTGAATGGTATGAAGCTAAGCGTAAGGGTAAATATTTCGGTTTTTGGCATGTGGTTGGTAATTGTTTTTATAAGGATGGAAGTACCATTCCACACATTGAGTATTCTATTGAACGAATGAAAGATTATATTAAGAAATATCATGAAGTTTTTTGGGGGGCTGATAGGAATTGTATTATTATTTGACTCTAAGTAGAGAGCATTGCCAATTAACATATCATAGCGAAGCACTATATGCATCACTACATAATTCATCAGTTATGAAAAAGAGTTCTTAAGACCGAGAAACATCATCTTGATGGTACTCATCCTGTGTTGTTTAGGTGGTTGCTGCTTTGTGGCTGTGAAAAAACACAGTGCCGAAAAAGACTATCGACATCGTATATACTCACTGCCTGATCTTACAACATCCTCGCAGATTATTGATGCGGTGAAATCTAAACAATCGAAGCTCTATGTGATAAACAGTTACAGGTTTCCTAAATCCGAACTTGTGTCAGACCCATATCACAACTTGGCTGAGGGATACCTTTACATCTCTGTCTCGGTTAGCACTAAAGGCAGTGACGACAAATATCATGACGACCCAACTCTTGGAAGGGAAGTATATGGCAGGTTGTTTTTCGATGACAGCATCGAACTGCAGAATTTCAACAATTCGATAGTATCCACTGCAGGCGAAACTCGCGAACGCAAACGTAACGATGATAAGTATTACTATGTGCTGTTGAAACCCGATGCCAAGCTCTCGTTCGTTGCAGAACTCGGTAACAATCAGGCAAAGGTGTCGGGACTTGACGGCAACTGCAATGTCGTTGAAGGCGAAAAAGAAGGCTTGGTCTCAAGTTCCTCTGAAACAACATCTTTTCTTCTTTATAATATTTTGCTTGCTATTGTTATTGTTGTTTTAGCTATTTTGATAATAGCGGACTATCAGACTATCAAGGAGAAAGAACAAAAACGCATTAACCGCCAGCGAAGTAAAGAAGGCAACAAGAAGAATGCAGATTTTTTCAAAAAGAATAAGTGAAATAAAAAGCCGTCTTAAAAAAAAGTAGGTTGAAATATTGTAAATATAGAAAAAATGTTGTAAGTTTGCGAATTGAAAAACAACTTGTCGCAAGATGTATAAGATAAGGAGAGCCCTCGTCTGGCTGCGTCGTTCGAGGCATAGCAGGGGATTTGGCGTGCAGTCGCCTTGGGCTTATCGGTTTATCCGTTATGTCATAAATGAACATTATCCTTATTATTCTTACGGTGATCTTAAAAGCAAATGGAAAAAGCGTGGCAAGAAGGAGTTGAAGATGTGTCGCCTTTATTTCCGTATATCAAACTACCTGCAGTCACCGTTTGCACTGGACTATTCTTACTCTGGCGACATGTTTGCCGACTATGTGAAGTCGGGATGCAGGCGTACACATATATATAATGTGTCGCCACAAATGTCGGGAGAGGAAATAGACCTTGTTTTGGACAACCTGGAGAGCATACCCTTCCTCCGTATCACATTCCAGGGCGACTACAGAACAATGTTCGAGAAGTCGTTGAGAAAGGCTGACGATACGTCGCTGTTCGTTGTCGAGGGCATCAACAGCAGCAAGGCGGCTAAGGCATTCTGGAAGGAGATTGTCTCCTCGGAGCGATTCACCATGACATTCGATTTATATTATTGCGGAATAATATTTTTCGACCATAAACGTTATAAAGAAAACTATATAGTTAATTTTTAAATATTTGATACTATGCCTATAACAAGAGTTTACACAAAAACCGGTGACGACGGCGTTACCAGTCTGGTAGGTGGAGTGAAAGTGCGTAAGACCAATGCCCGCATCGAGGCTTACGGTACTGTCGATGAACTGAGTGCTCATCTTGGCATGCTTGCGTCATGGATGAAGGACGGCGAGGATAAGGACCTCATCATCCGCACGCAACGCAACCTCTTCACAGTATGTTCTTATCTTGCAACCGACAAGACAAAGACACCTCTTGCACCTTCTTACACCATGTCGGCAGAGGAGACCGAAATCTTGGAGCAGCAAATAGACGAAATCAACGCCAGCATACCGCCGCAGACAGCGTTCATACTGCCTGGCGGAAGCCATGAGGCAGCCCTGGCACATGTGTGCCGCACCGTCTGCCGACGTGCCGAGCGCAGAATCTTCTTCCTTGGAGAGTCAACGGAACTCGACCCCGAGGTGACCCATTACATCAACCGTCTTTCAGACTATCTCTTCGTCTTGGCTCGAAAACTCAATTTCATCGATGGCGTGAGAGAGAAGATTTGGAAAAAGTGATGTTGCCGCCTCTTTTAAAGTTAAAAACGAGGTGTATAAAGCAAGTTTCTTCCCGTAGGCAGAGAAAAGGTAAAATAATCGGGGCTATCATGTAAAATAATTTGCAAATTATTTTGTTTTATCTCCGATAAGTATTACTTTTGTGCATCAAAACGGATAATATTAACTTGTAAAAACTTTAAGGCTTATGTATTGGACACTTGAATTGGCTTCGAAACTTGAAGATGCCCCCTGGCCAGCAACAAAAGATGAGTTGATAGACTATGCAATACGCTCTGGTGCACCGCTTGAAGTCCTTGAGAACCTTCAGGAGATTGAAGACGAAGGCGATGTGTACGAGAGTATCGAAGATATCTGGCCCGACTATCCCACCAAGGAAGATTTCCTATTCAACGAGGATGAATATTAAGGCTTACTTCTAAGCCTAATCAACTTAATACCAGCGAGATAAACAATATTAATTGTTTGTCTCGCTGATGTTTTTTGGGGGGAATGTTGAAAAGAACCTACCTGTGCCAATACAGCAAAAGTTAGTTAGGAGTGAATTGACGAAAAATGCGTATTTACGCAAAAAAAGTAAGTGGACGTTTCGATATTTCAATAATTCTGTTTATTTTTGCAAGCAGGAAATGCGTATTTACGCAGAAAAAGTAAATGGCTATGGTGATAAAACGAGATATTCATCTGAAGAAACTCATTGACAGCAAGCACAATGGGATGATAAAAGTGGTGACTGGTGTAAGGCGCTGCGGCAAGTCTTATCTGCTTTTCAATCTCTTCTGTCATCATTTGAAAGAAGCTGGTATAGCAGCTGACCATATCATAAAGGTTGACTTGGAAGACCGTCGTAACAAGGAACTTCGGGACCCGGATGCGTTGCTCCGCTATATAGACAGCCACATGACAGACCAGCAGATGTACTACATATTGCTTGATGAAGTTCAGCATGTGAATGAATTTGAAGATGTTCTGAACAGTTATCTGAAAATAGAAAATGCTGATGTCTATGTGACTGGCAGCAATTCCAGGTTTCTCTCGACAGATGTTATTACGGAGTTTCGTGGACGTGGAGACGAGATAAAGATTGCCCCACTGTGCTTCCGTGAGTTTATGTCTGTATATCAGGGAACGAGGGAAAAAGGGCTGGAGGAATATATGCTTTATGGCGGACTGCCGAAAGTTCTTGACTATCCCACTGTGGAGCGTAAGATAGAATACCTGAAAAGCCTCTTCAAGAAGACTTATCTGACTGATATTAAGGAGCGTTATAAGATAAAGAATGATGACGACTTGGAAGAATTGATAGATATAATGGCTTCGTCTATCGGCGGGCTTACTAATCCATCAAAGTTGGAGAACACTTTCCAGACTGTGAAACACAGTAAAATCACGCATACAACCATCAAGTCTTATCTTGACATGTTGCAAGATGTATTTCTCATTGAAAGGTCTGTTCGTTATGATATCAAGGGGCGCAAGTATATTGATACGCCAGCAAAATACTATTTCTCAGACTTGGGGCTTCGCAATGCCAGGATAAACTTCCGTCAGTATGAGGAAACACACTTGATGGAGAATCTGATATATAATGAACTCCGGTTGCGAGGCATGAGTGTGGATGTCGGTGTCGTAGTGAAGAACGAAAAGGATGCCAATGGCGTGAGTGTGCGGAAGCAACTGGAAGTAGACTTCGTCTGCAACCAGGGGAGCCAGCGGTATTACATACAGTCAGCATTACGTCTGCCCAGTGAAGAGAAACGCGAGCAAGAAGTACGAAGTCTGAAGAGCATCAACGACAGTTTCAGAAAATTCGTGATAACTGAAGATTTGATTAGTCGGTATCATGACAATGAAGGAATTACGTATATGAATATCTATGAATTCCTACTTGATGAAAACAGTCTGCAGATATAATCTCCGATCGGCAAGAGGGGGATGTTAAACGCTATATGAATGGCCAACTCGATAAGGAGGAAGCCGCAGGTACTGTGTACAAAGCCTTACTCCCCTTTCTAAAAGCGGATGAATGTGAGCGTGTGAAGGGACAACTCTCTGATATTGCCCAGGATATGAAGGAAGAACGACAGCAAAGTCGAAGCTGGGGACTTCATATGTAAAACTACATATCAACACAATCCAGCCGATAATTATTGTCGGTTGGATTGTAATTGAAGTGAGGACGTACCGCTTTGTTATACGAGATAATAAGCAGAGAAGATTCCCAGAAGATTACATGTGATATGCGTAATTACACAATAGCGAATATCTCTGGTTCTCATATACATCAGGCAAAGAATGACCGCCATAATCAGTGTATCAAATCTCCAAACGCCTGTGCCCACATGCGCCGCGTAAAAGATGAGTGCATTGGAAACGACAATCGCGATCTTGCCGAAAGAGGCTCTTTCCATCATGGATATGTACCATTTCCGTAAAAACACTTCCTCTGCAATGGGGCCGATGATGGAGAAGGAGAATATATGCAGGATAAGGGTCGCCAGAGTATAGGACTCCCGAGGGTCTGTATTAGGTGCGTCAAACAAGGTGGTCAGCAGAAGTGTGATGAGTTGCCAGAGGACTCCCAATGCCAGGGATAGAATAACCGTCTTCAGGTTCATTCCAAGGCTCGGATTACGCCATATTCCCAACTTCTCTTTCTTGTCTTCGTAAAGTAGGACGACAAAAATTGCTAACGGCCACAGAAGGTTTCCAATATCCAATATTGTACGACTGAATGGGATGTCCTGCCCGAAAATATAGGCGAAGTAGGGCAACAGGAAAACGCCCATCAAGATGAAGGAAGCAAGAAAGACTCTTGTCATCTTGAAAATACATACTTTTTTAGAGTAAGTCATAAAAACAGCATAAAGTGAGACAAAATATTAGTCTATCTTCTAATATGCGGCCCAATAATTTTTATCAGTTGCGTATCATTAAACTTTTTCTTGTAAGGATCGAACTTCCGCATTTTAAGCGCATTAGGGTTGATGTCTCGTGTCATCTTTTGGCCTTTGTTAATAAAAGATAGTCTATGTTGCTGTAGGCAACTGTCTTGTTGAACCGTATCACAATTACACACAGACCTGCTGCTGCATAACGAGTCAGTTCCAATTGCCATACTACTGTCTTGCTTGGCCACTATGCTATCCACGCTGTTTTGGCCAATAGCAAAAAGGGGTATTAAAAATAGGACAATCAATCCAATAGATTTCTTTGATACAATCATAAATTCCGATTTTTACAGGTTCATTTCTCTTTTGTAAAACGAGCTATCTCCTCGTTGGAATCGGTGTGGTACCAAACCATTTCAGAGTCAGTCAGTTTACGGACATCAACTTCAAGGTAGATTTTGGATTCCCCGTTGTAAGTTTTTCCTGTAAAGATATTCATGTGTCCCGTTTCTCCAACCCTATAATTGAGGTCAGTTGTTTTCCAACCTTCATCGGGCCATGCAGAAACTTGCTGCTCGATGCGACCAGAATACCAGTTCTCGGGATAGAAGGTATATATTACCGTCTCACCGTCCATAACGCCACTACGTATGGCTTTTCTCCACTTTCCTTCAAGTTTGCTTGCATCAAACTTATAGTCATCATCGCTGCTGCAAGAGGCGAGGGAGAAAGCAGCAAGCATCGCAAAGGCGAGTCTCCAGATTTTCATTGCTTTCATTAGTTATATTTCTTTAATGTTGATAATATCAGGCAAAGGTACTACAAATCTTTGTGAATAGAACGGCTTCCTGTTCTCTTTTTCAAAATATTATGCAAAAATATTCAAAAACATAAATTCTGAGTTCTGTACTATTAATTATATTGTATCTTTGATACCGATGAAAAAAATAAATAGGAAAAAACAACTATCTTTGTAAAATAATTATCCGATTATGTAGTTTTTTGCCTCCTTGGTATGACTTACTATCAGATGACGAATTAAGAATCAAGAAAGAATGAACGATTTAGAACGTGAATTTGAAGAAATGGTCAGGAAGAACCGAGGTACGATTTACACCGTGTGCTACATGTTCTCCAACGACCAAGACGAGGTTGCCGACCTGTTTCAGGAGGTGCTCATCAACCTGTGGAAGAGTATGCCCTCGTTTGAGGGGCGCAGCGACGTGCGCTCCTGGATCTACCGCGTCAGCCTAAACGTGTGCATCTCGCTCGACCACAAGAAGCGAAGACACAAGACAGTGGCGCTGACAATGGACATCAACCCCTATGAAGAGATGGAAAGCAACCGGAACTCCCGACAGATGGATATGCTTCGAAGGCGAATTGCCAAACTTGGCCAATTCGATCGTGCCATTATTATGTTGTGGTTAGAGAATATGAGTTACGAGGAAATTGCTGCCATCATGGGCATTACGGTGAAGAATGTCTCAGTTCGTCTCTACCGTATCAAAGAGGAATTAAAAAACATGTCAAACGATTAAATATCAGGAATTATGGATAATCAGAATAACAACTTACGGGAATTGGAAGAACTTCGCAGTCAAGTTGCTGAGTTCAAGAACCGCATGGAACAGCAGGAGATAGTCAATCGCCGCCTGTTAAAAGAAGCGATGAAAGGCCACGTGTTGTGGATTAGGCAGATGAATATTTGGGGTGGTGTAGGGGAATTGGTGATATTGCCATTGTTGGTTTACCTCTTAAGAAGCATTGTCGGCGTTTCATGGCTACCAATTATAGCCGTAGGTCTTTTGATTGTTGGTGAGGCAGTCTTCAACTTTTGGAATGTCAGTACCATCCGCGACAAGCATCTGGCAGCCGATGATGTTCTCAGTGTTCAGCAGCGGCTGATAACCTTTAAGCGCAGGGAGAAACTTTACACGTTCGGCATACTTCCATTCTTATTTCTCTGGGTAGTATGGCTCCTGTTTGACGTTTATTATGGTACCGATATCCCTTTTTTCCCCTCAAGTGACAGGAATCTTGTCTATTTCGTGGTGATTGTCGTTGCATTTACCATATTATTCTATGTCTTTTCACGCGAGATGCGCTCGCTGAACAAGGCTATCAAGGATATTGACGAATTCACCAAGAAAGAATGATATAATGAGTTTGTCTGACCTGCTAAAGAATCGCCTTTCATCGTTTCTGGCAGGAAAGACAGGCTTATGAGTCTTTTCTGCTTGTGAAGATTTCCAGTCTGTATGCCTTGCTGCGGTCAGACTCTATCTTGAGGTCTGAATGTTGCTCAATGACGGGTTTCAGTCTGCGAATGAGCGTATAGAGTGTGTCGCTGGCGTCGGGTTTCTTGGGCCAGAGCGCTTCACAAATCTCTGCTTTCGACAGGGAATGGGAAGGCGACTTGAAGAACATCTCCATCAGTTGGTGCTGCATAGGAGTAAGCCGCACCTGACTGCCGTCGGCGGCATAGAACCGGCCGTCAGACTCTGAAAAGGTAAGTCCGCCGTAATAATTACCGGCATGTATGAGCGTAGGCTCTGGTTTCGGACGACGATACCATACGAGCACGGCCCACAATCCGGTCAGCATCCATAGCAAAGCGGCGGGCCGCTGGTCGGAGAGGCTGAAGATGGTTGCCTCAGAGCATTGGGCGTATGCCTTGAACTGCCTGCTTCGCGTATCAACAGCCAATGTTGCCTTGCCGCGAAGCGCTGCTATTTGCAGGTGGCTGTTGAAGGTGCGGATGGTGTCCTGGCTGATGACGTCACTCTGCTGTTCCTCCAAGGTGATGGCCAATGCTCTGTTCATATCCTCGCACACTCTCTTGCTCGTTGTGCGATAACTGTCGAGACTTGTCAGGCTCGATGCGATAATCATTGCGAAAAGCACGATGACCGTATATTGTTGTTTCATACGCCTTTCATGTTGTTTTGTGATGGCAAAGATACAACTTTTTTTGTTGAATACGAAAAAACAGTGATGTTTTACCTCTTCTCTGATTTTTATTTGTATCTTTGTTGCCGATGAATGAGTATAAAGGTAAAAAAGTAAAAAGGAAAAAGAGTAAAAAGGTAAAATCGTGAAATTAAAACATTTGGATATGAACGACGAAGAATACCGACGCGAGGAACTCATCCGCGAGATAGAGCGCCGCGTGGAACGAATGACACTCCGACAACTGGAGGCGCTGCAATATGAACTGGAGACAAAGGACTATTCGGCTGACGATGCCTGATAGCGCCTTTTTCTTGCCCAACGTTATAATCATATAAAACCGATAATCACAAACACTTGTAAACCTATGAATATTAAGAACATCATGACTACCATTGCGATTTCATCCGCATTGACCGCAACTGTAAGCAGTTGCCAGCAGTCACAACGCGAGAACCCCTTGTTGCAGGAAAGCACGCTGCCATACGGCGCACCCGACTTCAGCAAAATAAAGACCGCCGACTATCTGCCGGCATTCGAGACTGCCATCAAGGACAGCCGCGACAAGATAGCCGCTATTGTGAACAATCCCGACTCCGCCACCTTCGAGAACACCATTCTGGCCTACGAGGAGAGCGGACGTATGCTCGACCGCGTGAGCCGTGTGTTCTTCGCCCTGGCCGAGGCCGACAAGACGCCTGAACTCGGCGAGATAGAGAAGAAGGTGATGCCCATGCTGACCGATTTGGAGAACGAGATTTCTTTCAATGCACAACTCTTCGAGCGCATCCGAAAGGTTTATGACAGTCAGCACGACTCGCTTCAGGGTGAGGACCAGAAACTACTTGAAGAAACCTACAAAGAGTTCGTACGCCAGGGAGCGTTGTTGCCCGACGACAAGAAAGAGCGCATGAAGGCCATCAATCTGCGCATCACCGAATTGCAGCAGCAGTGGGGCGACACGCTGCTCGAAGCCACCAACAATGCCGTGGTGTGGGTTGACAGCAAGGAGAAACTCGCAGGACTTAACGATGCCGACATCGAACAGTGCAAGAATGATGCCGAGAGTCGCGGCGGCAAGGCGCCATACGCCATCGTCATCGTCAACACCACTCAGCAGCCTCTGCTTGCCAGTCTCGACAACCGCGACCTGCGCCGTCAGGTATATGAGGCTTCTATACATCGTACCGATGGCACAGGCAAGTTCAACACCTATGCCATCGTCAGCGAGATAGCCAAACTGCGTGCCGAGCAGGCCGAACTGATGGGCTATCCCAACTATGCCGCCTACTCATTAGAGAAAACGATGGCTAAGACACCCGACAATGTCTATGCTTTCCTGAAGAGTCTCATAGCACAATACAAGTCGAAGGCAGATGCCGAGACAAAGGCCATTGAGGAGTTCGCACAAAAGACCGAAGGGCCCGACTTCAAACTGGAACCCTACGACCGCTTTTACTATTCGGCAAAGATGAAGAGCCAGATGCTCAACATCAGCGACGACGAGGTAAAGCCATATTTCACTGTTGACAGCGTCCTGATTAACGGTGTGTTCTATGCCGCCAACCGCGTCTATGGACTCACCTTCAAGCAGCGCACCGACATCCCCACCTATCATCCCGACATGAAAGTCTTTGAGGTCTTCGACAAGTCTGGCAAGCCGAAGGCACTCTTCTATTGCGACTATTACCGTCGGCCCACCAAGCGCGGCGGTGCATGGATGGACGGGTTTGCCAAGCAGAGCCGCCGCTACAACCAACTGCCCATCATCTTCAACGTATGTAACAACGCCAAGGCACCCGAAGGCAAGCCGTCGCTAATGACGTGGGACGAGGTGACCACGCTGTTCCATGAGTTCGGCCATGCCCTCCACGGCATACTCTCCGACTGCAACTACAATCGTCTGAGCGGCACATCGGTGGCTCGCGACTTCGTTGAGATGCCTTCGCAGTTCAATGAGTCGTTTGCCTCAATCCCCGAAATCTTCGACCATTATGCCCTCCATTGCGAAACGGGCAAGCCGATGCCCGCCGAACTGAAGGAGCGCATGCTGAAGAGCATCACTTTCCAGACGGCATACGCTCTGGGCGAGAACCTTGCAGCCACCTGTCTGGACATGGCGTGGCACATGCTGCCTTCCGACAAGGTTCCAACGGCCGACAAGGCTGCTGCCTTCGAAACCGAGGCTCTGCAGCAGATAGGTTTGCTCGACAACCAGATTCCTCCACGCTATCGCACCAGTTATTTCAACCATGTATGGGGTGGTGGCTATGCTGCCGGCTACTATAGTTATCTGTGGACCGAGGTGCTTGCCGTGAACATTGCCGATGTCTTTGCCAAGCGCGGTGCCCTTGACCCCGCCACAGGCAGCGACTTCTGTCAGAAGGTGCTCAGTAGAGGCAACACTGGCGACCTCATGCAGATGTTCACCGACTTCACCGGCATGGCGCAGCCCGATGCCTCCAGTCTGCTCAGAGCCCGCGGACTATGATTTTCAGTCGCTCCCTGTCAACGAACGGGGAGCGACTACAGCACACTCAGACCACTAATCGGGGCTCCCGATTTGCCCGTTTGTAACGTCTTGGTTTTCAATTAGATACAAATGGGGTAACAAAGTTAATAACTTTGTTCAACAATCTTATTAACTTTGTTCGACAATCTTAATAACTTTGTTCAACAAAGTTAATAACATTGTTCCGCGGTTTGATATCTATTGGTTTCTCATAAGATGCAGATGACGACACGATGTGTGTCGATATACGTTTTATGTTATTAAAAAAAGAGGCACGGGGCGCATCACTGCGCCCCGTGCCTGTACTTCGCCGTGCGAAGTCACATAGTGTTATTTCCCGGGTGTCATGATCATGTTGATGTTTAATATCCAAATATTAACTTTATGGTCTTGTGGTATTTATTATTGGTAATTATACACTGTTTGCCCCCTTGCTATTGACTCCCCGCCCCTGTAGGGGAGGAGCAGGGGTGGGGTCAGCGTTATAAGGTCAAATAGTATATAATTACCTTATTATTGGTTTGTCTTGTTATAGTTTCGACATCTCGCCCAGATACTTCTCGATCTGGCCGTTGATGTATTTCTGCAACTTATGTGCGCTCTTGGTAAGCCGAATAGCACTCACTTCGTTGAGTTTCCTGTTCTGGTAGCGGTACATATCTATGATGAACTTATACATCTCCCTCTGCTCATCTGGCGACAAGCAGTTGTCTTTCGCCGAATTCGCTAATCCTTGGAAGCGAGTATCAATTGACTTGCTCAAAGTGAGAATCTGCTTGAAGTGCGGCTCCAGTTGGGAGTGCGACGGGTTGTGTATGTTTTTTATTGCATCGAAGGCTTCGTCAATCATTTTCAATTCGGCTTGGATGGCATTGACTCTGGCGTTGACATTCGTCTTTGCTGCCTCCTCGTCGTCTTCCGAATCCTCGAATTTGAAGTCGCCTGTTATCGTGACGCTTTCTTGCTGAGGTGCAATCAGACTCTTTCCAGAGAGTCGGCCCACGCGTTGCTCGTATGCCACGTCATCGTCGTAGTAGCCGTTGTGAACGGTGATGTGATAGGTTTCACCAGGTACAAAATCGAGGTCGATCCATGCGGAGCATAGCGAACCGTCGGGGAAGATGCAACGCAGACGCCCCACACAGGGATGGTCGAGTTCGGTTTGCCATTCAAAGCGTTTGTTCACAACGGGCACACAAGCCACATATTCATTATCCCCAAGGGCATTAAGAGCATCGTGCGTGTTGGCAATGTAGATATTGTAGAGCGAGTCCTTGATGTTCTCGTCCACCCGTCCCTCAATCTTGAACATCCGCTTGCTGCTCTCCACGCTCTTGGTATAGAGGTCGGGGCGCAGCGAGGAAATGCCATAGATGGTGCCTTCGGCTTTCGTGTCGAAAGCGTCAGTCTCCCACACGATGGCGTAAACATCGCGCAACTGGGGGTTCTCTATGTTCTTCGTAGCCAGAAACCACATCTCCTGTGAACTCTCCGTCCGGATAGGCAGCGTAGAGCTGCGCTGCCCGTCGGCGGTAACGACCTTGATATCGAACTGCTGACTGTTACCAGGCAGCAGGTGCAGGATCTGGTAACTGAACGGCTCGTCGGCCATGAAGTCCTCGTCGATGGTCTTCAGTTCCTTGATGTTGCAAATGAAGTGCGTGATGCGCTCGGCCGACTCGATGAGGCCGGTGTCAGGATTCTTCAGCACGGAATAGGTCTGGCCCTCCTTCATGCCAAACTTGTCTCGGATGGACTTGAGCAGACGGAACACGCGGAGCGGATACTGTTGCTCCTTGTTCGTCATGATGGTAAGGTCGTACTTCTTCTGCTCTTTCGACTTCGACTGTGCCAATGCTGGTGCGGCTGCGTTGCCCAAGATGAGCAACATGATGATAAGACGTTTCATATTGTTAGGTATTTTATTGTTGTTTCATTTGTTCCAAGTTGCATTTCGATATTTCCAACTCCAGTTGTACTCTTTTTACGTATGCCTTTTGGGCCTGTTCTTTCATAAGGGCGAGATCCTCTGACGTGTAGCGGTAATTCTCGGGACGTGTGATGGGTATGTCGCGCTCGGTAAGTACGGTGGGTTTCTGATCTGGTTGCTGGTGGGGTGTTTCTGTTACTGCTATATAATTATCACTTTGTGGTGCTTGGGCGGCAGGTGCCTCATGTGTTATGAGTGGCTCTTGCTTTGGAGCCGTTGCCTTCGTGTTGTGTATGGTCGTTCCCCATTTGTTACGCACAGTCTCTCCCTTTCCATGTAGGGGTGGGGTAAGTGACTTTTCTTCACATGCGGCTGTTTTAATTACAGACCCCACCCCTGTCCCCTCCCCTTGAGGGGCGGGGATTTGTTGCTTTCCCTGGCTCTTCTTTTCGACCTGTGTGATGTGTAGCGATAGTTCCTGCGTGTTCTTGTTTTTAGGTGCTATTATCACTACAATCATCATGGAAGCCACACATGCAGCGGCTATCCAAGGCCATATCCGGCGATGGTGGTTTGATGGTTTTGCAAACGCTTCCTCCTCCAATCGCTCCACTAAACGTTCGTTCAGGTTGGAGGGCATTGGTGGCTTTTTATCCTCGTGAAGTCGGATGGCTTCGCGCAGGTTGCCGTCCCTTTGGAGTATAGTGTAGATATCATTCTCGTTCATGGTCGCATTTTTTCAATCATTCGGTAGAGTTTCTTGCGTATTCGGCACAGTTGCGAGCCGACGGTAGAGGGATTAGAGCCTGTGACGTATGCAATGTCGGCAAGGCTCATATTGTCGTAGTAGAACATCGTGATGATAGCCTGGTCATTTGGAGGAAGCATGGTGATGGCTTGCTCCAGTAATTGTATCGACAAGTTGTTGTCTTGTTCCTCTTCGGTTCTGTCATCTATACCGTTGAGTACCAGTTCTTGACTGTCCATATAAACAATGTCAGGCCTGCGAGTTCTAATGAAGTTTATAGATTCATGGTAGGCAATCCGGCAGAGCCATGTCGTGAGCGACGCCTTCCGGCTGTCGTAACCGCCGATGCCTCGCAATGCCTTGACGAACACATCCTGATAGACCTCTTCGGCATCCTCCTGTCGTTCTACGATGCGTCTCACCATCTGGAACACGGCAGCACCGTAATCGCTGACGAGCCGTTGGCAAGCAGCGCGGTTCCGCTTTCGCAGTTGTTCTATGAACAGTTCTGTCGTTTGTTCCATTTTGACTTTCGGTCTTCTTTATTCGCGGCTTGTCATAGCAGAGGTAAACTCTGCTCCGCTTTCGCCGCTCTTTCTGTTGATGCACTTCTATTCATATATACACAAGAAATGTAAAAACATTGCATTATTTCTCAAAAAAACACGGGACGCATCGCTGCGCCCCGTGCCTGTACTTCGCAGAACGAAGTCGCATTGTTATTTCCCGGGTATCATGATCATGTAGATTTTTGACTATCTAAATATTAACTTTATGGTTGTGTATATATAGTTTGCTTGTATTCCTTGTTCTTTTCATTTTCCGAAATGTTGCTCTGTTGCTCTGTTGCTCTGCGGGAGAGACGGTGCATTTATAGGGATTTTACGGGAATGCCTTGCGGTATGGATGCCGTAGTGACCGGATACCGCAGAGTAACAGAGCAACATTTGAGTTTTCTTGATTTTAGAATTTATTTTGTCACGGGTTCTTAGCTAACGACTCCCTGCCCCTGCATGGGCGGGATAAGCAGCGTTCTTAGTAATTGTCAAGAATCTCCTTCATGCGCTTTTTCTTTTGCTCCTTGCGGTAGCTTTTCCGCCATTTCTTTGGGATAAGGGCATTCAACACCTTCCATAAATCCAGTTTGACACCCACTTCAAGATTGGCGGCCGCGAGTTCTGCCTCCGTGTCTTTGGTTTTTAATAGTCTCATCAACTTGCTATAGTCACGTTTCTTTCCATGCCCGAAAACCACCACCTCTTTAAGGTTAAGGAGCTTGGAAATCATGTAGATTGTATCTTGCACCTCCTCGAGGTTAACTATGCGTGACTCGTAGTTGACATGCGAGAAGACGAGAGTCTGGCAACTGTCGGTTATATAAAACACGCCGAGGGAATCTGTCGTGGTGGTCCCTTGAGAGCTGACGACATTCGCCCCGGCGACAGGCTGGAGTGTCTCCACGTCGATTACCGAGAGCCGCCGCTGGGCGAACGTGTCAACAGAACACATCATCAGAAACAACACCACGAGCCACATTGTTGCGGCCCATGATGATTTCTGATTATGGCGTGTCGTATTCATAAGTTACTTGCTTAATTTCGCGATAATCTCCTTGAAGGTTTTCATGTCGCTTGTGTGCTCCCAGTGAAGGTCATGGATGTTTCCCTCCTTGTCAATCAGTTTGTAGGTAGGGAAAGCATACACCTTCAGGTAATTCTCTATGGCGCTCTGCTGCTCTGCAGGCAGGTTGTAATGCACACAGTTTGGTCCTGTGAGGCCGTATTCCTTGATAGTGTTCTTCCATGCCTGTTCAGGACTGTTGTTTGCGAGATATAGGTACACGATGTCGTAATCCTTCAGTTGTTCCTTCACGATGTGAGATTCAGACAATTGCTCCTTGCAGGGAGAGCACCATGTGCCCCAGATGTCTAGATAGACGATGCGCCCTTTATACGGTTCGATGATTTTGCGGAGTATCTGTTCGCCCTCGCTCATGTTCGCTACATCCGACGACGGACGCAGACTGGCAGCGCCGGCCAGGTCTTGATTCTGCAAGGCTGCATATTTGTCGTTCAATGTTTTTACATTGTTAAATGCCAGAGGCAGCTGGATTTCCTGTTCTGCATATTCCATCGTGTACGGAGGTAGCGGAGAGCGCGTGGCGTCGATGATTCTCATAAGGTAACATGCCGTATAGATATCGCGCAGGTTACGGTCGCAGCCAACGGAGTCAATCGTAGTGAGGTTGTTTCGGATGTCAGCGGCGGCCAGCTCTTTATCGAGAGGCTCTCCGATACTTTCAAACAGCTTGATGGTCTTGGCAACGATGTCAATGCTTTCAAACTCCTCAATCATCTTGTGAGCCTCTTCATGACTCTTGGCACGGCTCAGCTTGCGGTCCATCTCTTGTGACAGGGGAGCGTATTCGTCCAGCAGTCTGGAGTCTTCAGGTGTCAGCGTAATGATGCCCCGCTGCTCTAAGTCACGTACAGATTGCACCACCCGGTCGCCTGCGCTGAATGGGCGTTTCTCGTTCAACTGGTCGATGTAGTCGTTCATAAACGTCGTGAAGTCGCGATAAAGGGTATATGGCTTCACTCTCTGCTGCCATAGTTCGCCAACATAGTCCATATATTCTTGTGGCAGTTCACGTCCAGGCATGTGGAAGCGGGCCTGCATCAACGATTCGCCCTGCCCTGTCAGATAATAGTCTGTAAGATAGTCGATATACCGCTGTGAGAGGTTAGGATGCTGGGCGATGCGCTCTTGCAACTCGGCCATACGTGCTGAGCGGAGACTGTCTGTGTGCGCCTTAAACCGCATGGCATCTGCCTTGCCTGGTTCCATGACTTCGGTGCGGTCGTTGGCAAAGGCATGGGGAAAGGCCAGAAGTTCGTTCTGCACTCTGACGTCGTCGCCCATGAAAAGCCTCTGTCCCGTCTTGAAGTCGCAAAGCAGGAAGTAGGTCTTTCCGGGTTCCATGACGCTGCTGAGTTGTAAGCGTTTCCAGTCGATGAACACCTGCGAAGAGTTTATCAGCGGCATCTTGAGGCAGAAGCGCCCCAGCGAGTCCATCCTGGCATAGAAACCATCTTGTTTTCTGGTGAAGATATTATTGACGCCAACACCAAACTCCCTGCCGAGTTTCCATGCCTGTTCAGGCATATCCTTCAGCCATCCGATGATGGTCACGCTGTCGCCCATCTGGTAGTTGTTGTCAGCAAAACCCTTGCGGAGGTCCTTCGTAGGGTAGTCGGGTAAGGCGGGAGTAGTGATGAGACTGCAAATGGCGGGTTTCTTGTTGCCGATGGCGATGGTGCGTCGTCCCTCCTTCATCTTGCCCACTCTGATAATAGTACCGTTGTTGAGCATCAGCGTATAGGCATCTTTCTTTTCCGTCTGGCTGACGATGTTCCACACCTTGTTGTCGAAGATGGCATGCTTCTCGGCAAAGCCTATCATCCAGTCGCCCGTCGCCTCGTTGCGCCAGTAGGTGTCGGCTATAGCCTTATTCTCAGTCCTTGCTTCTTGTGCCTGTCCTGTCATTGAAGTAAGGACGAGCAGCAAGGTGAATAATAGAGTCTTCATATAGCTAATTAGATGATTGCAGGTTTATGATATATTTCATGAAACGGTCGATGAGCATGATGCGCTCCTTATTGGGGACCTCGATAAGTGATGCGCCGTTGTTAAACTGCATCACGGTGGCCTTGCCCTCTTCAAATACAGACCACGATGGCAGTCCTTCTCCGTTAGGGTTGCCTCCCGTCTTTGCGAAATTCACCCAATACTGTTGCATCAAATCGCTCACCTTCTTCTCCTGAGGATATTTCCCGGGCTCTTCGTCAAAGGCACCTTTCAGATATAGCATGTCATCGGCATGGGCAGCGCCGCGGCGGTTACCTTTTGCATATACTGTCCGTTCCGACTTCTGTGCGAGGTATGCCGAATAAACGGGGCTCTTGCCCGTTTTCTTCTGCATGGTGGCCCATTTATAGGCAGACCACCCAAAGGAAATGTCGCGTATGAAGTCGCGCATGCTGTAAAGACGTTCCTCGTCGGTAGTGCCAGGATAGTAAGCCTTCAAGCTGTCGGCCCATTCCCCTGGAAACATGCTAAACTGGCGATTATACTCCTCTGTGCTCACCGAATCATAGTCAACGGCACCTTCGTCGCTGTTGTGCATAATCAGCACTGGCACATCGTTATATTCGCCTTTCTCGTAGAGATTGTAGATAGGCTCTGGAATAACATAACCATCTACGATAGGCGTGCAGCCATGGAAGTTCACGCCGTTGCCCGTGAGCTCCTTGGCATCCATCTGGCGCATCTCCTTGATGGACTTCTTGTTCAGTTCACTCATGAACATCAGGCCTATCATCTGTGCTTGTGCCTGGTTTATCGCACTCATAGGCGAGATGAATGCTCCGCTCTGACTGATGCAGGCACGGAACAGACCCTTTGCCAGCGGCGAGGCACACAGGACATGACAGCTCATGGCTCCTGCCGACTCTCCGAAGATGGTTACCTTAGAAGGGTCGCCGCCAAAGTTCTTTATATTGCGCTGAATCCACTGAAGAGCAAAGATTTGGTCAAGTATGCCATAGTTGCCAGAATGTCCCTCGGGCGACTCTTTAGCCAGGTCGCCATGTGCCAGGAATCCCAATGATCCGGCACGATATTCTATGGAAACAGCGACTACTCCCTTGCGGGCCAGACTTTGCCACAGGTCGCCGCCATAATGCTCTGTCTGGAAACCGCCGCCATGGATGAACACCATTACTGGCAGGGCCTCGTCGACGGACTTGGCTGGCGTGACAACACTAAGGTACAGGCAGTCCTCACTCATCATATCGTATTTCACATAGCTTTTCTCGGGCTGAGGAGGCCATTTGGCCACGTCCTCTGCTTTCAGCACACCTGTCCATGGCTTGGCTGGCTGTGGCGCTTTCCAGCGAAGGTCGCCCACAGGGGGAGCGGCATAGGGAATGGCCTTGTACACAGCAAGGTCTGTCCCTTCTAGAATGCCCTCGACATCACCTGTCTCAATGTGAGTTTTCAACAGCGGTTGAATACCATTCGACCTCTGTCGCGACTCGACATAGTTGATGCAGGCATCACTCTGTTCTCGCTGCTCCATCGGTTGAATACCATTCGACCTCTGTCGCGACTCGACATAGTTGATGCAGGCATCACTCTGTTCTCGCTGCTCCATCGGTTGAATACCATTCGACCTCTGTCGCGACTCGACATAGTTGATGCAGGCATCGCTCTGTTCTCGCTGCTCCATCGGTTGAACACCATTCGACCTCTGTCGCGACTCGACATAGTTGATGCAAGCATCGCTCTGTTCTCGCTGCTCCATCGGTTGTACTTCGTTCGGCCTCGGTTGAGCCATTGTAAAAACCATGCAAAATAATCCGCAGGCTAACAGGAACAATCTTCTCTTCATATCTCTTGTTGTTTTATGCTTGTCCATTGTCGTGTAGTTTTATTCGCTTTCGCCTCCGTTTCCTCCGTTTCCGTTGCTGTCACCGCCTTTCACGTCATCATTGGTGATAGTGCGCTCGGCTTTCTTCACGCTGGCTCTCAGTTCGCCAATGCGGTAGCTGACACTTATGCCGAATCGTTGTTGGACGCTCTTCGACCACATGTCGGCATGGAAGAAGCTGTCCTCCATAGTGGAGTTGTATTTCTTGTATTTTTTCAGGAAGTCGGTGGCAGAAAGAGAGATGTTGAGGCGATTTTTCAGCAGAGACTTCTGGACGCTCAGGCTGTAGCTGCTGTAACCGCTGCCCTTGCCTTGAAGGCTTACGCGAGGCGTCATGGCAAAGATATTAAATGAAAGACGCCAGTCCTTAGGCAGCGTCTGCTGTGCTCCGCCATAGACAAAAAGGTCCCATCCGTGGTTCCGAAGCGTTCCGCCGTTATCCATATCTGAATAGGAAAGTCGGCCATTCATGTAGATGCGGGTGTTCCTTGTAGCGTTCCAGTTAACGTAGGCGGTCAGGCTTGTTCCCTCGATATGTCCGATATTCTCGTAGGTAGAGTAGAGCACGTCTTTACCCGTTGGGTTCTTAATGCCTGGAAGTTCTGTGTCGGCAATGAGCCTCGTGACCTGTTCGATGCTATTACGCGTGAAGCCATAGCGCAGGGCGAGGTTGATGTTGAACTTCGGTGTGAAATTACTGTAACTAAGGCTGAACGAATGGCTCTTCTCGCTGTCAAGATAGGAGTTTCCCTGACTTATGCTCGTAGGATTAGAGTCGTCGAGGTAGGGGTTGAGATACCATATTCCAGGACGGTATATTCGCATGTCATAACCCAGTCGCAGGTTTGACATCTGCGTCAGTTTATATCCGATGCTTACAGAAGGCACGAAGTCATTGAAATGCTTCTTGAAGTCGTCGCCTCGCCCGAGTTTATATTCCACATCCTGTAAGGTATGCTCATAGCGCATTCCCAGGCGACCGGAGATTTTCTTCAGTCGCAGTCCGTAGCCGAAATAGGCGGCAAAGATGTCATTACGATGCTTATAGTGTGAAGAGTGGTCTCTGTCAAATTCGTAGTCGCCGCTGTTATAGGCCGCCTGTTCGTACCTGTCATCCTCCGAAGTGTTGTTGCGCAGTATGTATTTCAAGCCGGTCTCCAGCGTGTGTATCTTGCCAAAGGGCGTGGTGTAGTCCACTTGGAAGGTGTGTTCTGTGGTGTGCTGGTTGCCGTCGTTGTGTTGGTTCTTCAGGCGTTCCAGGAAGTTTTCCCAGCCATCAGCGGCTTGCATGTCAAGATAATTGGTGTAAGAGTCCGACTTGTCTGGCTCAGTCTCTAATCTATAAGACAATGTCAGGAGACGTTCCGGCACCGAGAAACTGCGCTGATAGTCGATACCGCCATCAATAGAAAAATAGTTGCTCTTTGATGTTCCGGCTGTGCTATAGCGGTATAGCATGCTGTTTGTCAGCGGAGAGGTGGCAATGGTACTCATGTCGCTATTGCTTTTGTTCCCTCCTCCCCAAAGGTCGAAAGTGGCTGTAAGAAGGCGCAGGGTGTCAATCTCATAACTGGCCTCGAATGTTCCGTACTGGAAACTGCCATGTCCCTTCGACGACCCCTCTGAATTGATATCGGAGGATGAATCGCTGAAGTTGCCTAAGGTTTTCCTGCTGTTGCCCGAGTATCCGCGTGGGCTGCGGTTATACGAATAGTTATATCGGGCGCTCATGGTCAGTTTGCCGCTTTTAATGGTGGCATAGGTTCCACCGCCAGCTCCACGGTTGCTTGCGCTTGCACTGAATGTGGCTGTATAGCCTTCAATGCCTTGGTTGTGAGTTATGATGTTCAGAATGCCGCCCACGCCTTCCGCATCGTATTTCGGACCAGGGTTGGTGATTACTTCTATTTTCTTAATGCTGTTGGCGGGCATGCTTTTGAGTACCTCCTTGGGATTGTTAGACATCATCTGGTTGGGTTTGTTGTTCACATATACCTTGAACGAACTGGAACCGTTTACCTGTATGTTGTCCTCGCCGTCGACAGTCACCATAGGCACTTTGCGCAGCATGTCTATCACGGAGTTGGTCTTTGAGTCAGGGTCGCTCTCTATGTCGTAGGTTATCTTGTCAACGTCGGACTTTACGAGTGACTTCTGCTTCACTATTTCCACACCTTGCAGTTCCAGAGACTTAAAGATACTGTCTGCCCGGATGGAGTCGGCCTTGGTTTGAGCAAAAGAGTTGAGCAGAGATAAAACACAAGTGATTAGTACAAAAAAGACTCTCTTCATAATTCTTTGTTATTTTGTTTTTATTTGTTCTACACTGTATCCTGCATTGTGAAGCAGTTTTACGATGCCGTATGGGCCTATCAGGTGACCTGCGCCGAAGACGAACATCGTGGGAGCCTCGTTCATGGCCTCGGTTATCTTAGGTAGCCATTTCTCGTTGCGTTTTCTAAAGAGATCAGGGGCCTTGTCCACTTGTGAAAGCCACGCGCTGTCTGTGTCAAAACTGTCGTAGTCACCCCTCTTCCAGTAATCTGCTGCTCGCACTAAGCCAACAACCTCGTCTGTGACTTGTTGCTTGCGCTGCTCAAAATTGCTAAGGAATGACATCAGGGAATCCACCTGTGTGTCCATTTTCTCTATCCATGTGTCCCGCATTTTTGTAAGACTGTCCTGACTCTGTATTTGGTCGAGTTGTCCAAGTGTCATGCCGCGTTCCTTGGCTCTCGTGATGCAAGCTAAATCCATGGGCGTGCCTGTCATTCCAAGCTCTGGATGTTTCCTCATCTCCTCTGTCGTAAAAATCATGGAGAACGTGGTGAGGAAAACAAATGGCTGATAGTTCCACGTTGTTTTCATTAATGAGTCAGTCAGATTTATGTGGAATGTCTCGTTGAACTTGGTGTTCAAGATGTCTGTCTGTTCCTTGCTAAGGACGTCGAATATGGTTTTACCGTCAGGAAGCGTTGTTGCCTGCTGTCCGGCGGTTTGCAGCTCACCTATCTTCTGCTGGTCACTAATGTCATACTCGGAATACATTTGCTTGCACTCCGCCTCTGCCTTTATGAACTCAGGTATGCTATCGAGTATTTTTCCGTCCAATGTATGAAACACCCCCAGTATGTACGATGGTTTCCCCATGTTGCCCTTGCTTATTTTAAACAGGAACTGGGCATTAGCTGTTGTGGCTATTATTCCGAACAGCATGATGATGATTGATTTCTTCATTTGTATAGTTGTTGGTTCTTTTTTCCTACTGATATAAGTAGCACTATTTTATCTTTGAATACTATTTCACTACGATTCTAGGACAATACTCGAACAGCTTCTGATTGTCGAGGAGTTGTTTGACGTTTAGGTTGGACAGAACGATTCCTTTGTTGTTCGCTCCCCATGCGTTGAAGGGTTCAATATCGGGTTCAACGAAAGTGATGGTCTGCACATCAAGTGGCAGGGGCTCGAACTCCATTAAGAAAGCGATGTGGTCGCCTGCATTACCATTCATAAAGAACAGCTCGTCTAATGGCGTGCCCAGTATTTTGCGGAGTTTATAAGGCCGCCCAAACTTGTCAAGAAGGGCTGTTCCGCTATTGAAATTGAAATACTCCTGCGTCCAGTTTTGTTCACATGCTATGGCTACATAGGCAGCATCTGGCGTACGCCATAGTGCCAGCGTCTCATCCTCGATGGGCTTGATGAGGTGGGCATCGGTCAGCACCTTCCATGTGTTCCAGTCTTGCATGTCGTAGGGCTTGTCCACACTCATGTGTTCTTTGAGCAGACGAGGACTGCGGAACTGCGGTATGGTGTCGTAATACTGGGCAGTTCCGTGATATTGATTATCGATTATTACAGGTGTTCCCATCATATTCCAGCAGGAAACACCATATATTTTTATATTTTTAGTTGTTTCGGGCAGCGGCGCGAAGAATATCTTCAGATCGAGCACATCGCCTTTCTTAGCCTTTACGGTGAAGTGTTTGTTATAGGTATCTGGTTCCGTACGGCGGATGCGATATTGCACCCCCGTCTCCTGATCAACAAGACTTGTCTCTTCTGAGGCAAGAAACAGGTTGCTCACTTCGTCGGCTGGCATAGGGAAATAGCAATGAAGCACCGTCTCGTTGTTCTCTTCCGTCAGTCGCCAACTCAGCGGAATATATGGTTGATTTTCTATTATACCTGTCATTTCAGGGAAATATTTCAGGTAATTTTTCTCTATTGCGACATTCTTTACCTCACAATGGTCCTTAATCCAATCCATGTTAGTCCCATGCCACACGGCTATAGTCTTCTTCTTGTCAGTTTTTACTTCTGGGCGAGCGAAGAAAACGCCCACTTCCTTTGCATACTCCTTTACGCCGGACTTATCCGACTGAAGGTCGTAAGTTAAACTAACATTTGTTTGTGCCTGCATTAAAAGGGCTGTTAGTGTCAGAATGATAAAGAAAATAAATCTTTTCATATGTTGTTGTTTTAATATTGTAGTGAACTAAAGTATACGTTTGTCAGTTGTTCGCGGAAATTCTGATAACAAGCGAATGACACGTCTGTTTCTATAGGTGAGTGGGTGCAGTAGAGCAGAATACGCTTGCCTGTGATGCGCTCTGCCATCCAGAAGTATTTCTCCTCCTTGTGCAGGTCTTTCAGAGTGAAGACAAATTGCTGGTGTGAGAAGTTGAGCATATATCCGGGTGATTTGCTGTTGTACCAGCATGCCATTTGCAGCAGTCGTCCGAAAACGTCGAAGTCTTCCTTGTCCTCAAAGACGTATGCTGTGCCTGACACCGTGGAGTCGTTCTTTGCGGTGGCGCAGTTGAGTGGCACGCCTATAACCTTATTGTATTTTGCCATCTTCGCGATGAACTCATCCATGCGACTGGGTGCCTGATAGATGCTGTCGTTTATTTCATTAGTGGCATAGTGCAGGCCGTAGTCAGCCGGATGGTATGTGATTGTTGATGGTTGACGGTTGACGGTTGATGGTTGATGGTTGTTTGAAGGTGTGTCATCTCCCGTCACATGTGCGTCTTCGTTTTCTTTAGTGGGCAGAGTCTTATCTTTGTTTGTCGTGGAGACAGTTACGGTTTCCGTTCTCTTCGTCTCATCTTTATGGACAGGGAGATTCTGCGCTATATTGTTGTCGGAGCGCGGCTGTTTTTCCACCGTGTCAGGGGCGGTGATTTTCTGCATGTTTCTTGCCACTTGCTCTACGTTCCCCGTCTCTTTGTCATTCCCTCCATAATTAAGTGCCAGCAGCAATAGACCGCATGCGGCGACAGCACCGATAGCGGCGTATAGCCATTTGTGGCGACTGGAGGTTGCTTCTGCCTTCTCCTTACGGGGCTGAGACTCCTTCATGCGCTTCATCATACGCTCGCTGAAGCCGACAGGCAACTCTGGTTTGTCGGCATATTTGCGGCGTAGTGCTTCGCGGAGGTCTGTATCTTTATGGTTTGTCATGTTTCGTCTGAAGTTGTTTATAGAGTTTCTTGCGTAAACGGTAGAGGCGGTTTGCCAGCGCATGAGGAGTGGAGTCCATTATGAACGCACAATCGTCTAACGGGCGGTTCTCGTAGTAGTGCAGCGTGAGCAGCATTTGCTCGTCGGGCATCAAGCCGCCAATGAGTTGTTCCAGTCGCTGTATGCGCTCTTCCTTGCCTGTAGAGAGTTCCGCCTCTATTCTTTCGTCGCTGATGTCAGTTTCCCATGTCGAAGTGTCTTCCATCAGGAAGACCGGCGGTCGTCGGCGTTTCATGAAATCGAGTGTGAGACGGTAGGCGATGCGGCATAGCCATGTGGAGAGTGAAGCCTTGCTGGTGTCATAACTGTCGATGTGGTTGAAAGCGCGCAGAAACGTGTCCTGTGTCAGTTCTTCGGCATCCATCACGTCTGGAACCATCCGTGCTATCATGGCAAAGACACGCTCCGCATAGCGACCGACCATTTCGGCCTGTCCCTCATCGCGTCCCTCACGGACGGCTTCCGCGATTTGCTTTTCCGTCAAAGCGCTCTTTTCCTGTCTCACTCTACTTGTTATACGACAAGTTCAGGGAAATATCCCGCATTTCCCTGAACTTTTTTATTATTTATTGAGTAAATCTTTATTGATGCCGTCACTTCATCTGCCATTGTTGGACTCCTATAGGCCTGCCAGCCTCTTTAGCCACATGCCAAAGAACCTGTCGTAAACCATGTAGCCTTGTTTGGCATCGTAGAACAGGAACTCTTTGTCCTGTAGCGACTTCAGTGCCATTTTGATGCTGCTGGGAGCAGGGAGGTGGTGGCGGAGGATGAAATCGAGCGATGTGGGGGCATTTACCTTGCCTTCGCAGGCGATGGCGGTCAACAACTGCGCCTGGTTGTCGGTCATCAGATTGTAGTTTGACTGGTAGTTAATTTCCTGTTCATGTAGAATCTTGTCGATTGCCCTAAATACATCTTCCTGGTCAAGTTTGTTCTTTGGGGTGCGGTAAAGACGGTTGAGGATTTTTTGCACATACCACGTCTGACCATCAACCATATCGTACAAATAAAAGAATGTGTCCTCAGACATTTCTCGCTTTTGATGGGCAAAAAAACTGTTGGCAAACGTTCTGTAAACATTGGCATCAATGGTGCCTATCGTCATAATCTGTGAACTGTTGAAGAACGGGTGTCCTGGCGACATGAACATATCGGCCAATAGGTGTTGCTGGCTACCCGAAAAGATGATGTGTACATTGGGAACAAACTGAATGATAGAGCGTATGAACGCATCGGCACCTATCTCGGCATAGTGGCTCACTTGCTGGAACTCATCAATAGCCAGATAGCATTGCCGCCCCGACTCTTTCATATATTCGAACACCTGCTGGAGTGTGTCGCGGGCCCTTTCGGCAGTTACAGACACGCTGAAAGTGGGCATGCCTGTGATGGGGTCCTGACTCATTGTTGGCCGTAGGGCAGACACGAAGCCGTTGAGTTTCCTCATTACCGACTGTGAAGGCGAGTCGAGTTTCCCGATGACTGCATTGGCTATGAACTGTACCATCTGGTTGAAGGTCTTTGTCGAGAAAATGTCCACATAGAAACAGCGCACATTTTTGTCCCTTGCCTTCATCCGTTCGAAGGCATGGCTAATCAGTCCTGTTTTACCGATGCGGCGGGGTGCCATTAGTGTTACGTTGCTGCCATTGACCAGCGCATTAATTAGTTCTTCCGTCTCCTGCTCCCTGTCGCAGAAGTATTCCGAACCAAAGTAGCCATACTCAGGGAATGGATTCTCTAATTTCATATTTTACGTTTCATATTTTATGAAATGCAAAATAACAAATATATCCGCATATATACAAGGGAGGCATTCGATAATTAATAATAATTAACGCATGTCAGGATACTTATTTTTGCCGGATGTATTTCTTCTCGCCGTTGACGAAACTCTTGAGCACATACCATTCCTTTGGTACGCAAGTATTGTTTTCCGAGTCAGCGATTGCTATGTAGTAGCCCCGGGGACTGACGCCAAAGAGGACGCGCGTAGTGACATAGTCTTTGTCGGAGAATGCCTGGAACATTTCACAGAGATTGCTGCTTTCGGCATATTGCATCACTTCTTTTTTAACGTTGTAGATGTACATGAACATTTGTTCCGGGTGAATCTCGGTATAGCGGAGCGTGATGCTGTCGATGGCGGTGAATATTTCTTCCGCAAGGCTGGCTTTCTCTCGTGGAATGAAATACATGGTTCCTATAATCTGTCCGGCATTCTTAGGCTGATGGGCTCTTGTGGCAGAAACAAATTCCTGACTGAAATGGGCATCTATGTCATAGTCGTCTGTTTGCGCCCACTTGAAACTCCACGATTGAATGCCTTTTCGCTTGAGCACGGGCAGGATGCTGTCCAGATATGGCTGCTTTTCAAAATAATAACTCTTGCCGCCGGGCAGGGGGAGCCTCTTGTTATAACTTAGTATGCCGAAACCTCTGGCATGCTTTCCGCAGGGCTTCATACCTGCCGTATAGTTGAAAGACACCGTTTCGAACGCATCAAGATAAAACATCGTGCCGTCGTTTGCCCTGGTTCTCGCAATAGAGTCACCTCCGTTATTTAGGCATAATGAATAGTTGATAGTATCCGTGCCGCGATGGTGTGACTCGAAGTGATAACTCTCTTCCGAGACGGCCATCAGCGAGTCGAGGTTATGGTGGATGGCACCGAAGATTTTCTCGAAGACCATTTTGCGGTTTCTTTCGTTTGCTGCTTCGATTTCTTCTGATGTCATGTTGTCAAAAGAGGAAGAGGTGCTCCCGCCGCAGTCTTTGGTACACAGATAATCCTCTCCTACAACGCCGTTGTGGACATATTTCAGTTTGCCGTCCCCGTGGTTGATCTTTATCTTGCTGTCTTGACGCGTAGATGTTATCTTTTCTATTTCTTCCCAAATCTTGTCCATGGGTGTCCTGTCTTGTGCGGTAATGTTTAATGACAGGATGACTGATATTGCTGCTATGATGATTCTTTTCATGTTTTATAAATCGTTTAATGTGTTATTATTTGTTGGATTTGAGTTCATGGATACGCGCTGAATGACGCGACTGCCTCTTTCGCGAAGTGCTCTTGCCTGTTCTGCGAATTGCGCCATTGGGTCTTCATAGGGAACGATGTCGCCTTCCTCGACAGGCCGGAGTGTGGTTTTTTCCGTGACAGGCTCTGTCGGTTCTTCAGAACCGTAGGAAGCCCCCTCCAACCTTCCCCGAGGGGGGAGGCTTTTGATTCTCCCGACCTTTCGGGATGGGTTGGGCTTCTCCCTTCGAGAGGAATTGAGGGTGGGCTTTTTACTCCCCTCCCTCGGGATGGGTTTGGGGAGGGGTTCCTTCTTTTCTCCTGTCTCCACCTTCGCTATCTGAGGCTCTTTGGGAACAACCTTTTTCGGTGGACCAAGGAAGACGATGAGTAAGGCTGCCACACAGGCTGCCGCCACTAACATCCCCCAATGGAAGCCCCCTCCAAACCTCCCCCGAAGGGTGAGGCTTTTGATTCTCTCCTCCCTCGGGAGGGGTTGGGGAGGGGTTATAATAGCATCATATTCCGCCTCACCCAGAGCAAGGTCGCCCAGCATCAGGCGGATGGCCTGCCACTCTTCGGGAAGCCCGGGTCGCTGCAGTTCACGCGCCAGTGACAATTCTTCCTCAGGCGTTGTCATGCCTTCGAGGTATTTTTCTATCAGTATCTGAATGTCTTTGTCTGTCATTGCTTCATCCTCCTTTTCAGTTCGGTTAATACTTTCTTTCGGGCTGCCGAGACCATTGCTGCGACGGATGGCTTGGGGATGCCCGTCTGCCGGGCTATGTCCTCGGTTGAAAGACCTTCCACTCTGCGCATCTCGAACAGTTGACGTTCTCGGGGGTTCAGCAAGTCGAGTGATGCGGTCAGCATCCGTCGCGCGTCGTCTGCCTCCAGTTGCTCTTGCGGCGAGGCACTGTCTGACTGATGACGGAGGGCATGCTGATTGATATCGATGATTTCAGCCTTTCGCTGCTGTCGGCGATAGATGTTGATACAGCAGTTCTTCGCCATTCTTACGGCCAGAGCCTCCACGTTACGCCCAGCATCGATATGCTCCAGATAACGCCACAGCAGCGCCATCGCATCCTGTGCCGCATCTTCGGCATCCTCTCTGTTGTCAAAGAAGTCGAGGCCTACTTTCAGCACTCGCTGGCGTAGCGGCATGGCGATATGTTCGAATTCTGAGTGTGTCATACATCTATAATACGCAGAAGCCGAAAGATTATTAAGTTGGGATGAAGAAAAAACGACTTATTTCAATTGTTCCAAAAGGTTTGCCAGTCCTTCAAGGTCACGAGGATCCGCCTTTAAGTCGAGCAGATTGCCGTTGCGGTCGAAGAGTTTGTAGGTGGGCCATGAGTGAATGTTCAGGTGGCGCTCGATGGCGGCCTGCTGCTCCCATGGCAGGTTGTAGTGGGCCACGTTCGGGCCACTTACGTTATACTCCTTGATGACGTTCTCCCACGACTGCTGCGGACTCTCGTTGGCAAGATAGAGGTATTGGATGTCGTAGTCTTTCAGTCGGGCGTATTCCTCGGTGGAGTGGCTCAGGGCTTCCTTGCAGGGACCGCACCATGTGCCCCAGATGTCTAAGAGCACGAACTTTCCCTTGTAAGGTTCGAGAATTTTCTTCAGCAGCACCTCGCCTTCGCTGAGGTCAGCAAGATTGTCCGACGATTTCAGCACCAGTTTGTCGAACTCTCGGTTCTCGATGGCAAGGTAGTAGTCGTTCGCCTTTTCTATCCGCTCGATGCCAAAGTGATTCTTCACCATAGCCTTCAGCGTGTCGATGACCATCGGCGACACGGATGTATGCGTTTCGTCGATGATGCGATAGACTAACCGTGAGAGCCATACGTCCTTGATAATTTGGTCGGCACCTATGGAATCGAGCACAAAGGCCTCTTGCCCCATCCGTTTGATGAGATCAATTCCTCGTAGTGTTTTCTTACCTTTCGGACCGTTGAGAATCTTTTCTACCTCTTGGATCATGTCGGCATTGTCGGCGTTGAGTTTCTCGACCACCTTCTCCCTCTCTTTCTCTGGTGCGGCCATCACCTTAGCATTGGCTTCAATCTTCCAGTTATTCCATCGGTTGAGCAGGTCCAGTTCCTCATTGTTTGAGGCTAATGCATGGAAATAATCAGAATAAAGCCAATTCTCATTCCACGTCCGATAACGTATAATCTGGTCTAAATAGTCATCCCTAAAACAGGCGAAGTCTCGATAGAGCGTGTAGGGCTTGACGGCCTTCTGCCAGCATTCCCTTGTCACATAGTCCATATACTCCTGAGGCAGTTTGTAGTTCGGCATCGCATAACGCCCCTGCATCAGTGACTCGCCCTGAGACGTCGGATAATAACCTTTAACAAAGTCAATGTAACGCTGCGAGAGGTTGGGATGCTGGGCGATGGTCTCTTCAAGGCCGGCTGTAGCGAGGGCAAGGCTGTTGTCAGTCTTAGCCTTGAAGTCCATCGCATTCACCTTGCCCCGTTGGTCTCTCGGAATACGTTCTTTAATCCCGTCATAAGGATATGCTATGAGTTCGTTCTGCAGTCTGACATCGTCGCCCATCCAGAGCGTCTGACCCGTCATAAAGTCGGAAAGGTAGAAGTAGGTCTTGCCTGGTTCCAGCACGCTCCTTTGTTGTGAGCGATTCCAGTCAATGAATACCTCTGAAGAGTTGAGCAGGGGCATCTTCAAGGTAAAGCGTCCCAGCGAATCCATCTTGGCATATGTGGTCTCTTCCTCATCAACGAGGAAGTCAATAACGCTCACTTTAAAGTCACCGCCTTGCCTCCTTGCTTCCTCCGGCATATCCTTCAGCCAACCGATGATGGTCACACTGTCCTTCGGGTTGTAGCCGTTATCGACGAAGCCCGTTTGCTGGTCTTTTGTAGGATAGTCAGGCAGGGCGGCACCTGTTATCGGACTACAGGCAATAGCCTTGTCTTTTCCGATGGCAATCTGGCGCAGGCCATTTTTTATCTTGCCGATGCGGATAGTAGTACCATCGCTGAGCGTCAGCGTATAGGCATCTTTCTTCACCGTCTGGCTGACGATGTCATACACCTTATTATTATATATGACATGCTGTTTGGCAAATCCTATCAGCCAGTCGCCCGTTGCCTCGTTGCGCCAGTAAGTGTTAGCAATGCCCGTGGGCTGGCTGTCAGCATCGCGCACGTTGGCAATGCTCTACGCATTGGGCTCTGCCACGCTTATCAGATATGTATTCTCGGGGATAGGCTCGAAGATGAGCGAGAAATCCACTTTGCCATCTGCTGGGATAGCGTAGAGTTCATTCAGTTTGATGACCGTCGCCTCCTTCACGGCATATTCTTTCCCGTCAGCCTTCAGAATAGGCTTGGCTGCAATGGGGACAGATTGCCCAGCCATCCGCTGAGGTACTTCAAGACGAAGGAACACCTCCGTGCGATCATCATAAAATGCTACTTTCGTTACTTTGATGATGGGAGCACTGGCATATCCCGTCACAATGTCATTCCATACTTTTTTCTGCGCCCAACCCGTCGTTGCGACAAGGGCGAGCAGGAGGAAAGATAATATCCTTTTCATGTGTATTCTATTGCTTACAGGTTATGATGCACACGAAGCCGCCGCGAGGCTGGCATGTTATTTCTGTGGGCAGTTGTCTCGTTGTTGTTATCTGCCATGGCGAGGCATTGTCGTTGCTGTCGGCAAACAATGTGGCATGTTTATAAGTGCCGATGAAACCGAGGTCACAATTGAGAGTGTATGTCTCGTCGGTGCCGTTGATGCCTGCGACGTACCATGTGTTGCCGCTACGGCGTGCCACCACAGCACTCTTGCCAGGATAACCGCTTACGAGACGCGTCTCATCCCATGCTGCTGGCAGTCTGCCCAAGAAGTCCTGCACCGCCTGCGGTTGCGAGAGGAAACTCTCGGGACGGTCTGCCAGGTGTTGCAGCCCACTCTCGAAGAGCACTGTCAGCGCCAGTTCGTGTGCATGACTCGTTATGTGTGGGTGCTGCGAGTCGCTGAAGGCGCATGGCGTGTAGTCCATTGGTCCTATTACATTGCGGGTGAAGGGCAGTGTGGCGTTGTGGCATGCTGCCTGACGGGTGAATGTAGGCACGTTGTTGTACCACTCGGCACCGTAAACGCCCTCTGTGGAGAGCAGGTTGGGATAGGTGCGCTGCCACCCGCGCGGAATGGTTGCACCGTGGAAGTTTACCAGAAGATGGTGACGTGCGGCGCACTCCAGCAGTTCCATGCAATAGTCCATGTTCATCTGGTTGTCGCCTGAGAAGAAGTCTATCTTCACACCGGCAACACCTATTTTCTCGCACCATGCAAACTCGCGCTCACGGTCTTCTGCATTGTTGAGGCGGAACTTCGGAGTTGGTGCTCCGTCAATCCATCCCACACTGGAGTTATACCATATCAGCGGGCGCACTCCCTTCTCTCGGGCATAGGCAACGGCATCCTCGATGGTCTTGCCGTCCTTCATCTCGTCCCACTCGGCGTCAATCAGCACGTAGGGCAGATGCAGCGTGGCAGCCATATCCACATATTTCCTTATTATATTATAGTCGTTCGAGCCATGATTGTATGCCCAATATACCCACGACACCACACCCGGCTTTATCCAACTGGTGTCCTCCAGTCGGCATGGCTCCGAGACATCGGTGACAAGGGTCGATGCTACCACATCTGCCAGCGACCCGATGATGACCACGCGCCACGGAGTGTGCCACTCGCCACTGAGCCTTTCCTCGTTCTTGTCGGGCACCACGTGGAACCGCTCGCCATCGTTATACAGGCACGAGGCACTCTGTCGACGCTCGATGTTAGCCTCTGTAATCAGTGCGAAGACACCATTGGCAGGCTCCAGCAGGGCAGGGTAGCCCCAGCGGTTGTTATAACCGTCGGGTGAGGTGAAGGTGCCGCTGAAACTTTGCACTGGCTTCACCTTTGCCGTTGTGGCATAGGGGAAGAAACCCTCGTACGACTCTGCCCACTGCTGCATCCATCGGGGCATTCCCTCGGGGATGATATATGCCGTGTGCTCCTCTGGGATGGCGGTGTCTTTCAGCCCCTGATACTCATATCGCAGCGCTATGCCGTCGTTATAGATACGCAGCGCCAGTGCTCCGCAGCGATACTCGTTTGCCTCGTTTGTGCATCGGCTCTTCTTTCCTGCCAGCATCTGGTAGTCGGCAGTGATGTGTTTAGCCTTGCTCTCGCTGAGCATTGTGACGTCAACACTCGTCTCCACTTCCAGCACCTGTTGCTGCTGATAACGTACCACCAGTGTCTGCTGTCGCGGTTCCACCGTCAGTTTGCCGTTAGGAGACTGCTGCGCCATCATGACAGTGGCGCAGAAAGAGAGAAATATGGAGGATAATGTCTGTTGTCTCATCATTAATAAATAATTAACTATATGAAGGTTTATTTTTCTGTCTTGCTATAGTTGAAAGAGTCGATGTCAACATATCCGCCTGCCTTCTTCGTGGCGTAGCAGAAGATGCCGAACTTTGTTCCCATGAAGAAGCGGCGCCAGTCGAAGCGCATGCGGTAGTCGGTGGTTCCTATCTTTGTCCATTGGTTGCCGTCAAGACTATAGTAGAAATTTGCTGCATCACGGCCTCCACGCTCCGTAGGACGGAAGTCGGCATCTATGCGCAGCCACACCTTCTGCTGGTTCATCGCCACCTGTTCGATGCACTTCTCTTCCGCTTTCGTCACCTCCTTGTCGCGGTCGGAGAGTTCAACAGTCATCTCGTCCATCTCAAGCACGAGTTTCTTGCCGTTCTTCTTCACCACGAGTGCTCCTGTCTCGCTGTTGAAGGCAGCCAGTCCGGCGCGGTCGCCGTCTTTCATCTTCGAGCAGTCCATGGCAATGATTCCGCTGCATGTGGGGCCTTCCATGCGCTGTGTCAGCGTGTTAGGAGCCAGATAGAGCGTGTTCACCACGCGGCTGGTCTTCAGACGGAGGTGCCCTGGACGTTCTGTTAGCGACCATGCCTTGTCTATAGGGTTGTGGTTCCACTGCCAGTGCAGTCCCAGTCGAGCGTCTGTGAAGTCATCGCTCTTGACGATGCTCGTCTCGGGTTGTCCGCTGACCAGAGGTCTTACGGTATCGGGCACCTTGCCGTTCTCGTCGCCCAGCATAGGCCATCCGTTTATCCATCGGCACGGCATCACGGTGAGCACGCGCCCCACGCCGCCGCGGTCTTGGAAGATTATGCCATACCAGTCGCCGTCCTGTGTGTCCACGATAGTACCTTGCGCCTCGTATGAGAAGCCGCCGAACTCCGACTCCAGTATCACCTGTTTCTCATAAGGTCCATGTATGTCGTCGGCACGATAGCATACCTCGCGGCGATGGCGTCCTGGAGCGTATGTGTGAGAAATCATCAGCAGGTAGTATTTGCCGTTGTGCTTTATCATACGGCTGCCCTCCAGCAGACCTTTCTCATCCTCCTCGCGCTGGAAAATCTGCATGTGTGTTCCCTCGATGACATCAGAGAGGTCGGGTTTCAGTTCCATCAGTTCGCCGGTGCCATATATGACATACACGCGGCCGTCATCGTCGAAGAAGAGCGAGCAGTCGTGGAAATGGCGCATCCTTGATACTATCTGCCACGGACCTTCCGCCTTCTCGGCAGAGAAGATGTATGTGTCGCCCATCTTCCCATGCTCGTTAGGCGCCAGCAGAGCATAGAACTTGCCGTTGTGATACTTCAGCGATGTGGCCCATTGTCCGCGTCCGTATGCCGTTCCTTGCTGAAGGTCGTACTTCGGCGAGTCGGTAAGGCGGTCGAAGATATATCCCACCGTCTCCCAGTTCTTCAAGTCCTTCGATGCCATGACCGGTGCGCCAGGCATCAGGTGCATTGTGGTTGAAACCAGATAGAACGTGTCGCCCACACGTATCACGTCGGGGTCGGGAACGTCAGCCCACAGCATAGGGTTCTTGATTTTCTCTGTGTTCAGAGTAACGTAGTCGCTGTTCTGTGCCATTGCCACTGTGGCGATGAGCAAAAGGTAAAGTAATGCTATCTTTCTCATAATGGTTGCAAAGATAAAAAGAAAGTACAATATTACCTTCTTTCGTTGTTTCATAATCTTTATGAAATGTATCAAGAATGGAAATAAAACGTAGCGTGCTTTGTTAAATAAGTCTAAAATACTTAACTTTATGTCGCGTTTGCTTTACATTTTGAAAAGTAATCATTACTTTTGCAGCGTGATTAATGTCGTACTGCGCAGCAACAATAGTCACAAGTGATAGTAAAAGCAATAGTAATAACCTAAAAATCAGATTAAGATGAAAAAGGATTATCTGTTTCCATACCGATTCAAGTGGATAGGGTGGAGTCTGTTTCTTCCCTTTGCCCTTCTGTTTTTCGTTGTGCCTGCTTTCTTTGACTTTATCGACGACGATCTTATAAGTTTCCCGACGCTTATGATTATCATCAGTGAACTTGGCAACTTCGATGGTGGTAATGTGCAAAATGGCCTTATTGCAGGATTCCAGCGTGAAGGGATGTTCGACGAAATCCGCATTGTCGCAATGTCGCTGGGCTTGCTCTTCGTGGCCTTTGCCCGTGAGAAAGACGAGGATGAATATGTTGAACACCTACGGCTGCATTCGTTCGTTTGGGCGATTAAGGCCAATACCGTGCTGCTCATTCTAGGTACATGGTTCCTCTTTGGCAGCCTCTACCTCTGGTTTTTACTAATCTGGTTGTTCTCGTTGTTCCTCATCTACATCGCTAAATTCCAATGGGAGTTGCACCAAATGAGAAAGGGGTCTAGCGATGAAGAATAACATCCGTGTGGAGCGAGCCATCCTGCGCATGACACAGCAGCAGTTGGCAGAAAAGATTGGTGTCACTCGTCAGACGATAAACGCCATTGAAGCGGGCAAGTACGTTCCATCCACAGTGCTTGCGCTTAAGATGGCAGCAGTGTTTGGCAAGAGTGTCAACGATGTCTTCATGCTCGACGAGAATGACTAAATGGCCAAATGGTTCAGAAGAGAGTGGTATGTCCTGTGTGTTGAAATTATTTTGATACTTTTTTTACGGCAAGTAGTGAATACTCGCAGATTTTTAATTACCTTTGCAGGAGATAAGTAACATAATCTTTTTGAATGATGAAGAAAGCAGTTTTATTATGTATGTTGCTCATAGCAACACTGGCACAGGCACAGACAGCAAGAAAGTTCACCCTCAACCTTACCGATGACGGCAAGGCGCAGATGGTATGTTTCTTGCCTTCCACTCCTTCTGGCAAGGCCATTGTTGGCATTCCAGGAGGCGGTTACTCTGTTCTCTCGAACACCCACGAGGGCTATCTGGCATCCGACTGGCTCAACGGTCAGGGCATTTCCTACTTCGTTGTTAACTACCGTCTTCCCAATGGCGACCGTACTCTGCCTATAAGCGACGTGGAGAATGCCATCCGCACGGTGCGTGACTCCGCCGCGGTGTGGGGCATCAATCCCCACGATGTGGGCATCATGGGATTCTCGGCGGGCGGACACCTGGCATCGGTGATTTCCACTCATGCCGCCTTCGACGTGCGTCCCGACTTCTCGATACTTTTCTATCCTGTAATCTCGATGGACGAGGCGGTATCGCACAAGTGGTCGTGCCGCAACTTCCTCGGTGAGGAAGGGCAGAAGAACCCCGAGTTGGTGAGAGACTTCTCTACGCAGAATGCTGTGCGCCGTCATCTCACGCCACCGGCACTCATCATCATGGCGAGCGACGACCGTCTCGTTCCGCCCGTCACCAACGGCGTACAGTACTATTCTGCCATGCGCAATGCGGGCAACGAGTGCGCCATGTATATTTATCCCACCGGCGACCACGGTTTCGGCTTTGGACCGTGGTTCAAGTATCACGACCAGATGCTCACCGACATAGGCAACTGGCTCAACGCACGCAACACTCCGAAGCCTGGTGCTATTAAGGTGGCGTGCATCGGCAACAGCATCACCGACGGCCACGGCATAGAGATGGCTCCGCAGTATGGCTATCCCGCTCTGCTGCAGAAGAAACTGGGCGACGGCTACTGGGTGAAGAACTTCGGCGTAAGCAGCCGCACACTGCTCAACAAGGGCGACTTCCCTTATATGAACGAGATGGCATGGAAAGACGCACTGGCTTTCAAGCCCGACATCGTCGTGATAAAACTCGGCACCAACGACTCGAAACCACAGAACTGGCAGCATAGCGCAGAGTTCAAACACGACATGCTGCAGTTGATTACCTCGTTGCGTCCGAACATCGTTCCGCAGTCAAAGAAAAAGGCAAGGAAAAAGGCAGTCACCGACACCGGCTCGCCAAAGATATTCATTTGCACCCCTATTCCAGCCTTCAAGTCGTCGTGGGACATCAACGAGACGATAATCAAGGACGAGATAATCCCCATCGAGCAGGAGGTGGCACGTGAGTACGGCCTGCAGGTGATAGACCTCCACACGCTGTTTGCCGACGGCGAGGAGTTGGTTCAGCCAGACGGCATACACCCCAACGAGAAAGGCGTTCAGCGCATGGCTGAGGCTGTGGCAGCGGCAATAGCGGAATGACATCATAGCAGAATTAAAGAAAAATACGACGATTATTCAGGCAAGTCGTCTTTTAATTCAAAAAATAGAGTTAATTTTGCACCTTGAAAACAAAGATTGTTGTCAAGGAGTCATTATAATTTCCATTATCGCCACTCTCAAATAATAAAGGATGGACAGAAAAACAATGTTGCGACGTCTCGACCTTGTGCTTCACACAGGGCTTTTGCTAATGGGTAACGGTGCCGACACTAGCCGTACGCTGAGGCTCATGAAGCGTGTCGCTCTGCTCTATGGGCTGCCCGAAAAGAATCTGCATATATACGCCAACTATAATATGCTGATGGTAAACATCTCATATCCAGAGCAGTCGTTCACCAAGTTTCAGCGCGTCGAGAAGCACGAGATAAACCTCAACGTGATACGCGAGATGAGCATTCTCACCGTTCAGGCGGTGCGTCACAACTATTCTCCCGAGGACTTCGAGCACAGACTGCATGAGGTGGAACGCACCCGCAGGGCATACCGTCCGTGGCAGGTTGCCGTGGGTGGCGGTCTTGCCTGCGGTGGTTTCTGTGTTCAGTTCGGTGGCGACTGGCAGTCATTCGTCTATGCCTCCATAGCGGCAATACTCGGACTTATGCTCCGCCACAGGCTCGGCGGCATGGGAGCCAACAAGTTTGTCACAACAGGCGTGGTGGCGTTTGCCGCCACTCTCATGGCATGGCTGTTGGGGCTGTTGGCTATTAATGTCCCGTCGGCGGTGCCGGCATTGTCGTTCCTCGGCTCGTCCACGCCGTGGCATCCGCTGATGGCATGTGCCCTGTTCATTGTTCCCGGCGTTCCGCTCATCAACTTCATCAGCGACATGCTGTCCGAATATGTTCAGGTGGGCATCACGCGGGCAGTAAACACCTTCGCCATAATGCTTGCCATGGCCTTCGGCATAGGTCTTGCTATCCAGGTGTGCGGCATCGACAACTTTGTGCGCGACCTGACAATGGTGCCCCATCACGCTTATCTCAACTACATGATTGCCGCTGCAATCTCAGCCGCAGGTTTCTCAATGATATTCAATGTGCCTCGCCGTCTGGTGTGGGTGATAGCCATCGGCAGTATTATAGCCATCTGCACGCGAAACATTGTCAGTCTCGGACCCGATAGCGGGAACGTTGGCTTAGGGCTTGGTCCTGCACTCGGCACGTTCGCCGGCTCGGTGCTTGTCAGTATAATGACGTGTTTCATCGTGCGTCGCATGCACACTCCCCACCAGTGTTTCGCCATTCCGAGTGTCATTCCTATGGTTCCTGGTGTGCTTATGTACCGTGCCCTCTTCGCATTCCTCAATATGCACGGCGTGATAGGCGAGGTGACTGTGGCAATGAACAATGCCATACAGGCGTTTCTCATCATTCTGTGCATCGCCCTCGGCGTGGCAATACCCAACGTATTCTTCCGTCGCATGATTTATCCGCCCAAGGAGCGCAAACTGATGGAGTTGCTCTTGAGCAGGCATCAGCACTCTAACGACGGGATGCCAGACAGTGCCGAACAGCCCTGAAACCCTTTCTACGCCGCCATTCCCAATCATTTCGATAGTCTGGGAATATTTTTCCCAAGGCTTACCAGATGTTGGTAATCTTTTTACCAACGGCTTGTAAAGAGATTACCAGTGCCTTGTAAAGAGATTACCAGTGCCTGGTAAAAGGATTACCAGCGCCTTGTAAAAAGATTACCAACGGCTTGTAATAATCAGGAACAGCACGAAACGCTGAACAGAAAAATGCCGGCAGTGCGGCCTAAAATATGCGAAACTTCGATAAAATTACAATAAATCGGGGATTGTTACGTTATAATTCCGTGTTCAAACGATTAAACATACTGGTTTTTCTGCTCGTTGTGGCTGTTCAGACAGCCATGGCGCAGTATGATGTGGAGTTCAGTCACTACTTCGACATGGAGCCATATTACAACCCTGCTGCCGTGGGAAAACAGGAGAAACTGAACATTGCAGGCGCTTATTCCATGCAGTTTGCAGGCTTCGAGAACAATCCTAAGACGATGTTCATCAGCGCCGACGCCCCGTTCATCTTCCTGAACAGTTTTCACGGAGCGGGAGTACATATACTGAATGACAAACTGGGATTCTTCACCCACCAGCGAATCGCGGTGCAGTATGCGTTGAAACGCCCCCTCTTCGGAGGTACGCTGAGCGTGGGAGTGCAGGGAGGACTGATACTGGAGGGCTACGACGGTTCTGACGTGGTGCTTCCCGACCAAGACGAGGATGACGCATTCTCAAAGTCGGACATCAACGGCAACACCTTCGACCTGGGTGCAGGCATCTATTATACATACGGAAGATGGTACGTGGGAGCCTCTGTTCAGCACATCACGGCACCCCTTGTGGAACTGGGCGAACTGAACCAGTTGCAGATAGACAGAACGTATTATTTGACCGGCGGATACAATATTCGGCTAAGAAATCCGTTTCTTACAATACCGACCAATGCCATTGTGCGCTATGACGGCACCGCATATCGCGCCGACATCACCGCCAGACTGGTGTATAAGAACGAGAAGAAGATGCTCTACGGCGGTGTGGGATACAGTCCCACCAACTCTGTGACAGCCTTCGTCGGCGGCAGTTTCCACGGCATTAACCTCGGCTACAGTTACGAGGCATACACCACGGGCATCGGTCTCGGTCATGGCAGTCACGAATTGTTTGTGGGCTATCAGATAGACCTTAACTTTCAGAAGAAAGGCAGAAACCTGCATAAGAGCGTGAGGTTCTTGTAGAGAGTTGAGAGTTGAGAGTTGAGAGTTGAGGGTTGAGCGTGCTTACTTTGCTTCGCTTTGAAAGTGTCCCTTAGGGTCGAGCGGATGGCTGAGCGTTGATTTTGCAATTATTATTAAGATATTGATATAAATGAAAAGGAAGAATATTCTTATCGTCTTTGCCGTTACGGCACTTATCGCTCTTGCATCGTGCATGAGCAGCAGGAGCAGTTCTGTTTCTGGCCGCGGCGGCGAAGTGACAGGCATTGGCAGTGGCAAAGGCTTCACCGAGCCAACGCCTTACGGAATGACGCAGATTCCGCGCGGATTCCTGCACATGGGAATCGAGAAGCAAGACAGCCTATGGGGCAAGCAGACGCCAGTGAAGGACATTTCGGTTGACGGATTCTGGATGGACGAGACCGAGGTGACCAATTCTGAGTATAAGCAGTTTGTCTATTGGGTTCGCGACTCCATCCTGCGCACACGCCTTGCCGACCCGGCATACGGCGGCGACGAGACATACCTCATCACCGAGGACAAGAACGGCGACCCCGTTACGCCACACCTCAACTGGAAGAAGGCATTGCCCAGAAAACCTAACGAGGACGAGCAGCGCGCCATAGAGAGTCTTTATGTGACCAACCCTGTTACTGGCGAGAAACTTCTCGACGCCAAGCAACTGAACTACCGTTACGAGATTTACGACTACACCACGGCAGCACTGCGCCGCAACCGTCTCAACCCGGCAGAGCGTAACCTGAACACCGATGTCACCGTGAACCCCGACGAGGTGGTGATGATTTCTAAGGACACGGCATACATCGACGACGAGGGACGCATCGTAAGGGAGACTATCGACCGACCGCTAAGCAGCGAGTGGGACTTCCTCAACACATACATCGTGAATGTATATCCAGACACCACATGCTGGGTGAACGACTTCCAGAACAGCGACAACGAGGTTTATCTGCGCACCTATTTCAGCAGTCCTTCCTATAACGACTATCCCGTAGTGGGCGTTACATGGGAGCAGGCAAACGCCTTCTGCGCATGGCGCACCGAGTATCTGCTGAAAGGTCTGGGCGGCGAGGCACGCTACATTCAGCGCTACCGACTGCCTACAGAGGCGGAGTGGGAGTATGCCGCACGTGGAAAGGAGGGCAACGAGTTCCCCTGGGAGAGCCAGGACCCATCGAACAGCAGAGGATGCTTCAACGCAAACTTCAAGCCCGACCGAGGCAACTACACCAAGGACGGCAACCTGATAACAAGCAAGGCGGGAATATACACTGCCAACTCTAACGGACTTTACGACATGGCGGGCAACGTGGCCGAATGGACAAGCACCATATACACCGAGGCTGGTGTGCAGGCCATGAACGACCTGAACCCGCAGTTGGAATACAAGGCTGCAAAGGAAGACCCATATAAACTGAAGAAGAAAAGCGTGCGCGGCGGCTCGTGGAAAGACCCCGAGAGTTACATCCGCTCGGCATGGCGCACATGGGAATACCAGAACCAGCCGCGTTCATACATCGGATTCCGCTGTGTCCGCTCTCTCGCTAACACTCATAGCGCAAAACAGAAGAAAGGAAAGAAGAAGTAGAATATTATGACAAGATATAGCAAACTAAATTTCGTTTACCGTCTGCAGAAGTGGATGGATAGCGTGCCAGGACAGACATTCCTGAACTATGCATATAGTTGGGGCGCCAGTATCGTGATTCTGGGAACTCTCTTCAAGTTGACCCACCTCCCCGGAGCAAACCTCATGCTCTATCTGGGTATGGGAACCGAGGTGATAGTGTTCTTCCTATCGGCCTTCGACCGTCCATTTGACAAGACTGCCATCGGCATGGACCTGCCTACACATGTGGGTGACGACAACGTCGAGGAGGAGAACGACAACACCGAGCCAGCACCAGAAGTGGCAAAGGCGGCAGTGCAGCAGGGCGGACCGTCAACCATCATCATCGGTGGCGGTGGTGCTGCCGGCGGCGCGCAGACAGCAGCCGCAACAGGAGAAACCGTTGCAACAGGAGAAGGCAGCAGCCTGAACATTCCCACCGCAGCAGTGGTGGGACAGGTGGGTGCCATTCCGCAACCCGTGGCTCCCGATATGGCAGAGGCTACCAACGCATACGTCGAGGAACTCAAGAAACTCACCGAGGTGCTCGAGAAGGTTTCGCAGCAGAGCAAGCGACTCACCACCGACTCTGAGGAGATGGAGAATCTCAACCGTACGCTCACCGGCATCTGCAAGATTTACGAGATGCAACTAAAGAGCGCAAGTTCGCAGATAGGAACCATCGACGAGATAAACGCTCAGACACGCAAGATGGCAAGTCAGATAGAGCAACTCAACAATATCTATGCTAACATGATTGAGGCAATGAAGGCACCGCTGCTCTCGCCGCAGGCAAGAATGTCGGGGCTCGGAAACGCCGAGAACGTTTAAATCTACGCAAGGACTTGACTAAGTAGAAAATGGCAATAAAGAAAAGACCTGTATCTCCGCGCCAGAAGATGATCAACCTGATGTATGTCGTCCTCATGGCAATGCTTGCGCTCAACGTCTCTACGGAAGTGCTGCAGGGGTTCTCGCTCGTTGAGGAAAGTCTCAACCGAACCACTGCAAACTCAAGTGAGCAGAACGCAACCATATACGGCGACTTCGAGGCGCAGATGAAGAAGAATCCTGAGAAGGTGCGACAGTGGTTCGAGAAAGCCACTACGGTGAAGCAGATGAGCGACTCGCTGTATAACTTCGCGCAGCAACTCAAGGAGGCCATAGTGCGCGAGGCCGACGGCAAGGACGGAGATGTGAAGAACATAGAAAACAAGGAAAACCTCGAGGCTGCCAACCAGGTGATGCTGGCGCCGGGAAAAGGCAAGGGCAAGGCTCTCTACGATGCCATCAATGCCTACCGCACCAAGATTCTGTCTATGGTGACCGACGAACAGCAGAAGAAAATCATAAGCAGCAACCTCTCTACCGAACTGCCTAAGGACGCCATGACAATGGGTAAGAACTGGCAGGAGTACATGTTCGAGGACATGCCGGTGGCGGCTGCCGTGACACTGCTCTCCAAGTTGCAGAGCGACATACGCTATGCCGAGGGCGAGGTGTTGCATACGCTTGTGGCTAACGTAGATGTCAAGGACATCCGCGTGAACAAACTCGACGCGTTCGTGATACCCGAGAAGACAACGCTCTATCCTGGCGAACAGTTTGTGTCACAGATTGTGATGGCTGCCGTGGACACCACAATGCAGCCCGAAATATATATTAACGGTACACGCGTGAACACCACCAACGGACGCTATACGTTCTCTGCAGGTGGCGTGGGAGAACATCAGTTCAGCGGTTATCTCATAACGCGCAATGCGGCAGGCGACGAACTGCGACGCGAATTCACACAGAAGTACAGCGTAATACCTACTCCCGACGGAGCCACCGTTGCCGCCGACCTTATGAATGTGCTCTATGCAGGGTTCAAGAACCCGATAAGCGTCAGCGTGCCGGGCATTCCTGCAAACCAGGTTACGGTAAGCATGAGCGGAGGAAGCCTCACACCGACAGGCAACGGACACTACATCGCCGTTCCGTCGGCAGTGGGAAAGGACGTGTCGTTCAACATTTCGGTGAACGACCACGGCAAGACACGCTCGCTCACTCCGTTCACCTTCCATGTGCGTAAGTTGCCCGACCCGACACCTTACATGATTGTCGGCGACAACCGATTCCGTGGAGGCCGACTGGCTAAGGCTTCGCTCATGGGCGCATCGGGCATCAAGGCTGCCATCGACGACGGTCTGCTCGACATAGAGTTCCGTGTGACGGGCTTCGAGGCGGTGTTCTTCGACAACATGGGTAACGCCGTGCCTATGGTGGGCAATGGCTCGCAGTTCAGCGAACGACAGAGGGACGCGTTCCGAAAACTCTCGCGCAACCGCCGCTTCTACATCTCACGTGTCACGGCAGTAGGACCTGACGGCATATCACGACAACTCAACGCTTCGATGGAAGTGATAGTAAATTAAAGAAAACATATCGACAGTTATGAAAAAGATATTGATGATATTGCTCGCGGCAACGGCAGTGCTCTCAGTGAGCGCACAGCCGCAGAAACGCCGTGCAGAGCAGCAACAGCAACGCAGGACACAGTCGCAGCAACTGTCCACAAGGGCGCAGATATCGTTCCCCACGGCACAGACAATGTCGGAGGACGTGGTGTGGCGACGCGACATCTATCGCGAACTCGACCTCAATGAGGATGCCAATGCAGGACTTTACTATCCGGTGGAGCCTATCGGGTCGCAGATGAACCTCTTCACCTACATCTTCAAACTGATGATGACGGGCAACATTAAGGTTTACGAGTACCGTCTTGACGGCAACGAGGTGTTCAGCGACGATGCAAGGGTGTCGCAGAAAGCGTTCCTCGACAACTATCACATCTATTATGAGAAGGACCAGAACGGACGTACGCACATCGACAACAGCGACATTCCGTCGCGCGAGGTGCGTGGGTACTACATCAAGGAGAGTGCCTACTACGACCAGTCAACGGCGACATTCCATACCAAGGTGCTCGCTCTGTGTCCTATCATGAGCCGTGAGGACGACTTCGGCGACGGGGCTGCAAAGTATCCGCTCTTCTGGGTGAAGTACGAGGACATCGCGCCGTTCCTGAGCAAGCAGACCATCATGACGAGCAACCTCAACAACGCTGCCACAATGAGCGTTGACGACTACTTCACGAAGAACATGTATCGTGGTAAGATATACAAGACCACCAACATGCTCGGCAAGACACTCGCGCAGTATTGCACCGACGACTCGGCAATGACAAAGGAGCAGAAACGCATAGAGATGGAACTGGCAGAGTTCGAGAAGAACATCTGGGGCGACCAGCAACGCAAGGACTCGCTCGACAGCATTGCCAACTCGTCAGACAAGAAGGTAAGCAAGAAGAAGCGTAACCGCCGCGACGGCACAGTGGAAGTGGAGCAGTCAACGGTGAAGAAGCGCCGCTCGTCGTCATCCTCTTCAGGTGGCTCAGGCTCTCAGCCCCGCGTTTCCGTGCGCCGACAGAGACATTGATCTTTGTTCTTTGAACTTTGAACTTTGAACATTGATCTTTGGTCTTTGAACATGGCTCTTTAGGCGTTTCGTCCAGTATGCTGCGTTGTCAACGCAGCCCCCAAAGCAAACATTCAAACGGGCAGCCCCGTGCTGCCCTCATCATTAACCATTTAAACACAATTACTGTATGAAAAAGTTTTTTACTCTTATCCTTGTTGCCGTTGCAACGATGGTTGCAGCGCCAGCCAGTGCACAGGTGCAGTTTGGTCTCAAGGGTGGTTTGAACGTCACCAGCATGTCGTTAAGCAGCGACGTGCTGAAAGCAGAGAATCGCGCTGGTTTTTTCATTGGTCCTACCGTAAAGTTCACTCTTCCCATCGTGGGTCTTGGTGTTGATGCCAGTGCACTCTACGACCAGCGTGAGGCTGAGGTAAAAGACACTGATGAGAAGATCAAGCAGCAGGCAATCAACATCCCCATCAACCTCCGTTACGGATTGGGACTTGGTGAAACTGCAAATATCTATTTCGCAGTTGGTCCGCAGTTCGGTTTCAATGTTGGTGACAAGGAGCATAAAATCACTGACAGTCAAACATGGCATCTTAGTGGTTCTACGTTCAGTGTAAATTTCGGTCTTGGTGTGATGATTCTCAACCATGTTCAGATAGGTGCCAACTACAACCTCGTGTGTGGCAAAACTGGCGACATATCTGTTTGGGATGGTGCAAAAACAGGCATTAAGAACAAGGCTCGTGCCAACGCATGGCAGATCAGCGCAGCCTACTATTTCTAAGCACGCTTTATCATCTTGATAATAATCGCGAGACGGGTGCTCATCCCTTTGGGGTGACGCCCGTCTTTTTATTATTTCTACACGTTTCTTTCTACAGCCTTTTCCTTCGTTCTTCTCTCGGTTCCCGCCCCTGTAGGGAACCAACGGTCGCTGGCCGAATGGAAAAGCAATTGGGCAGGGGTGGGGTCAGAAATTAAGTGCAAATTACTCATGCGCTCGGCTCTGCCGCTTATTCGCGAAGGTGATGGATATAAAGTAGAGGATGCGCTCGTTTTGTCCTATGTTTTTCTTTTTTTACGGGAATTATGTTAAAAAACAGGGTAAAATAGAAAATAACAGCTTTTTTTTGACGTTTTTTTAGAAATATTCTCTACCTTTGTAAAGTTTAACTAGGATAATTACTTGTTGCGTATTTCAAATACGCTGTTAAAATGATGATGAATAATAGCTTTCTTAAGACACTCACGCTGTTTGTGCTTTTCGTCATTTTTCATGTTTATGGGGTAAAGGCGCAAAGTCATGCTGATGCTACAAGCCAGAAATGGAAGGGTATAGATGTAAGTACGGTTATTGGAAACAGCACTTACACCGATAACAACACCTTGGCCAATGGCTATCCTTTCCTTTTATATAATGTAGGAACCGGCCGATTTATCATGCAGGGTGGTGACTGGGCTATGGAGGGCCGTTTGTTCTTTTCGGACTTCGGACGTACCATGTATCTGTATAATAACGGCCGCATTAATGCAGCTATAACCGAGAGTGCAACTGCTACTAAGAATAGTTTCTGCGCCCGACCTCCTGAGCCGTTTAATAAGAACTGGTCGGCAACTAACTATAACACCATCAATCTTACTACCCTGATGGATGGGAGCAATCAGGGGAATTATAAGATGTTTTGGACTTTTGAGCGAGTTGAAGATGCATCGAATACAGAGACTTACACTTATTACATGTATCAATCTTCTACTAATCAACTTAATATAAGTGCTCCTAATGGCACAGGCTCTATATATAATGGCAAACCATACGGCGGAAAGAATTTTTATCTTGGAGCCGCTTGGGGAGAATGTCATAACAGCGTTGTTGGCAAGGGTGACGGGCAGTTTGTGTTTATGGATGACGACCGCTCCTGCTGGACAACGGCTGAAGTGCGGGGAAACACCAATAAGCTACAGTTGGAAAATGGCGACGAAGTGGAAATACAGAAGCTCTATCAGTGGCGTTTGATATCGATAGACGAGTTTATAGAGGTGCTGAACACTGATGGGATAGGGCTTAACCCCAGCATCTCTTCGCTGATTAAAGACCGCGACTTCACCCGTAACGCCAATGACTTTTACGGTAATCACGACTGGACTGTCTCTACACTGAGTAGTCACACCTATGAAAATGGTACGAAACGTTATCCCTATACATGGGGTGATTACAGGAAAGACAAATCGCCCTTGAGCCAAAACAACCAACAGACGAGAGGTATTGTGAATGAAAAATGGGACTCGCCTGTCAGATTGAAAGAAGTTTTTGACAAGTGGACTTCTTCTCCAAGCTATGATGAGGCTGCGGGAAAGAAGAATGCTAAGTTTGGTTTTATGACTTTCGAAGGAGTAGGCACCGTCACGACCAACTTCGTAGCCCCCAAGCCAGGATGGTACGAGATAGAGTGTGCGGGCTTCAGTATGAGCGAACAGGAACATGATGCCTATCTGTTTGCCCGTGTGATTCCCGACAACCAGGTAAATGCTCCGGAAAGCTCGTTTGCGATTCCAAGTGAGGAAACTGAGGATGATCCTACCTATGGTGTAGTAACGTTAGGAAAGCTGTCTTACGGAACTTATACAAAAGAAAGCTACGAGAGTTGTCTGGAAGCAGGCAAGGAACTGCTTATCAATAGAGATGATCACAGACAGAAGGTATGGGTGCTGATTTCGGAGGAAGACTACGCTGCTGGCAAAAAGACCATCCGCTTGGGATTCAGAAAAAACGAGGCAACAAAAAGTGCATTAACCGGAGGTGGTTACTACGACACAGACTGGGTGTGCGTGGATGACATCCGCGCCTCGTATATGGGCATAGGACCCGTGTTCTTCTATGAGGACGAAGAGGATTTGAGATACTTAAGTCATGATGATGCCGACGCAGCACGTTTTACGCCTAACGAATATGCCCCGGCAGTCAAGAGCGGCAGATATGGTGGTTCTGCCAACCTGCTACGCAAGTTCACGAAGGGCGAGTGGAACACCTTCTCGTTCCCGCTGCCACTTACGGGTGAGCAGGTGCGCAATGCTTTCGGAGACGATTGCGAACTGCTCAAATTGAATAGCATCGGCAACCTGTCAAACAATGATTGCATTATCGATTTTGAGACAGTTAACCTGCTTACACTCGACCCCGTTGTTACAGCAGGGAACCTCTATATGCTGAAACCAACAAAGGAACCCGCCTATGGTGAAACACCACGCGGCAACCTGGCTTACTATTACGACCTCGGCAAGATGTTCTTCTCCACCAAGGGAGATGATGAAGATCCTGATTATAAGTATCCTAAGATGAAACTGAATGAATGGAGTGGAGGACAGAATGTAGGTTCATATAATAGTACGAACGACGGATGCGGTCATGTGACATATACCCAGACGCCTGGTTTCAAGAGTTTCCGAGTTACGGGGGGTAGATACAACGGTGATGTTGCTCCTGAAAACAGCTATGCCCCGAAGGGTTCGTATGCCATGAGTGGCGGCAAGATGTATGAGCTAAGTCGTGACACACCTATCAAGGGCTTCCGTGGATGGATAACACTCACGCACAGCATTTTTGATGACGCGTCAAGTTCTGCAGCAGGATCAAGAATCGCCATCGACGGTGTCATTGACGGTGAGACATCCTCCATTGAATGGAATACCATCGTACCAGTGAATCCGAACACCATCACAGATGTCTATGATTTGTCTGGACGTAAGGTGGGAACATCGGTCAGCAACCTACCCAAAGGTCTGTACATTGTTGGAGGAAAGAAACTGTTGGTAAAGTAAAAAAGGAGACGCAAGATGAAAAAGAAAACTTATCAGAAACCTGACATAGAAGTCATAGATGTCGTCTTGTCTCAATTGATAGTTGCCAGCCCGGGATGGTCGCAAGACGGTGATATCCAAACAGATGTAGAAAAAGAGGATGAGAAAGAAGATGATGACCCATTCCTTGACCTTGGCTGATTTTTGATATAATGAAATACTCAAGTTTCGCATGTAAAGAAGAGTATTCTAACTCCCTCTATCTGCTTTTAGCTCCCTCTATCTACAGAGCAAGCGAAAGTTGAGAAGAAATATTAAACAACCACAATAAATTGTACGCGCCTGGCTATTTTAGAGCTGGGCGCGTACAATTCGTAGTAGAGAATTGGCACAGAAAAAAATGGTGAATAATTTGGTCGTGTGTGCGGAATCTTGTATTTTTGTGTGCTAAATCTAATTGTTACTCGCAGAGATGTATTTCGTTGATGTCATACTGCCAGTGCCCCTTGAGGGACTTTTCACCTACGGTTTGCCCGAACAATGGGCGGCTCAGGTGACTATGGGAGTGCGTGTTCTGGTGCCTCTGGGCAAGAGCAAGCACTACATTGCTATGGCTGTGCGGGTGCATCAGACGGAGCCGCAGGTGAAATGGAAAAACATCGAGCAGGTGCTCGATGACAAACCAGTGCTCAGACAAGAGCAGATGCGCCTTTGGCAGTGGATAAGCGACTATTATATGTCGCCCATTGGTGATGTTTTCAAGGCGGCAATGCCCAGCGGCATGAAGACAGAAGAGGGCTATCGCCCGCGCACCGAGACGTGCCTGGACCTTGCCCCGAAATGGCGTTCGGAACAGGACCTGCACATTGCACTCGACATTATGCGGCGCGCCGAAAAGCAACGCAAGGTGTTCGAGACATTCCTCACGATGACGGGATGGGATCGGATAGAGGGCAGTGTGCCACAGGGACAGATAGAGGAACTCTCGCGCGACGAACTGATGAATGCCACACACTGCACGGCAGCAGTGCTGAAATCGCTCATAGACAGGGGATTTCTTACGACATACGAGCGTGAGGTGGGACGGCTGAACCATGGTGGCGAGCCAGATTACAGCAAGATACAATCGCTGAGCGCGGCGCAGCAGGATGCATATAACGACATCCTGATGGGGTTCCTGAAGAAGAACGTGGTGCTGCTGCACGGCGTTACGTCGAGTGGAAAGACAGAACTGTACATCCACCTGATAAAACGTGCTATCGACCGCCATGAGCAGGTGCTCTACCTAATGCCCGAGATAGCACTGACGGTGCAGATGCAGCAGCGACTGCAACGTGTCTTCGGCAACCGCTTGGGCATCTATCACTCGAAATACAGTGACGCCGAGCGTGTGGAAATATGGAAGAAACAACTCTCAGAAGTGCCCTACGACGTAATTCTTGGTGCCCGCTCTGCGGTGTTCCTGCCGTTCCAAAGACTTGGACTGGTGATAATAGACGAGGAGCACGAGACATCATTCAAGCAGCAAGACCCGGCACCGCGCTACCATGCACGGTCGGCAGCCATAGTGCTCGCCTCAATGTATGGCGCGAAAACTCTGCTTGGCACGGCTACACCGTCGGCAGAGAGTTACCATAACGTGATTACCGGAAAGTATGCCTTGGCAACGCTGACCACACGATACAAGGACATTGCGATGCCCGAAATACGCATCGTTGACACCAAAGAGATGCAGCGCAGGAAGATGATGACGGGACCTTTTTCGCCACAACTGCTTGCCGCCATGCGTGCTGCTCTCGACAATGGCGAGCAGGTTATTCTGTTCCAGAACCGCCGAGGCTTTGCACCGATGGTGGAGTGCAAGCAGTGTGGATGGGTGCCACACTGCCAGAACTGCGACGTGTCGCTGACGCTGCACAAGAATACCTCGCAACTGACGTGCCACTACTGCGGCTTCACCTATCGCGTGCCAGAACAATGCCCCAACTGCGAGAGCCGTGAACTGGTATCACGTGGGTTTGGTACAGAGAAGGTGGAGGACCAGATACTCGAACTGTTCCCCGATGCACGTGTGGCACGAATGGACCTCGACACCACCCGCACACGCAGTGCATACGAGCGTATTATCGGTGACTTCTCGGCAGGACGCACAAATATTCTCATCGGTACGCAGATGGTGACCAAGGGACTCGACTTCGACCGCGTCTCGGTGGTGGGAATACTTAATGCCGACTCGATGCTCAACTATCCCGACTTCCGTGCCTATGAGCATGCCTTCACTATGATGTCGCAGGTGAGCGGACGTGCAGGCAGAAAGGGGAAGCAGGGACTTGTGCTGCTGCAGACGAAGAACAAAGACCTGGCGGTGGTCAGGCAGGTGGTAACCAACGACTTCCAGTCGTTCTTCCGTGACCTTGAACAGGAACGCCGCGACTTCCGCTATCCGCCATTCTCCCACCTTATCTATATATATATGAGGAACAAGGACAACCGTGTGCTTGACAGTGCCGCTATGGAGATGGGCTCACGTCTCCGCCAGTGGTTTGGCAGTCGCGTGCTTGGTCCTGATAAGCCCGCTGTGGCAAAGGTGAAGGCTATGAACATACGCAAGATAGTGCTGAAACTGGAACTGGGCATCGATCTCACCCGTGTGCGCAAGTATCTCAGAGATGCCGAAAGGCAGATGATGGATAACAAGCAATATGCCTCACTTCAAATACACTTCGATGTCGATCCTTTGTAGTTGACATAAAGACATATTATAGACATAAAGACATGTTATAGACATAAAGACAGAATAACCATTGTCTTTTCGTCCTTCATAAATAACCTTTCGACTATAAGTCTAAACATTTGTCTCTCCTCAAATGATAAAAAATCTTAATGCCGTTAAATATTTTTTGTAAAAAGGAATGGACGATTGTTTTTTTTCATATCTTTGCACCGAATGAAACAAAAACGCATAGAAAAACAACTTACAACTTTTAATTAACAACTAAATTCTAAATTAAATGAAAAAGATTTTTTATTTCGCAGCATTGACTATGGGCGTAATCGCTTTCTCAAGTTGCACAGACAAGCAAGCAAAAGGTGGTAATGACGGTTCTGACAGCGCTGCTACAGAGCAGGTTGCTGAGGGTGAGAAGATAGGACCAATGGGTTCGTTCACTCTTGCTGAAGGTACAGCACTGAAAGACGCTGAAAACATTTCTTACGTTCTTTATCCAAGTTCTTATGCAAGTGCAATGGAGAAAAACGAGGACTTCAAGGGTAAGACCGCTATCTACTACAGTTCACAACTCGCTGAGGCTGGTGAAACCAACTCAAAACTCTCAGGAAAAGATGTTCGTTATCCTAACGTACTGCTCATCCCTATCTATAAGGACGCAAAGGCTAAGAAGGGTGATGTAGTGCTTACATGGTGGCAGAGCGGTTCAGGCATGCAGCGTGCCATCGTTACCGATGACAGCGACCCAACAATGCCAAAGGTTCACTATCTCGACCTCAACTACAAGGGCGACGGCTCTGGTTTCGCAGAGAAGCATGACAACGAGCAGTTGAAGCCTAACTCTTTCATCGTGCTCAACAATGGTGAGTGGGTACCAGGTGCTCCTATCGCTGTTAATGTTGACGGCAAGCAGAAGAATGGTGTCCTCATCGCAGTAGAAGGTGACAAGGTCATCTATCAGGGCTTTGCTGATGTTCTTGAAGAGACCACAAAGAGCGCTGTTAAGATTCTCCCTGTTAAGCCTTCACTCAGTGTTGGTGACAATGTTAAGGGTGTTTTCGTAAGCGAATTCTCAAAGGACTATAAGGTTTCAAAGGTTGACGAGAAGATCGGTCGCGTTTGGGTTAAGGACGGCGACAAGGAAGAAGTTCTGAGCATCTTCGATGTAATGAAGTAATACCTTATATCAGTATTTATAGAAAAAGCACGGAGTAAGTTCCGTGCTTTTTTTGTTGGTGATTATAACCAATTAAGCCATACAAATGGTATGGTGTTGTTAAAACATTGCGTGTGGATCAAAAACGCTGACCCCACCCCTGCCTCTCCCCCAGGGGCGGGGAGCCCACAGCAAATGCGATAGTGTTTTAAAAGAAGTCATACACAATGATTCCCCGCCCCCTGTAGGGGGAGTGGATAGGGGTGGGGCCAGTGATATAAAAACAGCAGAATCTGTGAAGTTTCAAGAGAAGTCATAAACAATGATTCCCCGCTCCTACTGGGACGGGGAATCATTGCGATGGGGTCAAATAGTATATAATTTCCTTTTTGCTTGTCAAAAATGTCTTTTCGCTTAACGCTTTTCGCTTAACGCTTTTCGCTTAACGCTCTTCGCTCAACGCTCAACGCTCAACATTCAACGCTCAACATTCTTCGCTCAACGCTCATCGTTTATAAACTTCTGCTGCGAGTTTTCCCATTGCAGCATATCCGGCGGGATTCAGGTGAAGCCAGTCGTCGCTGTACTCTTTTTTCAGTCGAGTGGGGTCTTGCGGGTCGCGCACCAGTTCGTCGAAGTCGATGACGGCATCAAATGCGCCCGAAGTCCTTATCCACTCGTTCACCACCTGGCGTGCTGCCTCGTGGAAGAATGTGTAGTAGGAGTTTCCTTTAAATGGTGTTATCGTAGCGCCTATTATCTTCCAGCCCTTGGCATGTCCTTGGTCGATGAAACTCTTGTATGCCTCGGTGAGTTTCTTTGCCACTTCCTCAGAATTGCCTTTGCTTCCTCCTATATCGTTAACACCTTGGAAGATGATAAGCGTCTTCACTCCCCGTTGTCCGAGAATGTCGCGGTCGAAGCGTTTCACTGCAGGCTCGCTCAGTCCTCCCCATAGCACGGAATTGCCGCCGATGCCCAGATTAAGCACCGCAGTCTCGCCACCGAGAGCCTCTGCCATTGCGTCGGTCCAGCGGTTCTGCTTGTTTGTGGTGCTTCCGCGTCCGTCGGTGATGCTGTTGCCCAATACTACTATGGCGTTAGCCTCTGCAGGGTCATTTCTCAGCACGTCAAGTGCCGCGATGTTATACCAGTGGTCCACCTTCTCTGCCTCTACGAATTTAGTCTTTGGCTTTGCCACACCTTTTATAATATAGGAGGTGGTGCGCGAGCCTCGGTGCGACGAGGCGTTCACTGGTGTGCTCTCACCGTAGTTGATTGTTATGGCGAGCAGTTGCAGCGGCTTCAGTTTATATGCAATGACATCCGACGTGAGGTCCTTGCCTGGTTCTATCGTGGTGTTTCTTTTCCCGTTGAATGTAACGTACTTTGCCGTTTTCGCATCAATGTCGCTTCCTTCTTTCGCATCGGCGATGAATACCGACTTGATGTCCACGGGCTCTTTGCTGTGTACGTTAGAGAGTTTCAGTTGCAGTTTCTCTCCTCCCTTCGATACATGAATTATTTGCCTTATGGCGCGGTTCGACAATGATGATGCCGGCATGTCGCCAGGTCCTGTGAACTCTATTGCAGTTGCCCATGTAGCCTCCCATGTGGGAGTCGTTGAATCTTTCTGCTGTGCCGAAATCGTCATCGACAATGCAGTTGTCAGTAGTAAAATGGTTAATTTCCTCATTTCTTATTGGCTCTATTATGATATTCTTTTATGTTTGCAAATTTAGCAAAATCTTTTCAAATGCGATGCAACATTTGTAACCTATATGTTTATTTATGTCTCAAAAAGCGTTTTCCCAGTGAAAAAACGAGTGGAATAATCGCGTTTTTTCGCTGTTTGAGACATAATGAGACATTTTTTGTTTAAAATGAGACATTATTTTGTCATACAAATAGAAATATGAACTAATTTTGCAGCGGAACAAAATGACTAAAAACTTAACGCCATTACAGTCTTCGCGAGATTTCACATGGTGATACCTAAATAAATAATGTAACTGAAAATTTCATACTTAATTTATCTTTATTAAACTAATTTTTATGGATTTAAACCTTAGAAAAACAGCGCTCCTTGTGGGATTGTGCTCCGTTGTCGGATTTGCCAGTCCTCTACAAGCATCGGCTGCCGACAATTCGGTGCAAGCCGTACAGCAGTCAAAGAAAGTGAGCGGCAACGTAAGCGATTCGCAGGGACCGCTTATCGGTGCCACTGTTATGGAGAAGGGTACGACGAATGGTACGGTTACCGACTTCGACGGTAACTTCGAACTCAACGTTAAGCCTGGAGCCACTCTTGTAGTTTCCTACATCGGCTATGTCGATCAGGAAGTTGTAGTAGGTAATCAGTCAACACTCAGCATCACATTGGCCGAGGAAGGTCATAACCTCAACGAGGTGGTGGTCATCGGTTACGGTACCCAGCGTCGCGAGGCAGTGACCGGTTCTGTTGTCAATGTGAACGGTGAGAAACTCAACCAGATGGCAGCAACCAACGCTGCATACGCATTGCAGGGCCGCGTTGCCGGTGTCAACATGCAGCAGACATCGTCGCAACCGGGTGCCGAGATGCAGATTCGCATTCGTGGTCAGCGCTCACTCAACGCCAGCAACGACCCTCTGATTGTGCTCGACGGAATACCATTCATGGGCAACCTTTCTGATATCAATCCGTCGGACATCAAGAGCATGGACATCCTCAAGGATGCTTCTGCAACCGCTATCTATGGTAGCCGCGGTGCCAACGGTGTCATCATAATCACCACGGTGAAGGGTGCTATGGGTACTCCTGCCAAGGTTAGTTACAATGCTTACGTTGGTTTCAAGAAAGTGTTCCACAAGTATCCTATGATGAACAGCGCACAATATCAGAAGTTGCGCGACTATGCGGGACAATACACCAACTCTCTCGACGAACCACAGGACGAGAACGGCAATCCGCTCTATGATACCGACTGGCAAGACCTCTTCTATAAGACAGGTATCACACAGAGCCATGACGTAAGCGTTACTGGCGGTACCAACGGCGGAAGTTACAGTTTCGGTGCTGGTTACTATCGCGACGAGGCAGTTATCCCGACACAGGGATACAGCCGCTACAGCATTCGCGGTAACTTCGACCAGAAAGTGGGCGACTGGTTCCGCTTCGGACTGAGCACCAACACCAGTTATCGTTCTCAAGAGGGCGGCAACGTTGGACTTTACAACGTGCTCTCAAAGACTCCTATGATCAATCCTTATGCTGACGACGGCAGCCTGAAGCGCACTGTCGATATGCCTGTTGACGGCGGTCAGTATGTCTGGACAAAGGAGCGTCTTGAGGACCTGAGCCAACTCTACCTGCAGGAGAATAAGGGTATCGGTACTTACAACACTCTCTTCGCTGAGGTTAAGTGCCCATGGGTTGAAGGTCTTTCTTACCGTATTAATATCGGTCTCAACTACCGCACATCTAAGACCGGTACCTTCACCGGCACGGGTATCAATGCCTCTAATCCCAACGAGCCTAACTCGGCATCTGTTCAGCAGACCATCACACGCAACTGGGCTGTAGAGAACATCCTTACTTACGACAAGACCTTCGCCGAGAAGCACCACATCAACCTTACCGGCCTGTTCTCTGCCGAGAAAACATACTACGAGCAGAACCACATGTCTGGTAAGAGCATTCCAGCAGAGTACTTCCAGTACTTCCAGATTGGCGCTGCCGAGCAAGACCTCGCTGTGAACCCCAACAACCAGAACTACTGGCGCAGCGGACTCATCTCATGGATGGGACGTGCAATGTACGACTACGACAACAAGTACATGCTCTCTGTAGCCTTCCGTTCCGATGCTTCTTCACGTTTGGCAAAGGGACACCAGTGGCATACATACCCAGCCGTTTCTGCTGGTTGGAACATCGCCCGTGAGGAGTTCATGAAGAGCCTGCCTTGGATAGACAACCTGAAACTGCGTGTAGGTTATGGTGAGACCTCTAACCAGAGTATCAACCCATACTCAACCCTCGGTGCACTGAGCACAAAGGTTTACAACTTCGGTTCTACAAACGCCACAGGTTACTATGTTTCTACTCTGCCTAACCCTGAACTGGGATGGGAGTACAGTTCTACATGGAACTTCGGTCTCGACTACTCGTTCCTCAATGGACGCATCTACGGTACGTTCGAGTATTACATTCAGAACACTCACGACCTTCTGCTCAGCGTCAACCTGCCTCCTACATCTGGTGTGGGCAGTTACATGGCTAACATCGGTAAGACACGCAACAAGGGTTTCGAGTTCTCTCTCAACGGCATCATCATCGACAACAAGAACGGATGGAACTGGGAGGCTGGTATCAACCTCTATGCCAACCGCAACAAACTGGTTGAACTGGCATCAGGCGCCGACCGCGATGTTAACAACCGCTGGTTCGTCGGCCATCCAATCGATGTTATCTACGACTATAAGAATATTGGCCTCTGGCAGGAAGCCGACGACGTTCCTGTTGTTAAGGACGGCGAGGAGACATCACTGCTCCAGGTGCTCGAACCAGGTGGAAACGTTGGTATGATCAGGGTGGAATATACTGGCGAATACGACGAGAATGGTGTTCCTGTACGTCAGATAAACACCGATGACCGTCAGGTGATGGATATGGAGCCCGACCTCATGGGAGGTTTCAACACCACAGTGGCTTACAAGGGCTTCGACCTCACGGTGCTCGGCGCATTCCAGATTGGTGGTAAACTCATCAGTGCCATCCACTCTTCTAACGGTTATCTGAACATGCTCAGCGGTCGTCGCGGACAACTCGACGTTGACTACTGGACAGAGGAGAACACCGGTGCCAAGTACCCGAAACCAGGTGGCATGTCAAGCAATGACAACCCAATCTACGGTTCTACTCTCGGTTACTTCAACGCTGGCTACCTGAAGGTGCGCGCCATCACACTGGGCTACAACTTCGAGAACATCAAGGCAGTGAAGAACCTCGGCATCAGCCGTCTGCGTGCTTACTTCACCGTTCAGAATCCGTTTGTGCTCTTCTCTCCGTACAACAACGAGTGCGGTCTTGACCCAGAGACAAACACCCTGAGTAACAACGGCGGTTCTATGGCAGTGACAATGGATGGTTACAAGGGCTCGCACAAGATTCCAGTGATTGGTTACAACACCCCATCTACTCGCAACTTCCTGTTCGGTATTAATTTAACATTCTAATAAATGTAGGGAATTATGAAAAGTTTAATAAATAAAATCAAAACTGTTGGTTTAGCATCACTGGGACTGGCGATGCTCTGGTCTTGCTCTGAAGTGCTCGACGAGACACCGCGTAGCATCTACGACCCAGGTTTCTTCAAGACAGAAAAGGGTATTGAGGGCGGTCTTACTTCACTCTATTCCCATCTGCGCAATGTTTATGGCAACGGTTACTATATGAACATACAGGAGACCGGTACCGATGAATATACTTACGGACAGAGTGCCGACGGCAACTTCAAAGATGCCGACCTCTCAGGCGCTGGCTCACTCACATCTTCGAGCAGCCGTTCTGACGTGCTGTGGAACAATGTGTTCACATATATCAACACCGCCAGCGGTATCATTGAGAATGCCACAGAGGCAGGTCTCAAAGAGGAGATAATCTCTGAGGCACGTTTCTTCCGTGCATTCGACTACTTCAACCTCGTTCGCACCTTTGGTGGAGTGCCACTCGACTTCGGTTCTGGCGAACTGGTGTTCAACGCTACTCCTTCGCGTACCTCTGTTCGTAACACCGTGCCAGAGGTTTACACCAAGGCAGTCTTCCCCGACCTGCTCATTGCAGTGGCCAACTTGCCTGAAGTTCCGCGTACAACAGGTGCTGTGACAAAAACCGTAGCACGCAAGTATCTTGCAGAGGCTTATCTGACATACGCTTGGTGGCTTGAGAACCCGAAGAACATTCCTACCTATCCAGAGTGCTCGCGCGTTGACCCCGACGGTCACGATGCAGCATGGTATTTCCAGCAGGCTTACAACGTTGCAGTGGAGGCTATCCAGAACCCTGGACCTTACGGACTCTGCGAGACTTTCTATGAACTCACCACCTGCACCAATGACCGCAACAAGGAAATGCTTCTCTGGGCTGACCATACAGCAGACAGTGAGCAGTTTAACGGTTCTGCAGAAAGCGGAGGCTCATACGGTTGGGCCAACGGTAATTCTCCCGACAATTTCGCTGGATGGATGTCTGCATGGAACTATCCTAACATGCAGATGAACGATCCCCAAGGCAACTCTATTGCTCCTGTTCAGCGTGAGGCTATCCAGCCCCTTGGTCGTCCCTGGACGCGTATGGCTCCAACCATCGACGCCATCGAGAACTTCACCGACAAGGACAAGGACTCTCGCTATGACGCTTCGTTCACAACAGTGTTCCACGGCAACTGGCACTATGGTGCTAACGCAGACGTAGAATATGTTGTGGGTAATGACGGAAATCCAATTCAGAAGGGTGGCGTAATCCTGCGCTTCCTCGACGAGGAGCCTTCAACAGCCATCTCTTATCCTACTTCTAACAGGAACGACAAGTCGAAGGTGGGTGCCGGCACACTGCCTGGCTACAGCGAGTATGTTGTAGGTCCAGAGGGCATCAGCCGTCTGCGTTACCCGATTCTCTATAAGATAGGAATGGCTCCGATGAACACCGTCGATGCTAATGGTAACAAGCAACTTGGTTCGCCTAACGGAATGAACTCTCGTCCATACTACATCGCCAAGTTCTCCGAACTTTACCTCATCGCTGCAGAGGCTGCCGTTAAGGGCGCTTCTACACAGGGCGGCTACAGCGCTCGCGAACTCGTCAACGTGCTGCGTGCCCGTGCCGGCAAGTGGACTCACAAGGTGAACGGCGACAATGAGTATTGCGAGGCACTTGCAGTGCCCGAGGATCACAGTGCTGAACTCGTGGCTGCTACACCTGCAACCATCACAATCGACTATATTCTTGATGAGCGCATGCGCGAGTACTTCGGCGAGGGACTCCGTTGGTTCGACCTCACACGTACACAGACCTGGGCAGAGAAGGCAGGCACCTACCGCATCGGCGGCTCCAGCCAGACCTCTCACACTCCAGAGACTGTTACACGTAACATCCCCGACGGCTACTATCTGCGTCCTATCCCGCAGACAACCATCGATGCCTTCGAGATGTCTGAGGATGAGCGCGTTGCTTATCAGAACCCTGCATATAGAAACTAATAAATAAAAGCCTACCCAAGCCCTCCCAAAGGGAGGGATGTTCTGGAGCCAGTCAAATTCCTATACATCCCTCCCTTTGGGAGGGCTTGGGTGGGCTTCTCCTTAATTCATTATGAAATCATTTCTCACTCTTGCCCTGCTTATTGTTAGTTCGTTGTCGGTCTTTTCTGCCGACGGCGACTCTTGCTTGTGGCTCCGTTTCGACCGCAACGGCATCAGTGCGCAGGCATCTGTAGAGACTATAGGCACCGAGATGCTCGACAACGTGCAACGGTCAACGGTAGAAATAGCCTCCGCCGAGTTGCGCGACAACTGGACAGGAGCCCCCGTAACACTTCAGATAGTTAAGGACACCATACATAAGAACGGCTACTTCAAAGTAGAGAAACTCCTCAACGACCACCAAGGTACAACACTCCCCCTCGGGGGAGACGGAGAGGGGTATGACCGAATCTACATCACGTCAGGCTCTGCAAGCGGACTCCTCTATGGTGCTTATTTCATTCTGCGTTCGCAGGCTATGGGCGACGGTTGTCTCTGCAAAACTCTCGGCAACGAGGATGTCATTGAGCAGGAACCCGCCTACCAGCACCGCATCGTGAAGATAGACCTTGCATCACTTCCACAGCAACTGTCACTGAAAAACCTTGCCCGCGCCTGTGCCTCCATCGGCATCAACGGCATCGTGATAACAGACAAATCACCCAACCAAAATTCAAAGTTCCAAGTTCCAAGTTCCAAGTTCAAAGCCCTTTTTGCTCCATATCAGATTGAATTGCTTAGCGACACCGACACTCAAGACATCACAACCATTGACATCAGACAAAGCAACCCGCTCCATCTCCAATATTTAGCACCCCTCTGGCAGATACCCGCTCGACCCGAAGGCGCTCTTTCACCAAGCAGAGCGACAGAAACAACACCCGACACCAGCACCAACAGTTCACTATGCTGCGATGCCATCGCAGCCATAACGCAGAATCCTTTCTCTTCCCTCAATCTCTATGCCTTCGGCCGCATGGCGTGGATGCCTCAGATTATTAAAGAGAGGGTTGCCTTCGAGTGGCTGGCACAGACGTTCACCGAGAACCCCTTGTTTGTCATCCCCATGCGCGACGTGCTGATGAAAAGCGCCAACCCAACACCGGCAGACATCGAGAACTTCATTTCCATCTGGCACCAGATGGACAGGGTGGTTTCTCCCGAACAGTATTCGCTTGTCGAGGAGATGCTTGAGCGCCAACTCGAAGATACCATCGACTGACCAAAATAGGCTATTTTACTGAGTAATATAGGCTATTTTACTTTCCAAAATAGGCTATTTTACTTTTCTATTGTCTCATTCTCGTGTGGAATTTTAGCAGCCCTGATATTTTTGTTTACCGAAATATATATTATGTTTTTTGAGACATTTCAAAATGCTGAAACGTCGCTTTTTCTCTAATTTTGTGGCAACAATCATTGAAAAATCTATGTTTAATATCTAAAACTAAACCATTATGAAAAAAGTCTATTCCTTATTATTATTTATGCTAATGGCGTTTGCTGTCGGCAGTTATGCGCAGGGTGATGAACTCGCGCTCTCTCCTGGCTGGAACTGTAGCAAGGACGTGTCTTACGAAGGTCCGAGTTACCCTGCTAACATCACCATGCTGGCAGGCGATAACTATGTTTACGCCAACCAGACCATCAACGCCGACGACTTCGTCGGTTATAAGATTGTCTTCGGCGAGGCCGTGGCCGAGGGACAGTTGCTGCTCACTATCGAGGGCGACCACATGACCAAAATCAGTCAGCCAGTGGCTGCCGGAACAACAGAACTTAACGGTACCTTTGAGGACATTGAGTTCACCGAGGACGATGAAGGCAACATCGACCGTACCATCTCACGTCTTGCCTTGCAGAATGCAAGTGGGGCAGAGTTGACTTTCACCATCACCAGTTTCACTCTTCTCACCGAGGAGGGCGAGGAGGTGCAGCCGTCGCTTGCTTCTAACACCAAGTTCAGTTGGTCAACATGGAAGAACGAGCCGCAGTGCACCATCGTTCCTGTAGATGCAACGGCAGTGGAGGTGTGGAAGTTCGGCCAGTGGGGCACTCTCGCTCACAATTTCGGTGCCAACATCACACCGGGCAGGGACGAGATACACCGCTTCACCGTTACCAGCAGCCAGCCATTCCCCGCAGATTTCCAGTGGAAGGTGATACGTGGTTCTAATGACGAGGACGCTTCTTATCCCGGTGCTTTCCCCGTGGGCGAGACATCTGTAACGCTCGAACTCACCGAGGACAATATCAAGAAGAGCCCAGAGGATGCCATCAACTACTTCACAGGCGTTGCCATTCAGTGTGTCAACTCTGGCGTGCTGCCCACCGACGTGAAGATGTTCTATGAGGTTGCTTACGGCAATGGTGTCATCACACGCGAACAACTGCCTATAAAGGTGGGCTCGTACGGCAGCCATGCCGAGATTATCGACCCCAACCCGTCAATGGAACAGGGCGAGAACGGTCTGCCTGTCCGCGTGAATATCCCCGGCAACTGGGGCGACGTGAAACTCTGGAAAGAGGCGTTCAGCGCAGCAGACTATGTGGGTTATAAGATAGAACTGGCAGAGAAGCCCAACGACGGCGACCTGCAGATTTACTACCGCACGGCAACCCACGGCAACGAGGGTGGCGTTTATGTGCCCTGGGAGACCAACGAAGAGCAGAAGTGCCAGGTTTCGGAGGACGGAACCATCATGACTGGCGAGTTCGACCTTGACAAACTGGAGGACGACATCGACGTGCAGCGCTTCGCATTGCAGAACCGCACGGGCAACCAGGTGAGTGTGGTTATTAAGAATGTATGGCTGATGACCGAGGAAGGCGAGTATGTCGAGACAGCCGGTCTTACCGCCGACGGATGGAATGCCGCTACGTTCCTGCCCGTGGGTGGCAGTTACGACGAGGATGGCAACATCTGGGATGCATACGTTAAGTTCAATGCCGCCAACGATTATCTTGGCACATACAGTGGCACTGTAGAGGCAGGCACACACCACAGACTCACTTTCTACACCGCCGAGCCACTTCCCGCCTCAATCATTCCTATCTGCCAGAACATCGGTTTCGATGCCGACTTCAACTGGACTTTCGAGGATGTTTTCATCGAGTCTGAGGGTGCAGAGACCACTGAGTTCACGGTGAACGTGGCAAGAGATTACAACAGTCTCTACCTCCGCTATGTCGGTGAGCCACAGAGCAGCAAGAACAACATCCAGCGTAAGGAAGGCGAAGAGGAAAGTGGCGCTCTGATGGTGCGTTTCACCAAGATTATACGCGACGTTGTTGAGGGCGAGATGGAAGTGCCCACAGCCATCAACGGTGTTCAGAGCGATGCCAACGTGAGTGTTGCCACACGTCAGTTCTTCAATGCTGCCGGTGTGGAGTTGGCACAGCCTGGCCGTGGCGTGACAATCGTCCGCGAGACTCTGAGCGACGGCACCGTTCGTTCGCACAAAGTGATTCGTAAGTAAAACCCCTACCCCGACCCTCCCCGAGGGGAGGGGGATTCGGGAGTTAAGGAGTTATGGAGTTAAGGAGTTATGGAGTTAAGACAATACCTTTTGAAGTGATGAATTACATTATGGCAAACAAATTATGCTAATGTCTGCACTCCAAAACTCCTGAACTCCTGAACTTCAAAACTTCTGCACTCCAAAACTCCTTCACTCCTATTAAACTAATAACAATAGAAAAATATGAAACGACTTATTATAACATTTATAACAATGTGTTTGCTCTGCGCGAATTCGTTCGCACAGGCGGGCAGCACTAAGTTGCCAATCTACGCCGACCTTGGTGGCGGCGTGCTTAAGAGTGACGGCACCTACGCCACATCATTCCCTGCCACTGTGACCCTTGCAGGCCAGTGGGCAGACATCCGTTTGTGGCGCGCTCCGTTCAGTGTTACCGAATACCCCTCTTTCCGTGTTCGTTTGCAGCGCGGCTTTGAGGAGGAAGGCATTCTGCAACTCTTCGCTCGCAACGACTACGAGGCTGGTCAGTATGGCGGACCGTACATCCCCTTCGGCTCTAATGTCGTGAAGATTGAGGGTGACTTCGTTGACTTTGACGAGGAAGGCACCTATGACGACGACCCCGTCATCACCGAGTTTGCAATACAGTACACCCACTCAGATGGCAACATCACGTTCACCGTTCGCGACGCTGTCATCTATGACGAAGACGGCAACGAGATTCCTTCGCGCAACATCAAGAACGACAGTTGGAAACCATCGGAAACTTGGGTGGAGCCAGACCCTGTGTATGACGCCAAGGTGAAGTTCGAGCACAAGGGTGTTGTGGGCCCTTACAGTTATCCTGTGACACGTGGCATGGGGCATGTGTATAAGTTCAAGACCGACGCTCCTATCCCCGAGGGATTCTCTCTGATTTGTGTTCTTGACGACGGCGACTATACCACGCTGGTCTATCCCGTGCCCGCCGGTGCTACGGAATACACCTCCCCGGCAATCACCGAGAACTATATGCGCCTCTATCTGGAGTTTGAGGGCGATTATCCCACAACGGTTCACTTCACCGAGATATCTTATCAGGAGACCGCTGCCACAGGCATTGAGAGCATACTGAAAGACGCTGGCGTGCAGAAACGCGAATACTTCTCTCCTTCAGGAATGCTTCTCGACAGCCCAGCAAAGGGCATCAACATCGTGCGCGACCAGATGGAAGACGGCACGGTGCGCACCCATATAATCATGAATTAACTAAAAACTTATAATTTGTAGCATGAAAAAATTACTTTTATCCGCAATCGTGATGTCATTCTTCTGTGCAGGTGCTTTTGCGCAGGACATCCCATTGGTTTACAGCGTGGAGAACACGGCGGCAGCAAACCCCGACCCGGTGTTCCCAACATTCTCGGAACTGCCCAAGTGCGAGCCTCTCACCGACCCATTCGCATTCTCTGACGGCAGCGGTCGCGCCACCACTTTCGACCAGTGGGCAAAGCGCCGTGGCGAAATAAAACGCGAGATTGAGCACTATGAAATCGGTACGAAGCCTGTGGTGAGCCTTGACGACATCCAGGCATCAATGGACGGCAACAAACTGACGGTGATAACTACCGTCAACGGCAAGACGCTGACGCAGACAGCCACCATCAACTATCCCGCAGGTGGCACGGCACCTTATCCGTTGATGATTGGAGCCAGCAACAACTCGCTGCCTTCGAGCCTGCTTTCGAGCAGAAACATCGCCACAATGAACTTCACCGAGAGTCAGGTGAACGGCTATTCGCAGATGGGTGGCAGCGGTTCGCGCGGCACCTATCCATTCGACGAACTCTATCCCGACCTTATCGACAACGGTGCATACAGCGAGTGGGCATGGGGCTTCAGCCGTCTGCTTGATGGACTGCAGAAACTGGGTCCAGAGGTTACGAAGATTGATATGAACCACATCGGTGTTACCGGTTGTTCATACGCCGGCAAGATGGCGCTCTTCTGCGGTGCCTTCGACGAGCGTGTGGCCCTTACCATAGCACAGGAGCCTGGCGGTGGCGGTGCAGCCGCATGGCGTGTTACGCGTGTCCACAACCGTGACTATAAGAAAGAGGACTCTTGGGAAGGACTCGACAACACCGACTACCACTGGTTTATGGAAAGTCTGAGAAACACTTTCGGTGAGGACAAGACATTCTATCTGCCTTACGACCACCACGAACTGGCTGCGATGTGCTGCCCTCGCGCACTCCTTATGCTGGGTAATCCCGACTATAAGTGGCTCGCCGACGGTTCGGGCTATGTGTCGATGGAAGGTGCACGCAAGGTGTGGGAGCAGTATGGCATTCAGGACCGTTGCGGCTACTCAATCGTGGCAGGCCACGGACACTGCTCGCTTCCTTCTTCCCAGTATCCTGAGGTTGAGGCATTCCTCGACAGGTTCCTGCTTGGTAAGGATGTAAATACGGACAATGTCACCTATGCTGCCAACTATCAGCCAGGTGGTGACCGTGCCACTCCGCTCGAAGACCTTGACCAGTGGATGGGATGGTGGGGCGTTACCGACACTCCGCCAGCACTTCCCGACAACCGTCCTGTGCCTGTTCGTTTCTTCGGATATGCTGAGGACATGGCTCCCGCAGCCGTTACCGACTGGGTGATTGAGAGCGACGAAGCAGCACCTAAGGGCAAGTGCGCCCGTGCGGCAGTCACCAACACCACTGCTCCGACAGACAAGACGCAGGCCCTCACATACACTTTCAATGTGACAACTCAGCAGAACTACTATCTCTATGCTTACGTCAACTGTGCCGCTTCGTCCAACGACGCGTTCTGGATTTGCATTGACGACGGCACACCACTGAAGTCTAACGGTAACAAGACCTCTGGTGGATATGCTTGGCAGGGACTATATGCAAAACTCACCGCAGCCGACAAGAGCAAGTATAAACTGAACCTCGCACCAGGCGAGCACACCGTTTACATCTATGTCAAGGAACCTGACGCAAAGGTCGGTCTCATCTGCGTGAGCAACACCGATGCACTGAGCGACTTCAAGACTGAAGTGGCAGAACTCGACCTTGACAACCTGACAACAGGAATCAGAAACATCAACCTTGAACAACTGAACGACTGCAACGCTACATGGTACGACCTCAGCGGCCGCAGATTCATGGAGAAACCAGCAAACAAAGGCATTTATATAGTTAATGGTAAAAAAGTGGTTATTAAATGATGGTTATTATCAATAGTCTTTTAAAGAAAGGGTTGGATTCTATCCGACCTTTTCTTTGCCTCGGCATAACCAAAACAGGTGTTGGCTATGCACTTGGCAGCATGAAAACGCTGACTCTCTCAGCCCTTCTTTTGTTACCCCTCAGCGTTATGGCCGACCATTGGGTGGGCACATGGGGTACTGCTCCACAACTGGTGGAGACGAACAACAATCCTCCTTCTCCAGGATTGCAGAATAACTCTCTACGACAGATAGTACAGGTCTCAATCGGTGGCGAGACGGTACGTCTGAAACTTACCAATGAGTTCAGCACCGGCTCGACAGAGATTAAAGCCGTGGAACTGGCACGTGCCACAACGGCAGGCAGCGACTATGCCATTGACGAGTCGTCAACGGTGAGCCTGACTTTCGACGGCAATGCCTCGGTCACTATGGCGGCAGGAGCCAAGGTGACATCGGATGCTGTGGCTTTCCACATGTCGCCGCGCGAGAACGTAGCCATAACCATACACTATGGCACAGCATCCTCGACGAGTGTTTCGGGTCATCCAGGCTCCAGAACAACGTCATATCTGAAATCGGGAAACACAACCGACTTCAGCGGTGCAACGAAGACAGACCACTGGTACAACATACTGGCCCTGGAGGTGATGGCTCCCGACGAGAGTGGGGCAGTGGCGATACTCGGAAACTCAATCACCGACGGACGTGGCTCAACCACTAACCAGCAGAACCGTTGGGCTGACGTGCTCTCGCGCCGCCTCCTCGGGAACGAGGCAACAGCCAATGTGGCGGTGCTCAACATGGGCATCGGCGGCAACTGCGTGCTCAGCGGTGGCCTCGGCCCTACTGCTAAAGACCGATACACGCGCGACTTGCTGTCGCAGGAGGGCGTGAAGTGGATTATTCTCTTCGAGGCGGTGAACGATCTCGGCTACAGTCAGAACGGTGTGCAGACAGCCAATAATACTATTGACGTTTACAAGGAGATAATCCGTGCGGCACATGCCAAGGGCATCTATGTCTTCGGCGCCACCATCACTCCGTTCAAGAACAGTTCTTACTACAGCGCAATACACGAGAACGGACGCAAGACATTGAACGAATGGATACGCACCACGACGATGCTCGACGGTGTGATTGACTTCGACGAGGCAGTGCGCAACCCCTCGGACACCGAGGCGCTGCAACAGCAATACCTCTTTGAGAACGACTGGCTGCACCTGAACGCTACGGGCTATGAGGCAATGGGCAATGCCGTTGACCTATCGCTGTTTACAACAACAGCGCCGTTGGCACCTGACGAGGAGCAGGGTGGAGGTGAAGAAGAGGAGGTGTTTTCGTCAAATCTGCCCATCTTTTACATCAACACCGAGGAGGCTATCAATGCCGACAGTAAGGTGAAGGGCACGATGAAGGTGATTGACAATGGCGAGGGCAACCGCAACTATTCCACCGATACCAACTTCAACTACGATGGATACATAGGCATTAAATGGAGAGGTAACAGTTCGCTGAGTTTCGCCCAGAAGAAATACACCATTGAGACATGGGACGAGGCGGGCGAAGACCTCAAGGTGTCTATCCTCGGCATGCCCGAGGAGAGCGACTGGGTGTTGCTGGCACCGTATAATGACATCTCGCTGGTGCGTGATGTCTTTGCTTTTGACATGTGGAACGAGATGGGACACTGGGGACCGCGAACACGTATGTGTGAGGTCTTTGTCAATGGCGAGTACATGGGCGTTTATGCTTTCTGCGAGAAGATAAAACGTGACAAGAACCGAGTGAACATCTCGAAACTCAAGAAGACCGACATCGAAGGGCGTGACCTTACTGGTGGCTATATCGTTCGCGTGGATGCTTTCGACGAGGAGGACGAGACGTTTCAGTCGTCGGTTCCAGGCATCCAGACGAGTCAATGGGGATGGGACGGTGGCAGCAACACCGGCACTGTGACATGGACCATCTATTATCCTAAGAAGGAGGACCTGCAGCCAGAGCAGATAGCATATATTAAGGGTGTTGTTGACAATATGGAGAGTTCGTTTCAGCAGAGCAACTACACCGATCCACAAGAAGGCTATGCCAAATGGATTGACGTGCCGTCGTTCGTTGATTACTTCATCCATACCGAACTGAGTCTTAACGCCGATGGCTTCAAACGCAGTTCATACTTCTATAAGACAAAAGACGACGCAGACGGTACGCAGGCGAAACTCGTGGCTGGTCCGGTGTGGGACTATAACCTCGCTTACGGCAACTGCAACTTCTGCAATGCAAGCAACGTCAACGCATGGGTGTACAACGGCTGCGAGACAAACCCTACGCCAGTGTTCTGGAAGAAACTCACCGAAGACCCTAACTTCATGGCGGCGGTAAAGGAACGCTACGCTCAGTTGCGCCAAACCATAATCAGTCAGGAGCGCATCAACCAGTTCTTCGACTCTTATGCCGAACTGCTCGACGAGGCGAAGGACCGTCACTATGCCAAGTATAACGACCTGTTCTCTTCCGGCAGCGGTGGCGGAGGATGGTGGGGATGGGGCGGAAGCACCAGTCCTGTGGCTTATTTCGCGGCTTATTTCGTGGAGTCATACGAGGAGGAGATTGCTACGGTGAAGAACTGGTTCAGCCAGCGCCTCGCCTTCCTCGACCAGAACTGGGGTTACGTGCCCACCGAGATACACAATCCCAAAGGATACTTCGACCTCAGTGTTAAGTCTAACGGCGGCAATATTGAGGTAAGTGCCGACCGCGACCTGACACAGGTGGAAGTCTATTCCATCGGCGGCAATCTTCTCACAAAGGAAACTTCACGAGAAGGGAAAAACAAATTCTGTCTGAACATACCCGCGACGCACAAGCCAGTACTCGTGGTGTGCTACGGTGCTGATGGTTCCTACATTACTTACAAGGTAATGTAAACCTCTTCGCTGCAAAGAGATTTCAGGGAGATGTTGCCGTGCTTTAGCGGCAGCACCTCCCCGTTTCCTTTTATAATATGTGCTTTACACATTATAAAATAAAACAGGTACAAGATGTAAATAAACTCTCGTATATTTTGTTTTGTTTCTTTTATTTCATATATTTGCAGGCGATATGGAAACTAAAAAGAAACAGATTATGAAAACTAGACGCACACTTACATTTACTCTGTTGCTTATGGGAGCACTCTTTATTTGCGCCCCATCGGCAAATGCCCAAAGCAAGAACGTGAAACGCAAGGCTGCTACAACAGGGATTAAACAGCAACGGCCTCAGAAACCATCGCCTGTAGAGACAAGGGAGCGAACGATAAAGGACTTGCTCTATTTCCCGTACGGTTGTCTTTCTTCAGACGTTAGCAATGCTGAAGATGCGCAAAACATGCTGAAACAACTCTTCGGCAGTTGCGAGAAAGTGGATAATGTTTATTACGGACTACACCGAAACGACTCTTTCGATTATACTTACCGCGGAGTACCCATCGGCCTGACCTTCTACGACTGGTTTGACAATCGCCAGTGGTACCATTTCTATTTTGACACTGTCGCTGAGGCGCAAAAGTTTTATAATGCCTTGGCTGCCGACTTGAAAGCAGCGGGCATACCGATGACAAAGGACAAAGTATATGGCGGGGTGTCGAATCGTGGCCGTAGCCTTCAATACTTCAAATCCGTTTATGTCTTCCCTCCTTTGAAAGTGAAGGAAGCCGACGGCGCCAATATTCATCGTCAGGATGTTGTTGGCAAGTACCAGGTGGAATTTGGAGTGTATAAGAAATAATTGAGAATGTTGAATTACGAATTACGAGTTATTCTCGCTTTGCTGCGATGAAGAATTATTTAACTCGTAATTCGTAATTCAACATTCATAATTTTATAAAGAAATCTCCACACCGAGACCCAGTACTCGGTTAGAGCGGGTGAAAGAGTCGCCAACGATGGTGGCTCCTGTTGCCGGGTCTGCCTGACTTACGCGGTCGTAGTCCTCGTAGTTTGTCTGGAAATATGCTATTGAAGCCTTTACAGTATTGTTGAACTTGTAAGTCAATCCAAAGCCATAACTGTATGAGTTAACCACGAAGGACATGTCGTTCATGTACTCGTCGGTGAGTTGATAGCGTGTCAACTGTCCGCCTGCAGAGATGTTTATCTTGTCGGTGATGTCCCACTCGGCACCTGCCAGATACTCGTTGGTGCCTCCGTCGAGCAGTTTCTCGTTGTGGTTATACCAGTGAGCGTCGGTGTCGAAGTAGTGGTGGTAGCCCAGGTTGAGGTTCACACCTGGCGCCACTGTCCACTGCACACCTGCTGCGAGCAACGCGGGGGCATCCTCGTCAACCTTTGTTCCGTCCTGGAACTTATTCACTGCCTCAATCTCCATCGCCTTTTCAAGTGTTGAGTTGTTCTTCATCTTCATTTGGGTGTTGAACTCATACTTTGCAGCGAAGTTGAAATTGCCCACGCGCCAGTCGATGCCCAGTATCGGAGCGATGCCGAAGCCTTCCTGATTGCTCATGAGGTTAACGCCCTGCGAGTATTTCTGCAGTGTCTCCAGTTGCTCCAGTGCTGCTTGTCCCTGTGCCTTGGCTGCCGCTGCCTGTTCAGGAGAGATCAGTCCTGCATTGGCAGCCATGTCTGCCTGCCACATCTGCTTGTTGATGTTTGTTGTTGCAGAGCCGAGAAAACTGCCGAAGTCAACGTATGTGTCTGTTGCCATCTTCACCTGTATGTTGCTCATGCGAGCCTTGTAGGAAGCGTTGCCGTAGAGTGCGCGCAGACCTCCATAGACCGAGAGGTTGGGTGTTATCTTGTAGGCAGCACCCAGTTGGAAACCAAAATAATACTGACGTCCGCGCATGTATGCGTTGCAGTCGTAGCCTTGCACGCCGAGGGGTTCGAGTTGTTTGCCTATCATAGCCACGGCACTCTCGAACGAGCCGAGTCCGTTTTCAAACTCGCACACACCGCCGCCGCCAGGTATCGAGAAGTTGAACTGCAGGCTCCATTTGCCCTTGTTCCATGCTGCCTGTATCGAAGGAATCACAGGTGCGTCGGCTATTCCCTCGAACACCTTTGTCGCGCTGTCGTTCTTCTTTCCCAAGAGGAACAGCGGGTTGGTTGAGGTGATGGTTCGTGTCTGGTGGGCATACTGCCAGTTGATGGCGAGGTGGAATCCTTCAGACATGAAAATAACACCAGCAGGGTTGCTATAGACACCGTCAAGACCTATCGCTGCATCGCGTGCAGGATTTTTTAGGAACGCAACACTCTGGTTCGTGTTAGTAAGGATGCCGCCGGCAAATGTGCTGCTTGCAACAGCAAGCAACAGTGAAAGAACAATAAATCTAAATTTAATCATCTTAAACAATCTTTGTAAAAAAATCGGCTGCAAAGTTACATCTATTGTTCAATAATTTTAAAAAATACACCCTCTGTCTAACACTTTTTAACTATAATTCTGCACATTTCTGCACAAAATGCGCAATTTGCGCAATAAAATGATGAAGGTTGAGCGCTGAAGGATGAAGGTTGAGCGCTGAAGGATGAGGGTTGAGCGTTGAGAGTTGAGCGTTGAGCGACAAGAGAATAAATGTAACATCGCTCAACCCTCAACTCTCAACTCTCAACATTTTACGCTCAACGCTCAACCCTCATCGCTCAACCCTCAACTCTCAACATTTTACGCTCAACGCTCAACCCTCATCGCTCAACCTTCAACTCTCAACCTTTTACGCTCAACGCTCAACCCTCATCGCTCAACCTTCAACTCTCCCCCTTCTTCAGTTCAGGATAAACGATGCGGGTGTGATAGATTGCCTTGAGACGTTCTGTGAGCACCTGCTTCGAGAGAGTGATGTCGTGGAAGGTGATGGGGCAGTCGTGGAAGAATCCGTCTGCCACCTGCGAGTCTATTATCTTGTTCACGAGGTTGGCAATGCTTTCCTCAGTATATTCCTGTAGCGAGTGCGATGCAGCCTCCACGCTGTCTGCCATCATCAGTATTGCCTGCTCTCGCGTGAATGGGTTTGGTCCTGGGTAGGTGAACAGCATCTCGTCTATCGGCTCGTCGGGATGTTCGTTCTTATATGATATGTAGAAGAACTTCGTTTTTCCCGCACCGTGGTGCGTGCTGATGAAGTCCTTTATCTCTGTTGGCAGGTTGTCTTGCTCCGCCAGTTTCAGTCCTTCGGTAACGTGGCTTATTATTATCTGTGCCGCCTCGGTGCGCGACATGTTGTCCAGAGGGTTCACACCTCCCGCCTGGTTCTCGGTGAAGAATGCGGGGTTGGCCATCTTTCCGATGTCGTGATAGAGTGCTCCCGTGCGCACCAGTTGTGCCTTGGCGCCGATGCGGTCGGCTATCTGTGCCGCCAGGTTGCTCACGGTGATGGAGTGCTGGAATGTCCCCGGTGCCACCTCGCTCAGTCTGCGCAGCAGTTCTTTCGATGTGTTTGACAGTTCCACGAGAGTCACGGCACTGGTATATCCGAACACTTTCTCGATGATGTACATCAGCGGGTAGGCGAAGAGCAGCATCACGCCGTTCATGGCGAAATATCGCATCATGCTCATGTCGATGTCGTCGAACGTCTTCTCCTGCATCAGTTGCAGTGCAAGATAGATGATGCACATGGCGACAGAGACGAACACTGCGGCTCTGATTATCTGTGCGCGCTGTGTCAGTTCGCGCATCGAGTAGATGGCGGCGAGGCCATCCACCAGTTGAATGATGATGAACTCATACTGGTATTTCACCGCAGCGGCGCAGATGAGCACCATGGTGACGTGCGAAATGAATGCCGTGCGCGAGTCCATGAACACCCTGACGAACATCGGCGTTATGGCCAGCGGCAGCACATAGACATTGAGCACCGTGTGGCGCATCATCAGCGACACAATGATAGGGAATATGGTTATCAGCGTATAGACCATGGCAATGCTTCGCGGACTGTGGAAGTAGTCTTTGCGGAACATGCCGAGATAGAGCGTGAAGAGGAACACGAGCATCGTGACGTATATTATCTGTCCGATGACTGTCGATGTTATCTCTTGCTTTCCAGCCTGTCGGCGCTGCATCTCGCGCTCGAAGGAGTTGAGCACCAGTGCGTCGTGCTCGTCGACGATGTCTCCACGGTCGATGATTTTCTGCCCGCTTATCACCATTCCGCTTGCCACGGTGACGGCACTGAGCAGGTCGTTGCGCTCCGTCTCGCTGCGTTGGTTGTCGTAGATGAGGTTGGGCACGATATATTTGTTAAGGTTCGCCTTCTGCAGCAGTTGCTTGAAGGGTATGACCCGCGCGTCCATGAACAGGTGTTCGTATGCTGCCATTCCGCTGTAGATGTCCTTTGCCCCTATGCTCTGCGCTGTCTTGCCGCTCACGAGGCGCACCATTTTTGTGGTGTCCTTGAAGTTCTCCGAGTATTCGTGGGTGTTCATCACTCCCGCCTTGTAAATCTGGGTGAGGTTTTGCTTCAGCACCCACACCACATTCGTCGGCACTCCGCTGATGCCGTCGGCAAAGTCGCGCTCGAAACTCTTTATCTCGGCTTGTCCGATGCTGTCGTTGTAGTTGTAGTAAGGCTCAAAGCGGTTCAGTATGCTGTCTTTTTCTGCCTTTATGGCCTCCTCGGTCTTGTAGATGGGGAAGTCGAATTTCGCGATGAACGAGCCGTACATCCATGGCTTGCCCACGTCATACTGCAACTGTGTTCCGCTGTCTTTTGGCAAGAACCACACTATTATCGTCACCGTAATGATGATGAGTGCCAGCCGTGTGAATGTGTTGCGCCAGAAGTGGGCTTCTCTATTGTTAAAAAGGTCCATTTTCCTATCTTTGTGGTTATTACACTGCGAAAATACAAAAAAATATCGTATAATTGAAAAAAAAAGCGTAATTTTGCACGGAAATTTAACAAAAGGGAATTCGGGGAGACTATTTCTTGGAGTTAAGTCGATATATCCTTAACTTCATAAATCAGCAAAGAAATGCTCCGCCCCTTCAAGAGAAACTAACAAGAAATGTCAGAAAGAAGAGTGAGGGTGCGCTTCGCACCAAGCCCTACGGGTGCGCTGCACATTGGCGGCGTGCGTACGGCGTTGTATAATTATCTTTTCGCCCGTCAGCATGGCGGCGATTTCGTTTTCCGTATTGAAGATACCGACAGCAGCAGGTTCGTCCCCGGTGCCGAGGAATACATCATCGAGTCGTTCCGCTGGCTCGGACTGAAGTTCGACGAGGGCGTAAGTTTCGGCGGCGAACATGGACCATATCGCCAGAGCGAGCGCCGCAGCATTTACAAGAAATATGTCAACCAACTGCTCGATGCAGGCAAGGCATACATCGCTTTTGACACCCCAGAGGAACTGGAGCAGAAGCGTCAGGAGATAAAGAACTTCCAGTATGACGCCCACACGCGCGGCATGATGCGCAACTCGCTCACCATGTCGAAGGAGGAGGTTGACGAACTGATTGACGACGGACACCAGTATGTGGTGCGTTTCAAGATAGAGCCGGGCGAGGAAATCCATGTTCAGGACCTCATTCGCGGCGATGTCAAGATAAAGAGCGATATCCTCGACGATAAGGTGCTCTATAAGAGTGCCGACGAACTGCCAACCTATCATCTGGCAAACATCGTTGACGACCATCTGATGGAGATAACCCACGTCATCCGCGGCGAGGAGTGGCTGCCATCGGCACCGCTTCATGTGCTGCTCTATCGTGCCTTCGGATGGGAAGACACCATGCCGCAGTTTGCCCATCTGCCGCTGCTGCTGAAGCCAGACGGCAAGGGAAAACTCTCGAAGCGCGATGGCGACCGACTCGGTTTCCCCGTGTTCCCCCTCGAGTGGCACGACCCCAAGACGGGCGAGGTGAGCAACGGCTTCCGCGAGCAGGGATATTTCCCCGAGGCAGTGCTCAATTTCCTTGCGCTGCTCGGATGGAACCCGGGCACAGAGCAGGAGATTTTCACCCTCGACGAACTCGTAGAGCAGTTCGACATTGCGAAATGCTCGAAGGCAGGAGCGCGTTTCGACTATCAGAAAGGCATCTGGTTCAACCATGAGTACATCCTGAAGAAGAGCGACGACGAGATAACCGAACTCTTCGCCCCTATCGTTGCGGGCAACGGTGTCGAGGAGCCGATGGAGCGCGTGCGCCAGGTGGTCCACATGATGAAAGACCGTGTTAACTTCGTCAAGGAACTGTGGCCTCTGTGCTCGTTCTTCTTCATCCCGCCGATGGAGTACGACGAGAAGACGGTGCGCAAGCGCTGGAAGGAAGACTCGCCACAGGTGATGGCCGAACTTGCCGACGTCATCGAGGGCATCGACGACTTCTCCATCGAGAATCAGGAGAAGGTGGTGATGGCATGGGTAGAGAGCAAGGGCTACAAACTCGGCGATGTGATGAACGCTTTCCGACTGGCTCTTGTCGGCATCGGCAAGGGTCCGGGCATGTTCGACATCACAGCCTTCCTCGGCAAGGAAGAGACACTGCGCCGACTGCGCCGTGCCATAAAGGCAATTCCTGCCACGGCGTGACAAACAATTAATCAAGGCAGCCGAGATGTTGCTTCACATCCATAACACGAAATGTATAATATAGTAATCTATCTGTATCTTTGTGGCGTCGCCATAGCCAGCATCTTCAACGAGAAAGTGCGCAAGATGTGGCGTGGCGAGCGCGAAGCCGTGAAGATACTGAGGCAGAAGGTTGACCCCAACGCGCGTTACGCGTGGTTCCATGCCGCCTCGCTCGGAGAGTTCGAGCAAGGACGCCCCATTATGGAACGCCTGCGCAAGGAGCATCCCGAGTACAAGATACTGCTCACGTTCTTCTCGCCGTCGGGCTACGAGGTGCGCAAGAACTATGAGGGTGCCGACATCGTGTGCTATCTTCCGCTCGACACCATCACCAATGCGCGCCGCTTCCTGCGCACGATACGTCCAGAAGTGGCATTCTTCATCAAGTATGAGTTCTGGTATAATTACCTGCACATACTGAAGCATCGTGGCGTGCCGGTGTATAGCGTCAGTTCAATCTTCCGCCCGGGACAGATTTTCTTCCGATGGTATGGACGGCAGTACGGACGCGTGCTGAAGTGCTTCACCCATTTCTTTGTGCAGAACCAGGTGAGCAAAGAACTGCTCAGCACCATTAATATAAATAATGTGAGCATTACGGGTGACACTCGTTTCGACCGCGTTCTCGAGATAAAGTCGCAGGCTGAACAGAACAGTTTCCCCGTCATTGATGCCTTTGTGGGCGGGAGCGACGGCCCATGCCGCTGCTTCATAGCAGGCTCTTCGTGGCAGCCCGACGAGGAGATTTTCCTGAAATACTTTGAACAGAAGAAAGACTGGAAACTCATCGTCGCGCCGCATGTCATCGGAGAAGACCATCTGCGGCAAATCATCGCAATGACAAAGCGCAAGGTGGTGCGCTACACACAGGTGGATGCCAACGCCCAACCCTCTACCCTCAACTCTCAACTTAGAGATGCAGACATCCTGATTATCGACTGCTTCGGCCTGCTGTCCAGTATCTATCGCTATGGCGATGTGGCATACGTCGGCGGCGGATTTGGCGTCGGCATACACAACCTTCCGGAGGCGGCGGTGTGGAACGTGCCCGTCTTCTTCGGTCCCAACAACCAGAATTTCCATGAGGCGCAGGCGTTGAAGGCATGTGGCGGAGGACTTGAAATCACTTCCTACGATGACTTTGCCGAGAAGATGGACCACTTCATCGCCCATCCCGAAGAGATGCAACGCCTTAGCGAAGTGGCTGGCAACTATGTCGCTTCGCAGGCAGGAGCCACCGAGAAAATACTCAGCAGCGTGGGTCTCTGACACCAATTAAAGACTCTTTTATTACCATTCAATAAGTAATACCGCCGATATTGCCGACCAATATCGGCGGTCTTGTTTACCAAAATAGCCTATATTGCAAAGTAAAATAGCCTATATTACTCACCAAAATAGCCTATTTTACTTTTGCGAATATTGACATATGCCTTTACCTAAAGCATGGCGACGAAGCCGAGCGCACCCCCTACAACTTCTATTACATCAACCGAAACTTGAAGATTTAATTTGACTCATTGGAGGCTTTCACTTCATGGCTGCTCACCACTGTAAGTCTATCTTTTATTACTTAGCCAAAGGTTCAGTAATGGATCTGAGAGAGAATAAGTCTTCTCTTTGCGAGTAATCAGGTCGTATTCCAAAAGTTTCAGTGCGGCAGACTGCGTTGAACTGGGTGAGCGCAGCCTATGCTTCCTGTTGAATGCCGATGAGGTAATGCTTTGCACTTGTCCCTCGTCATGAATAGCATATAGGAGTTCTTTCTGTGGCTCCGTAATAAATGATAATTGTTCCCGCAAGTGAGAATCGTTTTCCCTAATATAATCTTTTATCAACTGTTCTACCATTGCCACATCGCAAATAGCACCCGTTTGTGTCTCAATAAATGCATCCTTCATCAGACGCTGCACGTAGAGAGTAACGCCCCAGAAGGTTTTATAGACCAAATCGAATGCCTCTTTGGTTATCATCTTGTGTGCCATCTGGAAATGGGTTGCAGCAAATTCGAAATACACATCCTCGTCTATCGCCTCAAGCCTTAATGGTTTGGCACTCTGATAGAAAGGACGCTTAGCAGAGAAAAACATTTCTTCAATCAGTCTGCGACGGCTGCCAGAGAACACGAAATTTGCATTCGACAATTTCTGGATATGCGTCCTGAGAATCTCTTCCACATTTTTTTCAGGATAACGTGTTATCTGCTGAAACTCATCTATGACAACCAGGCAACGTTTATCCACAGAATCCAGATACTGGAATATTTCGCGAAGGGTGAACTCAGGCAGTTGGATATCTCCTAATTTGACATCAAAGGTTGGTGTGTTCTGAACAGGGTCATAGCCAAAACTGCCACTGAGCGACTTAAGAAACGTAACAAACAGTTTCCGCCATTTTTCGCCTCTTGTCGCAACTGCGTCAAAGACAGCAGTTCCAAATGCGAAGATAAACTCGCGAAAGGTAGTGGTCTGAAGGATGTCAACAGAAATCGTGATATAATCGTCAGAGATGGCTGGCTTGTTGAAAACATGATCAACAAGCGAAGTCTTGCCCATACGACGGGATGAGGTGAGAACTACATTCATCTGGTTGGAAAGTGATTTTTCCAACTCTGACGATTCTGTCAATCTATCGCAGAAATAGTCATCTGGTATCCTGCCTGAAACCACAAATGGATTAATTAAGACACTCATAACTAACTGTATTTGAGTGCAAATGTAGCAATTATTTCAAAAATACCAAAATATAATTACCAAAAAAAAATAATCTGTGCGTTATTAGAGAGCCAAAGGGACTGGTCTGTGTGCTCATTGCGCTTCATTCAAAACTGTCTTTTGTCTGTTTCTTTTTCTTGTTTTGAGAACGGATTTCAAAGGAAAAACAATATCTTTGTAACAAATTTGCGGTAATATACGTATTAACAAATAGAAGCGTTCATCAACGACACGTTGAAAGTAAAGAAATTAACAAATAACAAAGAAGATGAAGAATTTATCTGAAACGTTTAGTCCTTTGCGGACTATGAAAAAGTGGGCCGCTTGTGCCGTGTTAGTATTCGTTTGTGCCAATGCCTATGCCCAAAATGCGAACTTCGATGAGTTGGCTAAGATAAAGGGCGTGGAATATTTTCATGTTGGTAAGGACATGATTAAACTCGCAGCCAAGGAGGGAAAAGGCTTGCATGTGGGCGAGATGATCAACCTCGGCGATGGTGAAGGAGAGGAATTTCTCAATCAGTTCGACGACGTGAAAGTTTTCACATGCGAACAGAAAGGCAGCATCAAGAAATTCAAGAAGACAGCCTTGAATCTGCTGAAAGGCCGGCAATGGGAACCGCTGCTTGAGACGACAGGTGATGAAGGAGAAATCGTGAAGATCTATCTCTCCAAGAATGGTGAGCATTCCACCAACGTCATCCTGTCAATTGAAGACGATGAGGCCAATCTGGTGGTCATCGACGGCACGTTCGATTTAGCCAAAATGATACAGGAGGGCATGAAGGGTAAGGTCGAAGTGAATAACTAAAAAGCATAGAGAGATGAAAAAGTTATTGTTATCATTGGCATTGCTGCTCTGCACGGGCAGTTCGTTCGGACAGACCGCAGAGAAACTGATGGAGAAATACAAGGCGTTCCCCGGTGCCGAGTATCAGGAGATGACGGAAGAAGCGCTCAAGGACATTAAAGAGGAAGGACCTGGCATCATGAGCCAGGAAGACTTTGACTTTATCATCAAGAACTTCAAGAAGTCAGAGCAAGTGCAACTGACATTGGACGATGCCCAGAAAGAGCAACTGGACAAAGACATCAACGCTCTGAAAGGCTACGAGATGATTTTTGCGCAGAATGATAACAAGGAGCCCGAAGAAGGAAAGAATCTTGTTCAGAACATGCTCAACCAGACGTTCAGCCCCAGTTACCAGGTTCGTGCATACGCCAAGATGAAAGGCAACATCCTTACCGGAACCCTCCTTCGTCTGGACATGTGGGGCAAGGTGGTTCTTTTCTACACGGTGGGGAAATGGAAGAAAGACGCTTTCCTGCAAACCCTTTGCAACGGCGGTGCGGTCAGTTTTAGCGAGGATGAGGATTTGACGAACATGAAAGATGTCATAAAGGAAGCGAAAGAGGGCAATGCGCTGTTCGTCATCGGCGGCGAGGAGCATCCGGAACTCCGTTCTTTGGAAGAGGCCAAGGAATATATGGAGAAAAACAACTTCCACTTCAACCATGAAACGTGGGTGGTTGGCGGTCGCGTGAAGGAGAGGTACCCCAATACCGACAAGAAGGTGGTTATTGAATATACGGACGAGCCGAAAAAATAACTGAATGGACGCACGGGAGTTCAAGCAGCGGTTCATGCCCCACTACAGGTTGCTCTATCGGGTGGCTTACCACCTGACGGGCAATGCGCAGGATGCGGAAGACCTGCTTCAGGACTTGTACCTGAAGTTATGGCAGAAGCGCGACGACCTGCCTGACGAGGCCATGAGGGATGCTTATCTCGTGACCATGATGCGAAACCTGTTTGTTGACCAGCGGCGACAGAAACGGCTTGATGCCTCGACGGAACTGAAGAATGGAGACGATCCGCCCGACGAACGGAGCCTCGACCACCAGATAGATGCGAAAGACGAGGTCAGACAACTGGAAGGACTCATCAGAGAACTATCCGAAAGAGATGCCAAAATCATCCGGATGCACGTGGTGGACGACCGCTCCTACGAAGAGATAGAGCGCGACACCGGACTCTCGCAAGGCAATATCCGCATCATCGTGATGCGAACGAAAAAGAAACTGAAAGAACAATTTGACAAAATCGCGAAGACATGGACAAACTGAATCTGAAAACGTTGGAACAAATCCCCATTCCTGAAGGTTTGGAGGAACGACTTTCAAAGAAGATAGATGAGTGGGAAGCCCAACCAACAACCCCCTCCATACCTCCCCGAGGGGAGGCTTCCAACACTCCCCCTCGGGGGAGATGGAGGGGGGTCGCTGCCGCTGCCTGCCTTGCCCTTGTCTTCGGTGTGGGATTTCACTTCCTGCAACGTGAAGAACTCCCCTCCTCTCGGGAGGGGCAGGGGGTGGGCTTGGACCTTGCCGAACAGGACACTTACCAAGACCCTGTAAAGGCACAACAGGAGGCCGAACGTGCGCTTAACATGCTGGCCATGAACCTGAACAAGGGCATGGGACATCTGGAACGGGCAAAAGCCTTGAGCGACAAGACGGAAAAAACATTCTACGAGAAACTAAAGGTAATGAAATAACATGAAACAGATTGTTATAAAAATACTCATCGGCATCGTGGTGGCCTCGTGCAGCCTCCATGCCAATGCCCAAGTGAAGGCATTCGAGAAATATGCCGAAACAAAAAACGTGACCTACGTGTTCATCTCTAAATACATGCTTGGGATGGCTAGTAAGACTGCTATGCCCTCGGTGCCCGGGGTAGATATCAGAACCCTGGCCAGCAAACTGACGGGCATTCAGATTATCAGTACCGAAAATAAAGTCGCTAAGTCGAAACTCAATAGCGATGTCAAGGCTATTTTAGCAAAGGGCAAGTATGAGTTGCTGATGCAGATGAACGAGGACGACAGCAAGGTGAACATTTACCATTGTATAACCAAACAGCAGTCGGCCTTGGTCATGCAGACAGAGGACGTTGAGGAATTAACGGTAATGGTCTTCTCGGGAAAGTTCACGCTCGAGGATGTGATGAAGATGACACAATAAATGTCAAAAGGACACAAACATCACTCTTCTGCTGAGGGTTGTTTGTTTCGCTTGTCGGAGAGGTACATTCCTATCAGTATCAGTGTGGAGCCGACGATGAAGTAGGGCGTTATCTGCTCTCCCAGAATCCACCATGCGAAGACTATGGTGGCGATGGGGTTGAAATAGACCCAGTTGGTGGCGACCATCGGACCGAGCCGCGCCATGCACCAGTTCCATGTCAGGAAGCAAACCATCGACGCTATGCAACCGAGAAACAGCAGGTTGACGGCGACTTGCGGGCGCAGCATCACTTCCAAAGGGGGAAATCCGGGCTCTATAATATAATAAGGTATAATGGTGACAAGTCCGTAGAAGAACACCTTGCGCGTGGTGAACAGGGTGGGGTAGCGCTCGGTCATGGGCTTCATCAGCAGCGAATAGACTGCCCAGCAAAGGCAGGCGGCAAAGGCAAGTGAGTCGCCAGTGGGGTTCAGATGAAGCACGAAACGGCCGTTGAGCACCACTATCGCCATGCCGAGGAATGCCAGCAGCGACCCTGCTATTTGCACCTTGTTGAAGCGCTCGCTCTTATACACGGCGGCAAGCAGCAACATGGCGAAGAGCGGGCACGAGCATACGATGAGCGAGGTGTTGGTGGCGGTGGTGTAAAGCATCGCTGCATTCTCGGTGAGGAAATAGAGCGAGCCGCCGGTTATGCCCAGTGCCACCATCGTCAGTTCGTCTTTCCACGTGTCGGCAAACCAGCGGTATTTGTGGTTGCGCACCCTGACGAGCGAGAACGCCAGCAGCATGACGTAGGCTATGAGGAAGCGTATGGTGAATATCTGGGCAGGCGACAGTCCGTTCTGTATCAGCAGTTTTGTCCATACGAACGTCGTACCCCAAATTGCCACGGTGACGAATGCCACGAGATGATATGGCAGATTGTTTTCCCGATTCATAGTGCAAAAGTACTGGAAAGTTGCGAGATACGCAAGAAAATAGAGAATAATGATGCCGTTGGTTCGGGTTTCTCTGGTTTTAAATAGCGTGAGTGTAAAAAAAAAAGCCCACAGGACAGAAAACTGCTGCGAGCCTGGTAAAAAGTGAGGGAGGGCGTTGGTGAGTTTCACCCGTTTCCTCCCTGCCATGAAAGGGATTGTTTATTGAATGTGTTGGTTTTTTTATTGAATGTGTTGGTTTATTATCCTATTGATTGTGTTGGTGTCTTTTATATGAATTGCGCTAATTCTAAATGTTGAAAAGGAGATAGAGCGATATTGAGAATAGCAGTGTTGCCGCAGTGCATAGTATGCTGATGTGGTTTAAATCTTCTTTCATCCACTCTTTTATTCGTTTTTCTTTATTATTCTGTTCCATATAGTGTTATTTTTTTTCTTATTATTGTTATGACAGGTAGCCTGTCTTGTTGTTTTCCGAGTGCAAAGTTAAGGAGAGTCCTGGCTCGGTGCAACAATCCATGTCAGTTTCGGCAATGTTTGTTGCGACAACTGGGCGTATTTGCGACAAAATGGGGATTGTTGTATGATAATTGTCGCAAATAACAGATGATATTAAAACCGATGTCTTGCACGCATTGGGAATTTTTTATATCTTTGCCCCAACATAAAACATATTATTAATTACTGACCGATGCAACATCTTGAAAAAGGATATAATATAGAGGACAGGTACATCGTGGCAATGTTCCTGAAGGAAGGCACGTATAACGAGAACTACCGTGTGCTCGACCATGACGGCAAGTCGTTCTTTATGAAACTCTTCGATGTGGAACGCGTGCCGGGGGCGCTGCGCGACGCCCAGCATGGCGTGAAGGAGGTGGCAGTGTATCATCAGTTGCAGGGCAACAGCGTGCCGGCACTGTGTGACGAGGGTATGCTGAAGTTGAAAGAACAGCAGTTCTACTATCTGATAACCGAATATTTTGGTGGCGAACTGCTCTCGGAAGTCATTTCAAGGAAAAAGACTCTCGGTGTGGATGAGGCACTGAAATACACCCTCGCCATAGCGGAAGGACTGAAGGAGATGCACGGCGCAGGGCTTGCTCATAACGACATTACGCCCCGCAACATCATGTTCTCGGAGGTGGCGGCAGACGCCAAGGCAAAGATTATCGACCTCGGGCATGCCTCGGAGCCGGCAAAGAAGTCGCCGCCGTTTCTCACCAGCGACTTGGAGCCGTTCTATCGTGCGCCCGAGACATTCCACGACGTGTTCACCTTTGCGGGTGATGTTTTCTCGCTGGCTGCCGTAGCATACACCATGCTCACGGGCAAGGCACCGTGGGAGTATGACATCAGCGACCCCACTGATACGGAGAAAATACATAATACGCTGCGCGCAAAGCGGACATTGTCGCCGCTGACGTTCCCCAATGCAGATAGTATTCCAGAGCATTTCCGCGATGCCATCGTGAAAACACTGAAGGCCTCAGAGCAGAAACGCATGTCGCTGGAGCAGTTCGTCAATGCCATTCAGGGCAAGGAGGAGCCAAAGCAGGCTGAGGTGAAGACCGACGAGAGACATGAGGATGACACCACGCAACAGCAGGGCGATACTGAGATGCAGGTCAGCGTTGAGGCGGAGAAGCGAAAAGGCAACGGATTCAAGGACGTGGCAGGCATGAACGAACTGAAGAAGATGGTTCAGGAAAAGATAATCTTTGTGCTGAAGAATAAAGACCTTGCCAAGAAATACCGACTGACACCGCCCAACGGGATGCTTCTGTACGGTCCGCCGGGCTGTGGCAAGACATACTTTGCAGAGAAATTCGCCGAGGAGTCGGGTTTCAACTTCATGAACGTGAAGTCGAGCGACCTCGGAAGTACATATATACATGGCACGCAAGGGAAGATTGCCGAACTCTTTAAGAAGGCGGAGAAGAACCCGCCAACAGTGATTTGCTTCGACGAGTTCGACGCATTGGTGCCCAACCGCAGTGGTGTTGATAACCAGAGCCTGTCGAGTGAGGTAAACGAGTTCCTCTCTCAACTCAACAACTGCTCGCAACGCGGCATCTTCGTCATCTGCACCAGCAACCGACCAGACAAGATAGACCCTGCGGTGCTGCGCACAGGACGCATAGACAAACTAGTGTATGTGCCCATGCCCGACGAGGAGGCGCGGCGCGAGATGTTCCGTCTGCACCTGAAAGACCGTCCTTGTGAGAACATTGACTACGACCGTCTGGCAAAACTGACGGAGAACTATATTTCGAGCGACATTTCGTTCATCGTGAACGATTCTGCCATCACCGCAGCACTCTCAGACAAGCCGATAACACAGGAGATAATGGAGAACTGCATCCGCTGCAACCGTCCGTCGGTGAGCGCCGACACACTGAAGTCGTACGAGAGGATGCAGGCAATGTTTAACGAGGCAGGTGCCAGCAGTCAGCGGCCTCACATAGGGTTCAAGTAAGTAATATTAACTCCTAACAATACAAAACAAAATCACTATGGCAAAACTGGAAGAACTTATCAGTTACCTTCAAGGAGAAGGGCTGATGCCGAACAAAGACGAAGACGGCGACATCGTCTTCAAGTATCAAATGAAGACTTACATCATCTTCGACACCTCGGATGATGAGCAGTATCTGCAGATAGCGTTGCCTGGAATCTATGATGTCACGGAGGACAATCTTGTCGAGGTGCTGGCAGCATGCAACTCTGTGAACCGGGGGATAAAGGTGGCTAAGGCCATTATCACGGGCGACAACAAAAGTGTGTGGACCGTCTATGAGTCGATGCTCGACACCACACCCGTCTATGGCGACATCATACCGCGTGCGCTTGAAATTCTCGTAGCGGCACAGAAAAGTTTCTATGAGGCTATAAATGAATAATGTAGAGCGGAGAGTGGAGAGCGGAGAATGGAGAGTGTAGAATGGAGAGTTATGATTACTAATTGTTGCTTGGCTCAACAAGCATGTTTCAGAAGGCAATCATAACTCTCCATTCTACACTCTCCATTCTCCGTTTAACGCCTTCCGTTAATCAAAGGTACCACTTCATGTACTCCACGTAGTGGGCGGCATTGTCGGTCTGGCCAGGCTTAGCCATCTTGATGAACTTGGCAGGCACTCCGCCCCATATCTCACCAGCGCCAATCTTTGTTCCTCCCACTACCAGTGCTCCGGCTGCAACGATAGCACCTTCGCCCACCTCGCAGTGGTCGAGCAATGTGCTTCCCATGCCGATGAGCGCGTGGTTGTGAATGGTGCAGGCATGCACTGTGGCGTTGTGGCCTATCGTTACATCGTCGCCGATGTGCAACGGACCGGTGAAGCGGGTGGTGTGGAGGCACGCGCCATCCTGAACGTTGGTGCGGTTGCCGATGGTTATCGGTGCTACATCGCCGCGCACCACGGCATTGAACCATATCGAGCACTCGTCGCCCATGGTCACTTCGCCCACGATGGTGGCGTTCTCACTGAAATAGCAGTCCTTGCCCCATACGGGTTTCAGACCGTTCACTTCTTTTATCAGAGCCATTTTTAGTTTAGAGTTTAGAACTGAGAGTGTAGAGTTGTGATTACATTTTTAGTTTAGAGTTTAGAACTGAGAGTGTAAAGTTGTGATTACACTCTATGCAAAATAAAGAGTGTAGAATTATGATTACTTTATGGCCTTAATTCTATAAGTTCACCCACAAAGGGGCTTGCCCGGTAATCATAACTCTACACTCTAAACTCTCAACTCTACACTAATAAATTAGAGGTTCGGGTTGATTTTGTTCCACTCTGCCACTGGAGGAACGATGTTCAGCGTTACGAGTTCGTCGCGCATCTTGCAGAGGTGCTCGTAACTTGCGTCAAGTTTAGCGTTCTCCTCGGGAGTGCCCTGAGGAACCTCGTACTTAGCGCCCTCGGCAGTCATGGTGGTCTTCATAGCCATCATGATGTGGTCGTACTTGTCGGTCTTAACGTATGTTCCAACAGGGAAGCGGAATGGCTCGCCACCCATAGCGGCGCGAATCATCTCGACAGAGAGATAAGCAGGGCTCTGGAACGAACTGCGTCCGCGGAGTTCGATAATTTTAGCGCCACCCTTTGTAACGTCGGTCTTCATCTGCTCCCACTCAGCCTCTGGGAACTCGTCGGTGCCGATGATGTCGGTCAGTTTGCGACCTGCTATTTCTACATGGCTGCCGAATACTGCCATCTGCTCGCCGTGTCCGCCGTATGTTGCACAACCAGTGATTTCGTCCTGCATTACGTTGAACTTCTTTGCCAGTGCGCTCTGCAGACGTGTGGTGTCAAGACCTGCGAGAGTGGTAACCTGACCTGGTTTCAAACCAGAGTAGAGCAGGGTTACAAGACCGGTAAGGTCGGCTGGGTTGAAGATGATAACCACGTGCTTTACATCGGGGCAATACTTCTGGATGTTCTGTCCCAGTTCCTCAGCAATCTTGCAGTTGCCTGCGAGCAGGTCCTCGCGTGTCATGCCAGCCTTACGTGGTGCACCGCCAGAAGAGATGATGTACTTAGCGTTCTTGAAAGCCTCCTCGGCATCTGTGGTGGCAGTGATTTTCACATTGCCGAAACCGCTCTGGCGCATTTCCTCAGCCACACCTTCTGGTGAGAATACGTCGTAAAGACAGATGTCACTTGTCAGACCCATCATCAGGGCAGTCTGAACCATGTTTGAGCCAATCATACCGGCTGCGCCGACGATTGTCAGTTTTTCGTTTGTTAAAAATGCCATAACTTGTGTTTTTATTACGTATATATGTTTCTCTGCTGCAAAGATACGAAAAAAAGAGTCATTACAACTTTTTTAAATATTAATCTTAGTTAATCGGGCGAAAAACTATTTATTTATTTCTACCTTTGTAATCTCGAAATGACAAAAAGGCAATATTATGGATGTTAACCAACGACTAACCAAACTGAGGGAGTTGATGCAGCGCGAGCGGCTGGGTGCTTTCATATTCCCGAGCACCGATCCTCATAACAGTGAATATGTGGCTGACCACTGGAAGTGCCGCGAGTGGATTTCCGGGTTTAACGGGTCGGCAGGAACGGCGGTGGTGACGATGACCAGTGCCGCGCTGTGGACAGACAGTCGCTACTTCATTGCGGCGGCAGAACAACTGAAAGACACAGAGTTCCAACTGATGAAAGACGGCGTGGCTGGAACACCGACGATAGCACAATGGCTGGGACAACAATTACAGACAACCACCAACAGCACACAGAGAGCCGACTCTACCGAAGTGGCTATTGACGGCAGCGTGGTGAGCGCGGCGGCGGCAGAGCGCCTTGTGACCGACCTGCGACGCGAGGGAGGACTGACACTGCGCACCAATCTCGATGCCATGCGGCAGATATGGACGGGAAGACCAGCCATACCGACGAACCCCGTGGAACTGCAGCCGCTGGAATATGCAGGCAAGTCGGCGCATGAGAAACTTGACGACATACGCAAGGCTCTGCGGCAGGAGCATGCCGACGGCATGCTGGTGGCGGCTCTCGACGACATAGCATGGGCGCTGAACCTCAGAGGTAGCGACGTGCATTGCAACCCCGTGTTCGTGTCTTACCTGCTCATAGACACAAAAAAGGCAACACTCTTTATCGACCCGAAGAAACTCTCGCCAGCGATTGTCGAGTATCTGCGCCGTGAAGGTGTGGCAATTGACGATTACGACAACGTGGTGCAGGGACTGAAAGACTACTTCGAGTACAACATCCTGATAGACCCCGACGAGGTAAACTATACCTTATATAAAAAAGTGGAACGCGAGATAGTCCGCCGCCCGTCGCCGCTCCCTTTCTTAAAAGCGGTGAAGACCGAGGCTGAGATAGCAGGTTTTCACCGCGCAATGATACGTGACGGCGTGGCGATGGTGAAGTTCCTCAAGTGGCTTGAGGAAGAGTGCGAAAACACAGGGGCATCTTCTCTTTCCGAAATATCCGTCAGCGAGAAACTGGAGTCGCTCCGTGCCGAACAACCGCTATACCGTGGCATCTCCTTCGACACCATAGCAGGCTATCAGGAACACGGGGCAATAGTGCATTACGAGGCAACACCAGAGACCGACGCGCCACTGAAACCCGAAGGACTGCTGTTGCTTGACAGCGGAGCGCAATATCAGGACGGCACTACGGACATCACCCGAACCATTGCCCTGGGGGCTGTCACCGAGGAGCAGCGGCATGTCTATACCCTCGTGTTGAAGGGACACATTCAACTGGCTATGCTGTGCTTCCCTGAAGGAGCAAGCGGCACGCAACTCGATGCATTGGCGCGCAAGGACATGTGGGCAGAAGGAATGAACTTCCTGCACGGCACCGGTCACGGTGTGGGCTCGTATCTCTGCGTTCATGAAGGACCGCAGCAGATACGCATGGAGTATCGCGCGGCGCGGTTCCACGCCGGGATGACCATTACCGACGAGCCGGGAATCTACCTTGAGGGACGTTTTGGCGTACGCATCGAGAACATGCTGATTGCCGTGCCGCACGTGACGACAGACTTCGGCAGTTTCCTCAAGTTCGAGACACTGACCCTATGCCCCATCGACAAGGTGCCTATCGACGTGACGATGCTCACCGCCGACGAACGGCAATGGCTCGACAATTACCATGAGCATGTGTATGCCATGCTCTCGCCCCATCTCGATGACGACGAGAAACAATGGCTGCGGAAAGCAACACAACCATTAACAACTAAATAAAACAGTCATTATGCGTAAATCATTTGCACTTATAGCGTTTGCGGCCTTTGCCCTCGTAGGCATGGCTTGCTCATGCGCCTCAGAGAAAAAACAGGCCGTGAAGAGCGAAGAAAACACGGAGTCACAGACCGAGAAGCAGACCAAGTCGCCATCGGGCTTCACCACTTACGAGAATACTGAGTATGGTTTCAGCATGGAATATCCCCCGATATGTCGGCCGCAGAACGATGATGCCGAACTCGAGAAGAGTTTCCGTGGAAAACTCTTCATCGGAGACAATGCCATGCTCTCTGCCCAGTGTCTCATGAAAGACGACGGTTCGCCATACGACCCGAGTTACTTCGACATGCAGCACGAATGGGCCGCGTCGGCATCGGAAGGCACTGAGATTCTCAAGGACGAGAAGAGCGACAACGAGTTCACCGTGAAGACCGCCGACAGCGAGATGGTTCACAACCAGCGCGCTATCTTCAAGGGCGGCAAAATCTACAGGGTAGATTACTCTTATCCCGTCAGTGTGCGCGAGAAACACGACAAGTATGTTGACGAGGTCTTGGCATCTCTCAAGGTGAAATGAACCTCTCGAGTAACTCCTAAAACTGCTTTTTTAATGTCTAAAAATGAAAATAACGTTTTAAAAACTTGCGCGTTCCGAAAAAATGCAGTACCTTTGCACCCGCAATTCGTGGCAACACGTGAAAACTTGGAAAATAACAATAAGTTTAACAAATAAATTTTAAATCGAAACAATGATTATCGTACCAGTTAAAGATGGTGAGAACATCGAGAGAGCACTTAAGAAGTTCAAGAGAAAGTTTGAGAAGACAGGTGTGGTTAAGGAACTGCGCTCACGTCAGCAATACAACAAACCTTCTGTGCTGAAGCGCCTCAAGATGGAGCATGCTATCTATGTACAGAAGCTCCGCGCAGCAGAGGACTAATCCTTAAGGGGCTTATAGCCGACGAAAAAGAAGTCGGAGCGGGCAGTTGTGCACGCTCCTTTTTCTGTTTATAGACCCCTTCTGTAACTGGGGTGGCGTTTTCTCCGTCCAGTACGTGGCGTTCGGACTGCCAGTACGCGGCGTTCGGACTGTGAGTACGTGACGTTCGGACTGCCAGTACGTGACGTTCGGACTATCTGCGTACTCCGTCAGTCACATTCCGGCAGGCATGCACTCGCGGACGTTCGGGGGCGCATTTCGCTTTCGCGGAGAAAAAAGATGGCGTAAAATTTTGCGGTTCGGGGAAAAATTCGTATATTCGCTGACGAAATCAAATCTGTGAAGAATGAGCATGACTACCGAGAGTTTTTTCGACTATCTGCGTTATGAGCGCAATGCCTCAGAGCGTACGGTGGAGAAGTATTCGTGCGCATTGGGGCTGTTCCGCCGCTATCTCGACGACAAATGCGAGGGAGCGGAGTGGGAGATGGTTGACCGCGACATCATCAACGACTGGATAGAGCACGAGATGGAGTCGGGATGCACTGCCCGCACTGTGTGCGGATATCTCACGGCGGTCAAGGCGTTCTACAGGTTCGGGCTCAAGCGCGGGCTCGTCGCGAGCGACCCCGCTCACAGCGTTGACGGTCCGAAGAAGGACAAGCCGCTGCCTTACTTCGTTAAGGAGAAAGATATGAACCGCCTGCTCGACGAGATAGAGTGGGGTGAGGGCATCGAGGACGTTCGCGCGCGTACTATTATATTGTTCTTCTATGAGACAGGAGTGAGAGCGGCCGAACTGATAGGTCTCGACGACGCACAGGTGGATTTCGTTAACGGCCAGATAAAGGTCACAGGAAAGAGGAACAAGCAGCGCGTAGTGCCGTTTGGGAAAGAACTGCGCGAGACGCTGAAGGCATACATCGCAAAGCGCGACGAGGAACTGCTAAGGCAAAGCAAGGCGCTCTTCGTGGATAACAAGGGCAGGCGCATGCGTTATGAACAGGTGAGAAGGGTGGTGCGCGACAGCCTCGGACTCGTCACCGCCATGAAGAAGCGCTCGCCCCACGTGCTGCGCCACTCGTTTGCAACAGCCATGCTTAACAACGAGGCCGGACTTGAGAGTGTTCAGAAGTTGCTCGGGCATGAGAGCATCGCCACAACGGAGATTTACACCCATACCACCTTCGAGCAACTGAAGAAAGTATATACTAACGCCCACCCGCGGGCATAATTCTTTAACCTTTTAAAATTGGAGGTAACTATGGAAATTAAGATTCAGTCAATCCATTTCGACGCCACCGAGCAACTGCAGGCGTTCATTCAGAAGAAAGTAGCCAAATTGGAAAAGTCGTTCGAGGACGTGCAGACCATCGAGGTGCAACTGAAGGTGGTGAAGCCAGCCACTGCTATGAACAAGCAGGCAAGCCTCACAGCATCTGTTCCTGGTCAGAAACTGTTCGTAGAGAAGACTTGCGACACTTTCGAGGAGAGTATAGACTTGTGCATAGATTCAATGAAGGTGCAACTCACCAAATTCAAAGAAAAACTACGCAATAGATAAAAAAATGCAGAAAAAATTTTGGTGATTCAAAAAAACGTCGTATCTTTGCAGCCGTTTTAGAACAGGTCCTTCGTGAAAGGCCTTTCGGCTGCAAGGATTTGCCTCTTTAGCTCAGTTGGCCAGAGCACGTGATTTGTAATCTCGGGGTCGTTGGTTCGAATCCGACAAGAGGCTCTCCCAGAGGACAGGGGTTAACAAGGACAGGTGAAAAACATAAAAAGGGTGGTTTCCAGAGCGGCCAAATGGGGCAGACTGTAAATCTGTTGTCTTTCGACTTCGGTGGTTCGAATCCATCACCACCCACATCAGTGGAAATTTTGCGGGATTTTGTTATAGCCGGTTCCCTAAGGACGAGGCAAAGACAAAATGCCGTTATGCGGAAATAGCTCAGTTGATAGAGCACTAGCCTTCCAAGCTGGGGGTCGCGGGTTTGAGCCCCGTTTTCCGCTCAAAATGCTGTAATAGCTCAGTGGTAGAGCACTTCCTTGGTAAGGAAGAGGTCCTGAGTTCAACTCTCAGTTACAGCTCTACTGTTTTTGTATTAACCGTGTGAAGCAGAAAATACGCGATTATTCATTAATTAAATAAATGTAAAGCTATGGCTAAAGAACAATTTGTGCGCACCAAACCGCACGTAAACATCGGTACTATCGGTCACGTTGACCATGGTAAGACTACTTTGACCGCTGCCATCACAACTGTATTGGCAAAGCAGGGTCTTTCAGAGGTTAAGTCTTTCGACCAGATTGACAACGCTCCAGAAGAGAAGGAGCGTGGTATCACCATTAACACTGCTCACGTTGAGTATGAGACCGCTAAGCGTCACTACGCTCACGTTGACTGCCCGGGACACGCCGACTATGTGAAGAACATGGTAACTGGTGCTGCTCAGATGGACGGTGCTATCCTCGTTGTTGCTGCTACTGACGGTCCTATGCCTCAGACACGTGAGCACGTCCTCCTCGCTCGTCAGGTAAACGTACCTCGTCTGGTTGTATTCCTGAACAAGTGCGATATGGTTGAGGATGAGGAGATGCTCGAACTCGTTGAGATGGAGGTCCGCGAGATTCTGGAGCAGTATGAGTTCGAGGAAGATACTCCTATCATCCGTGGTTCTGCCCTCGGTGCCCTGAACGGTGTTGCCAAGTGGGAAGAGAAGGTGATGGAACTGATGAACACTTGCGACGAGTGGATTCAGGAGCCTCCACGCGCAACTGACAAGCCATTCCTTATGCCAGTTGAGGACGTGTTCTCAATCACAGGTCGTGGTACTGTTGCTACTGGTCGTATCGAGACTGGTGTTATCCACGTAGGTGATGAGGTTGAACTGCTCGGTCTTGGTGAGGACAAGAAGTCTGTTGTAACAGGCGTTGAGATGTTCCGCAAGATTCTTGACGAGGGTCAGGCTGGTGACAACGTTGGTCTGCTTCTCCGCGGTATCGACAAGAACGAGATCAAGCGTGGTATGGTGCTCTGCCATCCAGGACAGATCAAGCCTTTCAAGAAGTTCAAGGCTTCTATCTACGTTCTGAAGAAGGAAGAGGGTGGCCGTCACACTCCATTCGGAAACAAGTATCGTCCACAGTTCTACCTCCGTACAATGGACTGTACAGGTGAGATCACTCTGCCTGCAGGCGTTGAAATGGTAATGCCTGGCGATAACGTAGAGATCACCGTTGAACTGATCTACGCTGTTGCTCTGAACCAGGGTCTCCGCTTCGCTATCCGCGAGGGTGGTCGTACAGTAGGTTCAGGTCAGATCACAGAGGTTTACGAGGACTAATCCTGTAAACTTCTAGATAGCCTAGAAATTCTAGTATTGCTAGATATACCAAGCCCCTGCTTACGGGTGGGGGCTTATCTACGGGAATAGCTCAGTTGGTAGAGCATCGGTCTCCAAAACCGAGGGTCGTGGGTTCGAGTCCTCCTTCCCGTGCCAAGAAAAGAGAAACAATATGTTCAAGAAGATTGTAAATTATTGCAAGACTTGTTACGACGAACTTGCGCATAAGACTACTTGGCCAACTCGTGCCGAACTTACCCACACTGCAATGGTTGTATTATCTGCTTCCCTTGTCATTGCTGTAGTGGTGTTCGCTATGGACTCGTTGTTCAAATGGGTTATGAGTATGGTTTATCCAGGTTAAATCGTTAAAGGAAAATGGCTCAGACAGGTAAGAAATGGTATGTGCTTCGCGCTGTGAGTGGCAAGGAGGCTAAGGTGAAAGAGTACATCGAGGCTGAATTGAAACACAACGAGTTGCTTTCAAAGTATGTCTCTCAGGTTGTGATACCTATGGAGAAACATGCAGCCCTGCGTGGACAGAAACGTGTTGTCAAGGAGAAAATCGCTCTCCCTGGCTATGTTCTTGTTGAGGCAGAGTTGAAAGGAGACGTTGCACACACACTGCGTTTCATGCCAAATGTTTTGGGTTTCCTTGGCGGACTGGACAATCCTTCGCCTGTACGTGAGGCTGAAGTGAACCGCATGCTTGGCATTGCAGAAGACACCGAGATTCAGGAAGAGGTTATTGTTCCTTACTTGGTGGGCGACGCTGTCAAGGTTACAGACGGTCCGTTCAGCGGTTTCAGTGGCAACATCGAAGAGGTGGATGCCGAGAAACATAAACTGAAGGTGATGGTCAAGATCTTCGGACGAAACACTCCGTTGGAACTTGGTTTTATGCAGGTTGAAAAAGAATAAGTACGCTGTTACGGGCGCGCATGTTCTTTTTATATTAAAATCACATTTTTAATTAACAAAAGAAATGGCTAAAGAAGTTGCTGGATTAATCAAATTACAGATTAAAGGTGGCGCTGCGAATCCTTCTCCCCCAGTAGGACCGGCACTTGGTTCTAAGGGTATCAACATTATGGGATTCTGCAAAGAGTTCAACGCCAGAACCCAGGATAAGGCAGGTAAGATACTTCCTGTCGTTATCACTTACTACACCGACAAGTCATTCAGTTTCATCATCAAGACCCCGCCAGCAGCAGTTCAACTCATGGAGGCTGCAAAGGTAAAGGGTGGCTCTTCTGAACCTAACCGCAAGAAGGTTGCTTCTGTGACATGGGATCAGGTGAGAACCATCGCCGAGGACAAGATGAGCGACCTCAACTGTTTCACAGTAGAGTCAGCAATGAAACTTATTGCCGGTACGGCTCGCAGTATGGGTATCACTGTAAAAGGGGACTTCCCTGGATAATTTTTAATAACTTCAATTTTAAAGAAAATGAGTAAACTGACAAAAAATCAGAAAGCAGTTGCCGATAAGGTTGAAGCAGGGAAAGCATACTCTTTGATGGAGGCCGCTCAGTTGGTTAAGGAAATCACCACAACCAAGTTTGAGGCTTCTCTTGATATCGACGTACGCTTGGGCGTTGACCCGCGCAAGGCTAACCAGATGGTTCGTGGCGTTGTATCGCTGCCGAACGGTACTGGTAAGGTTACACGCGTGCTCTGCCTCTGTACACCAGACGCTGAGGCTGCCGCCAAGGAGGCAGGCGCTGATTACGTTGGTCTTGACGAGTATATCGAAAAGATAAAAGGTGGCTGGACAGATGTAGATGTTATCATCACAATGCCCTCTTGCATGGGTAAGGTAGGACCTCTGGGACGTGTTCTCGGTCCTCGTGGCTTGATGCCAAACCCGAAGAGCGGCACTGTTACTATGGACGTTGCTAAGGCAGTGAAGGAAGTTAAGCAGGGTAAGATTGACTTCAAGGTTGACAAGGCTGGTATCATCCACTCGTCAATCGGCAAGGTGACAATGACACCTGAGCAGATCTACGGAAACGCTAAGGAGTTCATCAATACCATCATCAAACTGAAGCCTGCCGCTGCTAAAGGTACATATATCAAGAGTATCTTCCTTTCAAGCACTATGAGTGCAGGTGTCAAGGTTGATCCAAAGACAGTTGAATAACGCTTAAAGTACTGAAAACGATGAAAAAGGAAGTAAAAGATACTATTATTGTAGAACTTGGTGAGCAGTTGAAGAAATATCCTCACTTCTATCTGGTAGATGTTACCGGTCTGAACGCTGAGGACACAAGCAACCTGCGTCGCAAGTGCTTCAAGAACGAAATCAAGATGGTCGTTGTGAAGAACAAACTTCTGCACAAGGCTTTCGAGGCTTCGGAGATTGATTTTGAACCTTTATACGGCACACTGAAAGGCAATACGGCTGTTATGTTCACTAACGTGGCTAACAAGCCTGCCAAGATGCTGAAAGAGTACACCAAGGCTGGCATCCCTGCCCTCAAGGCAGCCTATGCCGAGGAAGGCATCTACGTTGGTGCTGACAAACTTGAGGAACTCTCTGCAATCAAGAGCAAGACCGAACTCATTGCAGACGTTGTGGCTCTGCTGCAGTCTCCAATCAAGAACGTTGTTTCTGGATTGAACGCTGGTGGCAAGGTTCACGGACTGCTTGACGCTATCGCTGAGCGTAACAAATAAGCGACCCCATAAACATAACATTTAAAAAACAACTAAAATTATTAAATAAAAATGGCAGATATTAAAGCTATTGCTGAAGAGTTGGTAAACCTTACAGTAAAAGAAGTTAACGAGTTGGCAACAGTCCTGAAGGACGAGTACGGAATTGAGCCTGCTGCTGCAGCCGTTGCAGTAGCTGCTGGTCCTGCTGCTGGTGCAGCCGATGCAGCAGAGGAGAAGACATCTTTCGATGTTGTCCTCGCTGAGGTTGGTGGCGCTAAGCTCCAGGTTGTAAAGGCTGTTAAGGAGGCTTGCGGTCTTGGTCTGAAAGAGGCTAAGGATCTCGTAGATGGCGCTCCTTCAACATTGAAGGAAGGTCTCTCTAAGGACGAGGCTGAGAACCTGAAGAAGGCAATCGAAGAGGCTGGTGCTAAGGTAGAACTGAAGTAATTCAGTATTACATCCTAACAAATATCGGTTAAGATCTCCTAAGTAGGGGGGTCTTAACCTTTTCTTGTCTTTATGGCAGTTATGCCAATCCGGAAACAAGGAATCTCCTGAATTTCTGGAACATTCTAAACCAAACATTATTCATTTTATAATAGATGGCTTCAAAAATCGTTGACAAAAGAGTAAACTTTGCAAGCGTGAAGAATCCGATGCCATATCCGGATTTTCTCGACGTGCAATTAAAGTCTTTCAGAGACTTCTTACAGTTGGACACACCACCTGAGGAACGTAAGAACGACGGACTGTACAAGGTGTTTGCTGAGAATTTCCCTATTGCAGACACCCGCAACAACTTCGTGCTCGAGTTCCTTGACTATTTCATCGACCCTCCTCGCTACACCATAGACGAATGTCTGGAGCGCGGACTTACCTACAGTGTGCCATTGAAGGCTAAGATGAAACTTTATTGCACCGACCCCGAACATGAGGATTTCCCTACGTTTGTGCAAGACGTTTACCTTGGCAACATCCCTTACATGACCAGCAACGGTACGTTTGTCATCAACGGTGCCGAGCGCGTTGTGGTATCACAGTTGCACCGCTCGCCGGGTGTGTTCTTCGGCCAGGGCGTTCATGCTAACGGAACCGTGCTCTACAGTGCCCGCATCATACCGTTCAAGGGTTCATGGATTGAGTTCGCCACCGACATCAACAACGTGATGTACGCTTACATCGACCGTAAGAAGAAGTTGCCAGTGACAACACTTCTGCGTGCCATCGGCTACGAGAACGACAAGGATATCATCGAGATATTCGGTCTCGCCGAGGAGGTGAAGGTGAACAAGAAGAACATGAAGGAAGCCATCGGTCGCAAACTTGCCGCACGTGTCTTGAAGAGTTGGAACGAGGACTTCGTTGACGAGGACACCGGCGAGGTGGTATCTATCGAGCGTCACGAGGTGATTATGGACCGCGAGACCGAAATCACCAAGGAGAACGTGGATGATATCCTTGAGAGTGGTGCTTCTACAATCCTTCTTCATAAGGATGAGGAGGCAGCATCGAAGTTTGCGATTATCTTCAACACGCTTGCCAAAGACCCAAGCAACTCTGAGAAAGAGGCCATCAACTACATCTATCGCCAGTTGCGCAATGCCGACCCTGCCGATGATGCCAGTGCTCGCGAGGTAATTCTCAACCTCTTCTTCTCGGACAAGCGCTATGACCTTGGTGACGTGGGCCGTTACAGAATAAACAAGAAACTTGGTCTGGACACCGACATGGATGTGCGTATCCTTACCAAGGAAGACATCATAGAGATTATCAAGTATCTCATTCAGTTGGTTAATTCCAACGCTACTGTTGACGACATCGACCACCTTTCTAACCGCCGTGTGCGCACAGTGGGTGAGCAGTTGTCCAACCAGTTCTCTATCGGCTTGGCACGTATGAGCCGCACCATTCGTGAGCGCATGAACGTTCGCGACAACGAGGTGTTCCAGCCGACAGACCTTATCAATGCCAAGACTATTTCGAGCGTTATCAACTCGTTCTTTGGAACCAACCCGCTCTCTCAGTTCATGGACCAGACCAACCCGCTTGCCGAGGTTACTCACAAGCGTCGTCTCTCTGCTCTCGGTCCTGGCGGTCTGAGCCGTGAGCGTGCCGGATTCGAGGTTCGTGACGTTCACTATACCCACTATGGCCGTCTGTGTCCTATCGAGTCTCCTGAAGGACCTAACATCGGTCTTATCTCGTCTCTCTGCGTTTATGCAAAGATTAACGAACTCGGATTTATCGAGACTCCATACCGTAAGGTGAAGAACGGAGTAGTTGACTTGAAGAACGAGGATGTGGTTTACCTCACCGCAGAGGAGGAGGAAGACCATATCATCGGTCAGGGTAACGCTCCGCTGAACGACGACGGTACGTTTATCCGCAGTTACGTTAAGTGCCGTCAGGATGCCGACTTCCCTGTTGTTGATCCTGATGAGGTTGACCTCATGGACGTTTCACCACAGCAGATAGCATCTATCGCTGCCGGTCTGATTCCGTTCCTCGAGCACGACGACGCTCACCGTGCGCTGATGGGTTCTAACATGATGCGCCAGGCAGTTCCACTTCTCCACAACGAGGCTCCTATCGTGGGAACCGGCATCGAGAAGCAGGTGTGCGAGGATTCACGCACTATGATTACTGCCGAGGGCGACGGTGTCATCGAGTATGTTGACGCTACTACAATCCGCATCCTTTACGACCGCACTGAGGACGAGGAGTTCGTAAGTTTCGAGCCGGCTCTTAAGGAGTACCGCATTCCGAAGTTCCGTCGTACCAACCAGAACATGACCATCGACCTGCGTCCTATCTGTGACAAGGGCCAGCGTGTGAAGAAGGGCGACATCCTCACCGAGGGATACGCTACCGAGAATGGCGAACTCGCACTCGGACGCAACCTCCTCGTGGCATACATGCCTTGGAAGGGTTACAACTATGAGGACGCTATCGTGCTCAACGAGCGTGTTGTTCGCGATGACCTGCTTACTTCTGTTCACGTTGACGAGTATTCTCTCGATGTTCGTGAGACAAAGCGCGGTATGGAGGAGTTCACAGCCGACATTCCTAACGTTAGCGAGGAGGCAACTAAGGACCTCGACGACAACGGTATTATCCGCGTCGGTGCCCGTGTTGAGCCAGGCGACATCCTCATCGGTAAGATTTCTCCAAAGGGAGAGAGCGACCCATCGCCAGAGGAAAAACTGCTCCGCGCCATCTTCGGTGACAAGGCAGGTGACGTTAAGGACTCTTCGCTCAAGGCTAACCCGTCGCTGAGCGGTGTTATCATTGACAAGAAACTCTTCTCGCGTGCCATCAAGACACGCCAGTCGAAGCAGCAGGATAAGATAATCCTCGCAAAGATTGATGAAGAATATGAAGCAAAGATCGACGACCTGAAGGACATCCTCGTTGACAAACTGATGTCTCTCACCGAGGATAAGGTTTCTCAGGGAATTACAGACTATACAGGTGCCGAGATAATCACAAAGGGCAGCAAGTTCACTGTCGCAGTGCTGAAGAATCTCGAGTACGACGGCATCCAGAGCAACAACTGGACCGACGACGAGCATACCAACCAACTCATCCAGGCTCTTATCATGAACTACATCAAGAAGTATAAACTGCTTGATGCAGAGAACAAACGCCGCAAGTTTGCTATCTCTATCGGCGACGAACTGCCTTCAGGCATCCTCCAGATGGCTAAGGTTTACGTTGCAAAGAAGCGTAAGATTGGTGTGGGTGACAAACTCGCTGGTCGCCACGGTAACAAGGGTATCGTTTCAAAGGTGGTACGTCAGGAAGACATGCCGTTCCTCGAGGATGGCCGTCCTGTTGACTTGGTGCTCAACCCGCTGGGTGTGCCTTCACGTATGAACCTCGGTCAGATTTTCGAGGCTATCCTCGGTGCTGCCGGCAAGCGTCTCGGCGTGAAGTTCGCTACACCTATCTTTGACGGTGCAAAACTTGAGGACCTCCAGGAGTGGACCGACAAGGCAGGCCTGCCACGCCTCTGCTCAACTCATCTTTACGATGGTGAGACAGGCGAGCGCTTCGACCAGCCTGCAACTGTGGGTATCACCTACTTCCTCAAACTCGGCCACATGGTTGAAGACAAGATGCACGCACGTTCCATTGGTCCGTACTCTCTCATCACTCAGCAGCCACTCGGTGGTAAGGCACAGTTCGGAGGACAGCGTTTCGGAGAGATGGAGGTTTGGGCGCTCGAGGCATTCGGCGCCAGCCACGTACTTCAGGAAATCCTGACCATCAAGTCTGATGATGTTGTGGGCCGCTCTAAGGCATACGAGGCAATCGTTAAGGGCGAGGCAATGCCTACACCGGGCATTCCAGAGTCGCTCAACGTGCTCCTCCATGAACTTCGCGGTCTTGGTCTCAGTGTAACCCTCGACTAATGTTAATTGATAGTTGATAATTGATAATTGACAATTCAGAAATATGGCTTTCAAGAAAGATTCAAAGATAAAGAATAATTTTACGAAGATTACCATCGGTCTTGCTTCGCCGGAGGAAATCCTCGAAAGCAGTTTCGGCGAGGTTACCAAGCCAGAGACTATAAATTACCGTACATATAAGCCCGAGCGCGACGGACTCTTCTGCGAGCGCATCTTCGGTCCTACCAAGGACTATGAGTGCGGTTGCGGCAAGTACAAGCGCATACGTTACAAAGGCATCGTCTGCGACCGATGCGGCGTAGAGGTGACCGAGAAGAAGGTGCGCCGCGAGCGTACCGGTCACATCGAACTGGTTGTTCCCGTGGCACATATCTGGTATTTCCGCAGTTTGCCTAACAAGATTGGCTATCTGCTGGGTGTGCCAACCAAGAAACTCGACGCTGTGATCTATTACGAGAAGTACATCGTGATTCAGCCGGGTGTAATGGCAGACAAGAAGGATGCCGAGGGCATCGAGGTGAACGGTTCTCATAAGTTCGACCTCCTTTCGGAAGACGAGTACATCAACATCATGGACAGTCTCCCCAAGGACAACGAGTATCTCGAGGACACCGATCCTAACAAGTTCATCGCCAAGATGGGTGCCGAGGCAATCTACGACCTTCTCCAGGGTATCGACCTCGACTCTCTCTCCTACGAACTGCGCAACCTCGCCAATACCGACTCTTCACAGCAGCGCAAGACCGAGGCTCTGAAGCGTCTGCAGGTGGTTGAGGCATTCCGCCAGAGCAAGGAGATAAACAAGCCGGAGTGGATGATAATGAAGATTATCCCTGTGACTCCGCCGGAGTTGCGCCCACTCGTTCCACTGGATGGCGGTCGTTTCGCCACATCCGACCTTAACGACCTCTACCGTCGCGTCATCATTCGTAACAACCGTCTGAAGAGACTCGTCGAGATAAAGGCTCCAGAGGTTATCCTTCGCAATGAGAAGCGTATGCTGCAGGAGGCTGTCGATTCTCTCTTCGACAACTCACGCAAGTCATCGGCAGTGAAGAGCGACAGCAACCGTCCTCTGAAGTCATTGTCCGACTCGCTGAAGGGTAAGCAGGGACGTTTCCGTCAGAACCTTCTCGGTAAGCGTGTTGACTACTCTGCACGTTCGGTTATTGTCGTTGGTCCTGAGTTGAAGATGGGCGAGTGCGGTCTGCCAAAACTCATGGCTGCCGAACTCTACAAGCCATTCATCATTCGCAAACTCATAGAGCGCGGCATCGTGAAGACCGTGAAGTCGGCAAAGAAGATTGTTGACCGCCGCGAGCCAGTTATCTGGGACATCCTTGAGAACGTAATGAAGGGTCACCCCGTGCTCCTCAACCGTGCTCCTACACTTCACCGTCTCGGTATCCAGGCATTCCAGCCGAAACTCATCGAGGGTAAGGCAATCCAACTCCATCCATTGGCATGTACTGCGTTCAACGCCGACTTCGACGGTGACCAGATGGCTGTCCACCTCCCACTGAGCAACGAGGCAATCCTTGAGGCACAGTTGCTGATGCTGCAGAGCCACAACATCCTTAACCCTGCCAACGGCGCTCCTATCACCGTGCCGTCGCAGGATATGGTGCTCGGACTCTATTACATCACAAAGATTCGTCCGGGTGCAAAGGGTGAGGGTCTCTCATTCTATGGACCGGAGGAGGCAATCATCGCCCACAACGAGGGCAAGTGCGACCTCCACTCTCAGGTGAAGGTGGTTGTTAAGGATGTTGACGAGAACGGCAACTACTACAACCACACTGTTGAGACCTCTGTTGGTCGTGTCATCGTTAACGGCATCATCCCTGATGAGGTTGGCTTCGTGAACAAGGTGATTTCTAAGAAGTCGCTCCGCGATATTATCGCTGACGTTATTAATAAGGTAGGTTTTGCTGAGGCATGTGAGTTCCTCGACGGTATCAAGAACCTCGGTTACCGCATGGCATACCTCGCAGGACTTTCGTTCAACCTCGACGACATCATCATTCCGAAAGAGAAGGAAGAACTGGTGCAGAAAGGTAACGAGGAAGTGCAGGCCATCAAGGACAACTATAACATGGGATTCATCACCGACAACGAGCGTTACAACCAGGTTATCGACACCTGGACACACGTTAACAACCGTCTCGGTGACATCCTCCTCAAGCAGATGACCGAGGCCGACCAGGGCTTCAACGCTGTTTATATGATGCTCGACTCTGGTGCCCGTGGTTCTAAGGACCAGATTAAGCAGTTGGCTGGTATGCGTGGTCTGATGGCTAAGCCGCAGAAGGCCGGTGCTGAGGGACGTGGTACTATTGAGAACCCTATCCTCTCTAACTTCAAGGAGGGTATGTCGGTGCTCGAGTATTTCATCTCTACCCACGGTGCCCGTAAGGGTCTTGCCGACACCGCTATGAAGACTGCCGATGCAGGTTATCTGACACGTCGTCTTGTTGACGTCAGCCATGATGTGATTATCACCGAGGAGGACTGCGGCACATTGCGCGGTCTGGAGTGTACAGCACTCAAGAACGGTGAGGAGGTAATCTCCACTCTCTATGAGCGCATCCTTGGCCGTGTGTCGGTTCACGACATCACCAACCCATCAACAGGCGAACTGCTTGTGGGTGCAGGCGAGGAAATCACCGAGCCTATAGCACGCGCCATCGAGGAGTCTCCTATCGAGATGGTTGAGATTCGTTCGGTGCTCACTTGCGAGAGCAAGAAGGGTGTCTGCATGAAGTGTTACGGACGCAACCTCGCTACACAGCGCATGGTGCAGAAGGGCGAGGCTGTCGGCGTCATCGCAGCACAGGCTATCGGTGAGCCAGGTACTCAGTTGACACTTCGTACTTTCCACGCCGGTGGTGTGGCTGGTAACGCCGCCGCCAACGCAAGCATCGTGGCAAAGAGCGACAGCCGCGTAGAATTTGAGGAAATCCGTACTGTCCCATTCGTGGAGCAGGGAGAGAATGGCGAAGTGAAGTGCCAGATGGTGGTAAGCCGTCTTGCCGAGGCTCGCTTTGTTGATGTCAACACTGGCATCGTACTCTCTACAGTGCCCGTTCCATACGGTTCATCACTCTATTTCACCAATAAGTCAGAGGTGCATAAGGGCGACCTTATCGCCAAGTGGGACCCATTCAACGCTGTCATCGTTACAGAATATGCAGGTACTCTGCGTTTCCAGAACGTGATAGAGGGTACTACATTCAAGGCTGAGACCGACGAGACAACAGGTCTTACCGAGAAGATTATCATTGAGTCGAGAGACCACACCCGCGTGCCTACCTGCGACATCATTGATGCCAATGGCAACGTGGTGGGAACCTACAGTTTCCCAGTGGGAGGTCACGTTATCGTTGAGGACGGACAGACCGTAAGCACCGGTGTCACACTCGTCAAGATTCCACGTACAGTGAATATGGGTGGTGATATCACCGGAGGTCTTCCACGTGTTACCGAACTCTTCGAGGCCCGCAACCCAAGCAACCCCGCTGTGGTTTCCGAAATCGACGGTGAGGTGACAATGGGCAAGGTGAAGCGCGGCAACCGCGAGATCATCATCACATCGAAGACTGGCGAGCAGCGCAAGTATCTCGTGTCGCTCTCTAAGCAGATTCTTGTTCAGGAGCACGACGCAGTGCGCGCCGGCACACCGCTCTCTGACGGTGTCATCACACCTAACGACATCCTCGCCATCAAGGGTCCTACCGCAGTGCAGGAGTACATCGTTAACGAGGTTCAGGACGTTTACCGTCTGCAGGGTGTGAAGATTAACGACAAGCACTTCGAGATTATCGTGCGCCAGATGATGCGCAAGGTGCAGATCAACGATCCAGGCGATACCACATTCCTCGAGCAGGAGATTGTCGATAAACTCGACTTCGCAGAGGAGAACGACCGCATCTGGGGTAAGAAATATGTTGAAGACCCAGGCGACAGCGAGACTCTCCACGCAGGACAGATAATCTCTGCACGCAAACTGCGCGACGAGAACTCAATGCTCAAGCGCCGCGACCTCCGCTTGGTACAGGTGCGCGATGCAGTGCCGGCAACGTCAACACAGATACTTCAGGGTATCACGCGTGCTGCACTCCAGACAAAGAGTTTCATGTCGGCTGCTTCGTTCCAGGAGACAACAAAGGTGCTCAACGAGGCTGCAATCCGCGGAAAGGTGGATTACCTCGAGGGTATGAAGGAGAACGTTATCTGCGGTCACCTCATCCCTGCCGGTACTGGTCTCCGCGAGTTCGACAAACTCGTTGTCGGGTCGCGCGAGGATTACGAGCGCATGCAGGCCAACAGGAAGAATGTTCTCGACTTTGCTTCAAAAGAAGAGGAGGAATAGTTTAACTCCTGATAACTATAATAAAGAGGTCGTGTCTGTTATTTTGAAGTGAACCCCGAAAGTTAGACAAAAAACTTTCGGGGTTTATTATGCAAAAGAGAAGGAAGCATGGTTATGCAGAATGTCTGAAGTACATGCAAATGATCAAAGAAGGAACATCCATTCATGCA
>Ga0256404_1000458_pt1 | contig 106233 bp, 91 predicted proteins | sample RumenRJG_01DNA_FD_185990 | JGI IMG/M metagenome (GOLD analysis project Ga0256404, IMG submission 185990) | Bovine rumen microbial communities from Lethbridge, Alberta, Canada - RJG_01 | ecosystem: Host-associated > Mammals > Digestive system > Stomach > Rumen | place: Canada: Alberta...
CAGACTTTGTCAGTATGTAATCTGTGTTGAATGTGGAAATTGCGAAAATACCAATTCCGCCATCTGCAAGCACTTTGGAAATTGCTGCGAGAATGCCAATAAGGGAGAAATCCAGTGTCCCTTCTATTCGGAACGCTTTCCAGCCATCATCACGTTCTACAGTGTTATCTGGCACTAACCGAATCGGACATACCAACGATTTTTCTTCGTCCGTTGAACCGATGAAAATATAGGGGGAAGACAAATCAACTCCCTCGTAGTCTGCTACCTTGCAGACGCTAAATTCTTCATCAATAATAAGTATCATACTGTTAATCTCGTTTTATCTGCTTTTTATTCTTTATTGCCTGCAACGATATACGAGCAGTATTTACTGAGCAGATTAGCTAATGGCAAATCACCATTCTGATATCTGTCTGCATCGAGCCTTAAAATTCTTTCGCAGATAGTTTTCTTACCTTTATATAAAGCATTGAGATATGGGATGCCATTCTCCTCCGTAATGCTTATATCAGTAAAGAACTGCAAAAGGTCTTCTGCATCATAGACGATGGAATAACTTGGGCGCTTGGCTCCAGGAATGTCCTCTTTCAGTATGTTCTTATCTACAAGGTCCTGAATATCGCGTATGGCAGTGTCTTTCGAGCACTTTGCCAATGTTGCCCATATCTTTGACGTTATCTTTGCTTCATAGCCGTCAAGGAACAGATTGAGCATCTGCGTTTGCCTTTCTGTCATTGGTACAGCGGAAGCTTTCTGCCAGAAGAAACTCTTGTTCAAGATGGTAGTGACAATGGTGTCTGCCTCGTCGAGTGCATTTACCAATTTCTGCAGATACCACGTCAACCATTCTGTAATGTCACCATCGCCATGCTGCATCCGCTCCAAGATGTCGTAATAGTGGTTCTTATCCTTGTTAATCTGTGATGAGACATTGTAAAAGCGGAACTCACTCTTTTCGCCACGTGCCAGAAGCATGTCGGAAAGGATGCGAGCCAACCGGCCATTGCCATCCTCGAAGGGATGAATGCTCACAAACCAGAAATGTGCTATGGCAGATCGGATCACACTGCTTACAGGCTCATCCTTGTCGAACCATGTGAGGAACTTTTGCATCTCTTCTTCTACACGATCTGGAGACGGCGCAATATAGTGAATCTTCTCACGTCCGAACATTCCACTGATAATATGCTCCTCGTTTGTACGGTACTGGCCTATTTCTATCTGGCTTCCTTCGCTATAACCTGATGGAAAGAAAGCAGCTTGCCAAGCACACAGTTTCTCTTTACTGAGAGGCAAATCATAATGCTGCACCACTTCGAGCATGACACCTACAACGGAGTCAACATAGTGCGAAGGTGCACTATATTTCACGTTATCAATGCCCAGTCTTCTGGCAATGGAAGAACGTACTTGATCCATGTTCAGCTGTATGCCTTCAATCTCCGAAGAATATACTACATCGTATGTCAGGTTCTCAGTCATTGCACGCAGTTTGCTGTCGAATCCCAGCGAACTCAGCCTGCCGTAAAGCATGCCCTGCTTACGGAATACTTTTTCCTGAAGGAGTGACACTTGGGAATTATCCCAACGGAAGTTTGTCCAATTGTCTCTTTCGTGTATATACATAACGCTTTTGACCATTTATGCGACATAATATTGCATTTAACGTCGCAATTTCTGCGACAAAAATACTGAAATAATGCTGAATCACCAAATAAAACCGCAAATTATCGCATATTATGCGACGTTCTTGTTCAAACGCTCTTTGTATGCAACATCTTGGGCCAGTCTCAATTTTGTGACATTGTGACAATAAGACAATAAGACAATAAGGTGGTATAAGAAAAGAGAGGGAAGCATCGGCTTCCCCCTCTCTTCATTATGTTGCACAAGGATTATGCTACTGCATTAGCTTCTGCCTTCTTGCGCTTCTTCTCTGCCTCCTCAGCAAGGAGGTCCTCAACTGCAGCTTGAGCAGCAGCCAGACGAGCGATAGGAACGCGGAATGGAGAGCAGCTCACATAGTTCAGACCTACACGGTGGCAGAACTTAACTGATGATGGCTCACCACCATGCTCACCGCAGATACCGCAGATAAGCTCTGGACGGGTGTTGCGACCCTTCTTAACAGCCATTTCGATGAGCTGACCAACACCTTCCTGGTCGAGCACCTGGAATGGGTCAACGTTCAGGATCTTCTTCTCCAGATATACTGGCAAGAAGCTGGCGATATCGTCACGGCTATAACCGAAGGTCATCTGAGTCAAGTCGTTGGTTCCGAAGCTGAAGTACTCGGCATGCTTAGCAATCTTATCAGCTGTCAGAGCAGCACGAGGAATCTCGATCATGGTACCGATGCGGAAACGAACCACGATGCCTTCATCCTTGAACATCTTCTCTGCTGTCTCACGGATCACTTTCTCCTGCAAGTCGAACTCATTCACCAAACCAATCAGTGGCACCATGATTTCAGGACGTGGGTCGTAACCTTCCTTACGCAGCTTGATGGCAGCACCGAGGATGGCACGTGTCTGCATAGCAGTGATTTCAGGATAGGTATTGCCCAAGCGGCATCCACGATGGCCCAGCATTGGGTTGCTCTCATTCAACTCAGCCACACGTCTCTGGATTTCCTGTACGGTAACACCCATATCTTCTGCCATAGCTTCCTGACCAGCCAGATCGTGAGGTACGAACTCGTGCAATGGTGGGTCAAGCAGACGGATGTTCACTGGGCAGTTGTCCATTACCTTCAGGATCTCGTAGAAGTCAATCATCTGGTATGGCAGGATCTTCTCCAATGCAGCCTCACGGCCTTCTTTCGTATCTGCCAGAATCATCTCACGCATAGCGCGAATCTTCTTAGCCTCGAAGAACATGTGCTCTGTACGGCACAGACCAATACCCTCAGCACCGAAGCTGTGAGCTACGGCAGCATCACGAGGAGTATCAGCATTGGTACGTACATGCAGCTTGGTATATTTGTCGCAGAGGTACATCAATTCAGCGAAGTCGCCACTTACCTCAGCAGCCTTGGTATCGATACGGCCTTCATAAACCTCACCTGTGCTACCGTTGAGTGACAGGTAGTCGCCCTCATGCAGAACGGTATCGCCAATGGTCAGCGTCTTGTTCTTGTAGTCAACAATCATGGCACCTGCACCTGTTACGCAGCACTTACCCATACCACGAGCCACAACGGCAGCGTGGCTGGTCATACCACCACGGCAGGTTACAATACCCTGAGCAACGGCCATACCAGCCAAGTCCTCAGGAGAAGTCTCCATACGAACCAGGATGACACGCTTGCCCAATCCATGAACGCGAGCAGCATCGTCAGCAAAGAAAGTGATATGTCCGCAGGCAGCTCCTGGAGATGCTGGCAAACCACGAGTCAGCACCTTGGCGCGACGCAGTGAGCGAGGCTCGAATACAGGGTGCAGCAGCTCATCGAGCTTGTTTGGCTCGCAGCGCATGATAGCTGTCTTCTCATCGATGACATCCTCACGCAGCAGGTCCATAGCAATCTTCACCATAGCGGTACCTGTGCGCTTGCCGTTACGGGTCTGCAGGAACCAGAGCTTACCTTCCTGTACGGTGAACTCCATATCCTGCATGTCCTTATAGTGCTTCTCCAGCTTGTCCTGGATAGCATACAGCTGCTTGTAGATGTCAGGCATTGACTCTTCCATTGAAGGATACTTGCTGGCACGTTCTTCCTCGCTGATGCCCTGCATCTTTGCCCAACGGCGTGAGCCCTCGAGGGTAATCTGCTGAGGAGTACGGATACCTGCTACCACGTCTTCACCCTGTGCATTTACCAGATACTCACCGTTGAAAACATTCTCGCCAGTACCTGCATCACGGCTGAAGCATACGCCAGTAGCAGAAGTGTCACCCATGTTACCGAATACCATTGCCATCACGCTGACAGCGGTACCCCACTCTGAAGGTATGCCTTCCATCTTACGATAGAGGATGGCGCGCTCGTTCATCCAGCTGTCGAACACAGCGCAGATGGCACCCCACAACTGCTCAACTGGGTTGTCTGGGAAATCCTTGCCTGTACGCTTCTTGATGGCTTCCTTGAACAATTTCACCAACTTGCGGAGCTCATCCACATTCAGGTCTTTGTCGAGCTTGATGCCGCGCTCTTCCTTTACCTTCTCTATAATAGCTTCGAAAGGATCAATTTCTGTCTTGTCAACTGGTTTCATGCCCAGCACCACATCGCCATACATCTGTACGAAACGGCGGTAGCTGTCATATACGAAACGCTCGTTGCCAGTTTTCTTCACCATACCCTCAGCCACCTTGTCGTTAAGACCCAGGTTCAGAATGGTATCCATCATACCAGGCATTGATGCACGTGCGCCAGAGCGAACGGACACCAACAACGGGTTCTTTGGATCACCAAACTTGCTGTTCATCAACTTCTCAATGTGAACTACTGCTTTTTCTACATCATCTTTCAAGAGAGCAATCACAGCTTCTTTGCCCTTCTGGAAATACTCGTTGCAGACTTCAGTAGTGATAGTGAAACCAGGAGGGACTGGAACACCAATCAGGTTCATCTCGGCGCAGTTAGCACCTTTACCACCCAACAGGTTGCGCATGTCAGCGCGTCCTTCAGCCTGGCCGTTACCAAAAGTATAAACTCTTTTGTCTTCCATAATAAAAAAAGTTAGGTATTAAGTTTTAATTAATTTCGTTAGTGTTAGTCTGCAAAGATAAGTGCTTTTTTTTATTTTTTTTAGATTTTTATTCAAAAAAGACGTATAAAAGGCTGATTTATTTTGTAGAATGAGTTTTTATTCTTAATTTTGCAGCCGTAATGATGATTTGAGGAGGGGCTTAGAGCTCCTTTTTTTTATTGTAAAAAAGTTTTAGACGTAAGTATGATTAACAAAGAGACAGTAGAAAACATCGCGTTGGAATGGCTGAATGGAAAGGATTACTTTCTGGTAGATGTAACACTGGATAATGACAATAAGATCAGTGTTGAGATTGACCATCAGGATGGTGTGTGGATTGACGACTGCGCCGAGCTGAGTCGCTTTATAGAAGAAAGGTTGGGCGCAGAAGGCGAGGATTATGATCTGGAAGTAGGTTCTGCCGGACTGGGACAGCCTTTTAAGGTGCTGCGCCAGTATGAGTGCCATGTTGGCAAGGAAGTGGAGACACTGACTGCCGACGGCCGCAAGCTGAAAGGAATCCTCAAGGAGGTAGATGCAGACCATGTGGTGATTACCGTTCAGCAAAAAATCAAACCCGAAGGTGCCAAGAGACCTAAACTGACGGATGTGGATATCTGCCTGAAAATGGATGAAATAAAATATACTAAATACTTAATCAGCTTTAAATAATTATGGCTAAGAAAGCAGAAACAGTGAGCATGATTGATACCTTTAGGGATTTCAAAGACTCACAAAGCATTGACCGCACCACACTGGTGAGCGTGATGGAGGAGAGTTTCCGCAGCGTGATCGCAAAGATTTTCGGCTCGGATGAGAACTACGACGTGATTGTGAACCCTGACAAGGGTGACTTGGAGATAAGAAGAAACCGCGAGGTGGTGCCTGATGGTGAAGTTACCGACCCTAACCTGCAGATTTCACTCTCTGAAGCACGTCAGATTGATGAGGACTATGAAGTGGGTGAGGAAGTAACTGACGAGGTGGATTTCAGCAAGTTTGGTCGCCGTGCCATTCTGAACCTGCGTCAGACATTGAGCAGTAAGATTTTGGAGCTGCAGAAAGACGCTATCTACAACCGTTATTCAGATAAGGTAGGTACCATCGTGAGTGCCGAGGTTTATCAGATATGGAAGAAGGAGATGCTGCTGCTCGACGAGGATGGCAACGAACTGCTGCTGCCTAAGACCGAACAGATTCCGACCGACTTCTACCGTAAGGGCGAGACTGCCAGAGCGGTGGTGGCTCGTGTGGAGAACAAGAACAACAACCCAAAGATTATTCTGAGCCGTACCAGTCCGCTGTTCCTGCAGCGCCTGTTTGAGATTGAGGTGCCTGAAATCAACGACGGCCTCATCACTATTCGCAAGATTGCCCGCATCCCTGGTGAAAGAGCCAAGATTGCTGTTGAGAGCTACGACGACCGCATTGATCCAGTAGGCGCTTGCGTGGGTGTGAAGGGTAGCAGAATTCATGGTATCGTACGTGAGTTGAGAAACGAAAACATCGATGTGATCAACTACACCTCTAACACCGCACTGTTCATCCAGCGTGCTTTGAGTCCTGCTCATGTAAGCAGCATTAAACTTAACGAAGAAGAACGTAAGGCTGAAGTTTATCTCAAACCGGAGGAAGTAAGTTTAGCTATCGGTAAGGGTGGTTTGAACATCAAGCTGGCCTGCATGCTGACCGATTATACTATCGACGTATTCCGCGAACTGGAAGGTGATGGAACGGAGGATGAGGATATCTATCTGGATGAGTTCCGTGATGAGATTGACGACTGGGTGATCGATGCATTTAAGGCTATCGGTATCGAGACTGCTAAGACTGCACTGAATGCTCCTCGTGAAATGATTATCAAGAAAGCCGATCTCGAGGAAGAAACCGTTGATTATGTACTTGACATCTTGCGCAAGGAATTTGAAGAAGAATAAATAACTTAAAATTTAGATAGAGTGGCTGTTAGATTAAATAAAGTAACGAGAGATTTGAACGTTGGTATCAGTACCGCCGTAGAATTCCTGAGGAAAAAGGGATATGAGGTGGAAGAGAACCCCAATGCCAAGATTACCGATGAGCAATTTGATTTGCTCAGGCAGGAATTCAGTACCGACAAGGATCTGAAGGCAAAGTCTGATCAGTTCATTCTCGGAAGGAAAGAAAAGGATAAAGACAAGGTTAAACCAGCCGTTGCCATACAAGGTTATGAGCCTGCTCCGGAAACAACGAAACAAAAGTTCAAACCGCTTGGCAAGATTGATCTTGACAAGCTGAACAAGCCAGCCAAACATGCTGAGACCAAACCAGCAGCAGAGCCAGTGAAAGTGGAAGTCAAGGTGAAAGAAGAAGTTCACCAACCAGCTGAAGAGCCTGTTGTTGCAAAGCCAAAGCCTGTTGAGCCTGCACCAGTAGCAGAGAAACCCGTTGTTGAGCAGCAGGCAGCTGCACCAGAGAAGCAGCAGGTTGAAACCCCTGTTCAACCGGCTCCTGTGGTTGAAGCACCAGCTCCAGTGAAACAAGAACCTGTTGATGACGACCAGGATGAGGGCGATGGCATCTTCCGTCTGAAGACTGACGTGAAAGTAAGCAAGTTGAATGTGGTGGGTCATGTGGATCTTGACCAACTGAACACTTCTACCCGTCCGAAGAAGAAAAGTAAGGAAGAAAGAAAGAAGGAACGTGACGAACGTGAGAAACAACGCCAAAGCCAGCGTCGCCAAATGAAAGAAGATATTATCAAGGAGATTCGTGGGAGCGAAGGTGAGGAGAGAGAAGATAGTACAAGCGAGAAGCAGGAAGGCAAGAAGAAACGTGTGCGTATCACTAAAGAGAAAGTGGACATCAAGAAAGCTGCTCGTGAAGGCGACTTCAAACGTAAGCGTGAAGAGCAAGGCGAACGCAATGAGGGCAATAACGGCAAGGGCAAGAAGAACAAGGACCGCTTCCGTAAACCAATGTTTAAGCAGGAAGTAAGCGAGGAAGACGTTACCAAGCAGGTAAAGGAAACCTTGGCTCGCCTTACCAACAAGACCAAGAGCAAAGGTGCCAAGTATCGTAAGGAAAAACGTGAGTTGGCTTCTGAGCGTATGATGGAGCAGGAAAACTTGGAGATGGAGGAGAGCAAGATACTGAAGCTCACTGAATTCGTGACGGCTAACGAGTTGGCCAACATGATGAACGTTCAGGTGACGCAGGTCATTGCTACCTGTATGAGCGTAGGTATCATGGTCAGCATCAACCAACGTCTGGATGCTGAGACCATCAACTTGGTGGCTGAAGAATTTGGCTATAAGACTGAATACGTGAGCGCCGAGGTTTCTCAGGCTGTTGTGGAAGAAGAGGATAATGAAGAGGATTTGGTACCACGTGCTCCTATCGTGACTGTGATGGGTCATGTTGATCATGGTAAAACTTCTTTGTTGGACTACATCCGCAAGAGTAATGTGATTGCCGGTGAGGCAGGTGGTATTACCCAACATATCGGTGCATATAACGTTACAATGGAAGATGGTAGAAAGATTACATTCCTCGACACACCTGGTCACGAGGCATTTACCGCTATGCGTGCCCGTGGTGCTAAGGTAACGGATATTGCCATCATCATTGTAGCAGCCGACGATAGTGTGATGCCTCAGACTAAGGAGGCTATCAACCACGCTGTAGCAGCTGGTGTGCCTATCGTCTTTGCCATCAACAAGATTGATAAACCAGGAGCTAATCCTGATAAGATAAAGGAAGAGTTGGCTGCCATGAATTTCCTCGTTGAGGAATGGGGTGGTAAGTACCAGAGCCAAGACATCAGTGCCAAGAAGGGTATTGGTGTAGAAGAACTGATGGAGAAAGTGCTGCTTGAGGCTGAGCTCCTGGAACTGAAGGCTAACCCTAACCGCAAAGCTACGGGTTCTATCATCGAGTCATCACTCGACAAAGGACGTGGCTATGTGGCTACTGTGCTGGTGAGCAACGGTACACTGAAGATTGGTGATATCGTCTTGGCAGGTTCTAATTTCGGTCGTGTGAAGGCTATGTTCAACGAACGTAACCAGCGCATCGACAAGGCATTGCCAGCCGAACCAGCTTTGATCTTAGGTCTGAACGGTGCTCCTGCTGCAGGCGACACTTTCCATGTGTTCGATACTGACCAGGAAGCTCGTGAGATTGCTAACAAGCGCGAGCAGCTCCAGCGTGAGCAGGGCTTACGTACAACGAAGATGCTGACCCTTGATGAGGTTGGCCGTCGTTTGGCTTTGGGCGATTTCCATGAGCTGAACATTATTGTCAAAGGCGATGTGGATGGTTCCGTAGAGGCGTTGAGCGATTCGCTTATCAAACTCTCAACCGACAAGATTCAAGTGAATGTGATACACAAGGGTGTGGGGCAGATTTCAGAGTCAGACGTTTCATTGGCAGCTGCTTCAGATGCCATCATCGTGGGCTTCCAGGTACGCCCTTCTGCTAATGCGAGCAAGTTGGCTGAACAGGAAGGTGTGGATATACGCAAATACTCTATCATCTACGATGCTATTGAAGAGGTAAAGGCCGCTATGGAAGGTATGTTGGCTCCTACATTGAAGGAGCAGGTAACCTCTACCATCGAAGTGCGTGAGGTATTCAACATTAGCAAGGTCGGTATGGTAGCTGGTGCCATGGTGAAGACAGGTAAGGTGAAACGTACTGATAAAGCTCGTCTGATTCGTGACGGTATCGTTATCCATACTGGCAACATCAATGCCCTGAAGCGCTTCAAGGATGATGTGAAGGAGGTGCTCACCAACTTTGAGTGCGGTATCAGTTTGACCAACTGCAACGACATCAAGGTGGGTGACGTGATTGAAACCTTTGAGGAGGTTGAAGTGAAGCAGACTTTGTAAAACCATGCAAGTTATCGATATAATCATATTAGTATTGGTACTGGCAGGCATTGTTGTCGGTTTCCGTAAAGGTTTCATCAAACAGCTGGCATCACTGGTAGGACTCGTAGTAGGATTGCTGGCAGCCAAGGCACTTTATGGTGTGGTAGGCGACCAATTAATTGGAACGGTTACCTCCAATGCCACCTTCGCGCATACGCTGGCATTCTTCCTGATTTGGATCGTAGTGCCCATCGTTTTTACACTGGTGGCATCATTACTTACCAAGGCGTTGGAAATCATCTGCTTGGGATGGATTAACCGTTTGCTCGGTGCTGCCCTTGGTGGTGTGAAGTGGCTGCTATTCATCAGTCTGGCCATCTGTGCGATTGAATATATCGACTCAGATAATAAAATCATTGAGAAGAACACCAAGGAGACATCTGCCTTGTATTATCCCGTACGTGAGTTGGTGGGCTTATTCATGCCTGCAGTACAGGATTTTACAAAAGATATCCTGAATAATGAGCATGGAACAGAAGGACAGGAAATATAAGGACAACGACTATGTACGCCAAGTAGCGGAGGAGAAGTACAAGTACGGCTTCACCACTGACGTGCATACCGAAGTCATTGACCGTGGCCTCAACGAGGATGTGGTGCGTCTGATTTCCGAGAAGAAAGGTGAACCAGAGTGGCTACTTGACTTTCGCCTGAAGGCTTATCGCCATTGGGTAAAGCAAACTATGCCCACATGGGCACACCTGCGTATCCCGGATATCGACTACCAGGCTATTTCCTACTATGCTGACCCTACCCAAAAAAGCAAGGATGAGGGCAAGAAGGAGATTGACCCCGAGTTGCTGAAGACCTTCGACAAGCTGGGCATACCTCTGGAGGAACGCATGGCACTGGCTGGTTTGGCAGTAGATGCCGTAATGGACTCTGTTTCTGTCAAGACCACCTTCAAGGAACAGCTGAAGGAGAAAGGCATTATCTTCTGTTCTATCAGTGAGGCAGTGAAGGAACATCCTGAGCTAGTGCGAAAGTACCTGGGTTCTGTGGTGCCATATACCGACAATTTCTTTGCTGCTTTGAATTCTGCTGTATTCAGCGACGGCTCATTCGTATATATTCCCAAGGGAGTAAGATGCCCTATGGAGCTATCAACCTACTTTCGTATTAATGCGCGGAATACAGGTCAATTCGAGCGTACACTTATCATTGCCGATGATGACTCTTATGTATCGTACCTTGAAGGATGCACGGCTCCTATGCGAGACGAGAACCAGTTGCATGCCGCCATCGTGGAGATTGTGGTACACGAACGTGCAGAAGTAAAATACTCAACGGTACAGAACTGGTATCCTGGCGATGCAGAAGGCAAAGGTGGCGTGTATAATTTCGTAACCAAACGCGGTCATCTGCGTGGTAATGACAGTAAGTTGTCATGGACTCAAGTTGAGACGGGTTCTGCCATTACATGGAAATATCCATCATGCATCTTACAAGGCGATAACTCAACAGCTGAGTTCTATAGTGTGGCTGTGACCAACAACTACCAGCAAGCTGATACAGGTACGAAGATGATTCATCTTGGAAAGAATACCCGCAGCACCATCGTGAGCAAGGGTATCTCTGCCGGCAAGAGCGAGAACTCCTATCGTGGTTTGGTGCGTGTGGCTGCCAAGGCAGACAACGCCCGCAACTACAGCCAGTGCGACTCTTTGCTGCTAGGTGATAAATGTGGAGCTCATACCTTTCCATATATGGACATCCATAATGAGACGGCTGTTGTGGAACATGAAGCTACCACCAGCAAGATCAATGAGGAGCAGATATTCTACTGCAACCAACGAGGCATCTCAACAGAAGATGCAGTAGGATTGATAGTGAATGGCTATGCTAAGGAAGTTCTTAACAAGCTGCCGATGGAGTTTGCTGTGGAGGCACAGAAACTGCTGAGTGTCTCGTTAGAGGGTAGCGTGGGATAAAGTTATAATAACATGTTAGAGATAAAAGACTTACATGCCAGTGTGGCTGGCAAAGAAATACTGAGGGGCATCAACCTGCAGGTGAAGCCTGGAGAGATACATGCCATCATGGGACCTAATGGTTCTGGAAAGAGCACGCTGTCATCTGTATTGGTGGGTAATCCTCAATATGAGGTGACTCAAGGAACTGTTACCTTCAATGGTAAAAACCTGCTGGAACTGTCTCCAGAGGACCGCAGTCATGAAGGTTTATTCCTGAGTTTTCAGTATCCAGTAGAGATACCAGGGGTGAGTATGACCAATTTCATGCGTGCTGCCATTAATGAAAAACGCAAATACCTCAACCTCCCTGCCCTCAGTGCCAACGAGTTCCTGAAACTAATGCGTGAGAAACGTGCTATTGTAGAGTTGGACAATAAGTTGGCCAATCGCTCGGTGAATGAAGGTTTCTCTGGTGGTGAGAAGAAGCGTAACGAGATATTTCAAATGGCTATGCTGGAGCCCAAGCTGAGCATTCTTGATGAGACGGACTCTGGTCTCGATATCGATGCCTTGCGCATCGTGGCTGAAGGGGTTAACAAACTGAAGACACCAGAGACGAGTTGCATTGTTATCACTCACTATCAGCGTTTGCTCGACTATATAAAGCCCGATATCGTACATGTGCTTTATCACGGTCGCATTGTCATGACGGCTGGCCCTGAATTGGCACTGGAACTTGAGAAGCGTGGTTATGACTGGATTAAAAAAAATGAGAATTGAGACTTTATTGGAGCAGCCAGGTCAGAGCTAAGCCTGCTTGGGCTAAGCCGAATGGAAACAATATAGTTACATAGAACAATTGAAGATGATTGAGATATTCGTTCCAAAAAACTCGTCGGAGGAGAGAACACTACAGCTGACTGAAGAGCAGCAGCTGCATATCCATGTGGAAAGTGGAGCCAAACTGAATTTGGTGTTCGAATCAGCTACTGTTACATCTCAATCCATTAATCTTTCAACTGATATAATCGTGGAGCAGGGTGCTTCTTTAGACTTCTGCGATTTAGACTTACGCATGGAAGGTGCTGTCCGAACGCACCATCTTAATATTCAGCAAGGTGCAGATAGTAAGGTGTTTGCGCAAAGTATCATCTTGTCAGAAGGTGACAACCGCAACACTACTCAGGTTGATTTGTGTGGTGAAGGTGCTGAACTTTGTTTGAATGGATTGGTCATAGCTCACCAAACTCAAAACGTCAATAACCATACATGGGTGCAGCATAGGGTGCCTCATACAACGAGCCATCAATTATATAAATATGTAGTCGATGATCAGGCTGTAGGAACTTACGCTGGTTTGGTGAAGGTTTTGCCAGGAGCGCACCACACAGTCTCAGGACAAATCAACCGTAACCTTTGCGTTACCCGTGAGGCACGCATGTTTGCTCAACCTCAGTTGGAAATTTACAACGACGACGTGCGTTGCAACCACGGATCCAGTACTGGGCAATTGGATGAGAGTGCCTTGTTTTATATGCAGCAACGTGGCATCTCCTTGCACGAGGCGCGCCTCTTGCTGATGGCTGCTTTTGTGGGTGAGGTGGTGAATCAGATACGCATCCCTGCCTTGCGTGAACGCCTGCATGATTTAGTAGAAAAAAGATTAAGGAACATTTAATGGTTAATGCTCAATGGTCAATGCTCAATCAAAATATGATATCCAAACTATTAGAAAAGACTTTCCAATCCTTGGGACCGAAGTTTATGGAAAGCCATTAGTTTATCTAGATAATGGTGCCACTACACAGAAACCTCGCCAAGTAGTGGAGGCAATGGTGCAACAATACTATACAGCCAATGCCAATGTGCATCGTGGCGTACATCACCTTTCGATGATAGCTACTGATATGTTGGAGCAGAGTCGTGAAGCAGTGCGTTGTTTCATTGATGCAGAGAGTGTACAGGAAATCGTGTTCACCCGAGGTACAACAGAGGCTATTAATTTAGTAGCATCTACTTTCTGCCAACAAGAAATGCAAGCCGGTGACGAGGTGATTATCAGTACCATGGAGCACCATAGCAATATTGTTCCTTGGCAATTGCAGAAAGAGCGTAAAGGCATTGTTGTCAAGGTGATTCCCATGGCCGATAATGGTATTCTCTGCATGGATGAATATGAAAAGCTGTTTACCTCACGCACAAAGTTGGTGAGTGTGGCGCATGTCAGCAATGTATTAGGTACCATCAATCCTGTTGCCGATATTATTCGTATTGCCCATTCACATGGCGTTCCTGTACTTATTGATGGGGCGCAGAGTGTGCCGCACATGCCAGTGAGTGTGCGTTCACTCGATGCTGATTTCTATTGTTTTTCTGGTCATAAAGTCTATGGTCCTACGGGAATAGGCGTACTATATGGTAAACGTGAGTGGCTCGACCGTCTGCCCCCTTATCAAGGTGGTGGTGAGATGATTGGCACCGTGAGCTTCGAGAGCACTACCTTTAATGCCATTCCTTATAAGTTTGAGGCTGGAACGCCCAACTATGTAGATGCTACAGGCTTAGCTGCGGCACTTGAGTATGTTGATAAGATAGGTATGGAGACCATCGCAGCTTATGAGACAGAGCTTACACGATATGCACTTGACCAAATGTCTCAAATCCCCAACATTCGTATTTTTGGCCCCCCCAATAGAGGTAGTGTTATTTCCTTCTTGATAGGTGACATCCACCACCTTGATATGGGTACTTTACTCGATCGCATAGGCATTGCTGTTCGCACGGGTCATCATTGTGCCGAACCGCTGATGCACCGATTGGGAATTGAGGGAACCTTGCGTGCTTCATTTGGTCTCTACAACACCTACGATGAGGTAGATGCCTTGGTAGCAGGTATCCACCGTGTTAGTCAAATGTTCTAAATATTATCTGTTATTTGATGCTTTCCACAAACGACCTGGTTACGTCAAAGGAGTTTTCTGCTACCGTGTTCCAGAAGTCATGATACTGACTTGCATCCGTATCTTTCAAGGGTAGGTCACTAATCACCCTGAACGAGATGAAGGGCACCCGGTTGATGTAACATGTCTGTGCAATAGCACAACTTTCCATATCCACGGCTTTGGCTTCTGGAAACTTGCCTACAATTTCACGCATCTTCTCACGAGAGTCCACAAACCAATCGCCCGTAACAATCAGTCCTGCATGTATTTTTACCTTACAATCCAGGCTCAAAGCCTTGTTCAGCAACCAAGATGCTGGCTCAAAGCGTACTGGCATGCCTTGCACTTGACCATACTGGGTAGAGTCATCAATGGCTGTGCCACAATAGACATCATGATACACCAACTGAGAGCTGACCACCACATCCTGTATCTCTACATCATCACCATTGCCTCCTGCGCAACCGCTGGAGATAATCACATCGGGATGAAACTCGTTAATCATCTTTTGTGCACCTAACGCCGCATTCACCTTACCAATGCCGCATTTCTGTACCATTACATCTGAACCCTCAAACAACTGCTTAAGTTGGTGCAGCTCTTTCTCCATCGCAACAATAATTCCTATCTTCATTTTCTATTCTTAATTAGCTTCGCTCAATTCTCAATTTTAAATCCTAAGGGAACAGAGTTTTCTGTGCTCATGCACACCACTGCCGAGAACTTCATCCCGCAATCTATCAATTCATCCCACTGTTTCTCCCCCAACATAGGCAGGTCATCATGTTCTATGTCCTGCTTCAGCAAACCATACACCAATCCGGCATTAAAGTTATCACCAGCCCCCACCGTGCTCACTGGCTTCATGGCTGGTACTGCATAACCCTTACTCATCGAGGTGGTGCGCAGCTGCACGTCTTTTGCTCCAGCAGTGTAAATGAAATTCTTGCAATAGAATTGTATCTTATCCTTATAGATTGTATTAGCATCGCTGAGGTTATACAAACACATGAAATCTTCCTCAGAGCCACGCACAATGTCTGCATACTCCAGGTTCTCCAATATAAACGGAGCTACCTTGAGGGCATCGCTCTTGTGTGCAACTCTATAGTTCAGGTCGTACATCACTATGGCCTTTTTCTCCCTAGCCTTTTGCAGCAGTTCCACTACTTTGTGGCGTACCATAGGGTCCACAGCATAGAAAGAGCCAAGCATCACTACATCATTTTCCCTCACTTCTGGCAGTTCCATCATCAAGCGTTGTTCGGGATAATTCTTGTAGAAGCTATATTTCGCATCATTATCATCATCGAGGAAAGCTAATGATACAGCTGACTTGTTATTAGCATATACGTCCAAATGTGGTATTACACCATTATCTCGCATATAAAGTTGAATCAGTTCACCGACATGGTCATGACCTACCTCACTCACGAAATCCACCGTTAGTCCCATACGGGCAAGTGATATGATGCTGTTGAACACCGATCCCCCAGGTACCGCTGTCCATGGTTGGTCGTTCTTGAAGATGATGTCCAATATCGTTTCTCCTATTCCTATAACTTTTCTCATAGCCTTTTTCGTCTTGAGTTGTTATTTTTGTGTAAAGATAGTGTAAAGCAAACTTATAAACAAAGTTTTCTTTGCTTTTAAGCTCTGTTTATACTATTTTTGCAGCCTCAAATAATATAAATGCATGGAAACAGAGCGTTACTTCACCCATAGTTTTCCCAATGGCTTGCGGGTCATCCTCCAACAGACATCCTCGCAAGTGGCTTACTGCGGCTATGCAGTAAATGCAGGAACTCGAGACGAGGAACCAGACACACCTGGCATGGCGCACTTCATCGAGCATATGCTGTTTAAGGGTACTACCCATCGCAAGGCGTGGCACATCCTCAATCGCATGGAGTATGTGGGAGGTGACCTCAATGCTTTCACCAATAAAGAGGAGACGGTGATCTATTGTTCTTTTATGAAGCAAGATTTCAGCCGTGCCGCAGAACTGCTTACCGACCTGGTGTTTCACTCTGTTTTTCCTGAGCATGAAATGGAGAAGGAATGTGAGGTAATAATTGATGAAATAAAGATGTATGAGGATACGCCCGCTGAACTCATATTTGATGACTTCGAGGATCTTATCTTTGCAGGTCATCCCTTAGGGCGCAACATTCTGGGTAATGCTGAGTATTTGCGCAGCTATGGAAAAGCCGATGCTGACGTTTTCTTCCATCATTATTACAAGCCCGATAACATGGTTTTTTTCGTTATGGGCAACTACACCATTGAGCAGGTCATACGTGAAGTAGAGAAGTGTACGTATGAAATCGCGACCGATCCAGTGGTGTTGTATCGCCAGCAACCATCTTTTAGCCCTGCCAGACGGTTGAATATAAACAAGCAATCCCACCAAGCGCATGTCATGATGGGGGGGCGTGCCTACGATGGAAAAAGCAACAAGCGTGTAGCACTCAACCTAATTAACAATATCTTAGGAGGACCTGGCATGAATAGTCGTCTCAACATCGCTTTGCGCGAGCATCGTGGGTTGGTCTATGAGATTGAATCAAACTATACACCCTATACCGATATTGGCACTTTCTCCATCTACTTTGGTTGCGACCACGATGATGTAGAGCGTTGTATTGATCTGGTGTTCAAGGAACTCAAACATTTCCGTGAGCAGCGCCTCAGCGATAGTCAAATGCGGGCAGCCAAGAAGCAGTTCATAGGTCAGATTGGTGTCAGTTCCGACAATAACGAAAGCAATGCCTTAGGTATGGCGAAGACTTTCCTCCACTACAACCGTTTTATCACCAGCGAGGAGGCGTTCCACAACATCGAACTCCTCACTCCCGACTTACTGCATGATGTAGCTCAAGAAGTCTTAGCGGAGAATAATCTCTCTATTTTGCATTACGGTCAATAGCTTTCTTCAACTTACCGACAGCCTCTTCCAGTGACTCAGTTGGTTCGATAATGTTATAATCCTCCCAAAACGCTTCATCATAGAAATCCATCACCTTGTCTGACAGCACATCACTATTGTGGAATGCCTCTTTATATGTAACCCATTCTAAAGGGTTATCTACACGGTTCGTCACAACCATCTCCGACACCACCGTATAGTTGGTAGCGAAGAGCCTTCTCTTCCAGTCACAGCGGAATTTAAACTCCGCCCTAATGTAGTTCAGAAAATAGCGCCCCCCCTGGTAGCGGTAAGTTACCAAATAACTCAGATCTTGCGCACGGAAACGCATCGTAGCAGGCTTCTTGCGCAACATCTGACGTGTTACTTTGGCAGGGTCACTCATGTCCATAGAGAATTCTATTCTGCTGATGCCTAAGTTCTCACGATCAATGTAGATAGTACCAACATAAAGCGGGAAATCCAACATCACAGGTTTGGGTTTGAAGCTGATGGCGTATTGTACGCGATCGTCTATTGTTACATAGTCCTTAAAAGCATAATCATACATCTCTTGGTATTCTGGCTCCAGTAGAATGTCGGGGTTCTTTACAGCATCTACATAAGTGGCAAGGTTGGGACCGCCCTCCAATTTCACACTTAATGTGTCCTTCAGGTCAGGGCTTGCCACACTACGACTTTTTGTGATGCGCACCCTGTCTCTTCCAGTACCCTGCGTGTAGTTAGTCTTAAATGCCTCTGTAACTGCCTCTGAGATGGTGATATATCTATTGCGCTTTTGCACCGTCTCTCTATAGAATAAATAGTTGAGCGTTGATACAGGACTATAATTCTGCTTCACTTTCCACATCGCATCTTGAACCAAGATGCGGGCATTCACAGGACTTACCACTATTTCGTTCAGCTTAAAGGAACTTTGCGCAAGGAAATATTCGTTACCTGTACTGGCTAATCTATCCACCTCTACTTGGTTGGAATTATAGCCTAAATAAGAAAATTGTATATATACTATCGTCCCCGGGTCTTTAAACTTCAAGGTAAATGCTCCGTCAGAGTTGGTAACGGTTCCTATGTTCGTGCCAGGAACATACACGTTCACATATTCCAGCTTACGGTGCGACTTCTGGTCTTTCACCACACCACTCACTGTAATCATATTCTCATTCATCCGCTCTGTGATGGCCTGGGCCATAGCAGTAGTGACGCAACCTGCCAGCAAGAGGCAAGTCATCAAAATCCTAAACTGTGTATGCATGATTAATTTCATCTTCGTGTAGCTTTGTAGTTATACTTTTTGCAAATTTATAAGAAAAAAGCGAAAGACAAACAGCAATGACAATGTCTTTTTTTTCGTTTTGACGCAAAAAGCGCCACCCTTCATTTCCTCTTACGGTTTTTCATTCAGTCTCAAGCGACTAAACTCGCAGCCACAATACAATTGATTATAGAAACCATACTCCCTCAGCAGTTGATTTCGTCTTTCCTGCAAGCCGCCTTTGCGCCAGTTCTGCTCCCAGAAGGTCACCCCGTCCACCTGTGCAGCCGCCCATTGTCCCGCCTCGTTAATCTGTTCTATGCTCTTCCAACGCGAAGATGCCAATGTGGTAGTAAACACTGTAAAGCCATGCTCAGAAGCATAGTGGGCTGTCTGTAGCAATCGCATTTTGAAACATTGCAGGCAACGCCTCCCTCGCTCAGGTTCGTTTTCCATTCCACACACACTCTCTTTCCATCCATCATAGTCGTAATCAGCATCCACAAATGACAACCCTTGACTTGTCACGAAGCGCTTTGCCTCGGCCTTACGGATTTCATATTCCTCAAAAGGATAGATGTTGGGATTGTAATAATAAACAGTAGGGTGTATGCCATTGGCCACCATACATTCTATGATGGCAGACGAACAAGGGGCACAACAACTGTGCAGCAACACCTTATCATCTTTATTTGGCGTTTCAATCTTCAACATCATTAATCGACTGCTTCAGCAGCAATAAGCTCTCAGGGCCGAGATTAAACAGCAAATCAACAATACTCAAATTAGGTATGAAACCCTGTTTCTCTTGAAATACTTGGTAGTAAGGCACGACCTTAAACACCTCATCCTCCATAGTATAGTCATGTTTTGGATGAATTACTTCTCGCAAGTCTAATACCCCATTGCTTACCTCCTTGATATATTCAAGAGTCCTTACCATGCAAGGTTGCATATCAATCAGTGCACAAATCATCTCCTGCAACGCCTCGTTGAAATCTATCAAAAACTCATATCGCTTTTCGTAGAATGGAACAAAGTCATCACGGTAATACTCGAAGTACGGTGTGTTACCATAAGCCGATTCCAGCGCATAGAGATGCAAGTGGCGCCAATTGCCATGTTCACTGATACGAATGTCCTTCATAGGACATTTTGGTACGTCAGGTTTCACCGTTGGCACTGTCAAGTCAATTCTTCCCGATGGCCCCGCAATGATACAACGGTTACGATATGTCTGCTTCATGTAGTGGTCGTACTGCTCCACCCACACTTTGTCAGCCGCTAGCATGTGCGCATAATACTCCACCGGCGCTAAGTAAGCCGAAGTCAAATATACCTCAGTCATGTACCCATTTGAACAGACGATTCCATCGGATTTTACCATCCAGCCAGTCGCGATCCTTGTCTAACGACAGCCAAATAAGAATAGGTTTACCCACTATATGATCCTCTGGCACGAAGCCCCAGTAGCGTGAGTCGGCACTCTTATGGCGATTGTCACCCATCATCCAGTAGTAATCCATCTGGAAGGTATATTCGTTGGTCTTGACCCCATTGATGTAGATGCCATCTTCCTTGCTTTCCAGTTGGTTACCTTCGTACGCCACAATGCAGCGTTCATAAATTGGCAAATTGTCATCGTTCAGTGTAATGGTAGCCCCTTTCTTAGGTATCCATATCGGACCATAGTTGTTGCGGTTCCACTTTGTATAAAGGTTCAGTGGGTAAAGGTCACCAATAAAATTCTCGCGTTCAGGCTCCATTACAATCTTGCTCACCAGTTTTTTGTTGCCCTGAAGAGTAGCGAGCATCTTCTTCGTTAGTGGCAAATTGTAGGTAGGTGCCAATCTACCATTGGACATACGCGTATTCAGTCCCATGCTCAGCAATTCGTTTTCCCACGAAGTGTCGCTTCCCATTTCCCAGCGGTCCTCTTCACTAATACCCAATTCTTTGAACATCTCTTCTGGGATTACTGGTCCTGTGGTCTGAACAAAATAGTTCAGCTGCATATTCTCAGGATCTTCCATCTGTTGGCCATTCAACCATACATGCGTATCAATGATTTGTAGTGTATCGCCAGGCAAGCCCACACAACGCTTCACATAGTTCTCTCTACGATCGACTGGTCTCACTACCACCTCGCCATATATACGTGGATTGCTCTTTATCAATTTACTGCCCTCAGCATAGAAGATATCATAAGCCGTGCGCTGTTGATCACGCGTCAGCGATTCCATAATCACCCTTTCGCCATAACGACGTTTGCCTTCTGCATATGCCAGCGAGTAGAAGTCGGTTTGTTGAAAGTTCAGTGCCACCGTATCGCCAGCAGGAAAGTTAAACACCACTATGTCGTTCAACTTTACCTTTTGCCAGCCTGGTGCGCGCTTGTATTTCCATTGCGGCCAATCAATATACGACTTCATATTTGTGCCAGGTATAGTATGCTGCGTCAGCGGTAGTGACAACGGTGTGTTAGGTACACGAGGACCATAACTAGCTTTGCTCACAAATAGGTAATCGCCTACCAACAGGCTCTTCTCCAAACTAGACGAAGGGATTTGGTAATTCTGGAAGATATACAGATTCACAAAATATACAGCCACCAGGGCAAACACTATGGCATCTACCCAACTCATAATTCCTCGTGCCGTGTCGTTTTTCCATTCGTGCCAGAAGCCCCAAGGTATTATCTTGGTGATATAAGCATCAAAGATGAAAGGTACCACTATTAGTCCCCACCAGCTTCTTATCCAGATAAGGAACAGCAGGTAGAGTACCATCACCATTGCCAACATTGCCCATTGTCTTTTCGTAGCGTTTTTTATCCGTTGCATAGTCGTTCGTTAGAATCCATAAACATCCTTATAATAATCCCCAATGGTCAGCAGTCCCTGTTTCCCTACTGTCCATTCCGCAGCCAGCACGGCACCTAAAGCGAAGCCCTTGCGGTTATGAGCGTCATGCGTTATCGATATCAAGTCAGCCTCCGAATCATATCGCACGGTGTGAATGCCAGGCACTTCGCCACGTCTGATATGATCTATGCGTAACAACTGTTTGTCAGTGGTGTCCTCTGCCCAAGCCGTCTTACGGTCCATGTTGTTCACAATATCCTCCGCCAGTGTAATGGCAGTACCACTGGGATGATCCAGCTTATGCACATGGTGTGTCTCCTCCATCTCAACGTCATACTGCGGAAATTGGTTCATCACCTTGGCCAAGTATTTGTTAACAGCAGTAAATATGCCTACACCAATCGAAAAGTTAGATGCCCAGAGCAGTGTCTTTCCCTCCTCATTGCACATACGGCGCACGTCATCGCCATGCTCCTTCATCCATCCCGTACTGCCACTCACCACCTTCACATCTTGTTTCCAAGCCTTCAGGTAGTTACCGTAAGCTGCCTGTGGAGCGGTAAATTCAATCGCTACTTCAGCACACTTGAAAGCATCGCTCTCAAAGTCCTGCTGGTTGTCAATATCTATAATGGACACAATCTCATGTCCTCGGCTTTGGGCTATCTGTTCTATCATTTTGCCCATTTTTCCGTAGCCTATCAATGCGATTTTCATCTTTTTCGTGTTGTTAAAAAAAATAGTATTCGTTTTCTTTGGTGCAAAGTTAATCTTTTTCTTACATTTGCCATCAAATTAAAGCATTCTTAACAATGGAACAGCTATTACATTTCGTTTGGAAACACAGATTTTTCCCTTTAGAGGGGCTCAAGACCACTACCGGGGAGGTCGTGGAAGTCGTAGATCCTGGTCTCCCTAACCCTCATGCAGGTCCCGATTTCTTTAATGCCAAATTAAAGATTGATGGTGTGTTGTGGGTAGGTAATGTAGAGATTCACGAGAAATCAAGTTACTGGTACAGTCATGCTCATCATTTGAATCCAGCTTATGCCAATGTTATCATGCATGTGGTGGTAGAGGCTGATGCCGAAATTACCCGCTTTGGCTCATCTAAGAAGATTCCTCAATTAGTAATTGCTTGTCCTGATGAGGTAAGACGCAAATACACTTTACTCAAACGAACGGATACATATCCTGCTTGCTTTTCTATCATCAGACAAATTCCTGCGATGACCATGCATGCTTGGTTGACGGCCTTGCAAGCGGAACGTTTCGACCAGAAGGCAAACGCTATTAACGAACGGTTGAAACTTTGCAACGGCAATTGGGAGCAGACCCTATTTGTTACCTTGGCGCGTAACTTCGGTTTTGGACTCAATGGTGATGCCTTTGAGGCATGGGCAAGACGAATTAATTTTGCTGCTATAGGGAAACACAGGGATGACATTCTACAGATAGAAGCCTTTTTTTTCGGATTGGCAGGTTTGTTGAATAATCACCTTGACGACCCTTATTACCTCGCACTACAAAAAGAGTTCCGATTCCTCAGTCATAAATTCAGTCTCCAACCACCGTTGCAGGTTGAACTTTGGAAGCTGTTACGCATTCGTCCGCAAGCATTCCCCCATACCAAAATTGCACAATTGGCATATCTCTATCAGCATCAAGAGGCTTTGTTGTCAAAAATCATAGAAGCAAAAGATGTAGAAACTGCTAAATCTTTGTTGCAGACCTCAACCTCTGGTTATTGGAAAACCCATTATTTGTTTGGCAAAGAAACTGTCATGAGCGAAAAGTTGTTGAGTGACAAATCACTGAGTCTGCTGTTAATCAACACAGTCATTCCATTTTTATTGGCTTATGGTAAGCACAAAGGGAATAACGAACTATGTCTGCGTGCTTCTGAATTCTTAGAAGAACTAAAACCTGAGGATAACTATATTATCAGACAATGGGAGCTTTTTGGCATCCATGCTGACAATGCAGCCGACTCTCAAGCGCTTATCCAGCTACGCAAGGAGTATTGCGACAAGCGCGATTGCCTGCGTTGCCGCATCGGATACCAATACTTAAAAGAATGGAAACACTCTTAAAGACTTATTTGTTTTATGCCAAGTACTGCTATAAAGTGTGGTTCAATGGTTGATCTATTATACAATCATTCAGTTTTTTTTGTTTACTGTTTGCTACTTCCAGCAATTTTGTTTAATATTGCAATTAGAAATCTAAAAACTAGAAATCATGATTAATCATAATACTGACCATCTGAAAACCAATAAGCAGTTTATGCTGGGCAACGGACTGCTGGCATTTGCTGTATTCATCATTGTGGCCATTTTTTTCTACCTTAGTTTCCGTGAGCAGAGCAAGAAACAGGAGCATCGTTATGCTGAGTCATATGCCATTTCCTTGGTGAAGGGATTTGTGGGTAACGACATGCAGGTGCTGGTGAATGACAGCGTGCTATATAACGCTCCTGTGCAGAGCGAACCGCTGACTTTCAGCATCACACGCTTTGCCGAAAACAGCTCTGTTATCATCGTGGATAATGCTACCGAGAAAATGGCAGTATTTGAACTGAGCGAGCAGGGGGGCGTGTATAGCTTTGAACGTAAAGATGGAGAGGTAGAACAGATGCAATAGTAGTATTTATACACACTAAAGTGTACTAAAAGTGTACTACTTGACAGAATAATAGCCATAAATCAGAAAGCAGCCCCTTAAAAGAGGCTGCTTTAATTTAATGAGTGCGGGTAAAAGGCACACTAAATATGGTTTTGGATAGAACTGCATAAAACTTAATGATACTGATAATAAGGTGTTTGCAATTTTAACAAATTTCATGGTGTGACCTAAAATTTCAGTAATGTGACCTAAATGTGACCTAATTTTGTTGTTTTTTTTGCACATATTTGTTATCTTTGTCTCATAATTAAAATATGTGTGTTTATGTCTTCATTTCTTCTCAGGTTGTCATCAAGAAAAGAATCTGATGGCAGACAACAAGTAATAGTCAAGTTGACCGTTTCACGCCAGGTAAGACCGTGTTTCAAATCTGGTGTGTATGTGCAGCCTGAGTGGTTCAAGGCATCTGGTTTGGTTATTCCGAGAAAGGGGAAGTATAATTATTTAGAGGTAAAAGAAGCAGAGACAGCCCAAGACAGACTAAATACATTCAAAAACAGACTGACCAAAATCTGCCGTTCTTTAGAAGAAGGTAAAGAAGAACTTAGTAGCAAGTCTATTTCCGATGCGTTATTACTAACTAATGCCATGAAGGTTGAGGAAATCTCAATCCAATCAATCAAAGTAGCACGAAAGAAATCCGCACTAATGGTTATCGAAGCACCTAAATCTTTTTATGGGTGGATGGAAAGGTATATCATCGAGAAACAGCCTTCTTATGACCAGACAAAGGGATTCCGTGTGCTAATGCGTGCTATGGCAAGATATGAGGCATTTGTAAACCTCACAGACAAGAAGCGCAAATGCTTTAAGTTGGATATAGATAAGATAGACAAAGAGACTATCCTTGATTTCTTCGATTACTTTGCTAACGAAAAAGAATTGGCTGATGAATACCCGAAGATATTTGAGGAGCTACTCGCAAAATACCCTGCTGACATAAAGACAATAAGAAAGTCACCGCATCTGGTTGATAGGGGAGAGAACACAGTTAAGAAATTGAAGAAGAAGCTGAAAGCGTTTTTCAACTGGCTCAACAAAGGAGGTTATTCAACTAACCAACCCTTCAACGGTATTGAAATCAAGTCTGAGATTTACGGTACTCCTTATTATCTGACTTTAGAGGAACGCAACCAGATAGCAGATGCAGACCTTTCCTCAAATAAGAGCCTTGAAGTACAGCGTGATATTTTTATATTCCAGTGTCTTATCGGTTGCCGTGTTGGGGATTTGCTGAGAATGACACAAAGCAATCTAAACGAGAAAGAACAGATGATAGAGTACATTGCCAACAAGACAAAAGGTAAAGACCCAAAGACGGTAAGTGTACCGCTTAGCAGCCGTTCTAAGGCTCTGGTGGAAAAGTATTGGGGTGCTGACAAGAAAGGCAGGCTATTCCCTTTTATCTCCGCTCAGAAATACAATGAAGCAATTAAAGAGGTTCTTACAAGATGTGGCGTGACAAGGGTAGTGACCATCCTGAATCCAACTACAGGAAAGGAGGAACAGCGACCCATCAACGAGATTGCATCCTCTCACATGGCTAGAAGAACATTCATCGGTAACCTTTATAAGAAAGTGAAAGATCCAAATCTTATTTGCCACCTCTCAGGACATGAGGAAAACAGCAAGGCTTTTGCGAGGTACAGAAAGATTGATGATGACATTAAAAGGGAAATGGTTGAGCTAATTGACTAAAAATAAAGAGGGGGTGTGATAGCCCCCTCTCCCCGACACACCCCCATGAGGCATTTTAGGTCAGATGTTTATAATAATTGGTGATGCTTCATACTTTATTGCCGAGTCTGCACTTTTCAAGGAATCCAATCAATCTGTCAATGACACCGTTTACAATGTCCTCATCTTTTTTCGATAGTCCGTTGTCTGGTAATCTGTTATCGGTAAAAAAGGCTTCAAGTTCATTAATTGCCCCTGCAATTTTCGCAAGGTAAGCCAAAACTTCATTTAAACCTGATGCGGATAGTTTCTTTTCCATTTCAATCCTCCTTTGTTATATTATCATTCTATTTTCGGTAAGTGCCATAACGTCAAGGACTGACTCTGTTAGCTTTTTATCAAGAATTATAGCAACTTTAGACAAAACGTCATCCATCTCTTTTTGAAATTTCTGTTCACCAATTTCATCATTGCCATAGGCTTCTGATACTTTTGCGTAAAAATCATTTAATTCATAAATTAGCTTTACCCATTTTGCTGTTGATTCGCTAACTTGAATGCCATCAGCATTAATTTTCTCTTTCATGTCTTTATTGTTTTAAATATTAATAATACTATTAGCTAAACAGATGTTTTAAATATTGCATTGCAATTACTGGCTCACCTGTCACATGAGCTATGGTTATTAACTATTTTTCATTATCTTCTTTTTGCTTGGAGTAAACGAAATCCACATCGTCGATGAGCCAGTTAATGACGTATAGAGTTTCAAACAATTTACACGCATCCACCGTCCCACTGAGGTTACTAAAAATCAAACGCCTTAGATTTATAAGGCTGTCCTTAAGGTCTTTATCGTCAAATGTACTTTGTCTTGACAAATCAATTACATCTTTCGTTGCCATAATAATTATTCTTTAAGTTGTTAATAATGTTAGTTAGCGTCATGAAGACAATGTAAATAATTTTATTGACACTACAAAATATAAGGCAAATAATACCATTACCTTTAACATACTTTAGTAAATAATACTATTTACAGAAAAACTTTTTGAATACCTTTGTAACAAAAATAAAAGCTATGAGAATAAAGACTATACTAAAAGAAAAGAACATGTCTGTTCAGGAACTTGCCGACAAATTAGGGGTAAGCCGACAGGCGTTAAGTAAACAGATAAATGGGAAATTACTCGTTGAAACAGCACAGACAATCGCCACAGCGTTAGATGTTCCTCTGGCTTCTTTGTTCGATGATTACAAAAATGAACAAGAATCTTTTATCACCTGCCCACATTGCGGAACAAAGATACCAGTGGAGGTGAATGTAAAAGAAGAAGGCAAATAGAATTCCTACACACAAACAAGAAAAGAAAAGCGGCAATCTATAAAGACTACCGCTTAGAATATAAATCCTGCCCAGAGGGTAGCAGGACATAGTTACGCAGACTTCCTCTGCGCCTCTATCAGTTTAGGCAGATAGTCTAGCGCTAAAGGGTCTCTTTTCTTGAAATACTCCTCAGCGTGTTCAAATATCCACCGTTCACTTACATAGTTAATGAACAAAGGCAATGCTTCGATGGGGTACATGTATGCGTCAACCATCCTACCATCAGGATAGTGATGCTTGTAGGTTTTATGTTTATTCCACAGCTCTGAATCAATCTCTTTCAGATACTTTGAAAAGTATTTTCCTACAGATATGTCCACACATATTGACTTGCCATCTGGTGCCTTATCGGGTATAGAATAACCTACTTTTTCAAGCATCGCATACAACCTTACATAAAGCTCTGTGATGACAGAAAAATAGTTATGCGGTATTAGGTGAACATTATCCTTGTACCTTATTACGAAGTTAGGCAAAACACTTCTGTCTGTTATTCCATAATATCCTTTCTGCCTGATAGATGGAATGACTTCATCAAAAAGCCATTTCTCAAACCTTTCAGCACTTGGTAACTTTGAGCTAACAATGAGACGATAGACATTGCCTTCTGTAATAAACTTAATCTTTTGATTGACAATAGTCCCCCATTGGTTTGTGGTGGGTATGAACAATTCGTTCACCCCCTCTGTTTTACAATGGTCTCTGATTGCTTTCTGCGGATTTGCATATCCCAATACCCTTGCAACATCTGTTGCCGAAAACCATACCTTACCATCTTCTATGATGGTACGAACCTGATTGAAAGCACTACTTTCATCAGATTCAAACTTAAAAATTTGAAAATTCATAAATAACAATTTTAAAAAATTTAATACGAATAGTAGTTATCCCTCTGTATAACTGTTGCAAAGATATGATTTTTTTTTCATAAAAACAAATGTGACACATATCTTCACAGATACATGCCACAAAACTACTATTTTTAAATTTTATAAAATTGTTTCCTTTTGATACCGCAAAGGTAAGCAAACTATTGTAAAGCTTGTACATATTACTACAAAAATTTAAGTCTATTTAAGTTTTTAGCGGTAATTCAACAAGTCAAAGCCTGAATTGTACAACATAATTTACATAAATAACATCTAAATAAAGTTCAATTGAAAGAAAAATAATAAGGAGAAAAGTTGCTATATTTGAAAACTTTTACTATCTTTGCAGCATGGATAGTGAAAGAAAGATACTATACTACAAGGAATATTTTCCTAAATTCTTCTTCTCCCTCAGTGATGGGGCGAAGAGGAAAGTGGCTTATGTCCTTGATGTGTTAAAGACCCAGCAGCGACCAGGCAAGAACTTTGTCAAGCACATTAGAGAGGGTGTTTATGAGTTGAGGGCACAGCACGAAGGTAACATCTACAGAGCTTTCTTCATCTTTGACGAAGGTAATATCGTGATGCTATTCAATGGCTTTCAAAAGAAGTCACAGAAAACGCCACAAAAAGAGATAGAAACAGCAATCAGATTAAAGAACGAATACTATGCAGAAAAAGGACAACATCGGTAGTTTTGATGAAGTTATGGATTCTCTTTATGGGAAGGTAGGAACTGAGCAGCGCAATGAGTTCAGAAGAGAGGCCTATGCTTATTGCGTGGGACAGATTGTGCATGATGCAAGAAAGCATGAAGGGCTGACCCAGTCAGAACTTGCAGAAATAGTAGGAACGACTAAGAGCTACATTTCTAGAATTGAGAGGGGAAATGTTGAGCCAAGTGCAGGACTTTTCCTGAATATCATCAATACCCTCGGATTGAACATTGCTCGGACTATGGTTTGAATAATCGCAATGCACATAATTAGCAATTGGGAATGGGGGCAAACACAGCCTCCTTTTTTTTCTTTGTGGCTGCATATCGAGCTGCGAAACATCATTACAGTGAACTTCCAAATCTATTGAAATATCACCATCGATTTCCTGCTCAGAATGGAGCCATCTTTTACCCTCGCAAACGATGAAGATTCTCTCTTTAGAGACTTTTGCATCACCACCATTAATTACTTTCTTCAGAAATTCCCTGCTCATTTCGCTTTGCCTCCTGCATTTTTATAATTCTTTCCGTTATCTGCTCTACTGCTTCTTCTGGCAGTTCGTCCACTAGTTTTTCAAGCCTCTTAAATTCTTCATCAAGTAAAGATTTAACATCACCAGTCTTTCTCCAATCCTCGGAATAATGATAGAGAAGTGTTGCTATTGCTTGGGGATTTGGTGGAAGTTGTTGCTCTTGAACGATTGCCCTATCAGTTAGTACAACCCATCCTGAGCCTCCGCAATAAGGACATCTTTTGTCTGAGCCACCACATTCACATTTGGACTGGACATATCGGATGGTCTTGGAAGTAGCCGAACCAACAGCAAGCTTGAAATAAGAATCCACGAGTAAGGTGTTGGCGTTTTCCCGTGCGTGCGTTAAGACTTGATTAATCTTCTCGCTCCTTTCCTTGTTCTCTTTTTCTGACCAACTTGGATACCTGCCATTCTTCATCCGTGAGAAAGTCTCAGGCGAGATGGAAAGCACGGCTGCAATCTGTTTGTCAGAGGCGTAAATCTTACCTAAGTTTTTTATTATAGAGTAAAATTGTTCGCTCTCATAAAAACCGTCCTCAATTCTTATTCTATTTTTTTCCATATCACTCAATCAGTTTAAGCACGTTTTCTCCTTTTATAAAGCGTTCATCCGGAGAGGCGGACATTATATCCATAAAAGAGATAAAAGCCTCGTAGGAGCTAAAAGAAAGCGTTACAAAGGCATTCTCCCTTTTCTCTCGTTCTTCCGCTATGACATTTACCCTCTCTTTAACAGATTTCACGTTCTCTTTTCTTGCTTCTGCATCACCGATAATCATTCCTTCAAACGGCTCTTCAATCATGGGGGAATCATCAGAAAAAGCCAGTATGTCTCTTATTTGGTTGTCATCAAATCCCAAATCCTGATATTTAATTGGGTCAATGTCTCCGATGTATTTTGCAATAAGGTCGATGTCTGGTTTGGTGTTACCAACAGCCATGTAGGTTAGTTGTTCCTTTTCTGTCTTATCGTCCAGTTCTACGGATTCAACTTTTACATCATAGTCGTTGGCACCGTCATATTTATAGTATAAATCCATTGCCATGATACGCCTATGCCCATCAATCAGGTTGCCTGTGTTTCGGTTCCAAACAATACCCCCTAAAAACCCTACTTTTTTCAAGTTCTTTTCTTGAAGCTTAACGGCTCTATCAGTATGCCGTTTAGGATTGATGGGGTTAAGGTTTATTTGTGACCTCTTAATTATTATTGTCTCACTGTTTTTTATCATAGTCGTATTCAAATATTAATCTTTCTGATAAAGGGAAGCTATCATAGACTTTCTGTAAGTCTTCTGGGTAGTTCTCTCTTAACCATAACAGGTAATCGATGTTGCTTATGTTGGTTCCTGATGATTGTCCTTTACCGTATCTTTCAGGCTTGATAAGTCTGTTTCCTTCTATGAAAGATAAGACATCACTATTGTGATAAGAACTAAGGGGGTAGCATTTCTTCGTTTCCCTGTTAATAGCTTCGTCCTCGTACCTTCTGAGCATAATTCGTCTGTTCATGGAATCGCTCTGTTTAAAACCGAAGAAAGCCCAATCTATGCCATATCTATTTCTCACCGCCTCTGTCAGGTCTGACATGGTGAACTGCTTCTGCTGTTCGTTTTGCTTGCATCCCATGTAGCCCGTCTGCAAATATGACCCGAGTGCGTAGTGAGGTACCTGAATAAACTTAGCATTAGGGTATTTGACCGAAGCGTAGTTAATGTATCGGTTAATATGTGATAAACCCTTGACAAGATACATGTAAACACAGACAATCTCATCGAAATAGGGTGCTAGCAGGTGAAGCAAGGCGATGCTGTCCTTACCACTAGCGGAGTGGAACAACACCGCTCTTGCCGTCTCATTGGCGATGGACTTAATTATTTGCTGAGCCTTTTCCATACCAATTAGCTTCTGCCTGAGTTACGACGGAATCGCCTTACTCTGGCACGTTCTGCAGCATTGCGGTTGGTTAGCTTGACTGTTGCCATTGCTGCAACATTCCCCAAACCTCCAGCAGTAGTGCGTCCGTTCTTACGCTTGCGAATATCTACGATGGTGTTGGTATTGGTGTTGTAATAACCAACATATTCGCCTCTAGCGTTATGAATCTCGTTTGCCATGTTTTATTTTGTGTTTGGTTAGACATCATAAGGTAATTGTTTGTATTATTGTAAATTAGTATTTATAACTTTGCCAATGACGAAGTAAAAGTACATAGGTCGGTTATCTTCTCCTACTGCCTTTAGTTGAGCAAGCTGCTCATCCAAGTCGTGACAATCATATTCATCTTGCAGGTATTTAACATCATCATCGGTAACCGCAACTATATCATTAAGCTCACATTCGCAATCCAAAAACCAAGTGTTATCGTAGTTGTGAAAGTGGATAGTATGAATTTCTCTTAACGGGTCACATTCATCAAGAATATTTGGCTCGTTTGCATGAAGCTTCATGTATGTCAGCACCTCTTTGTCATAGAGACGAGATGAATAATGCTCAGAAAAAGCACGGAACTCTATCTTTTTCTTGCCTTCAAGAATCTCTTGTGCGAATTGCTTTCGCATCACTAGATTAAGAACCTCTAATGGTTCAGCTATTTTTTTCTCTGCACTCATATCTATTTCTTTTTTTTGCAAATTTACTCATTAAAAAAACAAATCCAAATCGGAATACAACAAATTAATATAATGGATTTTATAACAATCTTGGTTCGGTTTCTTCTATCGAAAAAACTACTCTGGGATTCCTTGTGTCGATGTGCTTGGTGGCAGTAATACCTATACAAAGGTTATCATCGGTAATGACTTTAGCGTATTGTAAACAATCCAAAATGGTCTTAAGTGCATTGTCTAGGTCAAATCTGGCAGAACTTTCATAAACGTGTACTAGGAGTCTAAAAGGTTTAGAGATAAGCCTACCTTTATAGACTTTGCACTGCTTTACGAAGGAACGCTCATAGGCTCTTAGATCCTGAGTCTTTATAATGTGCTTACCATTAGGAGAATCCCCAATTTGGTAGTTATTCGCTTTACTTATAACCTGTCCGAATATTGTTTCTTCTATCATAGTCGTGTTTTTATTGCATTGAAAAATCTTAAAATTATAAACACATTCAGCACATTTAGAAGAAATGTGATGTATAACTCTTTCTATGTTTATTCTTTAGAGTTTATTCTTTATTATATTTATTCTTAAAGATGTACAGTTAATGTACACTTCGATGTACCTATTAATGTACCCCCTTTCTTAAAGTTGTACATTTTTCTTGGTACTCAATAAGCGATGCAAGTTCTTTCCTGTGACTACGGTTCTCGGCTTTGATTTTCTCTCGTCTTTTCTTGGCGATTGAAACGGCTATATCTGCCTTAATCTCATCAAAGTTACATAATATTGAGACGAATGTCCTATGACCAAACCCAATAAAACATTGAGCCATACATGAGACTAATAAATCATCTCGCAATCTTTCAAACCGTCTCCTGGTTGAATACTTGTCATAAATCTCTTTCGCTTTTTTGTTGGAAAGAAGCAGCCTGTCAAGTTCTTTCTTATCCTTGCTACCGAACATGCGACACAGTATCATTTCTTTGGTGGTTGCAGTCCATTTGCGCTTCATTCCAATGATGCTACTAATTCCCATTAGCAAAGCAAGTTTCATTCGGTCATATTCGGAATGTGCATTATTCAAGTATGATAGCAGAAAACTAACACCAATGGCGCAAATTGGACACCCTCGATAGTCTCTATTTAAAAAAGAATTATGGCAATGGATAATGTAAGAAACTCTACCTTTCAGTTTAAATCTTTTAAGTACTGCACGAATTTGGCACCATTCTAAGGCAGCACAAGTAAATTCTTCAATTGTGAATGATAGCGAATTAGGAACGTTTGGGTAATGGTGGCTCTGGTAGAATTCTTCATCTTCATTCAGATAATTTACTATCCCTCCAATTTCTTCTTCTGGATCAAAGGTTCCATAACCATCGAAGCCTTTATAATCTACATCTAAGGTAAGAAACTCTTCTTCTGCAAGCTCTTCTATCATCAGAATGAGACTATGAGGTAGCGCATCTTTATCACGGTAATAGCAATAGAAAAGGTCTTTTAGGAAACCATTACCTAAATTATCTAATTTTTCTCCTTTATAGATGGCTTCGGCTGCCTCATAGATGCCAAAACCAACAATATCATCAGCGCAGCCTTTTGGCATGAATAACTCTCTAACCAAAGGTAGAGGAATAAGCACAAATTTATTTGAGACTTCAATTGCTCCTGAAATATCGTTATTCATGACAATCCATCCCAGATGTTTAATTGTGTAAATGTCTGCTTGCGCCATAATGTCTGGTCTGCGCTATAATACTTCGCACGGAACCCAGTAGTCTTGTCTTTGTCCTTCTTGATTGCCTGCAGTAGCCCCAATCGCTCGAGGTCGCAGATATACCAAGTAATAGAATTGCGGAGTATGCCAGTTGAGAGGGCACAATCAAGACTTGTTCCAACCTTATAGTGAAAGTACTGAAGAACTCTTAACAAGTCTTTTGCTTTTTGTTGTGGATTTCCTATCTTTGCATCATAAGAAACGCTTGTACCCTTTGTTTCCGAATCAGCAAAGAAGGCACCACTTGCTGGTGTCTTTTTTGTCATAGTTGTTGTGTTGTTAAATCAGTATCTTTGAAATAAACTTTTCCTCCAATAACTGTTCTTTTGAGGATGCCACTTTTACACCAACGCCAAAGAGTTGTTTTTGAGACCCTCTTTCGCTTGGCAAATTCATCGGGAGAATACAAAGGCTCTTCTGTTGGCATTTTTTGCTCAGCTAAAAGTTCCCGAACAAATTCTCTTAAATCTGCGGTTGTTACTATTACAACAGCATCTTGTTTTTTTAACATTTCAAGCATAATATTAAAAAGCAAGGAATAACGCCTTCGGTCTCTTGCTCTTTGCAAAGATATGTTGTCAATAGATATTATTTGCAATAAAAAGAGTGGTAGATTTGACAATCGGTGAATTGTCACAATATTATTCGTTATCACTTAATTCTTAGTGGTGAAAATACAAGATATTAGGCTATTGTTAAAAAAATACGGTTTTTTTATTACCTTTGCAGAACACATATTTTAATTCAGAATATTATATTCGGGGCATGTTCATTGTGATAGTGGGCATGCTTCTTTTTATGAGATGATGTGACCTATCGGTGACCTATTTTAAGAACTGGTGATAATAAAAGAGAAAGCAACCTATTGTGATTCAGTTGCTTTCTGTGAATATGGGGAGGTTTTTTGTGCGGGTAAAAGGACTCGAACCTTCACGGATTTCTCCACCAGATCCTAAGTCTGGCGCGGCTGCCAATTACGCCATACCCGCAATGTATTGCTTAAATGCGATGCAAAAGTAACGCTTATTGCGTGGATTTGCAAATTTCTTATGGTTTTTTATTCAAAAACGCTCGGGCGGCCTCGATAATTGTGTCAATACCCAGTGCCTGATCAGCAGGGTCGAGGTCAACCTTTATATCGGGTTCGATGCCAAATTCAATCTGCTGCATCTCGGCATTGAACATCGGACATGCACTAAAACGAACGCCCCATCCGTTGGGTAATTCCGAACTGAACGGCATACCAGATCCGCCTCCTGTTTGGTCACCTATAATGGTGGCCTGTGGCATATAGCGCATAGAATTGACAAAATCGTTGGTGGCACTATAGCTGTGGCGGTTGGTAAGCACTACCACTGGCTTCTGCCATCGTATGCCATCAGCAGGCTCTATATAGGTTGGCTTTGGATCAGAGAAATCGCTATGTCCCTTGCCAGTCTTGTGACACATATAGCCCACCAGTATTTTTTCGTTGGTGAAGCGTCCTGCTAAACGCTGGGCATTGGTGAGGTCGCCACCTCCGTTGTTGCGCACATCAATAATCAGACCATTGCAAATATCGAGATAGCGCAGCATCTCACTTAATGAGTTATTGCCGATGCCTGAGGAGAAACTGGTGCAGGTCGCATAGGCGATGTTATCCTCTAAAATGCGATAGCGCAAGCCGCCACTGATTCGGTATTCATGCCCTAAGTATTTCTCTACCAATTCTTCGCTGTAGTTGCGTGGGTAGTCTTCATACCAGTTCCAGTAACGTGCAGTGTTATGGTAGGCATATAGGTTTACATGACCGTCTTTCAGTTCTGCCAACATATTGCCCAATATTTGGAACAGCTTGTCGTTGTTCAGGTCATCGGTGACATATGGCTGATACTGCCTTTTTACGGCATGCCAATCCACTTGTTTGTAGTCGAGGAAACAATAGTGTTCGTCGATGATAGTCCATAACGCCTCGAAATTACCCATCGGAGAGTTCTCATGGTTTTCCTCGCGCACACATGAGGTGAGTAGCATCAGTGATAATATCAGCAACCACATCCGTTTCATAGTTTTTGGAATCGTTTGACTACGCCAATCATGAAGATGTGGCTGTAGATATGTGACTTAATCTGATTGATGTGCGCTTGCTGCGCATCCCATACATAAGTGAAGCGGATGGTGACCTTGCCAATGGGGTAGTCGGCAGAGAACATTTGACGGAGCGAAGGACTGCTGAATGGGGTAGTGACTTTCAGTGTGCCACCACGCTCACCAACAGAGAAGATCTCATAGTACGACTGCCCATAGTGCGGCATGAACATCATTCCTAACAAGGGAAAGTTAGCTTGATAGCGCAGGGTAAGTGGACGGTTCTTGACTTGTAAGTTCCATAAGACCATGACGGAAGCATCGATAGAGGCATGAGCCCTGAGCGATACAGGGTTATTGCCGTTGCGCATGTTGTAGGTGAAACCACCGTTAAGATCGGCAGCACCACCCATTAGTACATCGAAGTTATGCGTCAACGCTTGACGGTAATACCAGCCATAATTCCAATTGGCCAATGCCGTAGCTGTCTTATTGTTCTCAGCACGATTGTCGGTATATCCGAAGTTGCCCTGGAAGTAGGTCTGCTGCCATATCTTACCCTGCATCAGTTTTGTCTGGTGCAGTGTTTCGCGAGAGAAACGAGCTTCCCAACCCTTGTAGGTCTCTGGGGAAAGGTAGGTATCCTGCAGTGACGTGAAGCCCACCCCGTAGGAGGTAGCGCGAGTGTAAATAGGCCCTTGGCTCTCTTGTGCTTTTGCCGTTACAACCAACAGCAAAAAAGCAATGGTCAATATATATTTCCCAATCTTCAATTCTTAATGTTTAAAGGTCACTTTTTGGGAGTGAAGATTAATTGTCGAATAGTTTCATTTGTCCCGTCAACTCATCTAAGATATCACCGTTACTCTTGCCATTATCAGGGTCTTCTACCTCAATTGGCTCATCAGTTGGAGCTGGTTCTGCAGGAGGCTCTGGGAAGCGAGTAGGTTCCAGTTCCTTGACTTTCTTGATGGTATAAGTAGTGAGTCGTTTGCCCTTTGCCTTGTAGCCCTTGATGGCAATAAACTCGTCGGCATCCACCTCTATCTTCCCACGGAAGGAATCGTCACCACCCATCGTCACCTCGAAACGAGCGTAATACTGGTCGGTGAGCAATAACAGACGATTCTCTGGATTGTCGCCCAAGTAGTTCTGCTTGCGGTTGGTAGCCTCAAAGAAGAAACGTTTTACATATGGATAGCCCTTCTGTGACTCATCATAAAGCACAGCCGTCCATACCTTATGCGGGTCAAACTTCTCAATCACTCGGATATTATCGTCATAATGGTTGTTGGTGTCGAAGTCGGTAGTATAGAAATCTCCGTTCTCAAGTACCACAAGAATTAAATCATCATTCTGGAATTCTCCCAGATGCTTGCCATGACCGTCGTAGTTGAGGCGTTTCACATCTTCATCGAACCACACTTCTCGGCCTCCTAGCGTTGAACCACCATGTGCCTTGAGCGTGATGCGGTGTATAGGGAATTTGGTCAGGATGTTGCCCATAGCCTGGCGTCCTTTGATGAGAATGTTGCTGAAATCCTGGTCAAGAGTTAGGTTCTTCAGGCGTGGGTTAGGCTTTAGCGTTACTTTGATGATTTCAGCCTCACCATTAGGATTGGCAGTGAAATACAGCATGCGTGAGCCCTCTTTGCCTTGGGTGATGGTGTATTCACGATCGTGTACAACCGCCGTCACGGCAAAGCGTTTGATATAGTTCCAACCATCCTTGCCATCGCGATATACCACGTTGTAGATGGTGCGTTTGTCGTTCTTGTTGAAAAGCGCAATGTAGTAGATGTCCTTACCGATGAATTTCTTGTCGGCTACCGAGGTCACTACATAGCGACCATCACGGAAGAACACAATTACATCGTCGAGGTTAGAGCAGTTGCACACAAACTCGTCCTTCTTCATTTGAGAGCCATAGCCAACGAAACCTTCTTCACGGTTAACATACAACTTCTCTGTAGCCTCAATGACACGTGCAGAGTCGATGACGTCGAAGTTGCGCACCTCTGTACGGCGAGGGAATTGTGCACCATATTTTTTCTTCAATTTGCGGAACCAGTTAGCTGTATATTCTATCAAGTCGGCCAATAACTTATCGATTTCCTCAATATCGGCCTTCATCTTCAGGATGGCCTCTTCCGCCTTGTCGGAGTTGAACTTTAGGATGCGTCCCATCTTGATCTCCAAGAGTTTCAAAATATCCTCTTTGGTTACTTCACGTACCATGTATGGATAGAAAGGAGTGAGGCGATCGTCAATATGTTCGCATGCAGCATCGATGCTCGCAGCCTCTTCAAATTTCTTGTCTTTGTAGATGCGCTCCTCGATGAATATTTTCTCCAATGAGGCAAAGTGAAGCTGCTCCAGTATCTCGCCTTTCTTGATTTCCAATTCCCTTTTCAGCAACTCCTTGGTGTTGTCTACCGAGCGTCGCAACACATCGCTAACAGTGAGGAATTGAGGTTTACGCTCGTCGATGACACAGCAATTGGGTGATATGTTGATTTCGCAATCAGTAAAAGCATATAGGGCATCGATGGTTTTGTCTGAAGATACCCCACTCTGCAAGTGTACCAATATCTCCACATTGGCAGAAGTGAGGTCTTCCACTTGTTTTACCTTGATCTTACCTTTGTCGTTAGCTTTTACGATTGAGTCGCATACATTTGCTACCGTACGGCCAAACGGGAGTTCGCGGATTGCCAATGTGTGGTTATCCACTTTCTCAATCTTGGCACGAACACGCACACTACCACCACGTTCACCATCATTGTATTTAGATACCTCTATAGCACCACCCGTTTGGAAATCAGGGTAGAGTTTGAAGTCCTCACCATGTAGGTAGCTCACTGCAGCATCGCATATCTCATTGAAATTGTGTGGTAATATCTTGGATGATAAACCTACAGCAATACCTTCCACACCTTGCGCCAGCAGCAGTGGAAACTTAACTGGCAGGTTCACAGGTTCCTCGTTACGGCCATCGTAAGAAAACTGCCATTCTGTGGTCTTGGGATTGAATACCACTTCCTTAGCAAAGTTGGTCAGGCGTGCCTCTATATATCGTGGAGCTGCAGCGCCATCGCCCGTGAGGATGTTGCCCCAGTTACCCTGGGTGTCAATCAGCATTTCCTTCTGCCCTAACTGTACCAGTGCGTCACCGATGGATGCGTCGCCATGAGGGTGAAACTTCATGGTCTCCCCCACGATGCCAGCCACTTTATTGTAGCGTCCGTCTTCCATGCGCCACATGGTGTGCAGGATGCGGCGTTGTACAGGCTTGAGTCCGTCAATAATATGAGGAACTGCTCTTTCTAAAATTACATATGAAGCATAATCCAGGAACCAGTTCTCATACATGCCGCTCAATTGGTGCTTGGCATTGGCATCATGTGTGTCGGTCGGTTTGTAGTCAGAGTGCCCTGTAGCCTCTTCTGTTGTGAAGTCATCAATGGGCTTATCAGTGTCTTTACTCATAAAATAGTCCTAAATTTGTGCAAATATAAAGAAAATTGTAGAATTATTTGAATGGAAAGCAGTATCTTTGTGGCAATTTTATGAATTTATGTGTAAAAAAAGAAGGATATGGCACAAGAAGATGTTTTCAAAAAGATTGTTGCACACTGTAAGGAATACGGTTTCGTTTTCCCAAGTAGTGATATTTATGACGGCCTGGCTGCTGTATATGACTATGGCCAGAATGGTGTAGAACTGAAAAACAACATTAAACAATATTGGTGGCAGAGCATGGTACTGTTGCACGATAATATCGTGGGTATTGATTCTGCTATCTTCATGCATCCAACTATATGGAAAGCCAGCGGACACGTTGATGCTTTCAATGATCCTCTAATTGACAACCGCGACTCCAAGAAGCGCTACCGTGCCGATGTGCTGATTGAGGATGAGATTGCCAAATATGACGATAAGATTGAAAAGGAAGTAGCTAAGGCTGCCAAGCGTTTCAAAGATAACTTCGATGAGGCTAAGTATCGTGCTACCAGTCCTAAGGTGCTGGAATTGCAAGAGAAGCGTGACGCTTTGCATACTCGTTATAGCGCTGCTATGAATGCGATGGATCTAAACGAGTTACGCCAGATTATCCTTGATGAAGAGATTGTTTGTCCTATCAGCGGTACCAGGAATTGGACAGAGGTTCGTCAGTTCAATCTGATGTTCTCTACTGAAATGGGTTCAACGGCTGATGGTGCTATGAAAGTATATCTGCGTCCTGAAACGGCTCAGGGTATTTTCGTGAACTACCTGAATGTTCAGAAGACAGGCCGTATGAAGGTGCCTTTTGGTATTGCACAGATTGGTAAGGCTTTCCGTAACGAGATTGTAGCTCGTCAGTTTATTTTCCGCATGAGAGAGTTTGAGCAGATGGAGATGCAATTCTTCGTTCGTCCTGGCACTGAAATGGAATGGTTTAGCAAGTGGAAGGAAACCCGTATGAAGTGGCACCAGGCACTGGGCTTTGGAGCTGACCACTATCGTTTCCATGACCACGAGAAGCTGGCTCACTATGCTAATGCAGCTACCGACGTTGAGTTCTTGATGCCATTTGGCTTTAAGGAGGTAGAAGGTATCCATAGCCGCACTAACTTTGACTTGAGCCAGCACGAGAAGTATTCTGGCAAGAGCATCAAATATTTCGATCCAGAGACTAACGAGAGCTATACTCCGTATGTGATTGAGACCAGTATTGGTGTGGATCGTATGTTCTTGAGCGTAATGAGTGCAGCTTATACAGAAGAGCAGTTGGAGAATGGTGAGACTCGCGTGGTATTGAAGTTGCCTGCAGCGTTGGCTCCTGTGAAACTGGCCGTATTACCATTGGTGAAGAAAGATGGTCTGCCAGAGAAGGCTCGTGAGATTGTGAATGACTTGAAGTTCCACTTCAACACGATCTATGATGAGAAAGATAGTATTGGGAAGCGCTATCGCCGTCAAGATGCAGTGGGTACACCTTACTGCGTAACCGTTGACCATGACACACTGAACGATAACTGCGTGACTTTACGTAACCGTGATACCATGCAGCAGGAACGTGTTGCTATCAGTGAGTTGAACAGCATCATTGCAGACCGTGTGAGCATCACCAGTTTGTTGAAGAAATTGCAATAACCCATGAAGATAGACAAGAAACATAACCTTCGCGCTGTGGCACATGTGCTGCTGTTGAGTTTGATGGCTGTGACAATCATAGCTTGCCAGGAAATAAAGGAGCCGAGTGAGTATGACAAGTGGGAAGAACGTAACCAGACATTTGTTGACTCTATCAGTGACCTGACTGCTGGCAGAGTGGTAGTTTCGGCTGCAGATGCAGATGCCATGGAGGTGGGCACCTATTATGCCATTGAGACCAGTGCCAGCACTAACTACAAGCTTCAGTATATTTATGTGAAGAAGTTGTTGGCAAATTCTGAGGGACTTCGTCCCTATTATACGGATGCAGCCTTTGTATATTATTATGGTACCAATATCTTAGGTGAACGGTTTGATGGGAATTTCATAGGTTTCACTGCGATTGATAAAAGAACATTGGATGGTCATGAAAACTTGCCTACACAGTTTAATACACCATCTAAATTCTTCGTTGACAGCTCTATTATTGCTGGCTGGAAAACGGCTTTGCAGTATATGCGTGAGGGGGAGCGCTGGATGGTGTTTATCCCTTATCAGAGTGCTTATGGCAAGAGTGGTAGCAGCAGCATCTTGGGCTATTCGATGTTATGTTTCGATATGATAGTCGATCAAGTGATAAGGCAATAATAATCTTTTAAAAATATCCAAACTATAAAGCCGGCTCAATAAAGAGTCGGCTTTATTTATTATCACAATTATAATAAGTAAGATAGATTATACTATCAGTTTTGATTTTGTAATGAACTGAATGATGTTTTCTATCTCAGGAGAATTCTCAATCTCATTCTTGATACGAATGGCCGCATCCTGTGCACTGATGTTGGCATGGTAGAGAATGAGGTAAGCGTTCATGATATGACGTACGGTAAGTTCGTCAAACTTCACGAATGTGTTCTTCTCTAAAATTACAGAGTTTACACCATGATAAGCAGCGGGGTTGCCCTTCACAACAATATATGGAGGTACATCCTTGCGCAGACGGGTACCAGAGAGGATAAGTGTCCACTGGCCAATGTGTACATTCTCGTAAAGGATGACAGCATTGCTTAATACGTTAAAGCTTTCAATAACACAGTTGCCGCCGATGATGACTTTCAGTCCTACCATTACATAATCTTTCAATACAGCTCCATGACAGATATGTACCCCGTCCATCAAGTGGCAGTTGCTACCAATGCGAGTGGCATGTCCGGCATTCGTTGCTCGGGCAATCACCACGTTCTCACGGATATCGTTGTCATCGCCGATAATCAGTTCTGATTTATCACCTTTGTACTTCAGATCCTGAGGATCGGAACCTAAGACTGCACCTTGGTGCACCTTGTTGCGGTTGCCCATACGGGTACCGTCCAGTATCGTTGCGTGCGCGTAGATGTAGCAATCATCACCTATCACTACATCGTCCGCTATATATGCGAAAGGCTCTACGGTGACGTTCTTGCCCAGTTTCGCACCTTTTCCTATATAAGCTAATTCACTAATCATAGATATTAATGATTAATTATCAATTATTAATTATTCTTTTCCACCACCCAGAGCTGTATAAAGACTGATAACAGCTTGCATACGGTCGTAGGTATCTGTTACTTCAGACAGCTGAGCTGTCAAGTAAGACTGTTGGGCAGTTAGTACTTCCAAATATGAGGCAGTTCCCAACTCGAACAGGTCAGTTGTGAATTCTGATGCCTTTCTTGCAGATTCCACCTGCTCCTTGCGAGACACAGATTTCTCAGTGCTTATCTGGTACTTATAGAGGGCATTGCTCACTTCGTTGCCAGCTTTCAGCAAAGTGGTTTGGAAGGTTAGCTTTGCCTTTTCTTCGTTGGCCTTAGCAGCCTTGAGACCCGCAATCAACTTGCCTTTTGCAAACAATGGCTGGGTAATACTTGCCATCAAGGTAGTCATAAATTTGCCTGGATTGACTATCTGACCCAAATTGTTGGTCCACGCCTCCTGACCAGAGATATTAAGCTGAGGATAGAAAGCAGCACGAGCACTGTTAGTGTCATAGTAGCAAGCTGCTAATGACATCTCAGCTGCCTTTACATCTGGGCGATTGGAAAGCATCTGCACGGGTACACCTGTTTCAAAGTTAGTAGGCAACTGCTGAGCTCCGAATGTGGTACGTGGAATCTCTTGACCAGGCACATTCAGTATCAGGCACAGAGAGTTCTCTGTTTCTCGGATTGTCTGTTTGATGGCAGGAAGTGATGCCATTACCTGAGCATAGGCTGCCCGGCTTTGCTCAAGGGCAGCACCGTTAGCCAAGCCTGCTTCTTGAAAAGCTTCTATGGTTTCGACGCTTCGCTTTAAAAGGTCTGCTGTTTCTTTACTGATTTCAAACTGGCGGTCGAGCATTAAAAGGGTGTAATACAAGTTAGCTACAGCTGATATGATGTTGGCTTTCACAGCCTGCTCGTAGTACTGAGCCTGCTCATACGTTACCTTTGCTTTGCGGTTGGGGTTCAATAACTGTCCGAAGAGGTCAACTTGCCATGAAGCAGCCACAGGTACGGAGTAGGTCCATGCGGAGGTGTGCATAGCATAGTTGAAGGTACCTTGTGGTGATAAAGAGAGACTGGGAAGATATGCCAGGCGTGCTGCAGTCAGTGATGCGTGTGCCTGCTCAACTGTCAGCTGTGCACTGCGAATATCGGCATTATTTTCTAAAGCCTGTTCAATGATGGCTTGTAACTGAGTGTCGGTAAACACATCACGCCAAGGTAAATCACCAAAAGTTGTACCAGCAATGGCATTCAGCGTATCGGCATCCGACAGGGGATCGCGATATAAGCCATCAGTCACAAGGTCTTCAGGTCTTTCATAAGCTTTGTAGATGCGGCAGCTGCTCATCATTACTGCCACGCCTACCATACATATAATAATACTTTTCTTCATAGATAGTCCTTATTTAGTATATTGTGCAATCTCAGGAGTAGCATCAGAGTTGTCGATGTCAGACCATTCAATAGGTTTCACCTTCTCCTGTAAATGCTGGAATACCACAAACAACATCGGCACAAAGAAAATCTGCAGAATCATACCGATCAACATACCGCCTACAGATGCGGCACCTAATGTGCGGTTACCATGAGCTCCTACACCAAATGCAAACATCAGTGGTAACAGACCCACGATCATGGCGAGTGAAGTCATCAAGATAGGACGCAGACGGGCTGCAGCGCCTAATACAGCAGCCTTTGATAAGCTCATTCCTTGCTTTCTGCGGTCGAGGGCAAACTCCACAATCAAGATAGCATTCTTTGCCAGCAGACCCATCAGCATGATCAACGCGATTTGCATGTAGATGTCGTTGGACATAGAACCCATGATCATCTGTAAGATAGAGAACGAACCGATAGCACTCATGATGTTGACGAAGATGAAGCTACCCATCAAACCGAATGGAATTGATAGTAACACAGCCAAGGGCAGGATGTAGCTCTCGTACTGCGCACTCAGCAACAAATATACGAATACGAAGCAGAGCAGGAAAATGATGGCGGTAGTACTACCGCTGGTTTCTGCCTCCTCACGTGCCAATCCACCTAACTCATATCCGAAGCCTGGAGGTAATGTCTCTGCTACCTCAGCGATGGCGTTCAAAGCCTCACCTGTGGTATAACCAGCAGCAGGAGACACCATAACGGTCATTGCTGTGTACATATTGAAACGGTTGATGACATCGGGACCATATACTTTCTTCATGGTGAAGAACTGGCTGATAGGAGCCATCTCACCTGCATTGTTCTTGATCTTGATGTTCTTCAGTGATTCTATGTCTTTTGTTGCCTCAGGGTCAGCCTGCACCATTACACGATACATGCGGCCAAAACGGTTGAAGTTTGAGGCGTACAGACCACCATAGTAACCCTGCATAGCAGTCAGGATGGTTGATGGGCTCACACCCGCACGCTTACATGCAGCAGCGTCAATATCCATTTCGTATTGGGGGAAGCTTGGGCTGAAGGTAGTACGTGCAGAGTTAACCTCGGGACGAGTTTCCAAAGCGGCATTGTATTCGTTCACTACTTGGAAGAAATTGTCGAGCGAACCACCAGTCTTATCCTGCATGTAAAGCTGGATATCGCTTGACATAGAGTAACCCTGAATCATAGGTGGCTGGAAGAATAGTACCTGTGCCTCAGGTATAATCTTCTGAGCACGCATATATAGGGTAATAAATACAAGTTGTGAGTTCTGCATCAGTCCGCGCTCTTCGAAGTCCTTCAACTTGATGATGAAGGTACCGTATGACGGACCGCTATCGCCTGTCAAGCTGAAACCAGAAATCATGGTTCGGCTCTGAACAGCAGGTTCTGCAGCGATGAGACTATCAACGCGTAGCATGATTTCAATAGCACGCTCTTGTGAAGTACCTGCTGGTAAAGTTACTGTACCCATCAATGTACCAGTATCTTCATTCGGTACCATACCCGTCGGGGTGGTCTGCATCAACAGAACCAAAGCAACGATAGATGCTATTACAATACCCCATGAGAGTTTCTTGTGCTCAATGAAGAAGGTCACATTCTTCTTGTATTTCTCAAGCGTTTTGTCATACCAGCGATTGAAACCACGATGAAATTTCTCTACGCGACTTGGTTCTTTCTCTTCCTTGTCCTCTTTGTTGTGGGGTTTCAAGAAGATAGCACAAAGCGCAGGACTCAATGTCAATGCGTTGATGGCAGAGAAACCGATGGCGATGGCCATGGTCAGACCAAACTGCTGATAGAACGCACCCGCCGTACCGCTCATGAAACTCACAGGGATGAACACTGACATCATGACCAAGGTAATGGATACAATGGCACTGGCCAATTCGCGCATGGCGTCTATACTCGCTTGCTTGGCAGAAGTATAGCCTTGGTCAAGTTTGGCATGTACACCCTCCACCACCACAATTGCGTCATCGACTACAATCGCAATGGCGAGCACCAATGCCGAAAGTGTCAACAGGTTCAAGCTGAAGCCAATGACATACAACAGGAAGAAAGTACCAATCAATGCTACTGGGATAGCAATAGCAGGAATCAGTGTAGAACGGAAATCCTGCAAGAAGATATATACCACAATGAACACCAGGATGAACGCCTCAATCAAGGTCTTGATTACCTCATAGATAGAAGCAAACAAGAATTCGTTCACACTCTGTGCAATATTGATTTTCAAACCAGCAGGCAGACGGCCTTCATAGCTGGCCAATGCATTTTCAATGCCTTCTACTGCTTCTGTCGCGTTTGAACCAGGCAACTGCATGGCAATGGCAGTCACTGCCTTGTGTCCATTCACACGGTTGAAGAAAGAGTAGGTCATACGCCCTAACTCTACACGAGCCACATCTTTAATACGTAACAAGCTGCCATCACTTAGTGATTTCAATACGATATCCTCAAACTCCTCAGGTGTCTGCAGACGACCCTTGTAACGGATAGTGTATTGGTAAGTCTGGTTACCTTGTAAGCCAAATTGTCCTGGAGCAGCCTCGACATTCTGTTCTGCCAATGCAGCAGTGATATCGCTAGGCATCAGTCCATATTGAGCCATCACGTCAGGCTTCAGCCAAATACGCATTGAGTAGTCGACACCCATTACCTGGGTATCACCAACACCCTTGATACGCTGTATCTCCGGTAAGATGTTGATGGATGCATAGTTCTCAATAAATTCTGTAGTATGGGTATCGCTCTCATCATAAAGAGAGAAGATAAGCAACATAGAGGTCTGTCGCTTCATGGTCATGATACCCACACGTGTAACTTCAGCAGGCATCAAGCCCTGCGCCATAGACACACGGTTTTGTACGTGAATAGCGGCCATATCCGGGTCGGTACCTTGCTTAAAAGTAATAGTAATTTGTGCCGTGCCACTATTGGAAGCGGATGAACTCATGTACATCATGTTCTCCACGCCGTTGATCTGGTTCTCCAACGGAGCTACCACAGAGTTTAATACCGTCTGTGCATTTGCGCCAGGGTAAGTGGTATATACCATAATGGTAGGCGGAGCGATGTTCGGGTACTGGGTAATAGGCAATTGGGTGAGTCCAATGAAACCCAATATCACGATCAGGATAGAGATCACTGTACTGAGAACCGGCCTATTTATAAATTTGTCTAAATTCATATTTAATTAAGAATTGATAAGATAATTGAGAATTAAAAGCACATTACTGCAATTATCCATTATTATTGCATAGCACTCTGCAGATTGCCTTCCTTCTGGTCTTTCAGATTCTGCTGGTAGATTTCTTCCTTTTCAGCCGAAGTAATAGGTTGAATGGTAGCACCATCGCGCAGGGTTTGGATGCCTTCTGTGGCAATCTTATCGCCAGCCTTCAAGCCACCTAATACCACGAAGTTCTTGCCGTCGGCTACCGGATGAACATCAATTTCGGTAGTCTTCACTGTATTGTCCGATTGCAGCAGATATACGAAACGCTTGTCTTGTACCTCGAATGTTGCACTCTGTGGAACCAGAATTATGTTCTCAAAATCGTTGGGGAATACCACGTTGACAGTAGAACCACGACGCAGCACCTTCTTGGGGTTAGGGAAAAGGGCACGCAAGTTTACAGAACCAGTCGTCATGTCGATATCGCCGCTGATGGTCTCCACATGTCCTTTCTCTTCGTAGAAAGAGCCGTCAATCAACTGGAGACGTACCTCGGGGAAACTCTTGAGAATATCTTCCGCACCATTGCTTTCGGTCATCTGCAGCAGTTCACGCTCTGTCATGCTAAAGTAAGCATACATGTTGCTCAGATCACTTACTGTAGTCAGAGGCTGTGCTGATGAAGGACTTACCAGACTACCCAAACGGTAAGGAATCTGACCAACCACACCGTCTGTAGGACTGGTTACGGTCGTATATTGTAAGTTTTTCTGTGCATTCGCCAGCGCAGCTTCAGCCTGAGCCAAACCTGCTTTAGCACTTGCCAACTGGTTCTCCTGCATCTGCAGGTCGTAGTTGCTGGTGATATTTTTCTCATTTAATCGTCTGCGGTTTTCAACAGTCAGCTGTTGGGTAGCCACAGTAGCCTTGGCACTCTCAACGGCAGCCTTAGCTTGGTTCACAGCTGCCTGATACTGGGTCTGGTCGATGGTGAACAGCACTTGTCCGCGTTTTACAAAAGAACCTTCATCTACATGCAGATGAGTAATGAATCCGCTTACCATAGGACGAATGTCAACGTCTTGTTTTCCTTTGATGGTAGCAGGATAAGAGTTTGTCAAGTGAGAGGATGTAGTGCTCAATGTCATCACAGTAATTTTAGGCGCATTGCCACCTGCCTGTGAACTGCCTCCACTTCCGCAGCTGCTCAGCAAAGCTATACAGCTGGCAGCTAATAAAATTAATCTACTCTTCATAAACTAATGTTAACGTATTGTTTAGTTATTATAATGTCCAAAGTCTATACGGAACTTTTTAAGTTCCACCATAATTAATGAAGTTGCAAAGTTACTCAATTTATCCTTTATGGCAATGACTTTAATCTTATTTTACTTATTTTTCCACCTTTTAGAGTATTTTTTGCTCCAGATGGAACAATAATTCAGCAAGAACCTTTATTTTTGCACCATGTTATATTTCAACTACAAATATGCAATCCGTTTGTTGAGGCGTGGCGCACTACCTTTGACGGCAGTGGCAGTGTTTCTTTATTCATGTGCCAGTGTAGGTACATTGGGAGGTGGCGACTACGACGAGACCCCTCCAAAGTTTCTCAAAGGCAAACCCATGCCCAATGAACTGAACGCATCTCAAAAGCGTATCACCATCGAGTTTGATGAATACATCAAGTTAGATAAGCCTCAAGAGAAGATTGTCATTTCCCCTCCCCAGGTACAACAGGCGAATGTGCGCGCCAATGGCAAGAAAGTCTTGATTGACCTACAAGATACCCTTATTTCCAATACCACATACACCATCGATTTTGGTGATGCTATCCAAGATAACAACGAAGGCAATCCATTGGAGAACTTCGTCTATACTTTCTCTACTGGCGAACGTCTTGATACGATGGAGGTGTCTGGTACCGTACTCAATGCAATGAATCTGGAACCTGTCAAAGGAATGATGGTAGGTTTACATGCCGATTTGGCCGACTCTGCTTTCACTTCCAAACCTTTTGACCGTGTAGGACGCACTGACAGTCGCGGGCGGTTTACCATCAAGGGTGTGGCTCCTGGCGAATACCATATCTTTGGTTTGCAGGAAAATGACCAGAATTACTTTTATTCCCAGCCTACTGAGATGGTGGCGTTTGATGACTCTTTGGTAATTCCTACCTTCGACTTACGCATGCGTCAGGATACCACATGGATTGACTCATTGGTCATTGATACCATTGTTGAGCGCCAATACACACATTATCTTCCTGACAAACTGATATTAAAAGCGTTCGTGAACAACAAGAAAGAACAGCGCTTATCAAGGTCAGAGCGTACCACCAAGAAAGATTTCACCTTGTTTTTTACTGCACCTGCCGATACATTCCCCACTATTAGAGGTATAAACTTCGATGAAAAGGACGCTTTTGTAATTGAGCGACTTACCGATCGTATAGATACCCTTAAGTATTGGATCAGGGATTCGCTAATTTTTCAGCTTGATACCCTCCAGCTGGAGGTCACTTACCTTTATACCGATTCTCTGAAAGAGTTGGTGCCTCATACAGATACCTTACGTTTGGCTTCAAAAGAGAAGCCAAAGAGCGACAGAGAGTTGCAGAAAGCGAAAGAAGAAAAGGAAAAAGCGGAGAAACGGCGCCGAGAACGAGGTGATACGCTCGATGTGGAACCCAAGATTGAATTCTTGTCCGTAGATATTTATGCGCCATCGAGTATTGATGTATATGACTACCTTACCCTCACCTTCCCGGAACCTGTGGCCATCCTTGATTCTGCGGCTTTTCATCTTTTGCATAAGGTTGACACCTTGTGGCATAATGTTCCTTTCGAGCTTCAGCCTGATAGCTTCAACATTAGGGTTTTCAATATCTATGCCGACTGGAAGCCGGGAGAAAGTTATTCGCTCCAGGTGGACAGTGCCGCAGTATTTGGCATCTATGGGCGTTATATTGATAAACAGAAGAAGGACTTCAATGTGAAGACCCTCGATAGTTATGGTCAGGTGTTCTTTAATATCAGTGGTGCTAATGAGGGTGATTTTGTTGAGCTTTTAGATACAAAAGATGCGGCAGTACGTACCGAGAATGTGGTGAATGGCAGAGCCGATTTCTACTATCTTACTCCAGGCAAGTATGCTGCCCGTTTGGTAAGGGATGTCAACCGCAACGGGAAATGGGATACAGGTGACTATGCGCAGCATCTACAGCCCGAGGAGGTGTTCTACTATCCGCAGATGATTGAGTTTAAGGCCAACTTCGACGTGTTGCAGGATTGGGATCTTAACGCCAAGTCGCTCGACCTTCAGAAGCCTGAAGAGATAAAGAAACAGAAACCCGAACAGCAACAGCGGAACAATAACCGTAACAGGAACAATAGCAACAACCGAAATGGCAGCAGAAGATGAAGAAATATATTATCATAATATTATTAATGGCATTATCGCCTTTAAACTTGCAGGCACAGTTGTGCGAAGTGAATAATACAGCTTTCAAGGCAGGTGAGAGTGTGCAATATGACCTTTATTTTGATTGGGGTATCATCTGGAAGAAGGTGGGACGCGCTTCATTGACCACAGAGATGGCAACCTACCAAAACAAGCCAGCATACGATATCCGTCTCATGGCCATTGGTAGCAAGGAAGCCGATTTGCTGATGAAATTACGTGATACCCTGCAAGTCTATATGTCTGAACGTTTGGAACCCCTCTACTACAAGAAAGCGGCAGAGGAGGGCAGTTACTATAGTGTGGACGAGGCTTGGTATAGTCGTGAAAATGGTGTAAGCAAAGTACACCAGCGTCGTACCCGTCCGGGAGTAGCAGATTATACTCCTTTAGTGAGTGATGTTGAGGACAGCCGTTGCGTTTACGATATGCTGAGCATCATTGCCCGTGCCCGTAATTTCTCTGCTGAACATTTCAGTGAAGGACACAAAACCACCCTGCCTTTGGCCACAGGTCGTACGGTGGATGATGAAACCCTAACATGCTTGGGCGATGCCATTATTAAGGCGAAGGACGGACATAAATATGCTTGCAAGGGCTTTTCTCTTTATGCAGTCACAAAAGAAGGTGATAAGAAAGAAATCCTTCGCTTTTACATCACTGACGATGCCAATCGTCTTCCTGTCCGCATTGATATTAACCTCAAGATTGGTTCTGCCAAAGCATATCTGAAGGAAGTAAAGGGTAATGCCCATCCATTGAAGCCTGTAAAATAACATCAGGTATCTACAACAAAAAGTGAACAAACGAATAGAAGAACAATAAAAACTTAGGTGAGTTTCAAAATTATTTCTTATCTTTGTTCCCGAATGTAGATTTAGCAATGGATATTTTATGCTTGCTTGGTGGATTGATGTTGATTCTGTTGGGAGCTAATTACCTGACAGACGGAGCATCGTCACTCGCTAAGAAACTTAAAGTATCTGATTTGGTGATAGGCTTGACCGTAGTGGCCTTTGGCACGTCGGCTCCAGAATTGGCGGTGTCTATTTCATCTGCCCTAAAGGGTAGCGCTGATATCTCTATTGGTAATGTTGTGGGTAGCAATATATTTAATACACTGATGATTGTTGGCTGTACAGCTTTCTTTGCTCCCATCATTCTTACCAAGAACACGTTGCTCAAGGAAATTCCCCTTTGCATTCTTGCATCCATAGCGTTGCTTGTTATTTGCAATGATAGAATGCTCGATAATCAACATGCAGACATAGTTAGTCGTGCAGATGGCATTTTGTTATTGCTGCTCTTCACCATCTTCATGGTTTATACTTTTTCCATCGCCAAACAAAGCGTCAACGAGGAGGTAGAAACTGTGAAGCAGATTCCATTGTGGTTGTCCTTTATATATATAATAGGTGGGCTGGCTGCTTTGGTGTTCGGAGGTAATATTTTTGTTGATGGAGCTACCGGCATTGCCCGCAGTTTAGGTGTCAGCGAGTCTGTCATTGGTTTGACGCTGGTGGCTGGTGGTACTTCATTGCCAGAGTTAGCTACATCGGTGGTAGCTGCCTTGAAAAAGAACCCAGAAATGGCGATTGGCAATGTGGTAGGCAGCAACCTGTTCAATATCTTCCTGGTGCTGGGTGTATCAGCTTCCATTTCTCCGTTACATTTGATAGGTATCAGCAACTTCGACCTTGGTTCGTTGGTGTTGGCATGCATCTTATTGTGGTTTTTTGGCGTTTTCTACAAAACGCGTACCATTACCCGCATCGAAGGAACCGTGTTGGTGGTATGTTATGTGGCTTATACCATTTTATTGATAATAATGAGTTAAAGAATTATGATAGAGATAAAGAAAGTTGAGACAAAGAGTGAGTTAAAGCAATTCATCCGCTTCAACTACGAGATGTATAAGGACAACCCCTATTCTGTGCCCGACTTGTATGAAGACATGCTCAACACCTTTAATCGAGAGAAGAACGGAGCATTCGATTTTTGTGAGGCCGATTATTTTCTGGCTTACAGAGACGGAAAGCTGGTGGGACGTGTAGCTGCTATCATCAATCACAAGGCCAACCAGACTTGGAATACCAAGAATGTTCGTTTCGGATGGATAGATTTTATCGATGATCCTGAAGTTTCAAAAGCCTTGATCAATACGGTTGAACAATGGGGTAAGGAGCGTGGCATGACGCATATACAGGGGCCTTTGGGCTTTACCGACATGGATGCCGAGGGCATGTTGATAGAGGGTTTCGATCAATTAGGCACTATGGCAACCATCTATAACTACCCTTATTATCCACAACACATGGAGAAGTTGGGCTTTGCCAAGGAGGCCGACTGGATAGAGATGCAGCTGTTTATGCCTGAAGATAGTCAGGTGCCAGAGAAACATAAGCGCATTTCCGAGATGGTGATGAAACGCTACAACCTGCGCATCAAGAAATACACCTCCAGCAAGAAGATTCGTGAAGAGTACGGAGAGGCTATATTCGAATTGGTTAACGAAGCTTTTGCACCCCTCTATGGTTACTCTGCTCTTTCACCCCGTCAGATAAAACAATATATCGATATGTATCTGCCCATTGTTGATCTGCGCATGATAACCTTGATAGTGGATGAAAATGATCAGTTAGTGGGCGCTGGACTTTCAATGCCTTCTCTATCAAGAGCGTTACAGAAGGCTAAGGGCAAGCTCTTCCCCTTTGGCTGGTACCATCTGGCCAAGGTGTTATATTTGCACAAGTATGGCGATTGTCTTGATTTGTTGCTGGTAGCGGTGAAACCAGAATATCAAAATAAAGGCGTGAATGCGCTGTTGTTCTACGACTTGATTCCTGTCTATGCCAAGTTGGGCTTCAAATATGCAGAGAGCAATGTGGAGTTGGAAACTAACGATAAGGTACAGGCACAATGGAGCTATTTCGAGCATAAGGTGCATAAACGCAGAAGATCGTTTATCAAGGAACTTGGATATTGAGCTTCGCTCCAATTTTGTCGCAACTCGGCACAACTCAGGTTAACCTGGATATGTCATTGCTGCTCCAAAAATTGATAATTATTTTTTATGAATAAGGAATCGGATAATACTATGAAGGACAATGAACAATTGGCATCGTCTAATTCTCAATACTCAATACCCAGTACTCAAGCACCTGTAGAATATACAGACGATAACATCCGCCATTTGGATGACATGGATCATATCCGTATGCGTTCGGGTATGTATATCGGTCGCCTTGGTGATGGTTCGCAGTCTGACGATGGTATCTATGTCTTACTGAAAGAAACCGTTGACAATAGTATTGATGAGTTCAAGATGGGAGCAGGCAACCGTATTGAAGTTACCATTGAGGACAACCTTCGTGTGAGTGTGCGCGACTATGGTCGAGGCATTCCCCAAGGAAAGATGGTAGATGCCGTGAGCAAGCTGAATACGGGTGGCAAGTATGACAGTAAGGCATTCAAGAAAAGTGTGGGACTTAATGGTGTAGGTCTGAAGGCTGTCAATGCCCTCAGTACCCACTTTGAGGTACGCAGTTTTCGCGATGGAATGGTGCGAATAGCCAAGTTCGAATGTGGCAAACTCGTGAGCGATGTCACTGAGCCTACTACCGAACCTACTGGTACCTATATCTATTTCGAGCCTGACAACACCCTCTTCACCGGCTATACCTATCATAATGACACAGTAGAGAACCTGCTCAAGAACTATACTTATCTGAATACAGGACTTTCCATCATATATAACGGTCAGAAGATTCTCTCTCGTCACGGTCTGGAAGACCTGCTGAAAGACAATATGACGATGGATGGCCTGTATGACATCGTTCACTTGAAGGGTACTGACATCGAACTGGCTTTTACCCACACTAACCAGTATGGTGAGGAGTATTACTCTTTCGTTAACGGTCAGCACACTACCCAGGGTGGAACCCACCAGAGTGCATTGAAGGAGCATCTGGCGCGCACCATCAAAGAATTTTACAACAAGAACTTTGAATACAGCGACATCCGTAACGGATTGGTAGCTGCCATTGCCATCAACGTTGAAGAGCCTCAGTTCGAAGGACAAACCAAGACCAAACTTGCTTCTACACTGATGGAGCCAGATGGTGTGACCATCAACAAATATATAGCCGACTTCGTGAAGCTGGAGGTAGATAACTACCTGCACAAGAACCCGCTGATGACCGAAGCTATGCTGCAGAAGATACAGGCTTCTGAGAAGGAACGCAAGGCCATTGCCGGTGTTACCAAACTGGCGCGCGAGCGTGCCAAGAAAGCCAATCTCCACAACAGCAAGTTGCGCGATTGCCGTTACCACCTCAATGACGGTAAGGGAAAACCCCAGGAAGAGCAGTCTTGCATCTTCATTACTGAGGGTTTGTCGGCCAGCGGCTCTATCACCAAGAGTCGTGATGTCAATACCCAGGCGGTTTTCAGCCTGCGAGGCAAACCACTCAATTCCTACGGCCTGACTAAGAAAGTTGTTTATGAAAACGAGGAGTTCAACCTTTTGCAAGCTGCCCTCAACATAGAGGATGGTCTCGATGGCTTGAGATATAACAAGGTGATTGTGGCAACCGATGCCGATGTCGATGGCATGCATATTCGTCTGCTGATGATTACTTTCTTCCTGCAGTTCTTCCCCGACCTCATCAAGAAAGGACACGTCTATATTTTACAAACACCGTTGTTCCGCGTTCGCAACAAGAAAAAAACTACCTATTGCTATACGGAGGATGAGCGTGTGAAAGCCATCAAGAAGTTAGGCCCCAAGCCGGAAATAACCCGATTTAAGGGCTTAGGTGAGATTGACCCTGATGAGTTCAAGAATTTCATCGGCGAAGATATGCGCTTGGAGCAGGTTAACCTGCACAAAACCGATTTGGTGAAAGAATTGTTAGCCTTCTACATGGGCAAGAACACCATGGAGCGTCAGGCGTTCATCATCAACAACCTGGTGATTGAAGAAGATTTGGTAACCGAAGATTTCAATATATGAGCAAAGCATTATTTCCCGGCACCTTCGACCCTTTCACTATTGGCCATGATGCCATTGTGAAACGTACCCTTACCTTTATGGACGAGGTGGTGATAGCCATTGTCAGCAACCCTGACAAGCATGCCTTATTTCCTGTGAAGGAGAGGGTGCGTATGATCAGCGACCTATATAAGGATGAACCCCGTGTTAAGGTGTTGTCGTTTGAGGGTGCTACCCCTGATATCGCAGTAGAGGTAGGGGCTAATGCCATAGTAAGAGGTGTTCGCAGTGTGAAGGATTTTGAGTACGAGGAGAATTTAGCATTCATCTATAAGAAGATGTGCGGCATTGAAACCATATTGCTCTACACTGACCCCGAACTTGCTTGTGTCAGCTCGTCTATTGTTAGGGAGATGATAAAGTTTGGCAAGGATCCAAGCGAGTTCGTCCCGTTTAAGCTGAAAGTTAATAGTTAAAGACTGCTTGGAATGTGTGTAGGCGACAATTTTGGCCTGACGTACTGTCGCTGGCATTCCATAAGGCAATAATATAAAGATGGAAGTTATTAAGACAATGAGAAAATTACTATTCATAGGATTATTTATCACAATATCACTGACAATCTACTCGCAAACCACTTCCCGAATGGCCATGCGCAAACTCAATATGGCAGAATATGCCATCAGCCAGCTCTATGTTGACAGCGTTGATGAAACCAGCCTTGTGGAGAGCGCCATCACCAAGATGTTGCAACAGCTCGACCCGCACTCTACTTATATCAATCCCGACGAGGTAAAAGAGATGAATGAACCCCTGCAGGGCAATTTCGACGGTATCGGTGTGCAGTTCCAGATGATGGAAGACACTTTACTGGTGATTCAGCCTGTAAGTGGCGGCCCTTCCGAGAAGGTGGGCATCCTGGCAGGTGACCGTATCATAGCCGTCAACGACTCTGCCATAGCGGGGGTGAAACTCAGCACCGAAGAAATTATGAAGAAGTTGCGTGGACCTAAGGGGACCCTCGTTGACCTGACCGTGTTGCGCCGTGAAGTGAAAGACTTGCTGCATTTTACGGTGAAACGTGACAAGATACCTCTTTATAGCCTTGATGCAGCTTATATGGTAGAACCTGGCATCGGCTATATCCGTGTCAGCCGTTTTGCGATGAACACAGGCAAGGAGTTCTTGGAGGCGATGCAGAAACTGCAGGCTAAGGGTATGGTTGACTTGATACTCGACCTGCAAGGCAATGGCGGTGGCTACCTGAATGCAGCCATTGACTTGGCTAACGAATTTTTGGGACAACGCGAATTGATTGTATATACCGAAGGGCGTTCTGAAAAACGCAGTAACTTCTTTGCCAAGGGTAATGGCCATTTCCAGCAGGGACGCCTCGTGCTGCTGGTGGATGAATATTCCGCTTCAGCATCAGAGATTTTGGCGGGAGCCATGCAGGACTGGGACAGAGCCGTCATTGTGGGTCGCCGCTCTTTTGGCAAGGGCTTGGTGCAACGTCCTATCGACTTGCCCGACGGTTCAATGATTCGTCTTACAGTGGCACGCTATTACACTCCTTCAGGGCGTAGCATCCAGAAGCCTTATACCAAATCTGCCAAAGGTGACGGTAAGGCTGTAGAGGTGGATTACGAGCAGTACCGTTCCGATCTCATTGCCCGTTACAACAATGGTGAACTGATGCATGCCGATAGTATTCACTTCCCTGATTCGCTGAAATATACTACCCAGCGCTTAGGACGTACAGTCTATGGTGGTGGCGGTATCATGCCCGATTACTTTGTGCCGATAGACACCACTACCTACACCAATGTGCATCGCAACCTGGTGGCCAAGGGCATTGTCAATAAGGCAGCTGCTGTTTATATCGACCAACATCGCAAGGAGATGCAGCGTAAGTATAAGGGGTTCGATGCGTTCAATGCCAACTATCAGGTAGGACAGGAAGTACTGGGCATCCTCCGGCAAGAGGCCGAAAAACAGAAAGTTGAGCTGAAAGAAGATGAATACCAGCGGTCACTGCCCCTTATCTGTACCCAGCTTAAGGCACTCATGGCACGCGACCTCTGGGATCTCAGCGAATACTACCAGGTTATTAATGTTACCAACGAAAGCGTGAAGCAGGCGATTCGCGTCCTCAACAACGATTACGAACGGTATTTATCTGTCAAATAGTACCTTGTTCAGCCATTTTGATGCATAAATGCTGCCCACTGCACATCCTGCACCAATCAACGCACCTGCCATCACATCCGTAGGATAATGCACCCCCTCGTGCATACGTGAGAGGCCAACGGATATGGCATATACTGCTGACGGGGCAATAACATACCATTTAGGATACCTGATGCATAACGATGTGCAAAGCGCAAAGGCTGATGCAGTATGTCCCGAAGGGAACGACGGGCTGTCCTCAAAGCTGCGTGGAATGATATAGCCCGGCCACTTCTCGTAAGGACGTGTGCGGTCGAAGATATACTTCAAGCCGAAGCCTAAAGCAAAGCCTCCCGCTACACTCATACCAATATATAACGCATCCTTTTGCAGCTTTTGGTCCTTTTTGATAAGTCCCACAATGCCTATTACAGCTGGTACCCCCAACGCCACGTAAGGCTCGGTTTTCGAGATAAATTTGCTGTAGTCATGTATAAACTGTCCGTTCCATCCGTTGATGTTGTGCAGCAGGTTCACTTCCCAGTTCTGAGCCGAAACGCAAACACATACCACCATTAATGTCAGTACTATGTATATTCTTTTATGCATGTCAATATCTGTTATTGTTGACTGCAAAGTTACGTAAAGTTGATGGCAGAACAAAAAAAGCTTACTGTTTTTTTATGCTGAGACGTAGTCAGTTCGGCGAAACTAAAGTTCTTGAATGCTAAAAAACATGCACACCAGGCAGCAAATAATTGCATGATGATTTGCTAATTAATTGTTTTTAACTTATTTTTGTAGCTACTTATGACGTGTTTTGTATATAGATACAGATTATAAACAATTAAAAATATTTAAAACTCAATTATTTATGTGGTTAAGTAATTCATCAGTAGGAAGGAAAGTGGTGATGAGCGTTACCGGCCTCGCCCTTATCCTGTTTCTGACATTTCACTGTGCGATGAACGTCGTTGCCTTGATTTCGCCCTCTGGCTACAACTGGATTTGCGAAATGTTGGGTGCTAACTGGTATGCGGTAGCAGCAACCATGGCACTGGCATTGTTGTTCGTCATTCATTTGGTTTACGCTTTCTGGCTCACATGGCAGAACAGAAAAGCGCGTGGTAGCGAGCGTTATGCCGTGACAGATAAACCTAAGACAGTAGAGTGGGCATCTCAGAACATGTTGGCGCTTGGCATCATCGTGATTCTGGGTTTAGTGTTGCACTTGTTCAACTTCTGGAGCAAAATGATGTTGCCGGAGTTGATGCATACTGAGGATCTGCAGGTTTTGAGTAATGCTACCAATGGTATCTATCACATCATCAAGACCTTCTCTAATCCAATTTATGTGGTGCTTTATCTCATTTGGCTTTGTGCCCTGTGGTTCCACCTCACTCATGGATTCTGGAGTGCTTTGCAGACTCTTGGTTGGAACAACCGTGTTTGGTTTGAGCGTTGGAGATGTATAGCTTATATCTTCAGCACCGTCGTAGTAGGTTGCTTCGCACTGGTTGTTGTCGTATTCTATGTAAAATCATTGCTGTAAGGCATTAGTACTGTTACTTAAAGCCTAAACAACTAAAACTAAAACTTAAGACTAATATTATGGTTAAAATAGATTCTAAGATTCCTGAAGGGCCAGTAGCTGAGAAATGGACCAACTATAAGGCTCATCAAAAATTGGTAAACCCTGCTAACAAGCGTCGTCTTGACATCATCGTGGTAGGTACAGGTCTGGCAGGTGCTTCTGCAGCCGCTTCTCTCGGTGAGATGGGTTTCCGCGTATTGAATTTCTGTATTCAGGATAGTCCACGCCGTGCGCATTCTATTGCAGCGCAGGGTGGTATCAACGCAGCTAAGAATTACCAAAACGACGGTGACTCTGTTTATCGTCTGTTCTATGATACAGTGAAGGGTGGTGACTACCGTGCTCGTGAGGCCAATGTATATCGTTTGGCTGAGGTTTCAAACAACATCATTGACCAATGCGTGGCACAGGGTGTACCTTTTGCACGTGAATATGGTGGCTTGCTGGCTAACCGTTCATTCGGTGGTGCACAGGTAAGTCGTACGTTCTACGCCCGTGGTCAAACGGGTCAGCAGTTGTTGCTGGGTGCTTACTCTGCACTGAGCTGCCAGGTAGCTGCAGGTACCGTGAAGCTTTATACCCGCTATGAGATGCTGGATGTAGTGCTTATCGACGGCCGTGCTCGTGGTATCATAGCTCGTAACCTTGTAACTGGTAAGCTGGAGCGTTTCGCTGCTCACGCTGTGGTAATCGCTACTGGTGGTTATGGTAATACCTACTTCCTGTCAACCAATGCTATGGCTTGCAACGTTTCAGCTGCTATGGCTTGCTATCGTAAAGGCGCTTGGTTTGCAAACCCAGCTTTCGTACAGATTCATCCAACTTGTATCCCAGTTCACGGCGACAAGCAGTCTAAGCTGACGCTGATGTCAGAGTCTCTGCGTAATGATGGCCGTATTTGGGTGCCAAAGAAGTTGGAAGATGCAAAGAAATTGCAGGAAGGTACATTGCAAGGTGCCGACATTCCAGAAGAGGATCGTGACTACTATCTGGAGCGTCGTTATCCAGCCTTCGGTAACCTCGTACCTCGTGATGTGGCTTCACGTGCTGCAAAAGAGCGTTGCGACAAGGGCTATGGCGTTAACAATACCGGCTTGGCTGTGTTCCTTGACTTCTCTGAGGCTATTGGTCGTCTGGGTATTGACGTGATTCGTCAGCGCTATGGCAACCTGTTTGATATGTATGAGGAAATCACCGACGTTAATCCTGGCAAGGTGGCTAATGAAATCAATGGTGTGAAGTATTACTACCCAATGATGATTTATCCTGCTATCCACTATACTATGGGTGGTATCTGGGTTGACTACGAACTGCAAACCAGCGTAAAGGGTCTGTTTGCTATTGGTGAGGCTAACTTCTCTGACCATGGAGCTAACCGACTGGGTGCTTCTGCACTGATGCAGGGTTTGGCTGATGGTTACTTTGTATTGCCTTATACCATCCAGAACTACCTGAGCGATCAGATTACTGTTCCTCGTTTCAAGACCGATACTCCTGAGTTTGATGAGGCAGAAAAGGCTGTTCAGACAAAGATTGACCACCTGATGAACATCAAGGGTAAGCGCTCTGTTGATTCTATCCACAAAGAGTTGGGTCATATCATGTGGGAATATGTTGGTATGGGCCGCACAGCTGAAGGCTTGAAGACAGGCTTAGAGAAGCTGAAGGAAATCCGTAAGGTGTTCGAAACAGATTTGTTCATTCCTGGTAAGCAGGATGGTGTGAACGTAGAATTGGAGAAAGCATTCCGTCTTAACGACTTCATCACTATGGGTGAGTTGATGGCACACGATGCTTTGAGCCGCAACGAGAGTTGTGGTGGTCACTTCCGTGAGGAGTACCAGACTGAAGAAGGCGAGGCACTGCGTGATGATAAGAACTACTTCTACGTAGGTTGCTGGGAATACCAAGGCTCTGACGACAAGGAACCTGTCATGATGAAGGAACCTTTGGAATATGAGGCTATCAAGGTACAGACCCGTAACTACAAGAGCTAATTTGGGAAGTTGAACATTTTAAAGAACAAAGAAAAACTATGGATAAGAATATATCATTTAAATTGAGAATATGGCGTCAGAACGGTCCGAAAGAGAAAGGACATTTCGACGAGTTCCAGATGAACGATATACCAGGTGATACCTCATTCCTCGAAATGCTCGACATCCTGAATGAGCAGATCGTAAGCTCCGGCCATGAGCCAGTGGTATTCGACCACGACTGCCGTGAAGGTATCTGCGGTATGTGTTCACTTTATATCAATGGTCATCCTCATGGTCCTGCTACAGGCGCTACCACTTGCCAGATCTATATGCGTCGTTTTAAGGATGGTGACACCATCACCGTTGAGCCTTGGCGTTCAGCAGGTTTCCCTGTTATCAAGGATTTGATGGTTGATCGTTCTGCTTTTGATAAGATTATGCAGGCTGGTGGTTTCATTACTGTTCGCACAGGTGCTCCTCAAGATGCCAATGCCCTGCCTATTCCTAAGGACATTGCAGAGGAGGCTATGGATGCAGCTGCTTGTATTGGTTGCGGTGCGTGCGTAGCAGCCTGCAAGAATGGTTCAGCTATGCTGTTTGTTTCATCCAAGATTACACAGCTCAACTTGCTGCCGCAGGGCAAGCCAGAGGCTTTGCGCCGTGCTAAGGCCATGCTGAGTAAGATGGATGAGCTGGGCTTCGGTAACTGTACCAATACCCGTGCTTGTGAGGCTGAGTGCCCAAAGAACGAAAGCATCATCAATATCGCGCATCTCAACCGTGATTTCATCAAGGCTAAACTGAGAGACTAACCTCTTTTTTGCATATAGCTGATAATCGAGGCGGGGCAGCAATGCTCCGCCTCTACTTTTTCATCTTTATTATAAGTAGGCATTGGCACGGGTTGTTGCAGGCTTTGCTATGGGTCGTCGCAATATTTGCTATGTGTTATCGCAGTATCTCCTATACCCCTATGGCAGATACTGCGACGGGTGATAGCAGATACTGCCGCCTGTGATAGCAGGCTTAGCATTACCTGACAGGAAACTTTAGCCTTAGGAATAGAATGCTTTACTATATTCATAGGGAGGCATTTGCCATAATTATAGGAGGACATTGCCATATTTTCAGGTAACTTTTATCATGAGTATAGCATAACTATCCCTTGGTTTAGGAAGTATGCTGCTTTACTAGCTTGCAGTTTCTTTTAGATATTCAAAGATTGTCCTGTAATTTCTTCATTGTGAGTGTAATGAATTATTACTTGCCGTGTAAAAAAAGTATTACCGATATTGTGATAAATATTTAACGTGGAACAAAACCATGAAACAAACAACGCCAAATGTTAAGTATCTTTACTTTTCTCAGTTTTCCAGAAGGTTCTGCATAAAATAAAGAGGGTGTGCCTTTATTGACACACCCTCCTAAAATATTACACTATTAATGTGCTTGTCGTTCTTTCCTTATTTGAACAGCCATGCTTTGGTTGAATATACATAAGTACCATCACCATAAGCAGCAGCCACATTTGGATTAGACAATACAGAACTATTGCCATAAGGCAACACCTCTGGCCAACGGTTAATACCAGACTGGCTGTTAAACGGATTAGTAAGAACGATGTAGTCCTCGCCCATAGCTTTCATGCGGCGGATGTCATTGTAAGTCTCTGGTTGTCCATCAACTGCCAATGCGATATATTTCTGCTCAAACACTTCCTTCAAAGTAGGAGTAGGAAGTGTTGCTGCGTAAGCAGCACCATCTGCTTCCTCATCACCCAACCAAGAAGCCTGTTCGTTAATAGATGAAGCTACACCTTTACGGAAAGCATCAGTAGCATCATCACCACCTCTCAGTTGAGCCTCAGCCAAAATAAAGCAAAGCTCAGCATAGCTCATGATATGTACAGGCTGTGAACCCAAGTCATAGTATTCAGGATACTGCTTCCAAGCACTTTCTTTAGCGGCAGCCTCATTACCTGGATCAACAGCAGAAGCTCCATTATAGTAATCGAAACGTGGATCGTCACCCACCATCAAGCTAGTAACATGAGTACTTGGTGCTGTATAATAGCGGCTCCAAATGAAAGCACTCCATGGGTTGTCGCAGGTTACACCATTAAACTCAGAGAGATTCATGCCAATAAAGCCTAAGTCAATAGCCTTGTTGGCAGCTTCCTTTGCCAGTGCCACAGCAGCTGGATTAACCTTTGACTGGTGAATCAAATAACGTGCCTTGATGGCGTATGCTGAAGCCAGCCATGAGTTGATGTTACCATGGAACAGGATATCTTGTTCTCCCAAGTTCTTGCCATTTGAATTGCTCAGGTTGCTAATAGCATCCTCAATAAGCTTCATAATGGCTGCATAAATGGATTCCTGAGAGTCCAATGCTGGTTGCATATTTTCACTTCCTTTGAAAGCCTCGCTATAGGGGATATCACCGTGCATATCGGTTAAGAAACCGACATTGATGGCCTTGAGCAACTGAGCCACACCCAGTACGTCAAGCTGACCACCACTTGATGCAATATCATTTTCAACTTTATCAATCATCTGATTCAGGTTCATGATGTTAGAATAAGTTGAACCCCATACGTTATTGAACGTAGTAGAAGCTGCTAATTCAACAGACTGACGAAGCTCAGCTTTCATCAGCTGGTTGTTACCTGAGCCTACCAACTGCTCAGTCAAAGAGCTTGTGTAGTATGCATAGTCACCTGACACAGTACTGAAAGCAGTACTCATGATTGCCTCACTGAGTTGCAGGCGTGCAGCAACAATTTCTGAGGTAGGATGTTGTGTATCCTTGTTAATCTTGTCCATCGTATCATCACCGCAAGATGTAAAAGTCAGTGCGGCAACGGACAATGTATATAATAAATACTTTTTCATATTCATTTCTTTATTTTTAGTGTCGTAATATGATTAGAACTGAATCTTCAGACCACCACCGAAACTTGAGGTGTTAGGCACAGAGAAACGCTCGAAGTAACCACCCATGTTGTTGTTACCCTGAGAAGACTCTGGGTCGAAATTAGGTAGCTTAGACCAAATCAAGATGTTACGTGCAAAAGCAAACACTGACAAGTTAACGCCCCAGAACTTTGGCAGGTCATAGTTCAATGTGATGTCACGCAGCTTGAAGAAACTTGTGTCATATACACCAGCTTCGGTAATGTCATATAAACTCTGGTAGTAATCCTGTTTGCTTACCTCTATGGTGTTTGCCAAACCGGTTGCCTCATCGATACCTTCAACCACCATTGTACCCTCATGGTAAGGCAGAGACTCCTTGGTTACACCGAAGTAGTTCATCACCATATTGGTACCGTGGTACATCTTACCACCCTTCTGGTAGCTCCATGTGGTATTCAGACTCAGCTTCTTCCAGCGAGCGTTGAAAGTGATACCAGCAGTCCAGTCAGGTGCACAGTTACCCAGATCCTGGCTGTCACCAGTTGCCTGTGGCAGACCACCCAGCAACAGCATGTTACCAGCATCATCGCGCTTGATAGCCACACCATAAACGTTTGGATAAGTATTACCTGCCTGAGCACGAATCTGTGGTTCAACGAAACCACCTAACATAATTGATTCTACACCAGGAGCCAACTCGATAACCTTGTTGTTGATCTTGGTCCAGTTGATGCCCAAGTTAACATCCCAGTCCTTAGTCTGTACAATGGCAGCATTCAGAGAGAACTCGTGAGCATTTGTACGCATCTTACCTGCGTTGGTAACCATGCTGCTGTAGCCAGTAGATGGGTCCATTGGAACAGAGAATATCTGATCCTTGATGTTTTGCAGAGAGTAGGTATATTCCAGTTTCAAGCGACCATTGAAGAATGCCAAGTCGGCACCAACTTCCCAGTTAGTAGTATTCTGTGGCTTCAAGTTCGGGTCATACAGTCTAGAACTTGGAATGTATGCAGAAACACCACTTGGCAATGGGTAGCTTACAGGAGTGTAAGTATAGAAACCACCGCCATATGCAGGTGTAGTATAATACGTATTGTAGTAAGTACCAGCCTGACCAACCTGTGCGAATGAAGCACGCAGCTTACCATAGGTCAGCACTTTCTGCTTCTGGAAGAAAGGCAGCTGAGTGAACTCCCAGCCCAGAGATACTGATGGGTAGAAGAAGCTGCGGCTGCCGCGAGGCATGGTAGATACATAGTCGTTACGGCCGGTCACGGTCAGGAACAGCTGGTTCTTGTAGTCCAGAGATGCGCTTCCGAAGAAACCGACATTCCTTTCCTGACGCTTGTATTCACTTGCGCCCAGATTAGTAGCATTGTCAATAATAGGCATGCCGAAGAAGTTGAAGTTGGAGCCATAGTAGCTCCAGTTACGCATATGCTCCTGATTGAACTCATTACCCAGGATGACGTTCAGACCCCACTGGTTGTCAGCGCCGAAGTGACCGTCGAAGTTGACGGTAAACAGGTTGTTGAACACATTGTGCTGAGTACCGTAGTTGTGAATCTCGCCCTTGGTATTCATGGCAGAACCGATTTCACCCATGTCTGCATAGTCAGAAGTCCAGATATCGATACCAGCCTGCTCGCGAATCTTCAGCGTGAAGTCACGGTATCCGATAGTCGGCTGGAACTCCACATAGGTGTTACCAAACACACGGTTGGTGTGCTGGCGGTATTCCTCGTAGCCTTCAGAGAACCAGTATGGGTTGTTGAAGGAGGTTGAGCGGAATGAGATCTGTTTAGTAGGATCATTCGGCGCGTGGAAAGGAATACCCTTCAGGTCGTATTCAGCAGGAGCTGAGTAAACCACGTTCATGATACCTGAGTTGGCACCAGGAGCCGCAGTCACCTTGTTAGAAGAGTAGTTGGCAGAGAAGCCTGCGGTCCACTTGTCGTTGATCTTCCAGTCCACCAAACCGCGGGCGCTCCAACGGCGCATGCCAGTTGAAGGGATGATACCATCCTGGTGCGAGTTGCTTACACCGAAAGAGTAGTTCAGACCGTTGATGTTCTGTGAGATGTTCACGTTGGTGTTCTCTGTGAAACCGGTTGTCAGATAGTCACCCACGTTGTCATAGATCTCGGGAGTGGTCCATCCATCCAGACCAGCAGCCACACGCTTAGGGTTGTAGTACATACCTTGATGCAAGCCCTCTGCCTGTGTGTATGCATTATCCACATTGCCGCCATAGTTAGGATCGTTAGCCAGGTCTGCAATCTTAGGACCCCAGCTCATGCTTGATGAAGGGTTGTAGGCGTTGATTCCGTTACCCTGGGCATAAGTAGTCTGACGTTCGAACTTCCTTGAAACGCGCTGAGCCGAGAGGTCGGTAGTAATAGTCACCTGTGGTTTGCTGGTCTGCTTAGAACCACGCTTGGTAGTGATAACAATAACACCGTTAGAAGCACGGATACCATACAATGCTGAAGCGGCCTGACCTTTCAGGACGTTGATAGTCTCGATATCATCTGGGTTGATATCCAAGGTGCGGTCAGAAATATTGGCACCAGATACTGAATTATTAGTAGAAAAGTCTGCTGTAGTATTGATAGGCATACCATCCACTACATACAGAGGCTGGTTGTTGCCAGAGAATGAGCGTGCACCACGGATTACGATCTGTGAAGAAGCACCAGGGGCACCAGAAGACTGACGAATGTCAACACCAGTCAGCTTACCCTGAATAGCACTTGCCAATGAGTTGGTACCAGCTTTGTTCAGTTGATCAGACTTCAAATCCTGAGCAGCATAACCCAGTGCTTTTCTACTTTTGGTGATACCCATGGCAGTAACCACGACTTCATCCAAAAGTTCAGCATCAGGACGCAACATTACACGTACGTTTTCCTTGATAGCTACTTCCTGAGCCTGCATGCCCACGAAAGAAACTACCAGCGTTGTTGCGTTACTTGGCACGTTAGAGATAACGAAGTTACCGTCGATGTCGGTAATTGTACCCACGTTTGTGCCCTTAACTAAGACAGAGGCGCCCACTACAGGCTCACCGTCTTCAGAAGAGGTGACATTACCTGTCACTCTTGAGACCTGGGCAGAAGCCAAACCTATTCCTAAGAACAGGCAGGTCAAGAACAGCATGAATTTCTTTTTCATAAAAAACTCTTTACTTAAATATTAACTAATACTTGCTTGCAGTCAATTTTTATTAAAAACGCAATCGATATATTTTACATTTATGCAAAACTTCCCAAATTCCATTTGCCAAATGGACGCAAAGCACATAATTGGGTGCAAAATTACGTTAAAATATCTTTCACTGCAAATTTTTAGACAATTTTTTTTAAAATAAACAAGAAAATAGTCCCCTTTTTTGCCTATTTATATAATAATGTGAAACAAAAACATGAACATTTATTGTAATTAGCTATATTAAAAGACTCTTTGGTTAAATGTAAATTTTGCTTCCTTATTTGAAATAGACTGAAAGCAAGTAATGGTTTTTTTTAATTAATAGTGTTTTTATATGAAACAAAGAGTATTAGTGCTTTTGGCTTGCTTATTTGCAAGCTTTACATTGGCAATGGCTCAGAATCTTACCGTAAGAGGTACAGTTGTTGATGAAAACAGCGAGCCTGTTATCGGTGCTTCTATCTTGGTTGAAGGTACTGCAAGAGGTACCATTACTGATATAGAAGGTAAGTTCACCATTTCCGGTGTACCTGCATCTGCTAAGAATTTGCAGGTTTCTTTCGTTGGTATGAGAACTCAGTTAGTTCCCATCACAACAGGTGATATTCAGATTGTTATGAAGAGTGATGCCGAAGTCCTCGATGAGGTGATGGTCGTAGCTTACGGTACTACCACCAAGGCATCATTTACCGGTTCTGCATCTGTCATGCGTGATACAGACATGTCAGCACAGCGTCAGTCACTGGTGAAGTCATTCGAAGGTAAGGTAGCTGGTGTGCGCGTAGGTGCATCTACTGGTGACCCTGGTTCTGACCAGCGTATTACTATTCGTGGTATCGGTTCTGTTAACGGTTCTACCCAGCCTCTGTATGTAGTGGATGGTGTGCCTATTACTAACGATAGCATGATTAGCTCAGGTGTACGTTCACAGTCAGTGTTGTCAACCATCAACCCTGACGATATCGAGAGCATGACTGTGCTGAAGGATGCTGCTGCATCTTCTCTGTATGGTTCTCGTGCTGCTAACGGTGTCATCATCATTACCACCAAGAAGGGTGCTATCGGCCGTACTAAGGTTACTTATGACGCTGAGTTCGGTTGGAGCGATGTAGCTGTAAAGAAGGCATTGAAGATGATGAACTCTAAGCAGTTGAAACAATACTATAAAGATGCTTTGGCTGGCTACTTTGAAATCCGTGCTAAGATGGATCCTGCTGATGCAGAAGCAGCTGCTCAACAGGAAGTTGATACAGCATGGGATGAAGGCGGCTGGTTCCACGATCCTTCTGCCAACACTTACACCGACTGGAGCAAGGAGGTTTATCGTACTGGCTTCACTACCAACCATCAGGTGGGTGTGAGCGGTGGTTCTGACCGTACCCAGTTCTATGCAAGCTTTGGTTATAACAAGGTGAATGGTACTGTGAAGAACAGTGAATTTGAACGTTATAGTGGTCGTATCAACTTAGACCATCAGGTAACTGACTGGTTGAAGGTGGGTGTGAAGCAGATGATTTCATTCACAGGCACCGAAGGTTTCCGTGACCAGGGTGACCAGGAACAGGGTTTCGGTACTACTGCTCCTCTGTCAATCATGTTCTCAAGTGACCCAACAGCTGCTGTTAAGTTACCAAATGGTGAGTACAATCCTGACACTGCTTTCGGTAAGGTAGCTAACCCGAACCTGATGCTGAGCAAGGACTTGAATCAGTATTCTGAGTTTGTGAAGACTAAGACTATGCGTAGTATGACCAATGCTGACGTTGAGATTAAGTTGCCTTTCAACTTCACAGCTCGTTCAGTATTCGGCTATGACTTTATTAATAATAAGGTACATGAGTTCTGGGCACCTGCTTCTGTGAACGGTGAATCACTCACTGGTCTGTCACAGCGTTGGGACTACACCAACCGTACCCTGACCTCTTCAACCACTTTGAACTATGCTAACACCTTTGGCAAGCACAACTTGCAGGTATTGGCTGGTTTTGAGGCTGAAAAGCGTCAGTATGACTCAATGACCGCTTCTGCTAAGCAGTTCGTAACCTATAAGTTGCCTGAACTGTCTAACGGTCAGACTTACGGAACTGGTAGCTCTTTTAGCGAGAACTCTATCTTGTCTTGGCTGGCAAATGCTAACTACAACTATGATAACAAGTACTACCTGTCAGCTTCATTCCGTCGTGACGGTTCTTCTCGCCTGGCTGCAGACAACCGTTGGTCAAACTTCTGGTCAGTATCTGGTGCATGGCGTATCAGTGGCGAGGAATTCCTGAAGGACAATCCTTGGTTCAACGACCTGAAGCTGCGTGTATCTTACGGTACTAACGGTAACCTGCCAACTGGTAACTACTCATACATGGGTCTGTACTCAACCACTGGTGGTTATGGTACTAACTCAGCTTATTACTGGTCACAGCTTTCTAACACCAACTTGGGTTGGGAGAAGTCACAGAACTTCAACATCGGTTTGGATTGGAACCTGTTCGGCCGTGTTGGCTTGACCGTTGAATACTATAGCAAGCTGACCAAGGATATGTTGTTCGCAACTCCTATCTCTTGGGTAACTGGTTTCGATAGCATGACATCTAACCTCGGTAAGTTGACCAACAAGGGTCTTGAGGTTTCTATCAGCTCACAGAACATCGTTTCTAAGAACTTCACTTGGTCAACCGACTTCAACATCACCTTCCAGAGCAATAAGATCAAGGAGTTGCCTAATGGTGAGGACGTTCAGTATGGTGACGGTAGCATGTATATCCTGCGTGAAGGTGAGTCTATGCATACCTTCTATTTGCCACAGTATATCGGTGTAAACAAGGAAACCGGTCTCGGTGAGTTCTGGATTGACCCTCAGGATCACTCTAAGGGTGTAACCAACTACTATACTGAAGCTGGTAGCACAATCGTAGGTAAGGCTATTCCTGATTTCCTCGGTGGTATTACCAACCGATTCACCTGGAAGAACTTCGACCTGTCATTCATGATTTCATTCCAGAGTGGTGCAAGCATGTTCGACTATCCAGGTTACTTCCTGCAGTTCTCTGATGGTGTACGTGTAGGTTCATTCAATGTAGTAGAAGAGGTGGCTGGAAACTATTGGACTCCTACTAACACAGGTGCTAAGTATCCTCGTCCTATCTATGGTAACCCATATCGTTCTGACCGTTTCTCTTCTCGTACCATCCGTTCTACCGACAATATCCGCATGCGTGATATTACCTTCGGTTACAGAATCCCTGTGAAGAAGAACGTTATCAATAACCTTCGTGTTTACTTCCGTGCAACTAATCCGTTCTTGATTTACAATGCAACCAAGAATGCTGATCCAGACGTGGATGTGAATGGATATCGTCAGACAGATACTCCTCCTACCCGTTCGTTTGTATTTGGTTTGAACATCGAATTATAATTATAAAAGAGGAATTAATATGAAAAAAGTATATTTAACTTTAGGTATTGTATCCAGTTTAGCACTAGCTTCATGCAGTGGTTTCCTGGATAAGGAACCTTCAACCGCTCTGCCTGTAGATGGTGCGATAACTTCTTTTGAAGACTTGCAGAATACCGTTAACGGTATCGGCTATGTTGTATCAGGTGAAAGAGGTACTTATGGCGCTGAGTTTACACTTTATGCAGACCTGTTGACCAATGAGTTTGCTGTAATCAAGAGCAACAACCAGAGTGTGCCTATCTCAAGTTACAACTTGACTAAGTATGACGAACTGGCTACCAACCCTTATCGTGTACACTATCAGGGTATTGCAAATGTTAATAAGGCTTTGGAGACTTCTTCTCAGTTGAACGACGCCAGAGTGAAGAACTTGCAGGGTCAGCTGTATGCTTGGCGTGCTTTACTGCATTTCGACCTGGCTCGTATGTTTGCACACATCCCTTCTACTGTAGCAAATACTTCTGAAGCAAATTCAGGTATTCCTTTGGCAACTGAGGTGTATGATCCTGAGTACAAGCCAACTCGTGCTACTTTGGCTGAAACTTATAACCAGATTATCGCTGACTTTACACAAGCTATCGGCATGTTGGATGATAATAACGGTACTGGGTATATGAATAAGTGGGCTGCTCTGGCTTTGCGTGCACGTGCTTACTTGTATATGGGTGATTATGCTAACGCTTTGGCAGACGCTAACGCAGTTATCAATAGCGGCGTTTATGAACTCTATACTCCTTCTAACTATGTAAGCGTTTGGGGAGCTGAGGGTACTTCTGAGTCAATCTTTGAATTCCTGACTACCGATAACTATAATGCTCAGCGTTATTCACCTGGATATTATACTGATGCAAGTGGATATGCAGAATGTGCATTCAACGTAAATGGTAGTTTGTATAAGTATCTTTCAACTCATCCTGAGGACGTACGTTCACAATTAATCAAGGATCAGACTTCTCATAAAGATGCAGGTGGTTACTATCCAGCTAAGTATCCTGGTCGTGGAGGTTCTATCTATGTGAACAATCCAAAGATTATCCGTCTCTCTGAGGTGTATCTGATTGCTGCCGAGGCTTCTTTCTATCTTCCTGGAGGTGGTGAAGCAGCAGCTCCATTCATCAACGAGATTGAGAAGAATCGTGTTGAGGGTTATACTGATGTTGCTTCTGTTACTATTGACGACATCATCTTTGAATATACCAAGGAACTGTTCGCTGAGAACCAGATTGCTTTTGCTTACTGGCGTAACGGCAAGGCTGTTACCAATTCTTTGGGTGATGAGATCAAGGCTGACAATATGCGTGCCATCATGCCTCTCCCACAGCGTGAGATTGACCTGAACTCAGCTCTTGTTCAGAACCCTGGCTATTAATAACTATTAAAGTCATAATATGAGATAAGGGTTCCACCTCGTGTGGAACCCTTTCTTTGTTTATACTCGCTTGCACTTGATGAGTATCTTCTCTTCTGGATGTAGGGTGGTAGCAAAGAGATAGGTGTCACCACCTTCTGAGAGATGAAGTCGTTTGCGCAACTCAGCTACTGAAGTGGGGAAGTTGCGGACGGTGAGGTTGGCCTTGCTGATATCACTCAGCAGCGCTTTGAGCTCTTTCTTGCCAAAGCCACTTACTGCTTCTACCTGAAATACGCGCCCGGGGAAATCGCTGATGACCTGGTTAGATGTATAGAGGTGGCTGTTGGCATGTAGTTTCTGCAAGTCAAAACGCCGGGCCACACATCGATAGGCACCTGCCTTCATGATGGAGGCATTAGGCTCGTATAGGTAATGACTGATGGTTTTGGCCAAGTCAGTGGCGGTTTGCTGCTCTTCTGCCTTGCTGAAACCAAACATTTGTGTCTCCTCTTTCTTGATGTTGACGCAATGGATAGGGGTGTGGTCTGTTTGCGTGACAACTTCCCTGTTGAGTATTAGCAGCAGTTCTTTACATTCGTTATCCACAGAGACGATGTGTGCTTCTTTCACATGTTTGAGTTGATGTAATGCCAAGTCCAGGTCAAGCATAGGCGATAGCTTCACCATGACGTGGACTGCTTTGCTGACTAACGTTTCTTCCAACGCATTTATATCGGGTTCGCAATCGCTGATGGCGACGGTCTTTCCACCATGTCCGTCTCGTCGGGCAGGGTCGAGATAGAGCCAATTTATTGAGGTTTGGCTTTGGAGCCAATCTAAACTATTGTTTGCAAAAAGCACTTTCACATTATGACATACCCCTCCGTCTGCTTTGCAGCCACCTCCCCTTACTAAGAGGAGGTCCTTATATAGAGTTTTGCCCTCTTCTTTTGTGCAAGAATAGCTCTCCTCCTTAGAAAGGGGGAGTACCCCGTGAGGGGGAGGGGGTGTGATATTCAATGCATTGAAATTATGTTGGGCAATCTTCACCAGCTCCTCTTGGCGTTCTACATAGGTGGTGTGTTGGAAAGCGTGTGACATAAACCAGCAGTCGATGCCAAAGCCACCGGTAAGGTCGGCCAACGAGTCATGCTCACCCATCTTTGAGACTACACCATATTTATATATAGCAGTGGCTTCGGACGAACATTGCTCCAAAGGAAGGTGGGGCGGATAGATGATGTCATCGCATGCTGCCCATGTCGGTACCTTGTCGCGAATGCTCTGCCAGCCTGCTATCTGCGTGAGAGCGTATGGCATATCGATAGCGGGGTAGCGGCTTGCCTGCAAGGCAAGCTGGCGAACATCATCCTCCCGATGCTCCAATACAAATGACATTATTTCATTCTCAATTCTCAATTCTCAATTCTCAATAGGTATCGCCCTATTCTGTCGCGACTCGGCATAGTTCAAGTAAGCTTGACTTTGCACTCGCTGCTCCAGAAAGTTTCTATTAAGGAATCACTTTGTATTTATCCCTTGCTACCTGACGGCTCGCCAGATTGAAGTGCCACCACTCTGAGGGCAAGGAACGGAAACCTGCTTCACGCATCACGCGAATCAGCAACCTGCGGTTTTGCAGAGCTTCTGCACTGATGGCGGTAAAGTCCGTATGTGCCTCACGTCCTAAGTGATCGACAATGGTACCCATGGGGATAGTGTCGCCTTGTGCGTTGGCAATGCTCACGTCCACCGCCAGTCCGTAGTTGTGCAACCCACCACCATGGGCTGGGTTCGAAACATAGTTCTGCTGACGGGTACCTTTTACCACATCCCACATCTGCTGTTGGATATACATCGGCCGTGCAGCGTCAAATATCATCAGGTGGTAATCGGGATGCGCTTGTTGCAACAACTGTTGTGCCTTCAGCAAAGGACTGATGGCATCGGGATGCAGGTAGGCCTCCCGCAAATCATCATACAGCACCTTACCCATAAAGTTATCGTCACGGGCATACATCAGGCTCACAAAGATATTCTTATCTTGCTCTGTTATATTGATATAGCCCAACGAATCCAGGTATTGGGCCGTTGGGCTTAGAGGCTGTACTGTTGCTGTCACCAGGGTATCCATTGGCGCTAAGACTTCCACCATAGGTTCCTGCGCCTGCTTTTTCCCTAAAGGCAACAGAGCAAGCAAGGCGGCAAGAATAACAACAAACGCAGTGCTAATATATAGCTTGGTGTGTTGCTTCCGTTGCTTCATGCCTTCCTTGTGTTAGGTTATTTCTTGTCGTAAGCGTGGAGTGGGTAGTCGGTAGTGTAGTGCAAACCACGACATTCCTTGCGTTCCAATGCCTGACGTGTAATCAGGTATCCTACATTGATCATGTTTCGCAGTTCGCAGATATCCTTGTCGGCCTTGCTCTTCTTGAACAGCTTCTCGGTTTCTTCGTAGAGCAGGTCAAGACGGTCCCAGGCGCGCCACAGGCGCAAGTCGCTGCGCACAATGCCCACATAATTGCTCATAATCTCACCCACCTCACGGACACTTTGGGTAATCAGCACTTTCTCTTCATTGGTAAGTGTGCCCTCATCGTTCCACTCGGGTACTGCCTCGTTGAAGTAGTACTCATCCACATGCGCTAACGAGTGCTTGGCAGCAGCATCAGCATAGACAACAGCCTCGATAAGCGAGTTGGATGCCAAACGGTTGCCTCCATGCAAGCCTGTGCAAGAACATTCGCCGATGGCGTAGAGGCGTTTGATGGACGAACAACCGTTCAAATCTACCTTGATGCCACCACACATATAATGAGCCGCCGGGCGGACAGGAATGTAATCTTTGGTAATGTCGATACCGATGGAAAGGCATTTCTTGTAGATGTTGGGGAAATGATGCTTCGTTTCCTCCGGGTCTTTGTGGGTCACATCCAGACAAACATGGTCGATGCCATGAATCTTCATCTCCTTATCAATGGCACGTGCCACGATGTCACGTGGTGCCAAAGACAAGCGCTCGTCGTATTTCTCCATAAACGTCTCGCCTGAAGGCAAACGCAAGATACCGCCATAGCCGCGCATCGCCTCAGTGATGAGGTAGGCAGGATGTGTCTCACCCACATGATAGAGGGAGGTGGGGTGGAACTGTACGAACTCCATATCCTGCACCGTGCCTTTGGCACGATAGACCATTGCCTCGCCGTCGCCTGTAGCAATGACGGGGTTGGTGGTGGTTTGGTAAACGGCACCACAACCACCTGTACACATAAGCGTTACCTTGCTCAGGTAAGTATCTACTTTCTGCGTTTCGGGGTTGAGGATATAGGCACCGTAGCACTCAATGTTTGGTGTACGACGGGTTACTACACGTCCCAAATGGTGCTGCGTGATAATCTCAACGGCAAAATGGTTTTCCTTGACCTCAATATCAGGATTGTTGCGCACAGCCTCCATCAAGCCACGTTGTATCTCGGCACCTGTATCATCGGCGTGATGCAGGATGCGGAACTCGGAGTGTCCACCTTCACGGTGCAGGTCGAACTCGCCATCTTCCTTGCGGTCGAAGTTAACTCCCCACTGCACCAGTTCCTTGATTTGAGCCGGTGCATTGCGCACCACTTGTTCTACTGCCTTGCGATCGCTGATATAGTCACCAGCTATCATAGTGTCCTCGATATGTTTCTCGAAATTGTCCAATTCGAGGTTGGTCACACTGGCCACGCCACCCTGTGCATACTTGGTGTTGGCCTCGTCTAACGTGGTTTTACAGATAATGCACACCTTGCCTTTTTTAGCCCGTGCAATCTTGAGGGCGTAGCTCATTCCGGCTACACCTGACCCGATAATGAGAAAGTCGTACTTATAAATCATATTGGTTTATATTTCTTTGTTTCCACAAAAATACGTAACTTAGCGGCAAAATCAAACAAAGATGAATAGATTTTTTCATGCTCGCATCGCAATTGGACAATATTTGTTCCTCTTGTTGGTTACAGGAGTGGCAATATGGGCGTTGTGGGACAAGCATATCGTGCTGGCTGTGTTGATGGTCATCTTGTTGGTGTTGGGCATTGAAAAGCTGATACATACTACTTATACGCTGACCTCCGATGGCCATTTGGTGCTGTATTATGGCAGGTTTATGAAGGGCAAGAGCATTTCACTGCACGAGGTTACGGCGGTGGAACGTGTTTATCAGATAAGGTTGTTTGGCGTGGGACTGATGCGTTGTGTATTGGTACATCATGGCAACAATACAGAAGCCTTGATGCCTGTGAAAGAAGAAGAATTTATAGAGGTAATCAATAAAAAAAGGATGATATGAGTTATAATGTAGCGATTATAGGCGGTGGTCCTGCAGGCTATACTGCTGCGGAAGCAGCTGGTAAGGCAGGTTTGAGTGTGGTGCTGTTTGAGAAGAACAGTCTAGGTGGCGTTTGCCTGAACGAGGGTTGTATTCCTACCAAGACCCTGCTTTACTCTGCCAAGACATACGATAATGCCGCTCACGCTTCTAAATATGCCGTGAGTACAAGTGAAGTGAGCTTTGACTTACCCAAGATTATTGCCCGCAAGCAAAAGGTGGTGCGCAAACTGGTACTGGGCGTGAAGGCTAAACTTACACAACATCAGGTACAGATAGTCAGTGGTGAAGCCTTTATCGAAGATGCCCGGCATGTACGCTGTGGCGAAGAGGTGTATGAATGTGAGCATCTTATTATTTGCACTGGCTCTGACACGTTCATCCCTCCAATACCCGGCATAGATAAGACACCTTATTGGACACACCGTGATGCCTTGGACAACAAAGAGCTGCCTCAGTCGTTGACCATCATTGGAGGTGGCGTGATAGGCATGGAGTTTGCTTCTTTCTTCAATAGCTTGGGCGTGAAGGTAACAGTGATAGAGATGATGGATGAGATCTTGGGTGGCCTGGACAAAGAGATCGCGTCTCTGTTGCGTGCTGAATATGCCAAGAAAGGGGTGACGTTCCACCTGAGTTCGAAGGTAACATCGGTATCTTATGAAGAAGGATTGGTTACTAAGGTCTTCTTTGAAAAAGATGGTGGTATAGCATCTGTGGAAGCCGACAAACTGTTGATGAGTGTGGGCAGAAGACCTGTTACCAGAGGTTTTGGCTTGGAGAACCTACACCTGCAGACCGACGAGCGGGGACGTATCGTGGTGAACGAAAAGATGCAGACATCAGTGCCTGCTGTTTATGTGTGCGGCGATCTGACGGGCTTCTCGCTCTTAGCGCATACGGCTGTGAGAGAGGCAGAGGTGGCTGTAAACACTATTCTTGGCAAGCAGGATGCGATGAGTTATCGGGCGATTCCAGGTGTGGTATATACCGTGCCTGAAGTGGCTGGCGTGGGCATGACGGAAGAGGCTTTGCAGCAAAGTGGTCGGTCATATCAAGTGGTGAAGCTGCCAATGGCATTCTCTGGTCGCTTTGTGGCTGAGAACGAAGGCGTGAATGGCATTTGCAAACTCCTCTTTGCCGATGATGATACGCTATTGGGTGCCCATGTGCTGGGAAATCCAGCTTCTGAGATTATCACCCTGGCAGGAATGGCAATAGAGTTGCAACTCAAGCGTGAGGAATGGAAGCGCATTGTGTTCCCACATCCTACCGTAGGTGAGATATTCCGCGAGGCTTTGTAAAACAAAAATATTTAGTTGAATAATTATTTTAAGGCAATGAAAAGTATTTGGATGAAAACCGTTTCATGTATGGCTATCGGTTCATTGATAGTCATGACAGCATGTACTAAGAAACAGGAGCCGATCGACCCCATTCTTTCTCACATTGATAATTCTGTTCGTCCGCAGGACGATTTCTTCGAGTATGCCAACGGCACTTGGTTCAAGCAACATCCCATTCCTGCTTCCGAGCAGAGTACGGGTATCTTTACTGCCGTGGACGATACGGTGCAGGCTCAGGTCTATCAGATTTGCTTAGAGGCAGCTGCTACCGAGAATCCTAAGGGTAGCAACAAGCAGAAGATTGGTGACCTTTATGCTGCTGGTATGGACAGTGTGGCGCTCAATGCCAACGGTATTAATGAGCTGAAGCCTGAGTTCGAGAAGATTGATGCGATGCAATCGTTGGCTGACCTGCCAGCAACCTTAGCTTATCTGCGCACAGTAGGCGGTGGAGGCTTCTTCTATTTCGGTGTCTCCCAGGACGACAAGAACAGCAACGAGAACTCTGTGGGTTTGAGCCAGGGAGGCTTGAGCTTGCCAGACCGTCGTTTCTATGTGGATGAAGATGAGAAGTCGGCCGATATCCGTGCTAAGTTCGTGGATTACATGAAGGGCCTGTTTGTTACAATGGGTTATGCCGATGCAGAGGCCAAGGCTTCTGCCGATAAGGTGATGGCGTTGGAAATGGCACTGGCTAAAAGCTCGCGTAAGACAGAAGACACGCGTGACCCATTCAAGAACTACAATAAGATGTCGGTGGCACAGGTAAGTAAGCTGATGCCTGCATTCGATTGGAATGCTTATCTGAATGCAGTGGGACTGAGTCAGGTAGATAGCATTGTGGTAGGGCAGCCTGAGTTCTTTACGGCTCTTAACGGACACATGAAGCAGTTTGACATCAAGGTACTGAAAGACTATCTCAAGGTGGGCTTGCTGGATGGCTATGCCACCTACCTGAGTGATGATGTTTATATGCAAAGCTTCAATTTCTACTCCAAGACCTTGCGTGGTGTGCAGGAACCTCGTCCTCGTTGGAAGCGTGTGGTAGATGTAACCAACCGTGTATTAGGTGACTTGGTAGGTCAGGTGTATGTGGCAGAATACTTGCCCAAAGGCACCAAGGAGAAATTCGTGGAGATTGGCAATGCTATCAAGGCAGAGTTTGAGAACCACATCAAGAACCTCGACTGGATGAGCGAGCCTACCAAAGAAAAGGCCCTCAAGAAATTGGCAGCAGTTAATATGAAGTTGGCTTATCCTGATAAGTGGAAGGATATGAGCGCACTGGAAATCACACGTGATTCTTATGTCCGCAACATGATGAATTATGCTGGTTGGAACTTCAAACGCATGATTAGCCGTTATGGTCAGCCGGTAGATCGTACAGAGTGGCACATGCAACCTCAGACTTACAATGCTTATTATAGTCCATCGAACAATGAGATTTGCATTCCTGGCTGTAACATCATCGTGCCTGGCTTCGACGGCCGCATGCCTGATGACGCTATCCTGTATGCCATCATCGGTGGTAGTACGTTTGGTCATGAGGTGACTCATGGTTTCGACGACACTGGTTGCAACTACGATGCAGAAGGTAACCTGACCAATTGGTGGACAGAAGAGGACAAGGCTAAATTCCAGGCCAAGACAAAGATGATTGTGGAGCAATTCGACAACTATGAAGTGGTGGATGGCTTGCACATCAACGGTGAGAATACTCAGGGTGAGAATATAGCCGACTTAGGTGGCCTGATCATGGGCTTCGAGGCATTCAAGAAGACTGATCAGTATAAGAATAATGTAATCATTGGCGGCTTTACCCCTGCCCAGCGTTACTTCCTGGGTCATGCACAGGCTTGGATGATGCAGTTCCGCCCTGAGGCATTGGCAACTCGTGTAAAGAGCGATGAGCATGCACCAGCCAAGTGGCGTGTGTTGGGCCCACTTTCTAATACCGTTGAGTTCTATGAGGCATTCGACGTGAAAGAGGGTGATGCCATGTGGCGTCCGGCAGATCAGCGCGTGAAGATCTGGTAATAGAGAATTGAGCATTGACAATTGAGAATTATTATAGAGGAATAGTGAAGAAGTTTGGTTATCTTTGGGTAGTTATTGCTTTGACCATGACAGTGGTCGGACAGACAACTGCTTGCGGCCAGAATGCTGTAAATCTCAATCCTCAATTGTCAATTGTCAATGCTCTTGACTCCCTTATTAAGGCCAAACTGCCACAAGGTGGAATGGTGGGGGTGTCGGTGTTCGACCTGAACGACAACCAGTCACTCTATGCTTATCAAGCTGATAAGCTTTGCCGTCCTGCCTCTACGCAGAAGCTTATAACAGCTATCACCGCCTTGAACCAACCGCGTGCTCAGGAACCGTTCCGCACCGAGGTTTGGGCAAAGGGGGAGATTGTGAATGATACCCTTCGGGGGGATATCTATGTGATTGGCGGTATGGACCCCGAACTGATGGAGACGGCACTCGATACGTTGGTAGATCTGACAGCTGCCTTCCCTTTCCATGTGATTACCGGACAGGTATATGGCGATGTGTCGATGCGCGATTCTATGTATTGGGGCAAAGGCTGGCTGTGGGATGATAACCCTGAAAGCTACCAGCCTTATCTCTCGCCGCTGATGTTGAACAAGGGCTTTGTGAAGGTGACTGCCATCCCATCCAGTCCTGGTGAGGCGGCTCGTTTGGAGGTAAAGCCTGTTTCCTCTTATTTCAATGTCATTAACGAGACCAAGACCAAAACAGCTGCTGCCGGCAAGTTTACCGTCATGCGTGATTGGTTGAGCAACGGGAATGATATTACTGTGAGCGGCAACATCACGGCTCGTAGGGTGGAGGAGATTAATGTGTATTCTTCACAGGACTTCTTTATGCATACCTTCCTCGATCGATTGGGGATGCGTTTCACCTTGTTACAGCCCTGGTATAGCTTTGCCGAACTGCAGAAAGACGCTACTTGTCAGTTGGTCGCGGTTTATGAAACCTCCGTTCAGAAAGTGCTGAAACAAATGATGAAGGAGAGCGACAATCTTAGTGCCGAGGCAATGTTCACCCGTTTGGGCTTGCAGGCTTCTGGCAACCGGCATGTCTCTGCCGATGAGAGTTTGAAAGCTGTGCAAACACTTGTCAGGGAGATGGGCATGAAGCCCGATGACTACCGTTTTGCCGATGGTTGCGGTCTCTCTATGTATGATTATGTGTCGCCGGATTTGCTGGTGACTTTCTTACGTTACGCTTATAATCGTGACAATATTTTCCCGCATCTGTTCCGTTCTTTACCTGTATCAGGGGTGGATGGTACGTTGAAGAACCGTATGCGGAAAGGCAGTCCTGCTTATCAACGTGTTCATGCCAAGACAGGTTCCTATACGGGTATCAACTGCTTGGCAGGTTATCTGGAAACCAACTCGAAGCGTTACCTTGCCTTTGCCATCATGTGCCAAAACCAGCTAAAGGCCAGTGAGGCGCGAGCCTTGCAGGATGCTATCTGCGAATTGCTGGTAAAAGAATAACGCTACACCAAAACAACTTGTTTTGGTGTCGTAAAGATGCTTCCTTCAAATCGTTATCATATCTCCTTCGATACCAAAACAACTTGTTTTGCTATAACAGGAAGCGTATTGATCTACTACGGGAAGGCGGGCGCTCTACAACGGGAGGATTGCCCTTCTACTACGGGAGGGTTGGCTATTCCTCGGTAATAACAAAAAGAACACCGCAAAGCTTTTAGGCTTGCGGTGTTCTTTATATAAATAAGGTGTCTTTATTTAACGTATTCAGCAAAGTCTGTCAAGTGCATATCACCCTTGCGAGCCAATGTATCGTGGAAAGCGAAGGCTGCTGGCAGGCAGTGGTGAGTCTGACCGCCCTTGGCAATCTTCAGGTAATCCCACAACAGCTGCTTGTAGTCAGGATGTGCGCAGTTTTCAATGATGCACTTAGCACGCTCAATAGGAGCCTTGCCACGCAAGTCGGCAACACCCTGCTCGGTAACGATTATATTCACATCGTGCTCTGAGTGATCCTGATGGCTCACGAAAGGAACGATAGAGCTGATGAGGCCACCCTTTGCTGTAGAAGGACAGGTGAAGATGCTGATGTAAGCATTGCGCTCAAAGTCGCCAGATCCACCAATACCATTCATCATCTTGGTACCACTAACCTGGGTAGAGTTAGCGTTGCCGTAGAGGTCAACCTCAATAGCTGTATTGATTGCGATAACACCTAAACGGCGGATTACCTCAGGAGAGTTAGAAATCTCGCTCTGACGCAGGGTCAGGTGATCCTTGAAGTAGTCGATATTGTCATATACCTGCATCAGACAGTCGTTGGTAACGGTCAGTGAGCAAGCAGAAGCATCCTTTACACGACCTTCCAGCATCATAGCCACAACAGAATCCTGCAATACTTCTGTATAGATGTTGAAGTCAGGCACGTTCTTGTCCTTGCCCAGTGCACCCAGAATAGCGTTAGCGGTGGTACCCACACCACTCTGCAAAGGCAGGAAGGTGCTTGGGATGATGCCGCGCTTCATGTCGTTCACCAAGAATTCTGCTGTGTTGTGGCCAATCTGGGTGGTGATTGGGTCTTCACCCTTGAAACCACGAGCCTCGTCAGGAATGTTGCACTCTACCACTCCTACAATCTTGGCTGGGTCAATCTCTACGTATGGCTTACCGATGCGGTCGCTTACGTGCTCGATTGGGATAGGTTTGCGGTAAGGTGGGTCAAGTGGTTGATAAACATCGTGCAACAACTTGGCACCCTTTGAGTGGAAGGCATTCAATTCCAGGATAATGTGCTCTGCCAACATGGCTACAGTAGGACTGATACCACCAGCAGCGGTGAGGTAAGCGCGTACCTTGCCGTCTTTCTCTTCAATGTCGCACACTTCTAAGATACCCCAGTTCAGCTTGCCATAGAAGCCATAACGTAACTCCTGTGCCATGTGACTCAGGTGGAGGTCGTTATAAGCAATCTCATTCATATTGACATGCTTACGGAAATCAGGATTAGTTGTGTAAGGAGCACGGAACTTGATTGCCTGTGCCGCAGCCAAGTCGCCATCTGTGCTCTGACCGGTAGATGCACCAGTAAACAAACTAACTTTGAAAGGACGGCCTGCCTCATGTTCTGCTACGGCCAACTTTGCCAACTCCTTCGTTGTTGCCTTAGCTGCACCGGCAGGTGTAAAACCGCTAAGACCGATTTGATCGCCATTTTTTATCAGCGAAGCTGCCTCAAGGGCTGAAATGTACTTTAATGCCATAATTCTTTATTGTTTAATATTTTCTTTTCAATACCTCTGACCATACAATTGCCTTTCTAATATCCTCAGCACTATTCATCTCGTATTCAGAATGTGACTGAGTCTCTAAAGGCTGCATGATGTTTTCTGTACTTCTAATTCCTTCGTTTTGGAATTCCATGCGTTGATTTCTTTCCTTTAACTGTCTAAAGGAATGAAAGTCATTATTGGCTTTCTTCACCTTTTTGACACTGTGATTCTGTTGCGGTGTTTGATTGGGCTTATGTTGGGTTGGAATATTCACCACCACTGGTTTCGAGGGCGTTTGCTGCTGGGCTTTCTTCACCACTTCATTTATTTTGTTGAAGAAAATGCAGAAGCCAATGAACCCCACGAATATTATAAAATCAATCAGTCCGTCCATAAAACAAAACCCTTACGAAAGTTTTTGCAAAGATAGTGGAAACCGAAAACAGAAACAAATTTTGGAGCAGCGAAAACGCAAATAAGCTTGCTTTTTGTCGTTGGGTTGTATCAAAATTTGTTGAGGCCTACGTTTCCTCCTCACACATACGGGCATGAAAAAAGGGCAGTTTCACAACTCCCCCTCTTCCTTTTTAACCTAAACCTTAACTATGAAAAAATCTAATTTTAATTATAATCTGACGCAAATATCTATTTTTATTTTTTCTTGTGCAAGAATTGGTGATAATTTTGTAGAATCAATTAAAGTTTTTTAATAAAAAACGCCTTTTTTGTGTATTTGATACACTTTTAATTACGAATTGAAAGCAGTTTGCATATCTAAATCAAAATAGCTATCTTTGCAGCTGATTTTAAACTTACGATTATGGGGGAAAAGACTGGAGCAGACTTAAAATCTGCTATTACAGGAACAAAAAAACTCTTTATTGAGACGTACGGATGTCAGATGAATGTGGCAGATAGCGAGGTCATTGCTTCTATCATGCAGATGGCAGGCTATGAGGTGACTGAACAGCTGGATGAAGCTGATGCCGTGTTCCTTAATACCTGCTCGGTGCGCGACAATGCCGAGCAAAAAATATATAACCGCCTGGAGGCATTGCATGCCATGCGCAAACGGCACCCGCTCATCATTGGTGTGATGGGATGCATGGCTGAACATGTAAAAGAGGATTTATTAGAGAACCATCATACCGATTTGGTGGCGGGGCCTGATACTTACCTGAGCTTACCCGATTTGATAGCTTCTGTTGAGGCTGGTCATAAGGCCATCAATGTTGAGTTGTCGAAGACTGAGACCTATCGAGACATTATTCCTTCACGTATCTGTGGCAACCATATCTCTGGCTTTGTGTCTATCATGCGTGGGTGCAACAACTTTTGTACCTATTGTATTGTGCCTTATACCCGAGGACGTGAGCGTAGTCGTGATGTGGAGAGCATCCTTAACGAGGTGGCTGATTTGCAGTTGAAAGGCTATAAGGAAGTAACATTGCTGGGACAGAATGTCAATTCTTATCGATTTGAAGGTGCTGACGGTATGGTGACTTTCCCCATGTTACTTAGGTTAGTAGGTGAGTCATTCCCCAACATGCGTGTACGTTTCACTACTTCACATCCGAAGGACATGAGTGATGAAACCTTGCATGTGATTGCTGAGGTTCCCAATGTATGCAAGCATATCCATCTGCCTGTTCAAAGTGGTAGTGACCGTATTCTGAAACTGATGAATCGTCATTATGACCGTAAGTGGTATATGGAACGTGTGGCCGCCATCCGCCAGATCATCCCTGATTGTGGTTTGTCAACTGATATTTTCTGTGGCTTCCATTCTGAAACGGAAGAAGACCATCAAATGTCATTGTCATTGATGGAAGAGTGTGCTTATGATTCGGCATTTATGTTCAAGTACTCCGAGCGAGAGGGAACGTATGCTTCCAAGCACCTGGCGGATGATATCACTGAGGAGGTGAAGATACGCCGCTTGAACGAGATCATCGCTTTGCAGAACCGTTTGTCGGCTGAGGCTAATGCCCGTGCAGTAGGTAAGGAATATGAAGTGCTGGTGGAGGGCGTTTCGAAACGCTCACGTGACCAACTGTTTGGCCGTACAGAACAAAACCGTGTGGTGGTGTTCAATAGAGGCAACCACCACATCGGTGATTTGGTAACTGTCAAGATCACGGCTTCTACCTCTGCCACCTTGATTGGTGAAGAGGTGACGAAGCCATAAGACTCTTGAAGACTTATTCTTTCACAGATAGCATAGCCTTGTATTTGGCGGTATCTGTCAAGACTTCCTTTGCCTTCTTCAGGTCGGGATCATCTTTCAACTGTTCGATGATGCTGCCTTTCTGGTAGTAGAATCGCTTCACGATTTCTTCGGAAATCAATGGTTTGATGTCGCCTGCAAAGAAATCGAGGTCGTGGTCAAGGTTATGCTGTAACTTTTTCTCCAATGCTTCGAACTCAGCTGCGGCATCTTGTTGGTAGCCCTCAAATTCAGCCATTTTCTTAAGGTCATTCAGCAGTTTTTCACTTTGCTGGTCGTACTTGAAGTCGGCCGATTTCACCTTTTCCTTGAACTCCTCATAATCCTGGTTGGTCAGTATGAAATCCTGCGCTGCTGCAATGCTCTTATGCTTGATGCAATAGTCGGTTGCATAGTCAAAGATGAGGTTATCACGCGTCAGGTAGTAGATAATGTTAGGAGTTTGTTTCTTTTCAACCACGATATCTGGTGTTACACCACCTCCGTCACGCACCTCACGACCAGCGGCTGTGTGGAATACGGTAGTCAGGCTGTCGGGGATGCGTCCTACACTTCCATCGACATTGCGATGGGAGTAGTCGATGGCTTGCACGCAACGTCCGCTGGGGATATAATACTTAGAGGTAGTCAGCTTGATGGTGCCACCATATGGTAGTGGACGAGTGGTCTGTACCAGTCCCTTGCCATAGGTACGTGTTCCAATAATCACTGCACGGTCAAGGTCCTGTAAAGAGCCGGCTAAGATCTCTGATGATGAAGCGGTGCCACTATTTACCAAAACAGCAATAGGTATGTCAAGATCCAGAGGCTCTCTAAGGGTTTTATATGTCTCAGTGGCTTGGCGGGTCTTGCCGCGTGTAGTCACCAGTGTCTGTCCTTTGGGTACAAAGAAATTGGCGATTTCAATGGCCTCGTCCAATAACCCGCCGCCATTGCTTCGTAAATCAATTACCAGCGACTTGATGCCCTGTGCTTTCAGCTCTTGGAACACACGTTTGAATTCCTTTGATGGGTTGCCGGAAAAAGTGCTGAGGTTAATATAACCTACGCCATCATCCAACTTATCATAATAAGGAATCAATGGAAGTTCTATGTATTTCCTGACAATATTGAAGGTTAGGATGTTTTTTTCTCCTGGGCGTTGTACCTTGAGCGTGAATGAGGTGCCGGCATCGCCACGCAGCATCTCACTAACTTGCTGGTTGTCCTTGTTTAACAGATCTTCCCCGTCAATTTCCATGAGTATATCACCCACTTTCAGACCCACCTCAGCTGCTGGCATCCCTTCGTAAGGCTCAGATATAACAGATCGTTTTAGTTGGTCGTTCCATGTGATGATAGAGCCAATGCCACCATATTTATTACGAAGCATTTGTTCCAACTCATCTCTATCGTCCTCCGGATAATATACGGTGTATGGGTCAAGTGAATAGAGCATGTTATCTATGCCTTCTCGAATCGTTTTGTCGGCATTCAAAGTATCAACATAGAACATGTCGAGTTCCTTGACAATGGAATTGAATATATCCAGGTTCTTGGCAATCTGGAAATCACGGTTCTCACCTTTCTCAAATCCCCAGAACGCAACAGCGCTTACTGTCAGTGCCAGTAGGGCAGCTGCATGCCAACTTTTCATCCTTTTCATAATTCTGCAATTTTATGTTTGATTTTAGTCCATTTCTCTTGTGTAAGTTCTGTGCCTATCACTTGCACCACTTCAGCAGCCATGATGGAACCAATCTCAGCGCATTGGCTGAGGTCGTGGCCATTGATGAGACCGTAAAGGAAACCAGCTGCAAAATAGTCGCCTGCCCCTGTACTGTCAAGACAGTTGGCTGTATGGGCAGGAACCTCCGAAAATTGTTCTTTTGTAGCAATCAGCGAGCCTTTGGCGCCTATTTTCACTACGACAATATCACAATAGTTCGTCAACTCTTTGGCAGCTTCGTAAGGTGCAAGGCCGGTTAATGCTTTAGCCTCTTCCTCGTTGGCAAAAATGATGTCGATGTATTTTTCCACCAAATAAGTGCAGAAATCGTGGTCTTCCAGTATGATGTTATAGCTGGCCATATCCATAGCTACCCTCATACCAGCCTCTTTTGCCAGTTTTGCTCCTCTTTCGATTGAAGCATGGTCTTGTACCAGATATCCTTCAAGGAAAAGGTATTGGTATCCATTGAACATTTCTGGTTTTAAGTCCTCTGCTTTTAGGTCGATTGCAGCGCCCATATGATCGGCAAAGGTACGTTCTCCACCTTTTGAGATAAATGAGGTACAAACGCCTGAACTCAGTTCTGGCGAAACTACCATCATATTTTCTACGCCCACCTCTGTAAGGCTTTTAGCGTAATTCTTGCCAATTTGGTCGCGCCCGATTTTACCAATAAAGCCAGCTGGAACGTCAAGATGTCCCATTGCCCTGCATGAGTTGGCTATAGAGCCTCCTGGAGTGATGGTAACATGATGTTGTCCGATTATCCGTTGTATTCTTTTAAACAACTCGTCGTTTATATGCACCATTCCACCCTTGGGTAGGTTTAACTCAGTCAGTATGTCGTCGCTCTTTAGGATAACAGAAACATCAGTCAATGCATTGCCAATTCCTAAAATTTTATTCATACAATGATTTTTTTTGCAAAGATATTGCATATTTCAAAATATCCTATTAATTTTGCAGCGCATTTAAGAAAATAAAACAAAATTCTTCCTTAGCTCAGTCGGTTAGAGCATCTGACTGTTAATCAGAGGGTCCTTGGTTCAAGTCCAAGAGGAAGAGCAAAAAGTGAGGTTTTATTTTCATTCTTCCTTAGCTCAGTCGGTTAGAGCATCTGACTGTTAATCAGAGGGTCCTTGGTTCAAGTCCAAGAGGAAGAGCAAGAGAGAGGGGAAGCAATTCTGCTTCCCCTCTCTCTTGTTTCTCAAGGCTAAAGCCTATCATCATTTAATGATGAACAGCTTGTTAAAGCCAGTCATTTCAAATACCTTTTTGATCTCGTCATTGATATTTTTAACAACTACAGTGCCCTTTCTTGCTTTTACGCTTTTCAAGATGCTGATAAAAATACGCAGACCAGAACTGCTGATATATTCCAATTCTTCGCAGTCAAGTTCTACGTCTGTGCAATCAGAATCTATTACACACTGAACATCCTTAGCTGTCTGAACAGCTGCCAGGGTGTCAAGTCTTCCACTAAAAGATGCAATCACCTTGCCTTCTTCTTCTTTAATCGTTGTGTTCATAGTTCAATCTATTTTAATGTTATTTATTATTTTATTGGAAATACTATAATTACTGTTGCTATGTTTACTGCCCATAACACAATGTGCATCAAAACTCCCAACTGGAGGAAGTCGGTGAATTTAAAACCACCAGGACCATATATATGCATATGCGTTACCGAACCGACGGGCGTTGCATAACTGATAGTAACCGATGTCATTAATGCAATGGTAAATGGCATCGGGTCACATCCTAATGAAACAGCTTGATGGTATATTATTGGGAAGAACACCGCTGCTGCTGACACATTGCTAAATATCTCGCTTACGATAGACGCCAGGAAGCACGTCACTATCATGATGATATATGGATTTCCTGCACACAGTTCCAAAATGGGGTCTGATAATATTGTCACCAAACCGGTCTTGGTGATAGCGGTCGAGAACACCATCATGGCACCCAGTGAAAGCAGGAAATTCAAGTCAATGTACTTGGTAATGCTATCCATGCGGCAACATCCAAATGCAAGCATGGCGCCAGCCGCTATCATGACAGAAGTAATCAAAGGAATTACTTGAGAGGATGATAACACGAACATCAGCACCAATACACAAGCTGAAATGATAGTCCGAACTCCCAAATGGGGAACAAACTGCGAGTCAAAGAATGTCAGGGACCGTTTGTAGGTGTCCTCGAGGTAGTTGTCTCTTTTTGACGGACATTCTAATAATAAAGAATCGCCGGCTTGTAACATAACCTGTCTGGGTTGCTCATTCACTCGTTTGCCTTGTCTGGCCACAGCTACCAAAACCATGTCACTCCGTTTCTCGAAATCGTTTTCGCACATACGGGTGTCAATTAAATCACTGCCGAAGTTCACATAGGCAGTACGCATCTTGCGGTTGCTGTCTATCTCATTAATGCTATATACATGGTGGTCTGCTGCTACCAGTCCGTGACTGTTCTTTAACTCCAAAAGCTCATTAATCTGTCCTGAATAAATCAAACGGTCACCACCAAATATAATTTCATCGGCTGGTACAGGAGAAATGACCTCTCTGTCGAAGCGCACAATCTCTATCAAAGAGCCACCATGAACGTTTCTTAATCCAGCTTCGTCTATGGTTTGCATCACAGCTTCGTTATCGGTGGGGACCAACAGCTCTACGGTATAGTCGCTTGTTTCTTCGAATGATAATTCTGGGGACTCTCTGGGGGGGATCTTGTCACGCAAAAGGGTTAGCAGAATGATACCCACCACAGTACATGCCAAACCTGGAATCAATGGCGCAAACAGATTGAGCGCATGTCCTGTTTGTTCTACATAAAGGCCTGCCACCACCAAATTGGATGTATGTCCCAGCAATGTACACATACCACCAAAAGTTGCAGCATAACTCAAAGCCATGAGTAATTTTGAGGGAGGAATGGATAGCTTCCGTGCCCACATCTTTACCATGTCAGTAAATAGATGGGTTACTTCCAGGCAGCCTATCATGGCGCTAAATACGGCGGCTGGGGTCATTAGACTAACAATGGCCTTCTTAAAGGAAGACGGCTCACCAAGCATATGCTTACTCATCCAATAGAGCACCCCGGTATTCATTAAACCTGCCAATATAATATAGAATGCACCAGTCACTATGATTGCTTCAGAACCAAATGACTCCAATACATCATGCTCGGCAATTACTCCTGTTGCAAGCAGGAAAGTAACGGCTCCGAGGAATGCAACCTCGGCTGGCACGCGTGTACGTGTCAGCAGATAAAAAAGTCCGATCACCATGATGATGACCAGCCATATCTGTAAGGACAATCCAAAAAATGTAGTTACTTCGCCCATTTACACAAGGTCGTTAATAACATTGTTCTTGTTTTTATACAAGGTCAGGATGTTTTTGCCATCTTTGCGTTCATATTTTATGTCGTCCATAATATTACGCACCAAATGTATGCCTAAACCGCCAATCTGACGATCTTCCACCCCCAGGTCAATATTTACTTCGTCTTTTGCCGTAGGATCAAATGCTGTGCCAGAATCACTGATGACGAATTCAACATCATCTCCTTCGGCGCTGGCAGAAATGTTTACTTTCCCTACAGTCCCTTCTGGATAGGCATATTCCATTACATTGACAACAGCTTCTTCCATGGCAAGATTCAAGCTCATTGTTAGTGAGAAATCTAATCCCGCTTCTTCTGCAAAACTATCTATAAATGCCGAAAGTTGAGGTATTTCGGCAATGTCGTTATTAAGTTCAATCGTCCGTTGCATAACGTTTTGTTTTTACTAAAAGCTACAAAATAATAAAGAATTTTTGAAAATGCCAAAATATTATTGTTATTTTTTAAATAGGTGTGTTTGTATTATTGACTACTCAATGCCAATGTTAATATGCTAAACCGTATGCCATCTACTTCTTTTATTGCATCAGCACATGCAGTCAGTGTGGCAGATGTTGTCATTACGTCATCAACTAACAGCACGTGCTTCCCTTTTAATACATTATATTTTTTTGCTTTAAATACCCCCTTCATGTTCTCGAATCTCTCCTTAGCCGTTTTTCTAGTTTGTGTTATAGTAGGCATGGCTCTCTCCACTGCGTCGTTAATTACGATTAAGCCTGTGTCGGCAGCAATGCCACGTGCAATCCATTCGCTTTGGTTGTAACCGCGTTGTTTTTCTTTGGCTTTATGTAGCGGAATGGGAACGATGCAGTCGATGCCTTCAAAGAAACGAGTTGGTTTTATTTCCGATGCCATCAGTTGTCCCAAGGCAAATGCTAACTTTTTACGGCCGTGGTATTTGAACAGATGAATCATGTGGGCATATGGCGAACCATGTGTATAGAAAAACCAGGCAGTGGCTTTTCCCACAGGAAACTTCCCCCAGAACTCTTTGACCATGGGATTATCATCCCATACATGATACATGGTGCGTGGTAGTTTTTTAAGACATGGTTCGCAGATGACTTGTTCGTTCTCGTAAAGTCTTTTTCCGCAAACAGGACAATAATGAGGGAGTATCAATCCAATCAGGAGGTTCCACCAATTCTCGATAAATTTCATACAAGCATTGTTATAGAATTACGGATGCGAAGGTACAACATTGTTTTTAAATGACATACAGTTTATCTTTGTTTTTTTTCAAAAAAAGTGCGATTAAAGGGGGTAATATTGGGGAAAAGTTGTAACTTTGTAACCGTGTTCGGTTTTCCAAAATGGGAAACTTTTTGAGTTATTATTTTTTAAAAGTTTTCCAAAACGGATAACATTTGCAGACATGGTGCCATGAATAAATAAGATATTTTAGATACTATGGAAATTAAGAATTTTACAATTACCAAACGAGACGGATCTAAAGATCGTTTCTCTTTAGACAAAATTATGAATGCCATAGTTAAGGCATTTGAGAGTGTGGAACAACCTGCTGACTTGGGTACTATTTCGAAGATACTGAGTCACTTGGATATGCATGATGATATCAAGGTAGAAGATATCCAAAACCAAGTGGAAGAGGCACTGATGCGTGAAGGTTTTTATAAAGTTGCCAAATCATTCATGCTGTATCGTCAACAGCACTCGGAAGATCGAGAAACACTTGCTAAGTTGCAATTCTTGTCTGATTATTGTGATTCTGTGAATGCTGCATCTGGTTCAAAGTATGACGCAAATGCAAATGTTGAACATAAAAATATAGCGACTTTGATAGGTGAATTGCCTAAGTCTAATTTCATCCGTTTGAATCGCCGTCTGCTTACTGACCGTATCAAGAAAATGTATGGCAAACAGTTGGCAGATGAATATATCGACAAACTCACACACCATTTTATATATAAGAACGACGAGACCAGTTTAGCTAACTATTGTGCATCTATTACCATGTACCCTTGGCTGATTGGTGGTACCATCTCTATCGGCGGCAATAGCACTGCTCCTACAAACCTCAAAAGTTTCTGTGGCAGCTTCGTCAACATGGTGTTCATGGTGTCCAGTATGCTGAGTGGTGCTTGCGCTACTCCTGAATTCCTGATGTACATGAATTATTTCATCGGCAGGGAATATGGTGCAGATTACTATAAACGTCCAAACGACCAGGCTGACCTCAGTTTGAAAAAACGTACCATTGACAAGGTCATTACTGACTGCTTCGAGCAGATTGTCTATACATTGAACCAACCTACTGGCGCTCGTAATTACCAGGCTGTTTTCTGGAATATTGCTTACTATGATAAGTATTATTTTGACAGCATCTTTGGTGAGTTCTATTTCCCTGATGGTTCAAAACCAGACTGGGAAGGACTCTCTTGGTTGCAGAAACGCTTCATGAAGTGGTTCAACAAAGAACGCACTAAGACATTGCTTACTTTCCCTGTGGAAACCATGGCTTTGCTGACCAACAAGGATGGCGAATGCCTTGATCCTGAATGGGGTGATTTTACAGCAGAGATGTATGCTGAAGGTCATTCGTTCTTTACCTATATGAGTGACAATGCTGATTCTTTAAGTTCTTGTTGCCGACTCCGTAACGAGATTACCGACAATGGCTTCAGCTATACATTAGGAGCTGGTGGCGTTTCAACAGGTTCTAAGAGTGTGCTGACTATCAACCTCAACCGTTGTGTACAGTATGCAGTGAACCATCGTTTGGACTACTTGGAGTACCTGGGTAACATCATTGACCTTTGCCATAAGGTGCAACTGGCCTATAATGAGAACCTAAAGGAACTGCAGGAACATGGTATGCTACCATTGTTCGATGCTGGTTATATCAACATCTCTCGTCAGTACCTCACCATCGGCATTAACGGTTTGGTAGAAGCTGCCGAGTTTATGGGACTGAAGATTACACCAAATGACGATTATCTGCATTTTGTGCAGGGTATTTTAGGCTTGATAGAGAAATATAATAAGCAGTATCGCACTAAGGAGATAATGTTTAACTGCGAGATGATTCCTGCTGAGAATGTGGGGGTAAAGCACGCAAAGTGGGATCGTGAGGATGGCTACTTTGTGCCACGAGACTGCTATAACTCTTATTTCTATGTAGTGGAAGATGATTCATTAACCATCCTGGACAAGTTCAAATTGCATGGTGCGCCATATATTGAACATCTCACCGGGGGGTCCGCATTGCACATGAACTTAGAGGAACACCTCAGTAAGAATCAGTATAAGCAACTGTTAAAGGTGGCTGCAAAAGAGGGTTGTAACTATTTTACGTTCAACATCCCTAATACTATCTGTAATGAATGTGGTACGATTGACAAGCGTTATCTGCGCGAATGTCCACATTGCCACTCAAAGAATATTGATTATATGACTCGTATCATCGGATATTTGAAGAGAGTTAGCAATTTCTCTCAACAACGTCAGGAAGAGGCTGCTCGCAGGTATTATGCTTCAGCCAATAAATAAGGCGATTCCGACATGTTGAAGTTTGTAAATACTGACATTGTATTTCAAGAGATACCCGATGAGGTGACCCTTGCCATCAATATCTCCAATTGCCCTTGCCGTTGTCCTGGTTGTCATAGTCACTATCTTTGGGAGGACATAGGGCTTCCTTTAGACACAGATGCAATAGATGCATTTGTAATGAAATATGGAAATGACATTACCTGTCTGGCTTTTATGGGAGGAGATGGGGATCCTAAAGGAGTCAATATGCTGGCACAGTATATTCACGAAGAGTATCCCCAATTTAAGGTTGGCTGGTATAGTGGCCGACTGCGAATTCCTCCTATTGTGAATAAGACTGATTTTGATTACATCAAGGTAGGGCCGTATATAAGGCATTTGGGCCCATTAGGCAAGCCCACTACCAATCAGAGAATGTACAAACAAAACAATGCAGGCACGTTTGATGATATAACCGAAAGGTTCTGGAGGAAATAACAAGAGGCGGATGAACATCCGCCTCTTGTTATTAACGTTTCCGGGTAGCTCTTGGCGTTATGCCCCCTTCGGCACTTGCCGTTTCTTTCATCCCTTTTCTTTGCTCTTCCTTGGCTACAATCTCTTTGCAAGCCTCCAAGGTTAGCGATGCCGGATCTTTTATACTCTTAGGTATCTTGTAGTTTATGCCTTTGTAAGCTATGTATGGTCCATAGCGTCCATTCATTATCTCCATGTCAGGTTCTTCCTCAAACTTTTTGAGGTGCTTCTTGGCATCATTGTCTTCTTTGTCTTTGAGCAAGTCCAATGCTTCTTCCAACGTAATCTCTAATGGATTAATTGTCTTGGGAATTGAAACATAAGTTTTTCCGTAATGAATGTAGGGACCAAATTTACCGGTACCTACCATTACCTCCTTTCCGTCATATTCCCCAAGTGTGCGTGGTAACTTGAACAACTCGAGTGCTTCTTCCAAGGTAATGGTTTCTATCGACATGTTTTTCTTCAGTTGCGCAAATCGTGGCTTCACGGAATCTTCTGCAGATCCTATTTGTGCCATCGGTCCGAAGCGGCCAATCTTCACACTGACAGGCTTGCCCGTCTTGGGGTCTTTGCCTAACATTCGTTCTCCCACCTTGTGTTCACCTTTCAGAGATGCAGCTTTTTCTACCATCGGATGGAAGTCTTTGTAGAATAATCGCATGGCATCAGTCCATTGTTCCTTGCCTTCTGCTATATCATCAAATTCTTTTTCCACGTTGGCAGTGAAGTTATAATCCATAATCTTTGGGAAATTTTTATCCAGGAAATCATTCACCACTGTACCAATGTCGGTAGGGAGCAACTTGCCTTTCTCTGCACCGGCCATCTCGGTAGCTGTCTTCGATGAAATCTTATTGCCAGTTAGGGTAATTACTTGGTAGTTACGCTTCACGCCAGGTTTGTCTCCTTTGACTACATACTCACGTTGTTGGATAGTTGAAATGGTAGGAGCGTAGGTAGATGGTCGGCCAATGCCTAACTCTTCGAGCTTGTGCACCAAACCAGCCTCAGTGTAGCGGGTAGGTTGCTGACTAAAACGTTCGGTAGCACAGATGTTCTTTCTGCTGACTGTCTGTCCTTTGGCCACTGGTGGTAACTGACGAATCTCGTCTTCTGCTGCATCATCATCAGTAGATTCACGATATACTTTCAGGAAACCATCGAATTTGACAATCTCGCCAGTAGCGACAAACTGCTCGGCATTGTTGTCCATGCTGATGGTGACAGTAGTTTTTTCCAGTTCAGCCTCTGCCATCTGAGAGGCAATAGTGCGTTTCCATATCAGGTCATATAGTCGCTTCTCTGCACCTGTACCTTCTATGGTAGCTTGCTCGATATAGGTTGGACGGATAGCCTCATGTGCTTCCTGGGCACCTTTTACCTTATTGGTAAACTGACGGTTGTGTACGTATTCTTCTCCCATTAGCTCAGCAATAGCCTTACGGCTGGTATTGATGGCCAAGCTACTCAGGTTAACGGAGTCTGTACGCATATAGGTTATTTTTCCTGATTCATACAGTCCCTGAGCCAGACGCATTGTCTGTGCCACTGATAACCCCAATTTTCTACTTGCCTCCTGTTGCAGCGTACTGGTAGTGAAAGGGGGTGCAGGATATTTCTTTATGGGATGCTTCTCCACCTCACTGATGGTAAACTGAGCGTCTTTGCAGTTTTCCAGAAAGGCAATGGTCTCTTTTTCTGTTGAAAAGCGCTTTGCCAGCTCTGCCTTCAGTTCACAAGTTTTTCCGTCTTTGCTTTCCCAGGTAAAGTCTGCCGTTATTCGGAAAGCAGCTTTGGGTTGGAAGGCTTGTATCTCACGCTCACGCTCAACAATCAGCTTTACGGTTACGCTCTGTACGCGTCCGGCTGAAAGAGCCGGCTTCACTTTTTTCCATAATACTGGAGATAACTCGAAACCCACAATGCGGTCGAGTACGCGACGTGCCTGTTGAGCATTCACCAGATTGAGATCAATGTTACGTGGCTTTTCGATGGCCTGTAGTATAGCGTTTTTAGTAATCTCATGAAACACTATTCGTTTGGTATTCTCTGGCTTTAATCTCAGTACTTCTGTGAGATGCCATGAAATAGCTTCTCCTTCACGGTCCTCATCGGAAGCCAGCCACACCATATCAGCATTTTCTGCCAGCGACATCAGTTTATTAACCACTTCTTTTTTGTCATCTGGAATCTCATACACAGGGATAAAGGTATCGGTGTCTATACTGAATGTCTTTTTTTTCAGATCTCTGATATGACCATAGCTTGGCATTACCTTGTAATCCTTCCCAAGGAATTTTTCTATGGTCTTGGCTTTAGCTGGTGACTCAACTATGACTAAGTTTTGCATTTTGATGTTTCTAATTATAATAAGATAAAATCTTTACATTCTTTCAGGAACCTCTATTCCAAGCAGGCTCATGGCCAATCGTATTACTTTTGCCACATTAGCTGATAGCGCTAAACGGAAAAGCTTCAGCTGTTCGTTGTCCTCACGCAGGATGCTGAAATCGTGGTAGAACTGATTAAACTCCTTTACCAAATCGTAGGTGTAATTGGCAATGTCCGATGGGCTATACCCTTTGGCTGCCTCGGCTATGGTAGCAGGGAAATCTGCCAGATGCTGTATCAAACTTTCCTCCTTCTCATTCAACTGAATGCTCATCTTCAAATCAGTTGGGATTTGTAGTCCGGCTTCTTCTGCCTTACGCAATACGGAACGGATACGAGCATAGGTATATTGAATAAAAGGACCAGTATTACCGTTAAAGTCTATGGATTCCTGTGGGTTGAATGTCATGTTCTTACGAGCGTCCACCTTCAAGATAAAATATTTCAATGCTCCCATACCTACAATGCGGGCTATCTCAGCGGCCTCCACTTGTGTCAGTCCATCCAACTTGCCTAACTCCTGCGATGTTTCCTGAGCAGTTGCTACCATTTCATCCATCAAGTCGTCGGCATCCACTACTGTTCCTTCGCGGCTCTTCATTTTGCCGTTAGGCAGTTCCACCATTCCATAAGAGAAATGAATCAAGTCTTTGCCCCACTTGAAACCCAGTTTGTCGAGCAGTATGCTCAGCACCTGGAAGTGGTAGTTCTGTTCATTGCCCACCACGTAAATCATCTGGTCAATGGGGTAATCATTGAAACGTTGCTGAGCAGTGCCGATATCTTGTGTCATATATACCGATGTGCCATCTGAACGAAGTAACAGCTTATGGTCAAGTCCTTCAGAAGTGAGGTCTGCCCAAACAGAACCATCGTCTTTGCGATAAAATAGTCCTTTGTCCAAGCCTTCCAGCACCTTTTTCTTCCCATCGATATAGGTGTTTGACTCATAATAGATTTTGTCGAATGAAACACCCATACGTTGATAGGTCTCGTCGAAACCGGCATATACCCAACTATTCATCTTTTCCCACAAGGCACGTACTTCAGGGTCTCCTGCCTCCCATTTCACCAACATCTCATGTGCTTCTTTTATCAGAGGCGCATTAGCTTCAGCCTCTTCCTTGCTCATGCCCTGTTGCATCAGCTCTTCTATCTCAGCCTTGTAGTGCTTGTCGAAAGCAACGTAATAGTCGCCAATTAAGTGATCTCCTTTCTTGCCTGAAGATTCAGGTGTTTCTCCGTTGCCCCACTTCTGCCAAGCCAGCATAGACTTGCAGATATGTATGCCACGATCGTTCACAATGTTTGTTTTCACGACCTTGTTTCCATTGGCTTGCATGATATTGGCAAGTGAAGCGCCTAATAAGTTATTGCGTACATGACCCAAATGCAACGGTTTGTTGGTGTTGGGAGACGAATATTCTATCATCACCAACGGCGACTTGTCGGTCATGGGTCGGAATCCGAATTGTGGTTGTCGGTTAATGTCAGCCAGCATTTCAATCCACTCGGAAGAAGCTATAGTAAGGTTCAAGAAACCTTTTATCACGTTGAAAGCAGCCACGGCTGGTTGGTGTGCCACTAAATACTCACCAATCTCCTGCGCTGTCTGCTCAGGCTTCTTTTTTGAGATTTTCAGGAAAGGAAATACTACCAATGTGAGGTGACCATCAAACTCCTTCTTGGTTTTCTGCAACTGGATAAGGGCGGTAGGTACTTCTTGCCCGTATAGCGATTGGATTGCCTCTACAATCGAGCCAGTCAGTTTCTCTTCTATCTTCATATTTTTAAAATTTGGGTGCAAAGATAGTGTAAAGGAGAAAACCAGCAAAATTAATTAAGCCTTTTTTTTAATAAGGTATAATCCTATCTTATAAAGATAGATTTTTTAACGATTACGCCTTAAAGTCGCCTTTGAATGTACGTTTGATACGACGCCAGGCTTTTGCCCAGAATGAATTGGTGCGACCATAATACAGCTCAAACTGTTGTCTGGCAAAGAGGTTTTCCTCTATTACGGGCTCTTTCACAACAGGAATGGGGCGCATCCAGAGGTCAGCGCTGTAGAGGTTGCCACCTCCACAGTTGGTGCCACTGTTATCGAAACCTTCATTTTGTACTAATGAGCGTCCCACATTCAGCGAAAGCATATCGTTCAGGAACAAAGAAGCATTCCATCTGATAGCCCACGAGTTGTTCAAGCCTGCTATCTGGCGTCGCAACATGCGGGTAAACCCATATTTTCCATTGAAATCGAACATTTTTGTCAGTTTCCTCTTCTCCAGTTGTTGCAGCAACTGGAGACCGTTGGGGTTGTAATACTGCCATGCGCGGTCCCATGTGCCCCATCCCCAGCTGCCCGTCCATTTAATCAGGAAGGTCATTGGCAATGCTTTGTTATTGGTGAAGTCACAAGCTTGTATATGACCTACGCGTGGTTCATCCTTATAAGTCTCCAAAGCATCATTCATGAATTGCAGAAAGTAGGGAGCCAGCACCAAGTCGTCTTCTACGACTATCACCCTGCCGAAATCCCTGGTAAAACGAGTCACTGCTTCTACGATGTTGTCGGCTAATCCCCAATTGACAGTCCGCTCCATAATGGTAACGTTTCTGAACACTGACTGTGAAGCGCTAAGTGCTCTGAGGTAGGCGCGAACATCATTCACTCCTGCTTGTGCTTCCTTATTTTTAGCATCGTCGGAAATGATATATAGATCACTTTCTGCAGCGAGGGTATTTTGCTGGAGTGACTCAATGCAGCGTTTTAGGTGCGCTGGTCGATTGTAGGCGAATAATAGGATAGGAGCATACATAGAATTGAAAATAGATAATTATGGATTGAACGTGTAACATTTTGCTTCTTTGCGGCTATTTACTACCTGAGAAGTCTTGACTAAAAGTTGGAAACTGATGCTGATAAAAGAGCTGAAGTTACTCCATCGTCCTTTTGCCATGGCTTCAAAGGCTTTCTTTACAGGTGCCAACACACCCATAGCAAATGCTTTGGTAAAGGAATAGTTGATGTTGGCATATTCCGAAAGATGATATACATATTCTGTGCGTAGGAACAAAAGCCTGCTAAATGGTCGTTCAGCCCTGTCATGATAGCCTAATGCTGTGGGTACATATCCTATCTGGTAGCCGTGGTAATGGATTCGGTTAACATAGTCCTTGTCCTCACCATAGTGATAGAACAAAGGGGCAAACATGCCTACCTTTCGGATGACGGTTGTTGGAAGGTACCATAGGGCTGCATTTATGAATGGAGAATTGATAATTGATAATTGTGCTTCGCTCCAATTTTGTCGCGACTTGGCATAGTTCAAGCAAGCTTGACTCTGCACTCGCTGTTCCAAAAAGTGACAATTGACGATTGTGGAAATATAAGAAGCAAAGCCAGGATCCATCTTACTGCCATCCCCAGTCAAATGCTTGGGCGAAATGATGCCATATTCCGGGTGCTGCATACTGACTTCCACCAACTGTTGCAAGGCATCGGGGGCTAACCAGGCATCCTGATTTATCAGCAACACACCGTCATAGCCCTCATCCAAGGCTATTTGCATGCCTATGTTGTTAGCTGAGCCGAAGCCTAAGTTTTTCTTGTTCTCAATCAAACGGATTGACGGATAATGCTCGTGGATATAGGAGATGGTTTCATCTGAAGAACCATTGTCAACCACCAAAATATCAGTCGGATGCTTACCTTTCAACAAAGAGGGCAAACAACGGTCTATCCAGGACATGAAATTATAAGATATGACAATAGCCAGCGTTTTCATTTTCCCTCCTTTCTGCCTTTGCCCAACAGGAAACCAAGACTTTCCTTCAAAATGACAGAACCTGCTACCCATAAGATGGCAAAATACAGAATACCCACTAATAGTACTTTTAATAGCAGACTGACATAGACATTATCAATTCCTGCCAATAGATAATGACATCCTATAGTCAGAAAAGCCGATAATAGTAGGTAAGGTGATAAGTCTTGCAATAAATTGACAAAATGCAATCCTATCTCATGACGAACGAACCACCACCATACCAGTAACCACCCAATGTTGATTGCTACAAACGTTCGCAGCATCCATTCAAAGCCATAGGGATAGACTCCTATTACAGCAATCAAAAGTAGAAGACACTGCACGATGGTGTTCCACATATAGACATTAGAATGTCCTCGGGTAATGATAAGGTGGGCAAAAAGGTTATTGATGGGTACAAAAGCACCCCAGATACAGAGTACGCTTAGGATATGGGCACTGGACAACCACTTCTCTGTAATGGCGATGACAATAATTTCTTGCGACACCAAACTCAAGCCAAACATGGCGGGAAAGCTCACGAATGCTGTAAACCGCAAAAGTTTGCGGAACACCCTTAACTGTCTTTCTCTGTCTTCATCCACCTTAGCAAATATTGGTTGAGCCACCCCATTCAGCATACTGTTCACAAAGGTATGCCCCATTTGGTTCCATTTATTGGCCTGCGTGAAGTAGCCTACCTCACTTATGCTGTAGAACTTACCAATCAGGTTGGCAAACAGGTTCTGGTTGATAATAGTGAATACATTGGTAACGACCAGTTTGCTGCTGAAGCCTATCATGTCTCGGATGGGCTGAATGCTGAAATGAAACGACGGGTGCCAACGAGTAAAGGCGTAGGAGAACAAGGTCATCATGCTTACAAAGACGATGGTCTGCGTGGCGATACCCCAGTAGGCAAAGCCATTGGCTGCCAGAGTCACACCCACGATGCCTGAGATGGTAAGAGCTGCCAGGGTGATGAGGTTCATTTCCTTGACCATGAGGTTGCGGAACATCATGGCGCGAGGCACGATGTTGAGGCTGGAAATGACAAATCCCAAAAACAGGTAGCGAGCAAGAGGGGTAAGTTGCGGCTCGTTGTAGAAGTCGGCCACAAAGGGTGCTGCTATATACAACAATAGGTAAATGAACACACTGCAAGAAGTGTTGAACCAGAACACAGCATTATAATCCTCATGGATTACCTCTTTCTTCCTGTTCAGCGCGGAGATAAAACCACCCTCCTGCAAGGCAGATGCAATACTGGAGAAAATAGTCAGCAGCCCCACCATTCCATAGTCAGCTTGAGTCAGCAGACGAGCCAAGAAGATGCCGAAGGCGAGGTTCAGCAACTGTTGTATGCCGTTGCTTACCCCGCCCCATAGCAGCCCCTTAGCGGTTTTATCTTTTAAATTATCAATTTTCAATTTTTCATTATTAAGAAACTTGACTTCCCGGCTTTACATCCTTAGATGTGGTCACTACACTCAGACTCTCGTCACTGTCAACAGCTGAGAGAATCATACCTTGACTTTCAATGCCCATCATCTTGCGAGCAGCGAAGTTAGCCACGAAGAGGATGCAACGTCCCACCAAATCTTCTGGTTTCTCATAGAAAGCTGCGATGCCAGAGCAGATGGTGCGGTCGGTACCTGTTCCATCATCAATAGTGAATTGCAGCAATTTCTTTGATTTAGGTACAGGTTGGCAAGCCTTCACCAAACCTACGCGGATATCGAGTTTCTGGAAATCTTCATAGCTCACGGTATCCTTGATGGTGGCAGGTTTCCATTGAGCCTGTTCATTGGCTTTCTTAGTATCTAACAACTTCTGCACCTGTGCCTCAATCACACTGTCTTCAATCTTCTCGAACAGCAACTCAGGCTCTGCCAACTGATGGCCAGCTGCCAATAGGTCAGTACGACCCAGTTGCTCCCACTCGAAGCTTTCCATGCTCAGCATTTTGCGCAATTTCGCACTGCTGAATGGCAGGAATGGCTCGAAAGCAATTGCTAAGTTGGCGGTCAACTGCAAAGAGATGTTTAGGATGGTTTCCACACGTTTTGGATCCGTCTTCCATACCTTCCAAGGCTCGCAGTCAGCTATGTACTTGTTGCCGATACGTGCCAGGTTCATGGCTTCTTTCTGAGCATCACGGAACTTGAAACCGTCCAACAACTCTTCTACCTTTGCTTTTACGTCTGCAAACTCTTGCAGGGTCTGCTTGTCGTAGTCGGTCATTTCGCCACAAGCAGGTACTACACCATTCCAGTATTTTTTCGTCAACTGCAAGGCGCGGTTCACGAAATTGCCATACACCGCTACCAGCTCATTGTTATTACGTTCCTGGTAATCTTTCCAAGTAAAGTTATTATCTTTGGTCTCTGGTGCATTGGCCGTCAGTACATAGCGCAGCACATCCTGCTTGCCAGGAAACTCTTCTAAGTATTCATTCAGCCATACAGCCCAGTTGCGAGAGGTGGAAATCTTGTCGTTCTCTAAGTTCAGAAATTCATTCGAAGGCACATTGTCAGGCATGATATACTTGCCGTGTGCCTTCATCATGATGGGGAAGATGATGCAGTGGAACACGATGTTGTCTTTGCCGATAAAATGTACCAGTCGCGTATCTTCATCCTGCCACCACTTCTCCCATGGGCCCCATTTCTCTGGCTCTTTTTCGCACAATTCCTTGGTGTTGCTGATGTAGCCGATGGGGGCATCAAACCATACGTAAAGCACTTTGCCTTCAGCTCCCTCAACAGGCACTGGAATTCCCCAGTCCAAGTCGCGCGTCATTGCACGAGGCTGCAAGTCCATCGAAAGCCAGCTCTTGCATTGGCCATATACATTGCTGCGCCATTCCTTATGACCTTCCAGAATCCACTCTTTCAGCCAGTCTTGGTATTGGTTCAGTGGCAAATACCAGTTCTTGGTGTCTTTAAGTATAGGAGCAGAACCGCTGATGGTGCTTTTAGGGTTAATCAACTCTGTAGGTGAGAGGTCGCGTCCACATTTTTCACACTGGTCACCATAAGCGCCCTGATTATGACAATGAGGGCACTCGCCTGTGATATAGCGGTCTGCCAAGAACTGTTTAGCCTCCTCATCGTAATATTGTTGGGTAGTCTTCTCTATCAATTTACCCTCATCGTAGAGCTTGCGGAAGAAGTCAGCAGCAAACTTATGATGGATGTCGGATGTCGTGCGACTATAGATATCGAATGAGATGCCGAATTCCTCAAATGACTTCTTGATGAGGTTGTGGTAGCGATCTACAACATCCTGCGGTGTCACACCTTCCTTACGGGCACGGATGGTGATGGGCACTCCATGCTCATCAGAGCCACCAATAAAGATAACGTCCTGCTTTTTTAGTCGCAGGTAACGGGCATAGATATCAGCTGGCACATATACACCGGCCATGTGGCCAATATGCACAGGACCATTGGCGTAGGGCAAAGCGGCAGTTACGGTAGTTCTCTTGAATTTTTTTTCCATCTTTTGTATATTTTTGTCTTAATGGCTGCAAATATACTAATTATTATTTATATTATCACTGGTTAGTTTGGGATTTGGAGCTCGGTGATACTAAGTCTTTTCTTTTTATATAGTTTTTTTCTACAATTTTTTGCAATAAGATAATGATTAACTCGTATTTTTAGTATATTTGAAGCGTAAAATTGGTATTGAATACTAATTTAGAAACCATTGTTACGAAATCTCCTTTCTAAAAAAACAAATCTGAAAGAGGACATTGCATTGATTATCAGTAAGAAGGTTTTCCCTTACTTAGCAGTAAAAAGAATGGAATTGACCCTACAAACTTAAAGGTTTTTTAATAAACAAGCAAATTTTATTAGGTTTTTTTATTCTTGACTATTGTTTTTTTAAACGGTAAACCTTATTAAAGATTATCATTATGGAAAAGTCACGGAAAACCATCCAAGCGATGCTGCAAGAAATGTTTGTATTACATCATTCAAACAAGAAGTGGAACACTGCATCACTTTACCATTCAGTTATTATAAAAATCAATCAGTTTACGAAAGGGAAAGAGGTACCAATGGATGCCTTAACACCCAGCTGGCTTAAATCGTTCGAAGCCTATCTTAGATCCTCTGGCAATTGTTGGAACACCATTTCTACTTATATGAGAATTCTGAATGCGGCATATAACGAAGCCGTCATGACCAACCATGCCTCTTTTCGTCCCTTATTATTTAATAAGGTGTATACAGGGGTGGTGTCAGACAGACAAAATGCTTTGGATACTCAAGACATGGAAAAGATTATCAAGCTAAGTTTTGATGAGAACAGTACGCTAAAGCCCATATTACAGCAGACTCTTCAATACTTTACCCTGATGTTTCTACTAAGGGGTATGCCTTTTGTCGATATGGTTTATCTCAAGAAACGAGAATTGAAACATAATGCAATATCTTACAGGCGCATGAAGACGGGGCGACCACTTATAGTAGAATTGGAAGAACCTGCACTGGTTTTACTCAACTCTCTGGCCAATAAAGATGAATCTTCACCCTACCTTTTCCCTTTCTTGCACCACCCAGATGGTTCAGAAAAGGCTTACAAGGAATATAGAACTGCACTTAGAAGTTTCAACAATCGCCTGGAAGTAATCGGAAAAGAACTTGGATTAAAACAGAAAATAACCACATATACAGCCCGCCATACCTGGGTAACCATCGCTTTTACCTGTAATATAAGCTCCGCCATCATTTCCCAATCAGTGGGACATTCGTCCATCAAAGTCACTGAAATCTATCTTAAACCCTTCCAACAGGCAGCTATCAACGCCGCCAACAAACAAGTCATTCAACAAGTTATGTAATGCCTTTCTCTTAACTGCTAAGTAAGAGAATAAGTTGATTTAATGTGCTGATTTTTAAAGGTATTTAGCATTTTGCGCGCATTTTTTACCTTTATTCAATGTGGGGTAAAGGGTGTCGTGTGAAACTTTAAAAATGAGGTATTTTATTAGTTTATGAACAAAATTTAATGTTGAAGGGCACCAGCCACATGTGAATGCAGCCTGCCCGAAATAAAAACTTTTAAAAAGGTATAAAAATTTAAGTTAATGTTTGTGGGCAACCACATGTGAATGCAGTTGCCCTTTTTTTAGGAAGAGTTTAATAAACTAAATATTAACCTTTTAAACAAATTATTATGAATGACATTAAAAATTGGAAAAGGACCTTCCTTTGTGGAGCTTCCCTGCTCCTGATCGCCGCAAGTCCGGCAATGGCTTCAGGCGTGGACGCAATGTCAACTGAAGGTGTAGCTGCAGTTCAGCAGAATGGACGCACAGTTACAGTGACAGTTAACGATGCAATGGGTCCAGTCATCGGTGCCAACGTTCTCGTTAAAGGCACAACAA